>Ga0164290_1000388_pt1 | contig 149612 bp, 145 predicted proteins | sample Micstemetagenome_FD_108782 | JGI IMG/M metagenome (GOLD analysis project Ga0164290, IMG submission 108782) | Contaminated culture microbial community from soil near Moab, Utah, USA - Microcoleus steenstrupii SON62 (Illumina Assembly) | ecosystem: Environmental > Terrestrial > Soil > Soil crust...
ATATGGTTGGCTGCCTCGGCTGCGCTCTGCTCGCCAAGAAAGGCTTCAAGCAACTCGGCCTTGAGCTCCAGCCAGTGGGAGACGAATTGCTCGGCGTTCATGGTGGTGATTCTGACGCCTAACTTTGTTTTCTGGCGCAAATCTGCGCCATAACTATGGACGGTGCCGGGTAAACAGACAGCCGTGACCGCTCTGAAACGCGCGTGGCAGCGTCATTGTGGATGTTCTGACTGTTCATTCATACAGTATTAAACGGATGTGAAAAACCTCACCCCTTGATGCCGTCCGGTTTTTGATCACTGTACCGGAACATGCATCTGCCATCTACGCGGTCTACGGCTTCACGTACCGGGGACCGACCGGACTCGTCGCGCGAGTGGCGAGATCGTCCCGTTCGGTCCTCGGCGCCGGCCGGATCAGAGGTAAATGCCGCCCGCTACCTCGATCCGCTGACCGTTGATCCACCGCCCGCCGTCCGACAGCAGCGCGGCGACGGCGGCGCCGATGTCGTCCGGCAGGCCGACGCGGCCGAGGGCGGTCTGGTCGGCGATGGCGCTGTTCATCTGCGGGGTGTCGCGCACCATGCCACCGGCGAAATCGGTTTCGATGGCGCCCGGCGCAAGTGTGTTGACGGTGATGCGGCGCTCGCCCAGTTCACGCGCCATGTAGCGCGTCAGCACCTCGACGCCGCCCTTCATCGCGGCGTAGGCGGCGAAGCCGGGCAGGCTGAAGCGGGCCAGGCCTGAGGACACGTTCAGGATGCGGCCGCCGTCGGCGATCAGCGGCAGCAGCGCCTGGGTCAGGAAGAAGGGCGCTTTCAGGTGGATGCGGAACAGTTCGTCGAACTGCGCTTCGGTGGTGTCGGCGAATGCGGCGTGGATGCCGATACCGGCGTTATTCACCAGACAGTCGAAGGTGTCGCGCTGCCACTGCTGGCGCAGCGCCGACTTCAGTTCGGCGGCAAAGCCGGCGAAGCCCGCGCTGTCGGCGACATCGAGTTGCAGCACGAGGGCACGCGCGCCTTCGGCGATCACTTCGGCGGCAGCGGCTTCCGCCTCGTCGCGATGGCTGCGGTAGGTGATCACGACATCCACGCCCTGGCGGGCGAGGTGCAGCGCCATGTTGCGGCCGAGGCCACGGCTGCTGCCGGTGATGAGGGCGATCTTGCGGTCTGCGTTCGTGCTCATGGATATCTCCTGGTAGCGAGGTCTGAAGGTGTGCGACGGGTAGGTCGCCAGCACGGATGCAGTCTATTGATCTGTTTTGTTGAGATAAACGCGGCCGTCTTTGTTATTCTGTTCATAATATTTGGACAATAAGGCCGCTCATGGACCAGATCGAAGCGATGCGCATCTATTCCCGGGTCGCCGAACTGGGCAGCTTCACCGCCACCGCCGAGAACCTGGGACTGCTCAAATCGACGGTGTCGAATGCGGTGCAGCAGCTGGAGAGCGCGCTCGGTACGAGACTGTTTCATCGCACCACGCGCAAGGTGCAGCTCACCCAGGACGGCCAGGCCTATTACGAGCGCTGTCGCGACCTGATTGCCGACTTCGACGAACTGAATGCGCTGTTTGCCGCCGGCGGACAGGCGGATCTGCGGGGCCGGCTGCGCGTCGATCTTCCGCTCGCGTTCGCGCGCGATCTGGTCATTCCACGCCTGCCGGAATTCCTGGCGCGTCACCCGCAGCTGGAAATCGAGGTGAGCAGCACCGACCGGCGGGTCGATCTGGTGCGCGAGGGCTTCGACTGCGTGCTGCGCGTGGGCGCGGTCGGCGACCACAGCCTGATCGCGGTGCCGCTCGGGCGCTTCGAACAGTTCAACTGCGCCAGCCGTGCCTACCTTGAACAGCACGGCACGCCGCGCACGCTGGCCGACCTGTCGATGCACCGGCTGGTTCATTACGCGCAGACGCTGGGCGCGCGTCCGTCCGGCTTCGAGTATGTGTCGCCGGACAGTGGCGAGGTGGTGAGCGTGCCGATGCAGGGCGCGATCACGGTCAACAACTCCGACGCCTACCGCGAAGCCTGCCGCGCCGGACTCGGGATCATCCAGGCGCCGCGCGTCGGCCGCTATCTGAACGACGACACGCTGGTCGAAATCCTGCCCGACTACCGTGCCCCTTCCTTGCCGATCAGCCTGGTCTATGCCAACCGCCGCCATCTGCCGCTGCGGGTGAAGGCCTTCATCGAGTGGATGAAGGCAGTGATGTCCGAAAGGATGTGAGCCGGCTGCATCGATGCCTGCGACGCCGATGACGCCTGCGATTGCGAGCAAGCGCGCTGTCACGTTTATCCACACAGGAATGAGCGAGGGACCGCTGTGGGAGGCAGCCGATGTTGCCGACCTGGCCCTGACCGAGCGGCGCGCACTTACGACCGCCGCTGTCGGGGTCAGAAGACCCCTCCTACAGAATCGTCGCTCCGGCCACGGATCGGGCACGTCTCCCTGTAGGAGCGGCCTTGGCCGCGACAGGGCAATTGCTCGCCGCCGGCTTCGATCCCTGCCGCAGTCGCGAGCAAGCTCGCTGCCAAAGTCTTCGCTTCAAGCCTGAGCGAGAGGCCATGTTGGAGACAGCGGCTCGGCCTGTGGACTCAACGCCGCGCACTGCTCTCCGCCGCTGTCGGGGTCAGAAGACCCCTCCCACAGAATCCCCGCTCCGGCCACCGATCGGGCACGTCTCCCTGTCGGAGCGGCCTTGGCCGCGACGCTGCCGGTGCACACCGCTGGCGTCCATTGCGGAGCGCCAGTGGAATGCGCTTTCAGTACGCGGTCTCTACCGCCCGCAGGTCGAACACCAGCACTTCGGCGTCACGCCCTTCGGTCAGCCACACCGCGTCGGCGCCGCGCAGCTTGAGACCGTCGCCGCTGCCCAGACGCACGCCGTTCACCGTGACCTCGCCACGCGCAACGTGGACGTAGGCGTGGCGCTCACCGCGCAGCGGCAGCGTGGCCGCCTCGTCGCCATCGAACAGGCCGGCATAGACCCGCGCGTCCTGACGGATGCGGATGCTGCCCTCGGCACCGTCCGGCGTGACGATGGGGCGCAGACGGCCGCGCTTTTCCTCTGCGGCAAAGTGGATCTGCTGGTAGCCCGGCGGCGTGCCGTGCTCGTCCGGCAGGATCCAGATCTGCAGGAACTTCACCTCCTCGGTCTGCGAGCCATTGAATTCGCTGTGCGCGATGCCGCGGCCGGCGCTGATCATCTGCACGTCGCCCGGGCGGATCTGCGAGCCGTTGCCCATGGTGTCCTTGTGCTCCAGCACGCCGTCGAGCACGTAGGAAAAGATTTCCATGTCGCGGTGCGGGTGCATGCCGAAGCCGGCGCCGGGGGCGACGGTGTCGTCGTTGATCACCAGCAGGTCGGAAAAGCCGCGCTGCTTCGGGTCGTCGTAGTGGGCGAACGAGAAGGTGTGGCGCGAACTGAGCCAGCCGTGTTCGGCGACGCCGCGCTGGTCGGCGGGGCGGGTTTCGATGGCCGGGCGGGTGTTGAGGATGGGGGTATTCATGGCGATCTCCTTCGTTGCGGGGTGCCGCGCGGCGGCACCCCTGCGTTCATGTGGGGCTCGGGTTCAGGCGTTGCGGCGGGCGTCGAGCGACAGGGCGCCACCACCGAAGGCGACGATCTGCAGCAGGCCGCCGGCGATGGCGACGTTCTTGAAGAAGTGGATGAACTGGTTCTGGTCGGCCAGGTTGAAGTGAAAGCCGAAGGCGGTGACCATGCTGAACGCGGCGATCGCGGCGGCGACCCAGCGGGTGCGGTAGCCGACGACGAGGGCTGCGGCCAGACCGATCTCGACGAACAGCGCGCCGGCGTAGGCCAGTTCCGGGAAGGGCAGGCCGACCGAGGCGATGTAGCCGATGGTGCCTTCCGCCTGGGTGAGCTTGCTGAAGCCGGCGAGCAGGAAGAGGGCGGCGAGCAGCACGCGGCCGGCAGCGGCGGCGATCTGTTGGGCGTCGGTGCTGCGGGCGGCCTGCTGGGCGGAGGAAGCCTGGATCGTCGAGGTGTTCATGGTCTGTCCTTTCGAGGGTGTCTGGGGTTGTCTGCCGGTGCGCTGTACTGATGCCGCAACCGATGGCTGAACTGTACTGTCTCGGCATTGGTTGATAAATCGGCCGTGAGTTGAAAGACTGTCACAATGGAGTGGACAGTAAGGTCGTGGAGCGCCGGATGAGCCAGCTTGAGGACATGCAGATTTTCGTCAGCACCGTCGATGCGCAGAGCTTCACGGCCGCGGCTGACCGGCTCGGGCTGTCGAAGCAGCTGATCAGCCGCCGCATCATGGCGCTCGAAGAGCGGCTGGGTGCCCGTCTGCTCGTGCGCACCACGCGCCGGCTCAGCATCACTGATACCGGGCGCGGTTTCTACGAGCGCGCGGTGAAAATCCTGCAGGACGTCGATGAGGCCGAGCAGCTCGTCGCCAATCAGAACGTGGCGCCGCGCGGAACGCTGCGGCTGTCGGCGCCGATGTCCTTCGGCACGCTGCATCTGGGGCCGGCGATCGCGCGCTTCATGGCGACCTGGCCGGAAGTGACGATGGAACTCGATCTGAGCGACCGCTTCGTCGATGTCGTGGGCGAGGGCTACGACATGGCGGTGCGCATCGGCCAGCTCGGCGATTCGTCGCTGATCGCGCGCGCCATCGCTCCGACCCAGCTGGTCGTCTGTGCCAGCCCCGCCTATCTCGAACAGCACGGTCGGCCGCAGACGCCGACCGACCTGAAGGATCACCAGTGCCTGCTGTACGGACATTCGCGCAATGTCGAATGGCCTTTTCTCGACAAGGGCCGACCGTTCGCACTGCCGGTCAGCGGCCGGCTGCGTGCGAACAACGGCGAACTGGCATGCGACGCGGCCATCGCGGGTCTGGGCGTCGTGCTGCTGCCCACCTTCATCGTCGGCGAGGCGCTGCGCGCCGGCAGCCTGGTCAGCGTGCTCGACGAATACGCGCCGGCACCGCTGACCATCTACGCGGTGTATCCGCAGCACCGCCAGCAGTCGCGCACGGTCAAGGTGTTCACCGAATTCCTGCGCAACACCTTCGGCAAGACCAGCTTTTCCTGAGCGGCCAAGGGTTTCCGGGCGATCGACGCCGGTGTTTCGAAATTTTCCTTGAAAAAAGCACGACCGTTCGTATTATTGTCGTATGGGCAAGGGAGAACACACACGCACGGTCATTCTCGAAGCGGCGCTGGCGCAGGCCAGTGAGAGCGGTTTCGAATCGCTGACCATCGGTTCGCTGGCCGAACGCACCGGGCTGTCGAAAAGCGGGCTGTTCGCGCATTTCGGCTCACGCGAGGATCTGCAGTGCGCGGCCATCGATGCGGCGGCGCAGCTGTTTGCCGACACGGTGATGAAGCCGGCCTTCGCTGCCCCGCGCGGGGTGCCGCGGCTGTGGGCGATGTTCGAGGGCTGGCTGGGCTGGACGCAGCGCGGCGGTCTGGCGCACGGCTGCCCGATCCACGCCGCGTCGGTCGAGTACGACGACCGGCCGGGGCCGATGCGTGACCGGCTGGTCGGCCACTACCGCGCGCTGCAGCAGGCGCTGGACAAGGCGGTGCGCATCGCCATCGACGCCGGTCACCTGCGCGCCGATCTCGACATCGAGCAGTTCGCCTTCGACATGTTCGCCATCGTGCTCGGCTACTACCACGCCGCCCGACTGATGGACGACGCACGCGCCGGCGAGCGCGCGCGCGCCGCCTTTGCCCGCCTGCTCGCCGATTTCGCCGTTCCGGGAGCACTGCCATGAGTTCGATCGCCCTCCATCCGCCGCTGCGCGTGCGCCGCGCAGCCGGTCCATCTCTGGCGCCGGTGCTGCGCCACTACTTCCGCTTCGCCAGCCGCGTAGCACCCGAACTGGCACGCCGGCAAGCCGAGCGCCTGTTCACGACGCCGCCGCGGCCGCGCAGTGTGGCGCCTGCCGCATCACCCGCCCGGCGCGAAACGGTGAGCGCCGGCCGTCACGACCTCGCGGTATGGAGCGCCGGTCCGGCCGGCGCACCGGCGGTGCTGCTGGCGCATGGCTGGGGTGGGCGCGGTGCGCAGATGGGAACGCTGGCGACCTCGCTGCTTGCGGCCGGCCGGCGCGTCGTGTGGTTCGATCAGCCGGGCCATGGCGACAGCGGCCATGGCCGCGTCGGACTGCCGGATTTCGTGCAGGCGCTGCACGCGCTGGTGGCTACGCACGGACCTTTCGATACGGCGGTCGGCCACTCGCTGGGCGGCGCGGCGATCGGTCTGGCGCTGCGCGAGCGGGCCGATTTCGGGCGCGCGGTGTTCATCGGCGCGCCAGCGTCGATGCGCGAGCACACGCTGCGCTTTTCCGCGCTGATCGGCATTTCGCCGCGCGTGCGCGAGGCCATGCGCCGTCGCATCGAGCACCGCTACAACGTCCGTTTCGACGACATCGACCGCATCGACGCGCTGGGTGACGTAAACGTGCCGGCGCTGTTTGTGCACGACGTCGATGACGCGCAGGTGCCGTTCGAACACGCGCTGCGCCTGTCGGCCGCGATGCCGCAGGCGCGGCTGCTGCGTACCTGGGGCCTGGGTCACAACCGGGTGCTGAAAGACGCCGCCACCGTGGCTGCGGTCACGCATTTCATCTGTGGCGACGAGGCGCTGCCCGAGGTGCTGCCGGCCCTGCCGCAGCCGGCGCCGATCTACTGAACAGACGACGTTTCCACGGCGCGTCTCTTTATGTGAATCAAAGTTGTATCATGTGAAACTTGCGCCCGCGTGCCTGCCGCGCCGGGCGCTTTTACACAGGACAACCAAGGAGACACAACATGTCGGAACGCATCGTCTTTCGCAGCGGTGAAGCACTGGTCGCCGGCGGCCCCCCGGGCACCGCAGCCGAACCCGAAGTCATCATCGGCGAACTGGACGGCCCGGTCGGTACCGCGCTGGCCACGCTGACCGGTGACCAGGTGAAGGGCCACACCCGCGTGTTCGCCATCCTGAACACCGACATCCAGGTGCGCCCGCTGACGCTGATGGTGAGCAAGGTGACGGTCAAGGACGAGCGCTACACCAACATCCTGATGGGCACCGTGCAGGCCGCCATCGCCAACGGCGTACTCGACGCCGTGCGCGCCGGCGACATTCCGAAGGAAAAGGCGAACGACCTCGGCATCATCGTGTCGGTGTGGCTGAACCCCATGGTGTCGACCGCCAAGGATCTCGACCACAAGATCCTGTTCGACATCCATCGTCAGGCCATGGCCAAGGCGATCAAGAAGGCGATGAACAATCAGCCGGACATCGACTGGCTGCTCGAGAACCAGGACAAGATCACCCACAAGTACTACCAGATGGGGCTGGACGGGAAGATCTGATCCGCATCCGGCGGCACCTCTGAGGGTGCCGCCTCGGTTTCCCGCTCAGGTGGCGACCGTCTTGTCCTTGAAGCGGCAGATATCGACGATGCCGCACTGGCCGCACAGCGGTTTGCGTGCGGTGCAGGTGTAGCGGCCATGCAGGATGAGCCAGTGGTGGGCGTGCTGCATGAACTCCGCCGGCACCACCTTGAGCAGCGCGTGTTCGACCGCCAGCACGTCCTTGCCGGGCGCAAGCCCGATGCGGTTCGAGATGCGGAAGATGTGGGTGTCGACCGCCATGGTCGGCGCGCCGAATACGATGTTCAGCACCACGTTGGCGGTCTTGCGGCCGACGCCGGGCAGCGCTTCGAGTGCGGCGCGGTCGTTCGGCACTTCGCCGCCGTGCTTCTCCAGCAACTGATGCGACAGCGCCACCACGTTCTTCGCCTTGGCGCGGAACAGGCCGATGGTCTTGATGTAGTCCTCGACGCCCTCGACACCGAGGCTGACCATGGCTTCCGGCGTCGGCGCCACCGGAAACAGCTTGCGCGTCGCTACGTTCACGCCCTTGTCGGTCGCCTGCGCCGACAGCACGACGGCGACCAGCAGCTGGAACGGCGAGCCGTATTCGAGATCGCTCTTCGGCTGCGGGTTGGCTGCGCGCCAGCGCTCGAACAGGGTCTGTATTTCGGCCCGCGTGAGCCGGCTTGCACGCCCCGCCATCAGGCCGACGCGGCTTCGGCCGGCGTGTGCGGCGCGGCAGCGCGCGCCTGTACCCGCGCCACCCAGGCGTTGCGCGCGGCGATCAGCAGACCGAGGAAGATGAAGGCGCCGGGCGGCAGGATGGCCATCAGCAGGCCGCGGTACTCGTCGCCGAACACGCGGATTTCGTGGGCACCCGGGACGATCATGTCGATGCCGGAGAACAGCGTGCCGGCACCGATCAGTTCGCGCGCGCCGCCGAGCAGCGCCAGCACCCACAGCAGGCCCACGCCCATTGCTGCGCCGTCCCAGGCAGCGGCCAGCGGCGAGTTCTTGGCGGCGAAGGCTTCGACCCGCGCCAGCACGATGCAGTTGGTGACGATGAGCGGAATGAAGATGCCCAACACCAGGTAGAGGTCGTGCAGCCAGGCGTTGAAAGCCAGATCGAGGCAGGTGACCAGCGCCGCGATGATCAGGATGAACACCGGGATGCGGATTTCGTGCGGAATGAGCGTGCGCAGCGCGGCTACCGCGCCGCTGGCCAGCGCCATCACCAGCACCGTCGCCAGCGACAGGCTGACTGCGTTGACGAGCGTGTTGCTGACCGCCAGCAGCGGACACAGGCCGAGCAGTTGCACCAGCGCGGTGTTGTTCTCCCACAGGCCCTTGCGGCCGATGTCGCCGTAGACGGCGCGTTCTTCAGCGTTCATGCCGGTATCCCCGATGTGTTGACCGCGCCGTGACGGTGGATGCGATGCGGCGCTCGATCATTCGAACACCTTGTCCGCCGAGGCGCCGGCCGGCAGCGCGAACAGCGCATCGCGCACCGGCGCGATGGCCGCGGCGGCGCGACCGGCGGCGCGGATGACGGCGCGCGGCGAAATGGTGGCGCCGGTCATGTAGGTGAAATCGCCACCGTCCTTGCGGACTGTCCAGCTGGCGGCCTGCGCGGTGTCGCGGCCCGTGAACTGGCTGATCCATTTCGGCGACGCACGGTCCTTGGCCGGATCGATGTAGTCGCCCAGCCCGGGCGTTTCCTTGTGTGCCACCACGCGCACGCCGCCCAGCGTGCCGTCGGCGCGCACCGCCATCAGCAGCCGGATGGCGCCGCTGTATCCGTCCGCCGCCTGTGCCTCGAACACCAGTGCGACCGGTTCGTTGCCGCGGCGAGCGCGATGCAGCGTCACCGGGCCGTCGATGCCGAGCGCGGGCAGGGCGGACAGCTGCACGGTGTCTTCGAGCAGCGCGTTGTCGTAGTCGGCACGCGGCAGCACCTGGGTGATCAGCTCCAGCCGGCGCGCCTCGACCGAGGCCTGTATCGGCGCCTCGGTGGCGTCGTGGGTCAGCGCCATCAGTGCGGTGAAGGCGAGCGTGAATACGGCCAGCAGTGCGGCCGAGCGCATCGCGCTGCCGGCCGCAGTCGGTGCCGGCGGTTCCGGCGCCAGTTCGGCGGCAGCCAGCGCCTCGTCGACCACCGGCGTCTGCGCCTCGTCGCTCATGGCGCGCCTCCGTTCTTGTGGCCGAACACCGGCGGCTGCGTCTTCATGTCGATCAGCGGCACGCAGATGTTCATCAGCAGCACGGCGAAGGCGATGCCGTCCGGGTAGGCGCCGAAGGCGCGGATGAGCCAGGCGATCAGCGCGATGCCGGCGGCGAAGATGAGCTTGCCGCGCGGCGTGGTCGCGCCCGACACCGGATCGGTGGCGATGAAGAAGGCGCCCAGCATGGTGCCGCCCGCCAGCAGATGGAAGGCCGGGCCGGCGTAGTGCGCTGGATCGATCAGCGAGGCGATGCCCGATACCAGCGACATCACCGCCAGAAAGGCGACCGGTACGTGCCAGGTGATGATGCGCAGCGCGAGCAGCAGCAGACCGCCGGCGCCCCAGGCCAGCGCCACCCACTCCCAGCCGGCGCCGGCGACATGGCCGAAGGCGGTCGAGTTCATCACGGCGGCGGTGTCGCCGCCGGTCATCAGGCCGGTGCGCAATGCGTCCAGCGGCGTGGCGCCGGTGACGCCGTCGAGCGCGCGGGCGCCGCCGAACACCCAGTCCATCTGCGTCGCGAAGTCGCCGAAATTGAGGCCGGGCCACTGCGACATCAGCGCCGGGAAACTGACGATCAGCAGCGCATACGCCAGCATGGCCGGGTTGAACGGGTTCTGCCCGAGGCCGCCATACAGGTGCTTGCCAATGATCAGCGCGAAGGCGGTACCGAGCACCGTGGTCCACCAGGGCAGCAGCGGCGGCAGACAGACGGCGATCAGCCAGGCGGTGACCAGTGCGCTCATGTCGGTCAGCGCCGGTGCCACCGGGCGGCCGCGCAGCGCCAGCACGAGGGCTTCGCAGGCGAGCGCGGTGGCGCTGGCCAGGGCGATCTGTACCAGCAGCGCGGTGCCGAACAGCCAGCTCTGCACGGCGATCGCCGGCAGCATGGCGACCAGCACCGTGGTCATCACGCGGCGCACGCTGGTGTTCTGGCGGAGGTAGGGTGAGTTGTACATCGTGTTCCGTCGTGATGGGGCGTGGCAGGCACGCCCCGGTGTCATTCCGTCGGCTTGTCCGCCGTTGCGGTTTCGCTCGTCGTTTCGCCGCTGCCGGAGGCCACCATGTCGGCGGCCATCTTCCGCCGCGCCTCCGCGGCCTCGACCTGCGCCTGCTGGGCCGGCGTCAGCGTGTCGGTGTTCTTCGCCGCAACGGCCTCCTTCTGCGCCTTGGCGCGCGCCATCGCGGCCTCGATCAGGGCCTTCTTCGGGTCCTCGGCAGCCGGGGCCGTTGCCGTTCCGCCTTCAGCGGCCGGCGCGTCGGTGGCAGCCGGTTTCGCCGCCGGCTTGGCTGCGCTGCGTGCCGCCAGCTTGGCCACCTTCTCTTCCTTCTCGCGTTCGGCCCGCCAGTTGCGGAACTCGAAGCGCTCGCGTGCCGAGTCGGCGGCGTCCTTGTCGCGCTCGCGCGCCCAGATTTCGCTCTTCGCGTAACGGTAGTAATCGACCAGCGGGATGTGCGACGGGCATACGTAGGCGCAGCAGCCGCACTCGATGCAGTCGAACAGGTGGTATTCCTGTGCGCGGCCGAAGTTGCGTGCGCGCGAGTGCCAGTACAGCTCGAACGGCTGCAGATCGGCCGGGCAGGCGCGCGCGCATTCGCCGCAGCGGATGCAGGGCAGTTCCGGCTCGGGCGGCGGGAACAGCGCCGGCGACGAGGCGAGCAGACAGTTGGTGGCCTTCACCACCGGCGCTTCGACGCCGGGCAGCGGGATGCCCATCATCGGGCCGCCCATGATGAGCTTGTCGGTGTCCTGCTTCAGGCCGGCGTGCTCGAACACGAAGCCGATCGGTGTGCCGATGGCGACGTCGAAATTGCGTGGACGGTCCACATTGCCGGCAACGGTGACGATGCGGCGGGTCAGCGGCTCGCCGTGTTCGAGGGCGTTCCAGACGGCGAGGGCGGTCGCCACGTTGAAGCACTGCACGCCGAAGTCGGTCGAGCGGCTGCCGTGCGGCACTTCGATGCCGGTCAGCACGCGGATGAGCTGCTTGGCACCGCCGGCCGGGTAGCGCGTCGGCACCACGACGACGTCGAGCGAGGCGTGACCGAGCGTCGCGGCCGCGGCTTTCAGCGCGGCGGCGGCCTCAGGCTTGTTGTCCTCGACGCCGACCAGCACCTGCTTTGCCGCCAGCATCTTCTGCATCACCAGCGCGCCGCGCAGGATGTCCTCGGCCTCGCTGCGCATCAGCATGTCGTCGCAGGTGATGAAGGGCTCGCACTCGGCACCGTTCAGCACCAGCGTGTCCGTGCCACCGGCCTTGCCGGGCGCGAGCTTCAGGTGACTCGGGAACACCGCACCACCGAGCCCGACCACGCCGGCGTCGCGCAGGTAGTCGCGTACCTCGCCCGGTGTGGCCGCGTGCCAGTCGAAGGGCTCGCGCTCGATGCGCTGGTCCTGGCCGTCCGGTTCGATCACGACCGCCATCGACGACAGTCCTGAAGCGTGCGGCATCAGCCGCGGCTCGATCGCCACCACGTGGCCCGAGGTCGGCGCGTGCACCGCACTCGACACATTGCCGTCGGCCGCGCCGATGCGCTGGCCGTGCAGCACCCGGTCGCCCACCTTGACCAGTGGACGCGGTGTGCCGCCGATATGCTGGTGCAGCGGAATGATCAGCTGCGGCGGCAGCGGCAGACGGGCGATCGGCTCGCGCGTCGATGCGCTCTTGTTCGGGTCCGGCTTGACGCCGCCATTGAACGAAAACAGCTTGCGCAGCATCAGGCGGCTTCCTTCGCTGCGGTTTCGGTCGATACCGGCTTCAGGTCGAACACCGGGTAGCGCCATTTCCAGGTTTCCACCGTTTCGGCCACCGGCACCATGTCGATGCAGTCGGCCGGGCAGGGCGGTACGCACAATTCGCAACCGGTACAGAGGTCGGTGACGATGGTGTGCATCTGCTTGGCGGCGCCGACAATGGCGTCCACCGGACAGGCCTGTATGCACAGCGTGCAGCCGATGCAGGTCGCCTCGTCGATGACGGCCACCGACTTCGGCTTCTCGACGCCGTGCTCGGCGTTCAGCGGCTTGTATTCGCGGCCCAGCAGGTCGGCCAGCTTGCGCACGCCTTCGTCGCCGCCGGGCGGGCACTGGTTGATGTCCGCCTCGCCGCCGGCGATCGCGGTGGCGTAGGGCTTGCAGCCGGGGTAGCCGCACTGGCCACACTGCGTCTGCGGCAGGATGGCGTCGATCTTGTCGACCAGCGGGTCACCCTGGGTCTTGAACAGCACCGACGCGGCGCCGAGCGCAGCACCGAGCGCCAGCGCAAGACCGGTCATCACGAGCAGTGCGGAAATCATGAGTCGAGCCCGGCGAAGCCCATGAAGGCCAGGCTCATCAGGCCGGCGGTGATCATGGCGATGGCGTTGCCGCGGAAGGGCACCGGGATGTCGGCGCCGTCCAGCCGCTCGCGGATGCTGGCGAACAGCACCAGCGCCAGCACGAAACCGGCGGCGGAGCCGAAGCCGAACAGCAGCGACTGCAGCAGGTTGTGGCGCGCCGCCTGGTTCAGCAGCGGTACTCCGAGCACGGCGCAGTTGGTGGTGATCAGCGGCAGGTAGATGCCCAGCACCTGATGCAGCAGCGGGCTGGTCTTCTGGATCACCAGTTCCGTCAGCTGCACGATGGCGGCGATGACCACGATGAAGCTCAGCGTCGACAGATAGCCCAGGCCGTAGGGCTTGAGCAGGAAGGTGTCGATCAGGTAGCTGGACCCGCAGGCCAGCGTCAGCACGAACATGGTCGCCAGACCCATGCCGATCGCGGTTTCGAGCTTTTTCGACACGCCCATGAACGGGCACAGGCCGAGGATGCGCACGAACACCACGTTATTGACCAGCGCGGTGCCAAGCAGGATGAACAGGTAACTCGTCATGACGGGGCGAGGATTCGCCGGATGTTTTCCGCAGGCCGCGGCGCAGGATGCGCCGCGTAACCGGCGGATTATCCGGCACTGCAGCGCAGCACTCAAGCTGCCGCAGGCGTCGGCGGCCGGTTATGTGGACAGAACCGCAGCCGTGGCGGCCGTCCGGCCGCGTTCAGACCAGCGCCGGGGCGGCGGCGATGCAGTGCGGCAGTTGTTCCACCGGCAGCGGTCTGCTCAGCAGATAGCCCTGGAAGGCGTCGCAGCCGTGCGCGGACAGGAAAGCCATCTGGGCCTCGGTTTCGACGCCCTCGGCCACCACGTTCAGCCCGAGATTGCCGGCCAGCGACAGGATGGTGCGCACGATGGCGGCCGAGTGCGGGTCGCTCAGCACCTCGTCGACGAAGCTCTTGTCGATCTTGAGCTGGTCCAGCGGCAGCTTCTTCAGATAGGCGAGCGAGGAATAGCCGGTGCCGAAGTCGTCCAGCGCGAAGCGCACGCCGCGCTGCTGCAGTGCGCGCATCGTCGCCAGCGTCATGTCGAGGTCGCGGTGCAGCATGCTTTCGGTCAGTTCGAGGCGCAGCCGGCGCGGATCGGCGCCGCTGTCGGCCAGCGCCTGCTCGACCCGTCCGACGAAGCCGGATTCGTGGAACTGTCGCTCGCTCACGTTCACCGCGATCGTCCATTGCGCCCGCAGCGGATCGTCGGCCCAGGCGCGCAGCTGGGCGCAGGCGGTATCGAGCACCCACTGGCCGATCGGCAGGATGTGGTTGCTCTGCTCGGCCAGCGGAACGAAGGCCGCCGGTGACACCATGCCGCGCACCGGGTGCTGCCAGCGCACCAGCGCCTCGACGCCGGTGATGCGCCGCTCGGCGTCGGTCACTGGCTGGTAGTGCAGCCGCAGTTCGCCGCGCTCGAGGGCGCCGCGCAGGTCGCGCAGCAACTGGGCGCGGGCGGTGGTGTTCTCCTGCAGCGTGGGGTCGAAGAAGCTCAGCCGGTTGCGGCCGCTTTCCTTCGCCTTGTACAGCGCCATGTCGGCCTGCTTCAGCAGTTCGTCGGCACGGTCTTCGGCGCAGTTGAACAGCACGGCGCCGATGCTGGCGGTGGAACTGACCATCTGTCCACCGAGGTCGCATTCGCCCGCCAGTGCTTCGCGCAGCTTGTCGCCGATCTCGCCGACGCGCAGCGAAGCAGCCTGCAGATCGATGCCGAGATTGCCCAGGATGACGACGAACTCGTCGCCGCCCAGTCTCGCCACGGTGTCCGTGTCGCGCACGCAGCTGCGCAGTCGCGCCGACATCTGCTGCAGCAGCGCGTCACCCTGGGCGTGGCCCAGCGTGTCGTTGATTTCCTTGAAGTTGTCGAGATCCATCAGCAGCAGCGCGCCGTGCTGCCCGTCGCGCACGGAACCGGCGATGGCCTGGTCGAGCCGGCTGTTCATCAGACGGCGGTTGGGCAGGCCGGTCAGTTCGTCGTGGAAGGCCAGCCGTTGCGCCTCGTGCTCGGCCTTCTTGCGCGTCGTGATGTCGGCGCGTATCGCGATGTAGCGCTGCGGCACGCCGTCGGCGTCGACCAGCGGCACGATGGTGGTGTGTACCCAGTACAGCGAGCCGTCCTTGGCCCGGTTGCAGATGTCGCCGTGCCAGACCAGTCCGCTTGAAATGGTCTTCCACATGTCGGCGAAGAACCCGGGCGCGTGCGTGCCCGAGTTGATGACGCGGTGACTGCGGCCGACCAGTTCTTCGCGTGCGTACTGCGAAATCTCGCAGAACTTGTCGTTCACGCGGGTGATGACGCCGCGCGCATCGGTTTCCGCGACGATGGCATGCGCGTCCAGCGCCGCCTTCAGCTCGCCGACCTCGCGCAGCGAGTCGAGCACGCGGCGCTGCGCGCGCTCGCGCTCGGTGGTGTCGTTGAGGATGAGCACCACGCTGTCGATGCCGCCGTCGGCGCTGCGTTCCGGCACCAAGGTCGATGACAGATGGACGGCGTTGCCGTCGTGTCCGGTGAAATTGCAGTCGAACTCCACGCGCTGTCCCTGCAGGGCCTCGGCCAGCCGCGGTCGCATCTGTCCGGCCAGCTGCGGCGGCATCACCGCGTCCACCGTGCGGCCGACGATGTCGCTGGCAGCTTGGCCCAGGTGCAGCGCGTGCATCGGGTTCACATAGCGGAAACGCAGGTCGCGGTCGATGCGCGCGATGTCGGCCGGCACGTTGGACAGTATCGTGTCCAGCTCGCGCTCGCGCTCGCGCAGCGACTGTTCCGAGCGCTGCAGCAGTTCGTAGGGCTCGCGCAGGCCGATGACGAAGGTGGCGCGATAGACGAAGGTGTAGGCGGCAATCTTGTACAGATGGCCGAACATGTTCATGAAATCCGACGCCGTCGTGTAATTGGTGAACGCCAGTTCGCCGATGCCCATCACGAAGCAGGCGCAGGCGAGGTAGTGCGTGCGCGGATCGGGTGCGACACGGTTCTGCCAGAACAGCCATCCGGCCACCGCCAGATTGCCGATGCACAGCACGTACTCGAAGCCGGCCTTGAACGCCGTCACGCCGACGCCGGGCACGAAAGTCACGGGAAAGAGGTCGAGAAACCAGGTGCCGGCGACGAACAGCGCACCGGTGGCGAGCAGGCCGAACCCCAGCCAGCCACCCCGCGACCCGGGCAGCGCGATGCGCGCCGCCACCAGTGCAACGGTCAGCAGTTCGAACGAGCGGCCGGCCAACCAGAAGAAGATGGCCTTCGCGGTGCTGCTCTCGGTCAGCAGGGCCGGCATGCCGGCGTAGGTCAGCGCGTGGATCAGGTCGGTGCCGGCAACCACCGAGAAACCGAAGATGAGCACGTTCGACGCGTGATCGCCGGACCTGTCGAAGCGGTGCCAGGCCATGATGACGACCAGCGCCGATACCACGACCGAGAAGGTTTCCAGCAGCAGGTGAAAAGCCAGCATGGCCCCGTGCCGGCCTTCGAACAGCGGTATCGGCGGCAGCATCGCTGCCCCGATCAGCAGCAGCAGGGCGGTCAGGCAGATGGCAGCCGGCGAGCGCAGGCTGGACGCTCCGTGGGCGGATTCTTGTCTTGTCAGGGGCATGGCGGTGACCGGGCCGGCTTCGCGTACGTCCAGGGTAATCGGCCCAACGAAGCAGGGCCTTGACCTCGGATCGCACGCTATTGCTTATGTTGCAGCCGGTCAAGCTGCCCGACCACCCCGGCAGGTCATGCTGGCGGGGTGGCGACCGAGCGGGTGGTGACCCGTCAGAAATCGACCGTGGCGCTGAGCATGGCGGTACGCGGCGCGCCCTGCACCAGGTAGCTGGAGCCGGGGTAGCCGCCAGCCGCCGCCCAGTAGGCGCGGTCGCTCAAGTTGTCGACGCGGGCGCGGAAGGTGACGTCCTTGCCGGCGACCCGCGTGATGTAGCGTGCGCCGAGGTCGAAGCGCGTCCAGCTGGGGATGGACGCGGCGTTCTGCGCATCGAAGTACTGCGACGCGGTGTAGATGGTGCGTGCGTCCAGGCTCAGGCCGCGCAGCAGCGGCACATCCCACTCGACACCGACCGTGTATTGGGCCGACGGCACGCCGATCGCACGGTTGCCGTCGTTGGCGCCGCCGGCCGTGCGCTCCAGTTCGGCATCGATCCAGGTGGCGCCGCCGAGCAGGCGCAGGCCCTGCAGCGGTTCGCCGTACAGCGTCAGCTCGATGCCGGTGTTCTGCTGCTCGCCGCTGGCGCGGAACACGTTGTCGGCGCCGACGAAAGCACTCGGCAATTCGATCGAGAACACCGCCAGACCGGCGCCGAAGCGCTTGTCCTCGTACTTCACGCCGGCTTCCGTCTGTTTCGACACGAAGGGCGACAGTCGTTCGTTGGCATTGACCGCGGTGTTCGGCGCGGTGCCGCCACGGGTCAGTGCCTCGGCGTAGTTGGCGTACAGCGACATTTCCTGCGTGAGCTTGTATACCGCACCGACCGCCGGTGTGAGCTTGGTCTTGTCATAGGAGGTGCCGAACACCGCATAGTCGTTGTAGGGCACGTCGATGATCTTCTGCAGCCGCGCGCCAAGCGTGAGCAGCAGTCGGTCGTTGGCAAAGGCCATGGTGTCGGCGAGCGCCAGGCTGAAACTGCGGGTCTTCTGCTGTGTCTGGGGCGAGTTCAGTTCCGGATTGGCGGCACCCCCCGGTCGCGCCACCGGCTGCGGGTCGTAGAGGTTATCGACGAAGGCTGCGCCGAATTCGTTCTCGTTCTTCTCGGTGCGCCAGTGACCGGCCATCGACGCCGTCAGGCGATGCTGGACCGCTCCCGTCGTCACCCGGGTGCGGATGCCGGCCTCGCCCGTTACCACCGTCTCGTCGCGGTAATTGTCGAAGCGGCTGGAGTTGATCGTGCCGCTCGAGTCGAGGAAGTGAAAGGGCAGCGAATTGCGTTCCTTGCCGCGGCGCGCGCCCACCGCCACCCAGGTGGTGGTGACGTCGCTCAGATCGAACTCGGCACGCACCGTGCCGAACACGGTCTGGTCGCCGGAGTAGATCCACGGCTGGGAGTAGTTCGACGACGCGCTTGGCGGACGCGGGACGAATGTAAGACCGGCGCCGCGCAGCAGGCTGGGGCGGCCCTCGATCAGGTTCTGGTCCTGCATGCCCACGTCCGCCGACAGCCGGAAGTCGCGGCCGCGGTAATCCGCGCCCAGCGAGAACATTTCGAAGTCCTTGCGTTCGTTGTCGATGCCGGTGCCGCCGACGCGGCGAGCTGCATTGACGCGCAGGCCCAGCTCCTTGTTCTCGCCGAAGCGGCGCGCCACATCGGCCGCAAGGTAGTCCTGACCGCCGGTCTGCAGACCGTAGGTCAGGCGTGTCAGGTCTTCGTTCGGCGCGCGCTTGGGCACCAGATTGATCGAGCCACCGATGCCGCTTCCAGCCGTACCGCCGGGGGCCGCGCCGTTGACGAAGGTGTTGGCACCGCGCAGCACCTCGACCCGTTCGAGGAATTCGGTTGCCACATACTGCCGGGGCAATACGCCATAAAGACCGTTGTAGGCCATGTCGTCGGAGAACAGCGGAAAGCCGCGGATGACGTACAGCTCCTGGAAGTTGCCGAAGCCGCGTGAAATGCGCACGGTCGGGTCATTGCGCAACACTTCGGCGACGCCCGAGGCCTGCTGGTCTTCGATCAGCTGGCTGGTGTAGGCGGTGGTGCTGAAGGGGGTGTCCAGCGTGCTCTGGTTGCCGAGAATGCCGATACGCGCACCCTTCGCCACCTGTCCTCCGGCGAAGGCGGGCGGCAGGCCGGCGGCCGATGCGTCGGCGCTGGCTTCGACCACCACCGGCGCCAGCGTGATCGGCGCCGACGGATCTTCGTTCTGCTGGGCGTGAGCGACGGTGCTGGCGAGCGCCGCCATGATGGCGAGCGCGAGGGGAGGGCGCGGGAAGGCTGGGGCGTTTTTCATTGCAGCGGAGGGCACGGTGTGCTGAGGTAGAATCGGAAGCGACGAATCGTATTACGAATCGTTCTTGTTCGCGTGTCGTTTGCGACATTTTGCACACCGTTGCGGCGTGCTGTTGTATCCCTGCTACCCCAAGTCCGGCCCCGCTCATCGATGAAATCCGTTACGCCCGATCCCGCCACGGCTTCTTGTGCGCCCGCCGCACGCTCCGGCGCCACCTCGCTGCAGCGATGGGTGTGGGTGCACAAATGGTCCAGTCTGGTGTGCACGCTGTTCATGCTGCTGCTGTGTCTGACCGGCCTGCCACTGGTCTTCTATCACGAGATCGACCACGCACTCGGCAAGCACGTCGAGGCGCCGGAAATGCCCGCCGGCACCGCGCATCTGCCGGTGGATCGCATCGTCGACGCGGCGCGCAGCCACCACCCGGATCTGGTGCCGCTCTACCTGTTCAAGGAGGAAGACGAGCCGGACATGTGGGTGGTCAAGATGGACACCCGGCCCGACACCGACGAGACGCAGGCGAAGTTCTCGGTGGTCGATGCGCGCACCGGCGAAGTCCTCGGCGAGCCCCGTTTCGACGAAGGTTTCATGCACCTGATGTACCGGCTGCACGTCGACCTTTTCGCCGGTCTGGCCGGCCGGCTGTTCCTCGGCTTCATGGGTCTGCTGCTGGTGGTCGCACTGGTCAGTGGCGTCGTGCTGTATGCCCCGTTCATGCGCAGGCTGGATTTCGGCGAGGTGCGCCACGGCCGTTCGACAAAGCTGTGGTGGCTGGACATGCACAACATGCTGGGCATCGTCACCGTCACCTGGGCGCTGGTGGTGGGGGGCACCGGCGTCATCAACACCTGGGCCGACCTGATCCTGAAAGCCTGGCAGGCGGAACAGGTGGCCGCGCTGAAGACCGCCGGGGCCGGCGCTGCGCCCGGCGGCCGCGCCGCGCCGCTGCAGTCGCTGGTCGACGCCGCACTGGCCGCCGAGCCGGGCATGGCCGTCGCCACCGTCGCGTTTCCCGGCACGCTGCTATCTACGCCCTCGCACTACGCCGTCTTCCTGCATGGCGACACGCCGCTCACCGCCAAACTGTTGAAGGCCACGCTGATCGACCCCGTCAGTGCGGAGGTGATCGAAACGAAACCGCGCCCCTGGTACGCCACCGCGCTGCTGGTGTCGCAGCCGCTGCACTTCGGCGATTACGGCGGCCTGCCGCTGAAGATACTGTGGGCGCTGCTCGACCTCGTCACCGTCGTCGTGCTGTGGAGCGGGCTCGTGCTGTGGTGGCGCAAGCACAGGCATGCCGCCGCGGTGCCCGCCAGCGTCGCGCAGGCCGCGACCACCGCGCGAGGTGGCGCATGAAGGGCGCGAAATCGAATGCCGCCATCTTCCGCTGGCCGCTGCTGATCGCCGTACTTACCGCAGTCGGCCTGCTGTCGGCCCTGGTCGGCGACGAAGCCTGGGACGCCTTGTCGTGGGCGCTGCTGGCGGTGCCAGTGGGGCTGTGCGGGTATTTCAGTGTCGCGAGGCGATGAGCTGACGGCGTCGCGCTCGTCAAAACGGTGTTCTGTCAGGGCGAGGCCTTGCGTCTCGCTGTACGCACCAGATTGACTAAGGCAATCAGCAGGCAACACAGCGCCGGCAGGCACCACACGAAGGCCGCATCGGTGTGCACGGTCTGCGTCGCCGCGTCGTAGTGGCGGCCGAGTTCATTGAAGTCGATCCTGAGGTAACGCGAGTACCAGAGCCAGAAGAACGGCAGCGATGCCGCGAGCGGCAGAACGACCCCGGGGGACAGAATCCGTCTCGACAGTGGTCGGTTCTTACGCGTCATGCTTGATCCGTGCGGTGCATCGAGAAGATGTGCGTGGCCGTGCTCATTCCTGTTGCAGTTCGGATCGCATCAGCGACCTCGGGCAGGCTGCACGGCAGGACATCTTATCGGTCCTGTCAGATGCGATCTGTATTGCGTCGGCCGAGCGCTTCGGCTTCGGGGTGTCGGACGTTTACGAGATTGGTCCGCTGGGGGGGGGCGAACCCATGATTGTTGACGCAAACAACTATGACGATTGCGCCCGGGTGGAACCTCGGGCGCAATCGTTTGAAACGCCAGTTCGGCGCGGGGGCTGGCTCAGATGTCCTGCCGCGGACCTCTGCGGGCGGAGAGCAGCGACAACACGCCAAGTCCGATCATGAACATTGCGTATGTCGACGGTTCGGGTACCGGCGCTACAGCGAGCGAAAAACGGACTTCAGCTTGCCCTGTGCTGAAAATGATGGCGCCGGGATCGGGAATCCCTGCATGAAGGTTGAGCGGCATCAGAGAAAGGTAAGAGAAGGATCCATGATCAAAATTGGCGGCATAACTGTAATAGCCCGTACGCAACGCGTCGGTCGCGTAAGTGATCGTCTTGTTCATCGAACCGACGATCATCCCCGACGGTGCGCCAAGCCCATCAATCAGTACCTCGCCTGACAGGGTCGGGGACGTCCAGGCACCGGCTTCGACAAAAGGCAGGTTTCCGACAAATACCGATACTTCCCCGGTGAATCTGAAACCTTCGTTCGCAAAAACACTGAAGCTGACCAAGCCGAACTCCTGATTGGAGCCCGAATTGTCGGCGACAAAATCGGGAGGGATGTTCCAACCGAATTCAATGTGATCTTCGTCCGAGAAGGTGAAATCGAGATCGTTGCCCAGCGCGACATCTGAGTAGGCGAGAGTGAATTTCTCAAAGCTCACCGTTTGCCACGCCGCGACAGCATTGGGAGTTGAGGAGAGGGCCAGAGAAAAGAGAAGAGCAGCTGATGCGCGAATTTTCATCAATGAAACCTTCAGGATTGACTCAGGTTGCCCCTCTTAGCAAGAACTGATCCAATACTGATTACGCGTACGTCTTGAGGTTCCTGGGTCCCAGAGCATCGCATGGGTTGTAAGGATTTCTGACACGCGTAGATGAATCGACTCTGCGTCGCAACGCATTGGCGAATACCGGGAGTTTTCTGTTGTGTGCATCAGCCGCGATCACCGCGTGCGTCCAGTCTGCTGACCAGCGGACTCGCTCTGCGATCAAATCACGGTGATCAGACCCGATATCCCCGCGAGTATCGTTTTGCTCGTGCCATCCGCGTGGCATGAGGCGCGCTGAGCTCACGTGCGGCGTCTGATACAGGCGCCGCACGCATTGGGTGCCTTACGACTTCAGCAGCCCACCCAGCAGCCCCATCGCCGCCTGCAGCGCGTCGCCTTCGGGTGCCTTGCCGTCGGGCGACAGCTTGTCGATCAGTTGCGGCAGCAGGCTGGCGAGGCCGGAGGAGACTTCCTGCGACGACATACCTACCTGCTGGGCGACGCCGCCGATCTGTTCGGCGCCGAACACGGCCTTGATCTGGTCGCCGGAGATCGGCAGGTTCGGACCGGATCCCAGCCACGAGGCGATCACTTCGCCCAGGCCGCCCTGCTGGAACTTGGCGATCAGCCCCTGGATGCCGCCGATCTGCGGGCTGTTGATCAGGCTCATCGCGGCCTGGATCAGTGCGGCATTGCCGTCAGCGCCGGATTGTCCGCCGAGCGCGCCGGCCACCTGTCCTGCGATCGAGTCGAAAAGCCCCATGTCCGTCTCCTTCGTTGAGTGAAGACGCAAGGCTACGCCAGCCGCGTAGAGGTTGCTCGTGCGGCGGGTGGGGCGGACGGCGTCAGACGCAGTGGCGCCGCCAGCCCTTGCCCTGCGGGGCGTGCATTTCGGCGTTCAGCGAGTCTACGGTGTCTGACCAGTCGGCGTCCTGGTTCAGCGCGTCGCGCAGGAAGGCGGCCTGCGCGGGACTCCAGAAGGTGGCTTCGTGCAGCTTGGTACCGTTGTCAATCGGGCCGAACAGCGCGATGAAGCCCTCGATCGATTGCGGGTCGCTCGGCAGGCCGAGCTGGTCGAACAGGTCTTCCATTGAATGCGGCGTGATGTCCATGACGATCTCCTGTCGGTGAGTAGATGCTGCTCCTGATCGGAATGTCCGGTGGGCAGATGGTTCCGTTCTCATTGTGCGCGCTCGCCCACCATCGCGCCGGGCTGTACCCACTGGTCGAACTGTTCGCCGCTCACGTCGCCCGAGGCGAGCGCCGCCTCGCGCAAGGTCAGGCCTTCGCGGTGGGCGCGGGCGGCGATCTTCGCCGCGCGGTCGTAGCCGATGTGCGGCACCAGCGCGGTCACCAGCATCAGCGACTGCTGCATCAGCGTCTCGATGCGCTCGCGCCGCGCTTCGATGCCGGCGACGCAGTGGGTGTCGAAACTGCGCATGCCGTCGGCCAGCAGGCGGATGCTCTGCAGCACGGCGCCGGCAATCAGCGGCTTGTAGACGTTCAGTTCGAAGTTGCCCGAGGCGGCGCCCAGCGTGACCGCGACGTCGTTGCCCATGACCTGGGCGCACAGCATGGTCAGCGCTTCGCACTGGGTGGGGTTCACCTTGCCCGGCATGATGGAACTGCCGGGCTCGTTCTCCGGTAGCGCCAGTTCGCCGAGGCCACAGCGCGGGCCGGATGCGAGCCAGCGGATGTCGTTGGCGATCTTGCTCAGCGCGACGGCCAGTGTCTTCAGCGCGCCGTGCAGCGCCACCAGCGGCTCGTGCCCGGCCAGTGCGGCGAACGGGTTGTCGGCACGCACGAAGGGCAGGCCGGTGCCATCGGCCAGCTTGTTCGCCACCCGCGTGCCGAATTCCGGATGGGTGTTCAGGCCGGTGCCGACCGCGGTACCGCCTATCGCCAGCGCATGTACGGCCGGCAGTGCCGCGACGATGGCCGAGCGGGCCAGCGCGAGCTGGGCCGCGTAGCCGGAGAATTCCTGCCCCAGCGTCAGAGGCGTGGCGTCCTGCAGATGGGTGCGGCCGATCTTGACGATGTCGGCGAAGGCGACCGCCTTGTCGGCCAGCTGCGCGTGCAGCGCGTCGAGTGCGGGCATCAGCGCGCGCCGGACGGCGTAGGCGGCGGCCACGTGCATCGCCGTCGGGAACACGTCGTTCGACGACTGGCCCATGTTCACGTCGTCGTTCGGGTGCAGTGTGCGCGCCTCGCCACAGTCGCCGCCCATCAGCTGCGAGCCGCGGTTGGCCAGCACCTCGTTCATATTCATATTGGTCTGCGTGCCGGAGCCGGTCTGCCACAGCGACAGCGGAAACTCGTCGTCATGCTGGCCGGCGAGCACCTCGTCGGCGGCTGCGACGATGGCGGTCATGCGCTCGGCCGGCAGCTTGCCCAGCCGGCCATTGGCCAGCGCCGCCGCGCGCTTGACCGCGGCCAGTGCGTGTATCAGTTCGCGCGGCATGCGTTCGGTCGAGATGGCGAAATGCTGCAGCGAGCGCTGTGTCTGCGCGCCCCACAGGCGGTCCGCCGGCACCTCGATCGGGCCGAAGGAATCGTGTTCGGTGCGGGTGACGACGGGCGGCTGCGTGGCGGTATCCATGGCGGTCTCTTTTCGAAGCCAGTTTTCAGGATAGGACATGACGGCGCCACGGTCCGACCGGCGGATGTGGGGACGACGGCGCTGCGGTACACTCCGGGCCGGTTTCAGCCGTCTTCCGCACCTCATTCCTCTCCGTGTCCGACATTCCCGCCACTTTCGCTCCCGACGGCCCGCTGGCCCGCGCCATCGCCGGTTTTACGCCGCGCACGCAGCAGACCGAAATGGCCGAGCGCGTGGCGCAGGCCATCGCCGACCGCAGCGTGCTGGTGGTCGAGGCGGGCACCGGCACCGGCAAGACCTACGCCTATCTGGTGCCGGCGCTGCTGTCCGGCGCCAAGGTGATCGTGTCCACCGGCACCAAGACGCTGCAGGACCAGCTCTACGGCCGCGACCTGCCCACCGTGCGCGGCGCGCTCGGCGTGCCGGTCAGCATCGCGCTGCTGAAGGGGCGCGCCAACTACCTGTGCCACTACCACCTCGAACGTTCGCTGCAGGAGGGCCGTTTCGGCTCGCGTGAAGACGCTTCGCACCTGCAGGCCATCGCCCGCTGGGCCAAGGTGACCAGCACCGGCGACAAGGCGCAGTGCAGCGAGGTGCCGGAAGAGTCGGGTGCCTGGTCGCACGCCACGTCGACGCGCGACAACTGCCTGGGCCAGGACTGCCCGAATGCCAAGGAGTGCTTCGTCACCGCTGCGCGCCGCGAGGCGATGGAAGCCGACGTCGTGGTGGTGAATCACCATCTGTTCTTCGCCGACCTGATGCTGCGCGACGAGGGCGTGGCCGAACTGCTGCCGGCCTGCAACGCCGTCGTGTTCGACGAAGCGCACCAGCTCGCGGAGACCGCCAGCCTGTTCTTCGGCGAATCGGTATCGACCTCGCAGATGCTCGAGCTGGCGCGCGACACCCGCGCCGAGGCGCTGGTCGGCGCAAAGGATTTCAAGCAGCTGCCGGAATCGGCCGAGCGCATGGTGAAGGCGGTGCGCGATCTGCGACTGGTGTTCCGCGAGGAGAACGTGCGGCTGTCGGCGGCGCAGATCGACGAACGCCCGGCCTTCGCCCCGGCGCTGGCCACCGTGCTGGAGGCGCTGAACGAACTGGCCGGTCTGCTGGAAACGCAGGCGGCGCGCAGCGAAGGGCTGGAGAAGTGCTGGCAGCGCGCGCTCGACCTGATCGCCCGCGTCGAGCGCTGGCAGGCCGGCGAGAAAGCGGGCGAGCAGTCGGACCGCGTGCGCTGGGCCGAGGTCTATACGCAGGCGCTGGCGCTCAATGCCACACCGCTGTCGGTGGCCGACATCTTCCGCCGGCAGATGGAAGACAACCCGCGTGCCTGGATATTCACCTCGGCCACGCTGTCGGTCGGCAACGACTTCGGCCACTACTGCGGCGAACTGGGCCTGCACAACGCCGAAACCGCGCAGTGGGGCAGCCCCTTCGCCTACGAACAGCAGGCGCTGCTGTATGCGCCCGAGAACATGCCCGAGCCGTCGGCGCCGACCTATGCCGAAGCCGTGGCGCGCGCTGCCTGGCCGCTGATCAAGGCCTGCCGCGGCGGCGTGTTCGTGCTGTGCACCTCGCTGCGCGCGATGAAGCGCATCCACGAACTGATCGAGGACAAGCTGTCGGCCTGGGACCCGGAGCGGCCGCTGCTGATGCAGGGCCAGGCCACCCGCAGCGAACTGCTGGACCGCCACCGCGCCGCCGGCAATGCCGTGCTGGTCGCCAGCCAGAGCTTCTGGGAAGGCGTGGACGTGCGCGGCGATGCGCTGCAGCTGGTCATCATCGACAAGCTGCCCTTCGCACCGCCGGACGATCCGGTGCTGTCGGCCCGCATCGAACACCTGAAGCGGCAGGGGCGCAACGCCTTTTCCGAATACCAGCTGCCGCACGCGGTGATCAGCATGAAGCAGGGCGCCGGCCGCCTCATCCGCGACGAAAGCGATCACGGCGTGCTGATGGTGTGCGACCCGCGGCTGGTCGAAAAGCACTACGGCAAGGTGATCTGGCGCAGCCTGCCGCCGATGCGCCGGACCCGCAGTGCCGACGTCGCGGTGCAGTTTCTCGAAAGTCTCGCCGGCTGACGGCGAGCCGGAATCGAAGCCCTCGGTCCGCGGCGGCCGTGTCGCGGCCAAGGCCGCTCCCACAGGGTGAGGTGCCCGCGCGGCGGCCGGGGCCGGGGGCGAGGTGCTGTAGGAGGGGTCTTCTGACCCCGACAGCGGCCTGAACCCAAGCCTGCGGCCGGTGCATCAATGCCGACACCGCTCCCGCGATATCGGGCGCTTGCCTTACGTCATGAACGCAGGCGCCGCGGCGTGCCACACTGCGCGCCGTGTGATCGGGAGGCGGTGTGTTCGCAATCGAAATCTGTCTGCTGCTGCTTGCGCTCGGCGTCAGCGCGCTCATGCGGCCCTGGCGCATGCTGGTCGGGCCGCTCGGTGCGCCGTGGGCGGCTTCGCTGGTGGTGCTGTCGTTGCTGTGGGTGCTGCCGCAGATGCTGCCGAACGGCATATCGATCCAGCTTTCGGGCGCCTGCCTTCTCTTGCTCATGTTCGGCTGGCCGCTGGCGGTGATCGAGCTGGTGCTGGTCGCGCTGGCGGTGTGGACGCTCGGCGACCTCGGTTTCGCTGCGGTGCTGTCGCAGCTGGTGTGGATAGGTCTGGTGCCGGCCACACTCGCACTGGCGCTGGGCGAGGCCTTGCGCCGCGGCTTGCCGGCACACCCCTTCATCTACGTGCTGGGGCGCGGCTTCATCGGTACCGCGATGAGCATTTTTGCGGCCGGTGCGGCGTACGAGTTCATCCACCACCTGCTTGGCGGCGTCGCCGTCGAGCACGCACTGGTCGCGCGCTGGCTGATGGCCTGGGGCGACGCCTTCCTGACCGGCATGCTGGTGGCGGTGTTCGTCGCCTTCGTGCCGGAGTGGCTGGCCACCTGGTCGGACCAGCGCTACCTCGGGTCGCCGCCCCCGCCGCCGTCTTCTTCCTGAGCGCGCTCAGGCGCTGCGCACACGCGGCGCGTCCGGCTCAGGTTTCGCGAACGCACGCTCGGCGCGCAGGGCTTCGGCCAGCGCCCGCTGACCGTCGCGTTGCGCCGCCTCGATCAGCGTCAGGTCGATGATGTCGCGCTGCGCGTGACTGCCGCCGAAGCGGTGCGACTCGTGGCGGATCGGCCGCAGCAGGCGCACGGTGCTGGCGTAGTCGCCCTCGCCGAAGGCGGCGATGGCGCGCGTGGCGGCACGGCCGACCTCGGCGATGAAACCGGCGTTGTCGCCTTCGCCGGCCAGCGCCAATTCCTGCGCGTCGATCAGGCTGCGTATCTGCGCGGTGCGGCCGGTGGCGGCGAAAGCCATCATCGCGTGCATGTCGCTGAAGGCGTAAAGACTTCGCCCGGCCATCGGTGCCCAGCGTTCGGCCACCGCCTGCCAGCGTTCGCCGACATCGATGCCGCGCAGGTGCAGGCGCCACAGCAGCGCCGACATGTCGATGAAGTCGAACACCAGACCCGGTGCGCGGCCGAATACGGCGTCGTCGAACAGCGCGAGCACGTCGTCGATTTCGTCGAGGCCGAGATGGAACAGCGCCAGATGCCAGTGGTTGTGCACGGCGAGGAAGCTGTCCTGCGCCCATGCCTGCGGTGCGGCGCGCATCCAGGCGATGCCGTCGCGGCGACGGCCCTGCATTTCCATCACGTGGGCGACGGCGTGCTGCGCCCAGCCGTCGCGCGGCTCGATCTCGACCGCCTGCCGGCCGTAGCGTTCGGCGCGCAGATAGTCGCCGGTTTCTTCCAGTCCGAAGGCCAGCATGCCGGCCACTGCGTGCCAGGCGGGCATGTCCATTCGCCAGGCCGGCAGCGCGCGGGCGATGCGGTCGCGCAGCATGCGCGAGTCGCCGAGCAGGAAGTCGCATTGTTGGCCGGCCTGCAGCGCCAGCACGTCGAGCGGGTGATCGATCGCGACGTCTTCGAGCACGCGCGCGGCGGCGCGCCAGCGGCCCTCGGTCATCAGCGCGACCGCACGCAGGTGGCGGCTTTCGCGCTCGTTTGCAGGCAGCTTCGCCGCCGTGGCGTGGGCGGCGGCTGCAACCGGAATGCCGGCCGGCTCGGTGCCGAGCAGGTGCAGATAGGCACGCAGCACGTGGCCCATCACCATGTCCGGCGCCTCGGTGAGCGCGCGGTCGATGGTGGCGACCGGGTCGCCGATGAAACAGCGCAGTTCGTGCTCGGCCTGTTCCAGCAGTTCGATGCTGCGGGCGGTGGCACCGGTGACCGCAAGGCCGGCGGGGTTGTTCAGGGACATCGTTTCACTCCTGTGGTGGTTGAACACAGGCGCATCTACGTGCTCCGCTGCGGACTGGAGACAGGCGGGGCGTGACCGGCGTCACGCCCGGTCTTCATTGTTGATAGGCCAGTTCGAGGTCGGTGTCGAGTTCGATCACGCAGTCGAGCACGCGGCTGGTGAGCGTTTCGTCGTCGTCGGTCCACATCGAATCGGGTTCGTCGTCGCGGGTGGACAGCGGTGCGATGTCGAAATCGACGAACTGGTCGCCGATCTTCAGCACCGTCATGCCGGAAGCGTGGTCGGCCAGGGTCCAGTCGTCCGGCACCTGCAGCTCGGCGGTCACGCGTACGGTCAGTGTCTTCATGTGAATCTCCGGTTGATGAGGCGGCACTTTAGCGCGCATGGGCGACAGTGGGGCGATTCCTTGCGCTGACACGCCTCGGCCCGGTGTCGGCTAGCATGCGCGATTGTCCGAAACCGCACTCCCTCATGTCCGTCAATCTGATCGAACTCGAAAGCGGCGATTCGCCGGTCGCCACCGTCATCGTGCTGCACGGCCTGGGCGCCGACGGCAACGACTTCGTGCCGGTGTGCCGGCGGCTGGATCTCGACGCCGTCGGTCCGGTGCGTTTCGTGTTGCCCGACGCGCCGGAGCGGCCGGTCACGCGTAACGGCGGTTACATCATGCGCGCCTGGTTCGACCTCTACGCGCCGGGCGCCGGGCAGGAAGCCGAAGCCGACGTGCGCGCGTCGCAGGGGCTGGTCGATGCGCTGATCGCACGCGAGGTCGAACGCGGCGTGCCGGCGTCGCGCATCGTGCTGATGGGGTTCTCGCAGGGCTGCGCGATGGCGCTGTTCGCCGGGCTGCGGCACGCGGAGCGGCTGGCCGGCATCGTCGGGCTCTCAGGCTATCTGCCGCTGGCGGCATCGACCGCCGATGAGCGCAGCGAAGCGAACGCCGACGTGCCGGTCTTTCTGGCGCACGGCTCGCAGGACGGCGTGGTCACGATCGACCGCGCACTGGCCACGCGCGAGGTGCTCGATGCGCTGGCCGTGCCGTACGAGTGGCACGCCTACGACATCGACCACGAAGTGAGCATCGAGGAAATCCGCGACATCAACCGCTGGCTGCTGCGCGTGCTGGCCTGACGGCGCTGCCGTCCGCGCAAGCGCCTTTGCGAACGCGATGCGTGCATCGTTGAGGTGCTGCCCCGGGGCGGTTTCCGATCAGGGGCACTGTCGCGGTCGGAAGACCGCTCCTACAGCGGTTGTGCTCTTTAGCTCAGTCCACCCAGCCTATCCGCCCCTGTCCCGCGTCGTTGAGCCGGGCGATGAACGGAGCCGCGTCGGGCTCCGGCAGGCTGATCGTCATCGCGACCACGGAGTCGTGGGTGACGTCGACCAGCGTGGCGCGGGCGGCGTCGATTTCGCGCCGCACGGTGCCTTCGAGCGCATAGGGCAGGGTGCAGCGGAGCATGCGCAGCTTGGTCAGTGGCACCTTGACCGCACCGGTCAGCGCCGACGCGACCGCGTCGGTGTAGGCACGCACCAGACCGCCGGCGCCGAGGTTGATGCCGCCGTAGTAGCGCACGACGGTGGCCAGCACGCCCTCCAGATCCTGATGGCGCAGCACTTCCAGCATCGGCCGGCCGGCCGTGCCGCTGGGCTCGCCGTCATCGACCGCCGCCGACTGACCGCCGGCGAGCAGCGCCCAGCACACGTGGGTCGCACCCGGGTGCTGGCGCCACAGTTCGAGCACGCGCGCCTGCGCCGAAGCGCGGTCGCGCATCGGCTCGACGCAGCCGATGAAGCGGCTCTTCTTGATCGTGAGGTCGCTGTGGACCGCGCTGGCGAGGGTGTTCGGCATGGGGCGGCAAGCTTAGCGCAGTGCGCCCTCGGCCGGGCTTCAATGCGTCAGAGCATGGCCTCCTGCTCGCCCTTCTCGTCGTGTTCCAGCATCCAGTGCGCCAGCTCAAGCCTTTCCGGCGGCAGCCCGGCGTCGAGCCGCGGCAACGCCGCCTGCTGCGCGATCGCGATGCCATCCGGTTCGCAGGCGATGCGCCGCCGCGGCTGTACGGGGCGAACGCCCTTGCGTATGCTCCGCGCGTGGCCAACGCGCGGTTGGCGATGCTCCGGGGGAGAGCGGAATGCGTGGCATGTTCGTGTTGATGGCGCTCTGTGGCGCGCTGAGTGGCGCGGCGCAGGCTCAGACCGATTGGCTGTCGGGCATGCCGACGGTGAAGCAGGTGGAGTCGGCAGTGCAGGGGCGCAGCGAGCGCGACACCGCGGCGCAGACGAGCGCGGTGCTGCAGATCATGGACGGCGTGGTGCAGAGCCTGTCGCCCAAGCCTTTCGATGCGGACCGGCTGGCGCCGGACGTGAAGCGCCGCCTCGGCGAGTACCGCGCCGCGCGCGAGCGCATCGATGCGCGCGAGATGGCGAAGTTCTCCGGCAGCAGCTGCGAGGGCGATCATTGCGAGAAATACCTCTATCCGCGCTGCCAGCAGAAATACGTCTTCTCGCCTGAGTTCTACCGCGTGGTCATGGATCGCCACTTCGCGCCCGAGTGGCAGCGCAGCTGGGTGCCGAAAGTGCATGGCACCTTGTGGCAGCGCGCGCTGAAGCTGCCCGCCGGTACGACCTTGCCGGCCGGCTTCGGCGACGGACCGCCGTGCTCCGGGCGGGTGGCCGGCGCCGATTACAGCGAACCGGGCATACTCGATTACGCCACGGCCGGTGCCGACATCGGCCTCGATCTCTTTGCCAGTCTGCTGGTCGGTGACGTGCGCACCTATCGCAAGCCGCGCGAGCTGTTCGACGATGTGATGCCCGGACTGCTGCTGGCCGCCGGCGCGGCGGTGATTCTGATCGTGCTGGCGCTGCGCCAGACCCTGCGCGACGTGTCACTGGACCGCGGCAATGCGCGCAAGCTCGTGTCGTCGGTGCCTTATGAGCTGGATCTTTTCGCCGGCGACATCCACGGTTACAGCCGCGGCATCGAAACCATCACTACGGTCAGTGGCGGACAGAACAACACGCCGGTCACCAGTTCGTCGCGCAGCGTGCTGCACGAACGCTTTTTCCTGGTCGGCCCGGTCGGCGGTGAGGTGGAAGTGAAACTGACCGACGCCGACTCCGGCGCACGCGACGGCCACCGGATGACCGCCGCGTGGATACAGAAGCCGGGTAAGACCGGCGGACCGTGGCTGTTCATGCGCAACCACACGATGCGCACCACGATGTGGTTCGGCAACAATGCGAAGAAGCCCTACGGGCTGCGCAGCTGGCCGGTGTGGGCGCTGGCCGCACTGTTCGTCGGCACCTGCATCTGGATCGGTGTGCGAGCCGACACACTGCGTGTCGTCAGCGATGGCTGGGACGTGATCGGCCATCTGCTCCTGTGGTTCGGCATGCCGGCGCTGCTGGTGGTCAGTTCGCTCTTCATGTGGATCTACGCGGTGCGCAACCGGCGGCTGGCGCGCTTCCGCCGCGAGGTGGACGAACGACTGATCCCCGAACTCGATCGCGCCGCCGGCATCTGAGTAGCCGCCGTCGCGCGCCCCTTTCCGCTTCCTGGATCTTTCCGATGTCTGCCGATGCCCGCCGTTTTCTTTTCTTCGCCGCCCTGACCGGCGCCCTCGCCGTAATGCTCGGCGCCTTCGGTGCGCATGCACTGAAAGCGCGGCTGGACGAGAACATGCTCGCCGTGTGGCAGACCGCAGTGCAGTACCACTTCTGGCACGCGCTGGCGCTCGGGCTGGTCGGCCTGCTGGCCATTCACCTGCGTGATTCAGGGGCGCTGCGCGTTGCCGGCTGGTTGATGCTGCTGGGCATCGTCGTGTTCAGCGGCAGTCTTTACGCGATGGCATTGAGCGGTGTGCGCGCACTCGGCATGGTGACGCCCCTGGGCGGCCTCGCCTTCATCGCCGGCTGGCTGGCGCTGGCCCTTGCGGTCCGGCGCTGAGTAGCAGAGGGCGTCACGTGACTGCTCGCCCGCCGGGCCAAGGCCGGGCCGCGGGCCGCGAGGTGTGCTCAGTGCAGTTCGGGCCGGTGCACCGCGCAGAAGCGCTCGACCGCTGCCCTGGTGCGCGCCCGCTGATCCATGTCGAGGCGCTGCGCGGCCTGCTTCTCCGCGTCCTGCAGGATGCGCAGCATCAGGTCTGCGCCGCCGTCGCTCTGCAGCATGGCGCCGGCCAGCGTGGCGGCGAGCATGGTCGGCAGACCGGTGTAGTCGGCGAGTACACCGACCTCCAGTTCGCTCAGATTGCTGTGATCGAGACAGTCGCGCAGTGACAACATGACATTCGCGTGAAAGGAGTGGGGCCCAGGCACTATACCGCCCCGGACGGCGGTCGCTGTTAGAATTTTGCGTTGCAATGTGACGACGGCTGCCGGATGCGGAGGCCGCTCACATCCGTTCCATCAGCCACAGGTTTCATTTCATGCTAGACGCCCAACTGCTGCGCAGCCAGCTCGCTTACGTTCAGGAACGACTCGCCCTGCGTGGCTACACGCTCGACGTCACCCGCTTCCAGGCCCTGGAGGAGGAGCGCAAGCGCATCCAGACCGACACCCAGGACCTGCAGGCAAAGCGCAACGCCGCGTCGAAGCAGATCGGCCAGCTCAAGGCCAAGGGCGAGGACACGTCGGCGGTGATGGCCGAGGTGGCCGGGCTGGGCGACGCGCTGAAAGCGGGCGAAGAACGCCTCGCCGCACTGCTGGCGGACATCCAGGCCTTCGTCGCCTCGCTGCCCAATCTGCCGCACGAGTCGGTGCCGGTCGGCAAGTCCGAGGCGGACAACGTCGAGGTGCTGCGCTGGGGCACGCCGCGCAGCTTCGATTTCGACGTGAAGGACCACGTGGACGTCGGCACCGCGCTCGGCGGCCTCGATTTTGAAACCGCGACCAAGATCAGTGGCGCGCGCTTCACGCTGCTGCGCGCTGGCATCGCCCGCATGCACCGCGCGCTCGCCCAGTTCATGCTCGACACGCACACCACCGAACACGGCTACACCGAGCTGTACGCGCCCTATATGGTCAACGCCGACAGCATGTTCGGAACCGGTCAGCTGCCGAAGTTCGAGGAAGACCTGTTCGCCGTGCCGCGCGGCGACGGCGGCAAGTTCTACCTGATCCCGACCGCCGAAGTGCCGGTCACCAACATCGTGCGCGACACCGTGCAGCCGGCCACCGGCCTGCCGCTCAAATTCGTCTGCCACACGCCTTGCTTCCGTTCGGAAGCCGGCTCCTACGGCCGCGACACGCGCGGCATGATCCGCCAGCACCAGTTCGACAAGGTCGAGCTGGTACAGATCGTGACCCCGGACCGCTCGTGGGACGCGCTGGAAGAACTGACCGGTCACGCCGAAACCATCCTGCGCCGGCTCGAACTGCCTTACCGCAAGGTGGCGCTGTGCACGGGCGACATGGGTTTCGGCGCCGCCAAGACCTACGACCTCGAAGTGTGGCTGCCGGCGCAGAACACCTACCGCGAAATCTCGTCCTGCTCGAACTTCGAGAGCTTCCAGGCTCGCCGCATGCAGGCACGCTTCAAGAACGAACAGGGCAAGAACGAACTCCTGCACACGCTGAACGGCTCCGGCCTCGCGGTCGGTCGCACGCTGGTGGCGATCCTGGAGAACTACCAGCAGGTCGACGGTTCGGTGGTCGTGCCGGAAGCGCTGCGCCCGTGGATGGGCGGCGTCGAGCGCCTCGGCGCCTGACACGCAAAAATCGCGCCGACGCTTTCCGCCGGCGCGACCCCTGTGCTACACTGCGCGCCGCTTCGCGACCACGAAGTTCGCAGTAACCCGGAGAGGTGGCAGAGTGGTCGAATGTACCTGACTCGAAATCAGGCGTAGGCGCAAGTCTACCGTGGGTTCGAATCCCACCCTCTCCGCCAGCATTCCAGAGACCCGTAAGTCCCTTCTGAATCAAGGGCTTGCGGGTTTTCTCTTTGTGGGCTTCACGACCCGCGGAGCACCGGAAGAAGACGCCCGAAGGGGGGCCATTTGATGCCCTATTCGGCCTCCCCGTGCATCCGCTCACTGCTGCGCATGAAGCACGGCGTAAGGACGGGACGATTCATTGTCCCAAAAACTCACACGAATTCCGGACGGAGGAGCTTCTGAAGCTCTCTACAGACTGAGCGCTTTTCAGATCCTCCCCGTCGCGGTCGGCTCACGCTCAAGAAGTCAGAGCGGTAAGGCTAGATTCACCTCCACTCATTTGTTCGGAGTGATTCCGCGCGATCCTGAATGTGCCCGAGTAGCGAAACACCTCGCCGAGCAGGGGATGTGTCAGCCGGAAGTCCATGACGAAGTGGTCTTCGTCCACTGCCTCCTCGATGATGGCGGTCCGCCCTAGCACCAGCCATTCCGGAATGGGCAGCATGAAGCGCCCCATTCTTGCGACGAAGCGGACGCCGCGGTAGTGGAGACGGCCAGCCTCGACGCGCGGAGCCATTTGCAGCCCCAATACTGGATTGACGAATTCGATCACGTGCGCGTCGCCGGCCGCTATCCAGAAGCTGTTGAAGCGAATGCTCCTTCCGTCCGCATAGGTGAGCGTCCGCCTCCAATGCTGTCGGTCGCCGATGACCTCCTTCACGACCACCGTGGATACCTGCCGACCGGCGCGATTTACCAGTGCCCCCATCAGCCGAAGTACGTTCAACCACGGTTGCATCCAGCGCGGATACTCGATGTCCATCGCACCGGCCTCGACCGTCGTGCCGAGTCGATAGTGCGCCTGCAAGGCTGACGGGAGCAGATCCCAGTCCTTTCCGAGGGCTTGTTGCATCAGGCTCTTCATGACTCCGCCCCCGGAACCTGTTTGAACACCATCAGCGCTACGACCAGCACCATGGAGGTGAAGGCTGGCACCCCGAGCCAGAACCACCATCGCGTCATTTGCCAGTAAAGCCCAGGCAAGGGTGATTTTTCGGCTGCGGCCCGTTCAGCGAGCTTCTGCATCCGGATCTGAAGCCAGACAACGGGCAGCCAGCAAGCGCCGGCGAAGAAGAACAGACCGAGGCTTGCGGCGATCCATGGGGTGGTAAGCGGCAGTTCGAGAAGGTGGATCATCCACAGGCCGCTGACGGGCTGAAGGATCACCGTAGGCGTGGTGAACATCCAGTCGGCGAGTACGACGTGCCGATTGGTGGCGGCGATGTGGATCACGTTTCCGCTGCGGTCGGCCATCCACTTGTAGAAAGCGCTGCCGAGGCCGGTGCCGAACAGCACGACCATGCTGAGAATGTGCAGTGTTTTCGCGGTGGTGTAAGTCATGACGTGCTCCGGGGAGTGATGACATCGGAGAAGAACAGGTGGTGCTCTGGCGCAATCGGCTTGCGACCGAGGAAGCGCTCCAGTGCGTGATGGTCGGCCCAGTAGCCGGACTGCAGCATGCGCAGGTTCTCCGGTTGCAGCATCGGGCTGAAATGTCGGGCGATATGGGACAGCGCCAGCGTCAGCGGAAAGGGCAGGTGCAGCAGCGGGGCGCTTGAAAGGCCCTGCGCTTGGCGCATCGACTGCAACCAGTCGGCGAAAGTGACCGTTTCGGCGCCGACAACGTCCAGCGTCTGCCGCACGTCCGGTGAATCAAGGCTGCGAACAACGGTTGCCACCACATCGCTGATGTGGACCGGCTGCAGCAACTGCTGTCCGTCGCCAATAACCGGGATCAGTGGCAATGCGGCCAATCGCATGAACAGTCGGGCACTGCCTCCGCCCCGGCCATAGATCAGTGAAGGTCGCAGCACGAACCAGTCCAGTTCAAGGTTGCGCAGGCAGTCGTCCGCCATGCGTTTGCTCAGGTGATAGGCAGAGAAAGCCGTATCGTCGGTTCCCAGCGCCGATATCTGCAGCACCCGGCGGACTCCGCACTGCTTGCAGGCGCGGAACAGGGCACATGGGGCACGGGCATGAAGTACCGCGAAGCGCTGGACGCGGCTTTCTCCGATGATGCCGACGCAGTTGATGACGGCATCCACGCCATCCAGATGTGGTAGCCAATCGGACGGAGACTGCATGCGACGGAAGTCGAAGCCGTTTCTGCGCGACGCGGGCTTGATCCGATGACCTGCGTCGGACAGGACGGCCGCGATGTTGCGACCAATGAAGCCGCTGGCGCCAGTCAGCAGGATGTTCATGACTTGGGGCCCGTCGACTCTTGCCGCCGGGCGAACTGAGATAGTCGGTGGCCGACTGCATACAGCCCGACCAGCAATCCGCTCAGCGCGGCAATCAGTGCGAAGTGCAGGCTGTCTGACGGAGTGGCGTATCGGGTCAGTACATCCACCGACAGCACGAGCAGCAACGGCGCGATGATGAGCATCACCCGCGTGTAGGTCACCCAGAAATCGGCTACCTGCGCATCCGGGCAGAGCCGGACGAGGACATTTTCCAACGGCCCTGACAGCATGCGGAGGACCGCAAGGCTTACGGTAAGACTGATCAGAACTTTGACGATTATCAGCGCGACGGCACTCATGAGGGGCTCCACTGGTTTATGGAGCCTTCAGTCTCGCAACTTGCGTCGAAGCGGGCTTCCGCTTTGATAGAAACGGAGCGCTTCAGTGTTCCGGAATGATCATTCCGCAGCAAGAAGCAGCCCCTCAGTATCTATCGCAGCGCCTTTTCTCCTGTGCGGAGCTTGCGAAACTGGCCAGGCGTCATGCCCTCGATCTCGCGGAAGGCTTCATAGAAGTTGGATTGCGAACTGAATCCCGTGTTGAGGCCGATGGACAGAACCGAAGCCGAGGGTTCATCACGCAGCATAATCCGGGCCGCTGCGATGCGTTGTTCGCGCAAGTAGCGGGAAAAGCTCTTGCCCAGACGGGCGTTCATCAGTTCCGAGAGCTGATGTGCGCTGAGTTCGAGACGTGCGGCCAGAGCAGCGAGGTTCAGGTCTGCATCCTCGTAGATCCTCTCGGTGGTCATCAGCAGGTCCAATCGCGACAGCGCTGCGTCGCAATCGACATTGTTGAGCGTGGAGTTTGCATAGGCGCTCTGCGCCGTCTCCCTGACCTCGGCCGATAATTGGGGACGGAAGCCAAGCGTCAATTGGACGAGAAGGAACGCGAGACCGATCGAAATCGCGTAGAGCGCGAAGAACGTCTTGTCGGGCAGGGCAACATGAACCAGCCCAAGTATCGATACCGCGACGGCAACGGCGAAAACACCACCGAGCAGGAGCATCTCCCGCCGAAAGTTCGCACGTTCGCGGCGGAGCGCGTAAAGGCTGCGGGCAAGCCATAGCAGATATCCCGCTCCAACGATGAACGCCAAGGGCAGCGCCCACGACGCAGGCAGGATTGCGGAGACGAGAATGGGTACCAGATGCCCTAGCTGCGCGGATCGAAGTGCGGGGTCCGTCCCGGGATGCAACAGGGGCCGGCTGAAAAGGAAGAAGGACGGCGCTACGGCAAACAGCGCCGCACGGTAAGGAAGAGTGGCCACCCAGTCCTGATCAAGCGAGATCCATGCGAAATGCGCAAGTTGCAGACCGCCCAGCGCGGAAAGCAGCAGCAAACCCATGAATCTCGGCAGTGATTGCTCCGGGTACTGCTCGCGGCGGAACTGCGTCAGTGCGAGGCAGAGCGCACTGAATATCGAATAGCCGGCGAGAAGGATAGCGAGAGTGGTCAAGACTGGTGCAAGGAGGTACGCATACGGTTGATCGCGATTTAGGTGCTTCGGAAGGCGACTCGAATACACCCGTAAGCATGTCCGCGATTCGCCGAGCATAACAAATGCGGCGCTGGAGAACAGATGCGATTCTGGAAGCCAGAGCCGCCGAGGACGACTTTGGCTTCCAGTCAGCGCAGGACTTGCGTCCGCAGCAAACTTCCGTCGCTCAATGCATCGCCGCCGAAAGCAGTTCTTCCTTGCGCTGTTTCATCTGCTCGCCCAGTTCCGAAAGGTCGAGATCGGTATCCTTCACCTTCGGGAACATTTCGTTCTGTTCTTCTTTCACGTGATGCTTCACGTACTCGGAGAGCACTTTCACCTTTGCGTCGTACATCTCGCCGTCCGGTTCGACGTCCTTGATCTGCGCGATCAGGTCTTTCAATGACGCGTGCTCGACGGTCGCCTCGGGTACCAGTTCCTTGTCCTTCAGTGCAGCTTTTACAGCTGGATAGAAGATTTCTTCTTCAATCTGGGCGTGCACGTCGAGCTCCGTACAGATTTCATGCACGAGTTTCTTCTTCTGAGCGCTTGTGCGGGCGGCCTCGTACTGCTCGAACAGTTCGCTGACGTGCTTGTGGTCGGCGCGAAGAAGGGTCAGCGCCTCCTGCGATTTGCGCGGGGATGAGTTTGACGAATCGGCCTTCATGTCGGGAATCTCCGGTCAGTAGATGGGATGTGTGCGAGGAGCCTCGGCGGCGCCCGCCGGCATTCGCTAGCAAAGCGGGTGCCTTGCGCGCCGCGGATGGCTCACATCCTCTTGATCGGGCTGCGGGGCCGGTCGTGCGCGCCTAGGTCGCGTCGTTGCACGGCCCGGCGGCGTATTCGACCCGGTTGCGGCCGCCGCTCTTGGCGCGATAGAGCGCTTCGTCGGCCTTGCGCAGCAGAGCCGAGAAATCGAGGCAGTCGGGCATCAGTTCGCCGATGCCTATGCTTAACGTGTAGTGCGCCGGCTGACCGTCGAGTTCGGGCGGGTTCTCGGCGACGCGCTCCATCAGGCGCTCGGCGAACGCGCGCGCGCCGTCCAGTGCGGTGTGCGGCAGCAGTACGGCGAATTCCTCGCCGCCCAGGCGACCTGCGCTGTCCGAGTCGCGCAGCAGGCTGGACAGGATGATGGCGAAGCCGCACAGCACGGCGTCGCCGCCGGCGTGCCCGAAATGGTCGTTGATGCGCTTGAAGTGGTCGAGGTCCGCCATCAGCACGGTGAGCGGTGTTTCGTAGCGCTGAGCGCGCACGAATTCCTCCTCGGCGACTTCGAAGAAATGGCGGCGGTTGGCGAGGCCGGTCAGTGCGTCGGTATTGGCCAGGATGCGCACCGCCTCTTCGGCCAGCTTGATGCGCGTGATGTTCTCGTGGCTGAGCAGCACGCGTTCGCGCGCCGGGTCCATCGGCGTCACCTTCAGGCTGAACCACTGCCGCTCGTGCGGCGCGTGGCAGGCGTACTCCATCTGGAACAGCGCCGACCGGCCGAGCATGACCGACAGGATGCCTTCGCAGGCGGCCTCTGCGTGGGGCGCCTCGTCGCGGTCGCAGCGGGCGAGGGCGTCGAGGTAGTTCACGCCGACGAAGGTCATGTTGCCGGTGTAGCCGCCGCGCTCGGCAAAAGCGCGCCAGCTGGAATTCGTCTCGACGATGACGCCGCGCTTGTCGAGCACGGCGACGTGGGCGGTGATGGCGTTCAGCGCTGCCGTCTTGAGCTGGCGGTCGGCATCGCGCTCGGCTTCGAGCCGGCTGCGGTCGGTGATGTCGACGAACATGACGACGATCTGGCGCAGACGGTGCTGGGTGTCGAATTCTGGGTAGGCGTGAACCAGCGCCCAGAGCGTGTCCGCGTCGTCGTGACGGACGCCGACCACGACGTCGTTCATTTCCTTGCCCGAGGCGAGCACACGGCGCACCAGATCGCGTTCCGGTGCCAGCGCCTCGCCACTCGGGTCGATGAACTGGCAGCCCAGCTGGGCGATCGTGCGACCGGCGAGCAGCGCCGAATCCATGCGCAGGATGCGGCAGGCTTCAGGATTGCCGTACAGGATGCGGGCGTCGGGTGCGCACACGAGCACGGCGGCGTGCAGGTTGTGCATCAGCAGGCGGTGACGCAGTTCGCTGTCGGCCAGCGCGGTCTGCGCCAGGTGGCGGTCGTGGACGTCCTCGATCACCGCGATGAAGTGCGAGGGGGCGCCCATCTCATCGAGCAGCAGAGAAATCGTCAGACGCGCCCAGGTGGCGGTACCGCTCTTGTGCAGCAGGCGCTTCTCGATCGAGTAGGTGGTCTGTTCGCCGTTGCGCACGCAGCGCAGCGGGTGAATGTCCAGCGAAACGTCTTCCGGATGGGTGATGGTCTCCATCGTCAGCGCGCGCAGTTCGCTGGCGCGAAAGCCGAGGATGTCGCACAGCTTCGGGTTGACGCGCAGGAAGCGGCCTTCGAGGTCCATCAGCGCGATGCCGACGGCGGCCTGGTCGAAAGTGCCGCGGAAGCGCTGCTCGCTCTCGCGCAATGCGTGTTCGGCGAGCTTGCGGCCCGACATGTCGCGCACGATGCCGAGCACGCAGCGCTGGCCATCGAACACGACGCGGCTGGCGTTCAGTTCGATCGGCAGTTCGCGCCGGCCGCCCTTCATGCGGAAGCGCAGTTCGTAGCGCCCGGGCGGTTCCTCGCCTTCGCCGATCCGTTGCCGGAAGCGCTGCACCCACAGTTCGAGGAAATCCGGCGCCACCACTGCGTCGAACCCCAGTCCGACGAAGTCGTCGTGCTCGTAACCGAGCATGCGTGGCAGCGCGGCGTTGGCGAAGATGAAACGGTAGTCGCGGGCGATGAACACGCCGTCCGACATACGGTCGAGCAGGGTGCGGAATACCGCACCGTCGGCACCGGTACCCTGACCGATGACGGTTTCCGTGCCCGTAATGTTCAGCCCCGGATTGCTGTCCACGCCGTCCGCACCTCCATCCGCAGCATGCGGCGCCTCCGGGCGCCGACCCGCCGGCCGCCTATGGTGCGCTTGTCACGCGCGCCATGACAAGCGGTCGGTTTCGCTCAGGCAGGCTTGCTCTGCGCCAGCTCCTGCAGCGCATACGCATACGCCTCGGGGAAGTCGATCAGGGCCGGCGACGCGCCGGTCTGTATCGAGCGATACAGACCGAACTGCGTCTTGTACTTCAGGCTGCCGATCGCCAGCGGGCCAATGCTGAGGAAGCGGGCCGGACCGACTTCGACCGGAATCGCACGGTCGTTCACACCGATGCCTTCGATGCCGGACGGCGGCACGGCGTTGGTGTCGGCACAGGCGATCAGCTTGCCGCCGGCCTCCAGCACTTCGGCGTCGAGAATGCGGATGCCGGCCTTGGCGGCGCTGACCGCGATTTCGCTGTCAGCGACCACATTGACCTTGTCGCGGTGGGTTTCGGCGGACACCCATTCGACTTTTGCGTTGTAGCGCTCGCAGAAGCGCAGCGCCGCCTTGGAATCGTCGTCCGCGGTGAGCTGGCAGAGGCGCGCCTTCGCGCCCTGGCGGGCGGCGAGGATGGCGGTGCACAGGCCGACCGGGCCGGTGCCGAAAACGGATACCGTGCGCCCGGCCAGTCCGGAGCCGGTGCTCGCATTGACCGCCTTCTCGACCAGCGCGACCACGGCGGCCGAGGTGGTGTAGGCACCGTTGGGGTCGGCGAACACGCCGACCTGGAAGTCGCCGACCATGGCGCTCTTGGCCGACTGGAACATGTCGGTCGCCATATGCACGTCACGGCCGCCGATGAAGATGCCAGTGTCGTTGAAGCGATTGGGCGGGCGACAGAAGATGGCGTCCTGTACCAGCGCTGTCACGTTCTCCGGGCGGATGCCGGTGAGCGGTATCACCTGGTCGAAGCCTGCGTCGGCGGCGATGGTCACGTCGAAGGGGCTGATATTGCTGCCCGGCACCAGGAAATAGAGTATGCGTTGGGTCATCTTGTTGTCTCCTCGCTCCACCATGGCGTGTGGCTGTCGCCGCACCGCGCGGGATGCTGCGGCGCACGGCGTACAGACCAGTCATATCGACGGCGGGGGACGACAACTTGAGTCGGCGGGCCTTCAGTCCCCGGACGCGCGGCAGGCGGCCTGCGGCGCGTCGCTGACGCCGAAGTCACCGATCGCCCAGGCGAGCCGCGTGCCGTGGGTGCGGTTGAAGGCGTCCATCCAGGTCTCGACGGCGTCGCTCAGCGACCGGGCGCCCGGGCTGTCCGGGCGCAGGAAGTCGGCGTGCGGCACCGTGCGGGTCAGCTGCGTCACCTGTTCGGTAATACCCTGCATGAAGGCGTCGACCGGCAGTCCGGCCGGGGCGGCTTCGCCCCGGGCCACCTCGACGCCGGGTCGGGCGAGCAGGCTCAGCGTGTGGCCGTCCTGTGTGCAGGCGCGGATCAGCCGGTCGGTGCCGGCGCGCACGTAAGCGCGCTCGGGCGGCTCGTCCGCCTGTGTGCTGGTCGTCGCCCCGACCAGCAGAATGAGTGCAAGTGACTGTTTCATCGATTCATTGCGCTTCGCCGGTCGGCAGGAAGCGGGCGTCGACCACTGTCCAGCGCTGGGCGCCGGAACGGGTTTCGGAACAGCCGAGCTGCCTGACGCTGCCGTCCGGAGGCAGGTCGTGGCGGCTGCGGTCGGCGGTCAGCACGTCGAGGTACCAGCGCTCGACCCACACCCGCAGTGTGCGGCTGCGGTCGCGATTGCGCAGGCCGGTCATCGTGCCGCCCAGCTGCACGCACTGAGCTTCGGGCTCGGCCACCCATTCGAGCGCGGCGCGTGCCGCGTGATCGACGTCGCTGGCCGCGGCCGTGGCCGAACACAGCGCCAGCAGTGACCAGACGGTCCTCACTTCACCACCGCACGCGCCTGCAGTTCCTTCACATAGCTGCGCCATTTCTGTTCGATCAGCGACTCGACGATGCGCGGCTTCACGTCCTCGAAGCGCGGCGGCTGCGCCGGGCGCACGTCCTCCAGCCGGATCAGGTGCCAGCCGGCGCCGCTGCGCACCGGGGCGTCGCCCACCTTGCCGCGCGTCATCTGCGGCAGCGCGGCGGCGAATTCGGGTGAGAACTGCCCCTCCGGCGTCCATTCGAGCAGACCGCCGGCCGGCGCGCTGTCGCTGTCCTTCGAGTGGGCCTTCGCCAGATCCTCGAAGCGCGCGCCCTTGCCCAGCTGCTCCTGCAGCGATTTCGCCTGTGCTTCGTCGGCGACCAGGATGTGGCGCACCCGGTATTCGCGCTCGCCGGCGCGACTCGACAGCGTGTCGTACACCTTGCGCACTTCGGCGTCGGCCGGCTGCGTGTTCAGGAAGAAGTCCTCGCGCAGCGCGTTCAGCAGCGCCTGCTGGCGCATGAATTCGATGCGCGTCTTCAGCGCTTCGCTGCGGCCGAGCTTGCGCTCAGCCTCCTGCGCCAGCACTTCGCGTCCGATCAGTTCCTCGCGCGCCTGGCGCGACAGGTCGGGCGAGGCCGGGCGGCCCTGGCGGATCTGTTCCTTGATGATGAAGTCGAGCTGGGCGCGCGGTACTGGCCGGCCATTGACCGTGGCAACGGTGTCGGTGGCGGCCGCGGCCGGCAGGGCGACGAGTGTGGCAAGGGCGGTGGCAAGGGCGGTGGCGAGGGCGGTAGCGAGCAGACGGCTGCGATGCATGGCTTCGAGGTGCGGACGTGTGACGGAAAAGGAAAGCACTATCCGCGACTCCGGACGCCGTTGCAGGCGGTGTCTGCCCCGGATTCCGGTGAGGATGTCCCGACGGCCCCTGGCCGTCTTGCGCTGCGGGGGCTTGTTGCGGCGCACGAAAGGATTACGCTGTCGGTTCTCGTAAACACCCGCTGCTCACGAGGCTGCGGTACAGGGAGAACCCTTATGTCCAAGCACCAGAAAACCTTCGAGCTCACGATCCGCCACATCGACCTGATCGAGGACGCCCTGCGCGACAAGATCGGCTGTCTGGCCCAGGTCGCGGTCGCCAGCGGCGACGTGGCCGCGAGCGCCAGCAACGACGCGCTGATTCACGAACTGAACGAGCTGCTCGGCAGCCTGCACAACCAGAAAATCTTCTACAGCCAGGTCAACCGGACCGGCGTCCCGGCGGGCTGAGCCTGCCCAGGCGAGTCAACGCGCCGCCCGGCGGCCTCACTCGCCGCGCGGCAGCGGACGCAGCCGTGCCAGCGCCGTCGTGCTGGCGGCGACGGCTTCGTCCAGTCCTTCGCTGCGCGCCCAGGCGGCGATGCGCGTCAGTTCGATCTCGCTGTCGCGCGCACCGTCGAGGGCCTGCTGCAGGCACTGCGTCATACGCGCCGGCCGCGCCAGCGCGTGCGCAGCGCGGGCGCACATCAGAGCGGCGGCCGGCGCGTGCGGCTCGGCCTCCATCCACTCGTCGGCCATCTGCGCCACGGTCGGCCAGTCCTTGCGCGACAGCGGCTCGAGCAGGCGCATGAACCAGGGCTGATGTGCCGGCAACTGCGCCCACAGCGCCGAGCCGGGCAGCGGCTTCGGTGCCTCTTCGGTGCGTTCGCGCAGGCGATCGGTCCAGTCGGCCGGCATCGCGAAATACTCGGTGCGGCCGGCGCTGGTCAGGAAGGTGGTGATGCCGATCAGCCGGCCTTCCTCGTCGAACAGGCCGCCGCCGCTGGCGCCCTGCAGGAAGCCGGCCGAGGTCTGGATGACGTGACTGCCGCCCGCCGCGTGCAGATCGACGACGAGGCCGCGCGCGAAGTGTGCTTCCATGCCGCCCGAGTAGCCGTGGGCGAGCACGCGTTCGCCCAGCGTCAGGCTGGGGGTCGGGCGCAGCTCGACCGCCGGGTAGGGCAGCGGCTCGGCGGTGCGCAGCAGGCAGAGGTCGCGCGACACGTCGGCACGCTGGCCGACCACCGCGTGCCGCGCCAGCCCGCGCGACAGCACGATGATGCGGGCATGGCGCGTGACGTGGCAGTTGGTCAGCGCGCTGTCCGGTCCGATCACGACGGCCGAGCCGACTGACAGATTGTCGTCGTCGCCCAGCGCCGACACCTTCAGCACCGCGCGCGACATCTTCATCATGGCTTCGACCGACGGTGCGGCGCGGGTCGCGGCGGAGGCGCCGATACAGGTCGCGGCGATCAGCAGCCGGCGCTTCACGGCGTGGCGGCGTCCGGTGGGAAACGTGCTTCGAAGTGGCGTTCTCGACTGTCGCCGACCTGCACGTCGAGGCGGCGCGCATCGGCGGCGATGCAGAAACGCAGATAGGGATTGCGGCTGATCGAAATGTCGAGTTCGGCGTCGAGCAGCGGGCGACCGTCCTGCAGAAGGCGCAGTGCGCGCACGTAGTCGGCGGCGACGTAGCCGCGCGTGTCCAGATCGACTTCGAGGCCGGAGTGGTTCGGGTGGCGGATGCGCAGTTCCACCTCGCTGCGCCCGCCGGCGACGTCGAAGCGGCGCATCGACATGCGGCCGATCGCCGCCTCGCCGTCGTCTGCCGGACCCATCGGTGCAGAACAGCCGCCGGCGGCGCGCACGAAGTGCTCGGCCATGAAGAGCCGGCCGTCGTCGGTTTCGCCGATCGCGCGCACCATGGTGTAGCGCTCGACGCGCAGTCGCGTCTCGATGCTGCCGACTACCGCGTCGTGCAGCGTGAAGCGCGCGGCGAGCGGCGACGGGTTCTCGTCGACCAGCAGCCACAGCGTGCGCAGTGCGCCGCCCGCCGGGCCCACGTGCAGTGCGACCGGCACCATCGAAGCGTCTTCGGCGCGGTCCGGCGCTTCGAGCGCCAGCACGGCGCTGTCGGTGTGCAAGCGGCGCTCGCCGAACAGCGCGCTGCGCACCTTGGGCCAGGCCGCATCGGCCGACGCCGGCGGCAGCGCGCCGACGAACAGCGATACCGCCAGCAGCCAGCGTGCCGGCGAGGTCGCCGTTCGCAGTGTCGGCCGCGCGTTCATCAGGGCTTGGCGGAGGCTTCGATCTGTGTGCGCACCGCGTCGAGGCCCGGGCGCATCAGCGCGCGCAGGGCTTTCACCGCGCTCTCGTCGTCCATGCCGGCGGCCGGGTCGTTGCCGGTGTCGGCGCGGTAGCCGCGCGCCTGCCACACCAGCTTGCTGCCGCTGCCTTCGGCCTTGACGGTGAGCCGGCCGGAGTAGGAACTGACCGGCAGCACGGCCGGGTCGGCGTTGCCGGAGCGGTAGTTCATGCTCATCGCGGCCGCGTCGTAGTCGTCGAGCTGTTCGGTCACGGTGCCGGTCGGCAGCGTCAGCGTGCGGGTCGAACCGGCTTCGTTGCCGCGGTCGGCCGACGAGGCCTTGATCGCCGGATTCCAATTCGCCATGCCGGCGAAGTCGCCGACCACTGCCCATACGGCGGCCGGCGGCGCGGCGATGACGACCGACTCGTCTATCTTCTGCGGCGTCGGTCCGTGCGCCACGGCGAGCGGGGCGAACAGTGCAAAGGCGAGGACGGACAGCGGGACTTTCATGGGTCAGGCACTCCTGAAGGTGAACAATCGGTGGGCGCGGCGGCGGACCGCCGACGGCGCCGGTGCAAGGCTGGCGAGCAGTGCGGCGAGGCCGGCCAGTGCGAGCAGGGGGCGCAGCGCGAAGCGGGTGTCGGCGACGCGGCCGCCGGGCAGCGCGCGCAACTGCGCGGCGATCTGCTCCGGCGAGCGGGCGACCGCGACGCCAAGACCGGTGCGCTGGGCCAGGTCTTCGAGCACGTCGTCGCGGCGCAGCGACAGGTGGTCGTTGTCCGAGCCGGGCGCGCGCTGCGGTGCGTTGCGGATGTCGCCGCCCAGTTTCTCCATGTCGAGCACCGACAGCGTGGGCGCGCCGGCGCTGGCGAAGCCGGCGGTGTCCTCGGCGGTCCAGTAGCCGTCGATCCGGCCCTTGTCGCCCAGCTTTGGCACCGGCTCCGGCTGCTCGCCACCGACCCCGAACAGCAGACCCGGTACTTCGCCCGGCTCGCCGTCCCAAGCCGGGATGCGGCCCGGGTGCAGGGCCGGCGCCTGGTGGCCGTCGGTGAAGAAGGCGAGGGCCGCGCCCGGCGTCATCCGGCGGATGTCGTCGAGTGCGGAGTAGGTGCCGTAGTACAGATGACTGTCGGCGGCCCAGGCCATGCGCCAGTCGATGTGGCCGATGGCGTCGCTCAGTGCTGCTCGATTGAGGCAGACGTCGACCGGCATCAGCAGTGGCTGCGTGCGCCGTTCGACGAAGATGGACACGCCCACCTGCGTGCCGCAGGGCAGACGGTCGAGCGCCGCGATGGCCAGCTGTTTCGCGTGGTCCAGCCGGCCGATGCGGGCGTCGGCCGGGCCGACGTCGCGGGTGTTCATGCTCTGCGTGATGTCGAACACCATCATGTAGGTGCCGACGCGCCGTTCGATCTGTACCGCCGGATCGAACAGCGCCACACCAAGACAGGCACTGGCCGCGGCGAGCAGCCAGAAGCGCGCGCCGCGCCCGCGCAGGGTGTCGGCGAACTTCAATGCATGCCCCGCGGAGCGCCGACCATTTCGGTCCACGCCGCCTTGTCGGGCAGCGCGTCGTCATCGACCTTGGTTTCCTTGCCGTCCTTGCGCCAGTTGCGCACTTCGTAGTCGGGCACCAGCACCTGGGCCAGTTCGAAGTTGTAGCGCGTGCCCCAGTCGTCCGGCTGTTCGCGCAGCGCGCGGCGGTAGCCGGTCTTGGCCAGTTCGACCAGGGTGATGGCGCGCGCGGCGGCACCTTCGCCCGTGGCGACCTCGATCGCTCGCCGCAGATAGATGTTGGCGGCATTGACGCGTGCAGCACGCGCCAGCACTGCGTCGCCGCGCAGTTCGGCCTGCGCCTCGGCCTCGCTGTAGGCGGCCAGCGCCGCGTCGTTGTCGCGCTTGCGGTCGAGCGCGACGGCGCGGGCGAACAGCACCATCGGTGGTGCGCCGGCGTCGGCCACGCCGTCGCGCATCTGCCGGTTGGCGTCGTGCGCGCGCCAGCCCTGCCACAGTGCGTGCAGGCTGGCAGCCGCGGCGAGTGCGGCCAGCAGGTAGAGCAGTGCGGCCGAGCGGCGGCGCAGCAGGTGAAGGAGTGCGGACGGCGACATCAGCGTGACCATGCGGGAACCTCGAAAGTGCGGGCGGCCAGCAGCAGCAGGCTGCAGGCGAAGGCGATGCCGATGAACAGCCCGCCGAGGTCCTGCCGCGGCGGTGTTTCGCGGTAGCGCAGCGGCTGGTTCTGCAGGCGGGCGACGTCGGCGATGGCGCGGGCGAGCGCGTCCGGCGTGTCGGCTTCGTACAGCCGGTAGGGCACGCCGAGGTCGCGGAAGTACTCGTTCAGGAAGTACTCCGGTGCCGGATCGAAGCCGGCTTCCGGGTCCGGCGGGTCGGACGGGCCGCGGCCGCCGGCGGTGCGCAGGAAGATCCAGTACAGCGCGCTGCGGTTCTCGGCGAACAGGCGGCGGATCTGGTTCTGCTTGCGCACGTCGATCTGCGCGGCGCCGTCGGACACCAGCAGCACCACGCGCGAGCCGGTCACCGGCTTGTCGCGGAACTGTTCCAGCGACATCGTCAGGCCAGCGGCGATATTGGTCAGCCCGACCCCGGGCGCGGCCGACGCGCGTATCGCGGCGCGCACCGCGTCGTGGTCGGCGGTCAGTTCGAGGCCATGCACCGGCGCCGTGCTGAAGGACACCACGCCGAACAGGTCGCGCGGGCGCTCGCGCACGAAGTCTTCGAGCAGGCGGGCGGCGGCGCGGCTCTTGGCTTCGTCGCCCTGCTGCGCGTCACGGCCGGCGAAGCCGTCGCTCATGCTGGCGCTGCGGTCCAGCGTGATGACGACGTGGGCGCCGGTGCCGATCCGTTCGACGTCCTCGCCCTGGCGGTGCGGACCGGCCAGCGCGACGACGCTGCCGAGCACCGCCAGCGCACCGAGCAGGCGCAGCGCGACGGCCAGCGCGCGCGATGCCGGATCGGCCGGCACGCCGGGCAGCCAGCCGTGCGGCAGCGTGCGCTGGCCGTGCCACAGCAGCGGCAGCAGCGCGAGCAGTGCAGCCCACAGCCAGTGCGGATGATCGAAGGACATCATGTCGCGCTCACGCCGCTTCGACGACGGCGGACGGGGTGACCGGACGCCGCCGCGCGCCGAGCCGTTCGCGGTCGCGCAGTGCCGCCAGCAGCGGCAGCAGCGCGTCGGGCTGCGTGTAGCGCGGGTCGGGCGGCAGCCCGTAGAAGCAGGCACGCGAGGCGGCGAAGGCCGCTTCCAGCGCCGCAGCCTGATCGGCAAAGGCCGGGTGGGCGGCGATGAAGTCCGGCAGCGTGGAAGCGAAGAGGGTCTGCCCGGCAGTTTCATTGCACGCATGGTGCAGCGCGCGGAACGCCTGTTCGAGCGCTTCCGCGTCGTCGCGGCCGCGCAGCGCGCGCACGCTGCGCCAGGCGCGGGCGAACGGACGCGCGCGCTGCGCGCCCAGCCGGCCGGCCACCCACAGCGCAGCCAGCAGCAGTGCCGCCGCGACACCGGCCCAGCCCAGCGCACGCGCGAGCGGCGCGCTGCTGTCGAAGGCGGTGGCGCGGTAGCCCGGATGCACGCTGCTGACGATGTCCTTCTTCGACGCCCAGTGCAGCAGCGGCGCCGTGCTCAGATCGAAGGCCGGCACCTTGATCTCGGCCACCGCGTTGTCCTTGCGGAAGCGCAGCACGGTGGGCGACAGGCGCAGCGTCTGCGGCGCGCGCACGCTCTTCATCAGCTGCCATTCCAGCGTGTAGAGGCGGCAGTCGGCGCAGCGCCCGGGCGCGTCGGCGACGGCGAGGCTGCGCAGTTCGAACTGGCGGTCGCCCTGGCCCGGCTCCGGCAGGCCGTCGCGGTCGGGCGTCCAGCCGGGTGCCACTTCGAGTGTCAGTCGCACCGGCACGGTGTCGCCGATGCGGTAGCCGAAGTTGCGCGGCCACTCGATCTGCTTCAGCGTGACCGTCGCCATCGCAGGCACGGTGAACAGGCAGAGCAGCAAGGAAAGAAGTGCAGGGACGGAGGACCGTTTCATGTCTGCAGGAAGTAGCGGTTGAACTGCACCGGATCGATGCGATCGTCGATGAACAGCGGCGGGCGTCCATGGCGCAGCGCGATGTGGCGCAGCCGTTCGCGGCGGGCCGTCCGTGCCTCGTCGAAGGCGCGGGCGAGAGCCGGGCGCTGCAGCAGCAGGCGCTCGGCGCCGCTTTCCAGGTCGCGCAGGCGGGCGATGCCCCAGCGCGAAGAGGCGTGCTGCTCCCGGCTGTCGCCGAGTAGCACGGTGACCACGTCGTGCCGGGCGAGACTGCCGAGCACGCGGTTCAGGCGCTCGTCCGGCATATGGCCGTCGGTGAGCAGGAACACCAGCGAACGCCGGCGCGGCAGCAGCGGGGCGACTTTGAGCAGTGCGCTGTTGTCGTCGCCATCCGGCACGTGCGCGCGCAGCCGGGCGAGCGCGGCGCGCGCACCGGCCGCGCTGCGGCAGGGCGGCAGTGTCAGTTCCGCACGGATGCGGTGGTCGCAGGCGATCAGTGCGAACGGATCGCCGATGCGCCAGGCGGCGTGCGCGATCGCTTCGGTGAGCTCGGCGGCCAGCGCATGCCGGTGGGTGGCGCCGTGGTAGTCCATCGAGCGCGATACGTCGACCAGCACCACGACCGGCACCACGGCCTGCTGCCGGAACAGCCGCACCCATACGCGCTCCGACGGATCGCGCAGCGTCGCCCGCAGGTCGAGCCGGCGTGCGTCGCGGTTGCCGGTCAGCGGCACGCTGCGTTCGAAGTCGTGCCCCGGGCCGGACAGCGTGCCGCGGTGCGCGCCCGGCGTGACCGCGCGACTGCGCCAGCGCAACGCGTAGGCGAGCGCGGACGGTGTCATGGCGAGGCGACCTGGCGCAGCACCTCGGCGACGAAGGGACGGGCGTAGAGCGGGCGCTGCGTCTCGTACACCGGGTTCAGGCAGAGGCGGTGCGCGATCGCCTCGAAGAACACCGCGTGCAGGTCTTCCGGCACCAGGCGGTCGCGGCCTTCGAGCCAGGCCTGCACGCGCGCCGCGCGCGCCAGCATGGCCACACCACGCGGGCTGGCGCCGGACAGGATGAACTGGTCGATGTCGACGTCGGACAGCTGCACGCCGTAAAGCGCGGGCTGGCGCGTTGCCAGCCAGAGGTCGACGCCGTAGTCGTCGAGCGCCGGGCTGGACTGCACGGTGTCCTGGATGGACTGTGCGACGTCGTTCAGTCGCGTGTGGTCCAGCATGCCGGGTTCCACGCTGGAGATCAGCGCGTCGGCGTCGTGGAAGCGGGTGTCGAACATCAGGCCGCGCAGCTGGTCGCGCGCGTCCGGCGCTTCGACCGACACTTCGAGCAGGAAGCGGTCACGGGCGGCGGAGGGCAGTTCGAAAGTTTCTTCGCGCTCGACCCGGTTGCGGTCGGCGAACACCTGCATCCATGGCAGCGTGTACTCGCGGTTGAACGCACTGACCGTGCGTTCGGCCATCAGGCGCAGCAGCAGCGCATGCACCTGTGGCCGGGCGCGGTTGATCTCGTTGAAGAAGAACACCGCCAGTTCGCTGCCCTGCGCGATCAGCGGGCCGGGTTCGACGCGCGGCCGGCCGTCGTCGCCGACATAGGTGTGATAGACGAGGTCGCCCGGCATCAGGTCCACGGTGCCTTCGATGCGCTGGTAGGCACCGCCGATGCCGCGTGCCACCGCCTTCAGCAGCGTGGTCTTGCCGACGCCGACATCGCCTTCGAGCAGCACGTGGCCGCGGGCGAACACGGCGATGGTCATCAGTCGCACGGTGCGCGGCATGCCGACCAGCACCGCGTTGAGCTGGCGCTCGAAGTCGAGCGCACGGACCCGCCATGCCGACAGGTCAACAGGTTCGGAGTGCATCCGGGATTCCAGATCGGGTTGGCCGCGAGGGCGCGGCTGGGAAGGCGTGACGGACGGCGCGCAGTGCCGCGTTCCGCGAGGCCTTCGGGAGCCCGGCCGGACGAGCGGGGCGCTCGCCCGGCCGGGAAGACACGACGATCAGTTCACGTCGTACTTGAAGGTGCCGGTGGCGTTGAGCTGCTCGACGCGCTTGGCGTTGCGCGCTTCCATCTGCTTGATGGAGTCGCCCTGCTTGGACAGTTCCTTGGCGTCGTGCTTCGGGTCGTACTTGGAGCCGGCGACCTTGGCCGGATAGCCCGGCTTCGGCTCCCAGCAGTCGCCGGCCGCCTTGCACTTGGTGCCGTCGTAGGCGTGGGCGCCGCCGGCCAGCAGCAGGAGTGCGGAAGTGGCTGCAAGACGGGCTGCGGTGCGGATCTTCATTTTCATTCCTCCGTGGTTGTGATGTGGGTGCTGCACGTGACGACCCGGACGGGGCCGGGCCGAAAACTTCGCCTTCCTCAGTTCGCCTGCTTCCACAGCGCCTTGGCCGGATCGCCCTTGTAGACCGAGCGGATCCAGCTCATGATCACCAGGATTTCGTCCTGCGACAGGTGCCCGCTCTGCGGTCCCATCATTCCCTGCAGACCGCCGTAGATGCTGGAGAACAGCCCCGGATCGGTGGCATTCGCCGGGTAGGTCCAGTAGTCGTCGGCCAGGCCGGGGCCGAGCTTGCCCTCGGCGTGGTGACCGTGACAGCCCGAGCAGGCGGTCGAGTACAGCGACTCGCCCTCGGCGATCTTGGCGGCGTCGGTGTTGTAGGGGTTGATGCCCGTCTGTTTGAAGGACTTCACCGCAGGGCTTTCCTCCTTGCCGGAGAAATCGAGCGGCGAACCTTCGATGATGTTGTAGAAGCGCGGCGGGCTGCCGGCGGCGATCGCCGTGGCGATGGCGCCACCCATCAGGGTTGCCGCGACCAGTTTGCTGACTTGAAACTTCATCCCTTGCTGTCCTTGTTTCCTTCGGCCACCGGGTGCGGCGGCAGAATCTGTATGCCTTCGGCGCGCAATACGCCCTCGATGTCGTCGCGACTGCGCGCGAGCGCGGCTTCGATGCGGGCGAGCAGTGCGTGGTCGTCCTTGCGCACGGCGATGGCGGTATCGAAGTGGAAATGCACCGGCTCGCCGTTCGACTTGCTGGCCTGGGCCGGTACCTGCGTGACCTTCAGCGGCGTCGCTGCGCTCTTGATGTAGCGGGCGACCGACGGTGCCCAGGCCACGGCGACGTCGATCTCGCCAGCGGCCAGGTCGCGGATCAGCTTCTCGCTGTCATAGCGCACGTAGCGGTTGCGCGGCGCCTTGTTGCCGCCGAGCGACATCATGTAGCGGAAGCTGTCGGCATAACGGCCGAGCTGAACCAGCATCACTTCGGCCGGTGTGCCGGGTATGACGCCGATGTGCGCGGTCTGCAGCGCGGGGCTGTCCCAGCCGGTCACCTCCTGGCCGAAATCGGCGCGGGTGACGAACACATAGCTCGAACGGTAGTAGGCGCGGGTCGTGGCGACGCGGGGATCGCCCGCATCGACGCCGAGCATGACGTCGCACTTGCCCTTGTCGAGCAGGTCGCGCACCACGTAGCGCGGGTCGCTGAAGCCGACGCGCTCCAGTTTCATGTCCATGGCCGCCGCCAGCTTTTCGGCGATGCGGTCCTCGAATCCTTCGCCCCGCTCGTTGGCGTAGGGCATCTCGTTATCGGCCGCGCACACCTTGAGCGTGCCGGCGGCGTGCGCGACGCTGCCGAGCGCGCACAGCAGCGCTGCAATGAGGGTCTGTTTCATCGTGGATCTCCTGCCTGAAACGGGCATGGCGCCACGCGCCATGCCCGGTACGTCTTACAGCGAGAACACCATCACGCCGCCGCCCATCTTGGTGTACTGCTGGAGCTCCTTGAAGGCGCCCACTGCACCGAGACCTGCGGTCGGGTCGGTCAGGTCGAACACGAGGCCGACACCGGGCCAGCCGCCGACGCCGTAGTAGATGGCGACGTACTGCTTGCCCTTGTGCTCGTAGGTGACCGGGTGGCCGATGACGCCGGACGGGAGCTTGAATTCCCACAGCGTCTTGCCGTTGTCGGCGTCGACCGCCTTGATCAGACCGTCCAGCGTGCCGTAGAAGACGAGGTCACCCGCGGTGCTGGTCGTGCCGCCCCAGACCGAGAACTTCTCGTCCTTCACCCACTTGAACTTCGACGTCTTGACGTCGTAGGCCTTGACCTGACCCATGTTGCCGTTGTTGCCCGGGGTGGCGTACATGTTCAGCGTGGCGCCGACGAAGAACTGACCGGCACGGTAGGGCAGCATGAACGGCTCCCAGTCCATGCAGATCATGTTGGTGCCGAGCATGACCAGTTCGCGCTTCTTGTCGATCGAGTCGTGGCCCTGGTTGTGATAGCCCATGGCGGACGGGCAGATGCCCTTGGCCAGGTGGTCCATGCGGGTCGAGTACTCGGGATCGCGGATGGGCACGCCCTTCTTCATGTCGTAGCCCTTGAACACGTTCACCGACGGGTCGATCTTGTCGGCGCGAACGAGGTTGCCGTTTTCGCGGTTCAGGGTGTAGACGATGCCGTTGCGGTCCGGGTGGGTCAGCAGCTTCTGCTTCTTGCCGTCGACCACCTGGTCGGACAGGCCGATCCAGTTCACGCCTGCGTAGTCCCACTCGTCATGCGGCGTCTTCTGGAAGGCGAACTTGGCCTTGCCGGTCTTCACGTCGCGACCCCAGATGGCCATCGTCCACTTGTTGTCGCCCGGGCGCATGGTTTCGTTCCACGGTGCGGGGTTGCCCGAGCCGTAGTACATCAGCTTCAGCTCCGGATCGTAGGCGTACCAGCCCCAGTTGGTGCCGCCGCCGATCTTCCATGCGTCGCCTTCCCAGGTCGAGGTGCCGAGGCCCTTCTGACCGTAGTGCGGGTTGGCCATGTTGAAGTCGTCGGCCAGCAGGATGTCCTCGTCCGGGCCGGTGGCGTAGGCGCGCCAGACCTGCTTGCCGTCCTTGATGCGGTAGGCGGTGACGTAGCCGCGCACACCCAGTTCCGCACCCGACGAACCGACGATGACCATGTCCTCGACCACCATCGGCGCCTGCGTCAGCGTGGAGCCGACCTTCGGGTCGGAGTTCTCCATCTTCCACAGTTCCTTGCCGGTCTTGGCGTCCAGCGCGACGATGTGGCCGTCGAGCTGGGTCTTGAAGATCTTGCCGTCACCGTAGGCCAGACCGCGGTTCACGACGTCGCAGCAGGCGACCGCGCGCACCGAGGCGTCCTGCTTGGGCTTGTGTTCCCACAGGATCTTGTTCGGGTTGTCCAGATCGATGGCGTAGGTGATGTTGGGGAAGGGCGTGTGGATGTACATGATGCCGTTCACCACCAGCGGACCGCCTTCGTGGCCGTGCAGCACGCCGGTCGAGAAGGTCCACGCGGCCTTCAGGTTCTTCACGTTGCTGCGGTTGATCTGCTTCAGGCCGCTGTAGTGGCTGTGGTCGTAGTCCTTGCCCTGCATGACCCACTGGCGATCGTCCTGCGAAAGCTTGATCAGCTCGGCGTTGGCGAGCGCGGCACCCGATGCGGACGCCAGCGCGAAACCGGCGATCGCGGTGGCGACGGCGCGGCTCAGACGTTTCTTGTGCAGACCGGTCCGGCCGGTTGCTCTTTTCAGTGACATAGCGGTTTTCTCCTCCTTGGGTGGGGCGCGTGGGGATACGCGCATTCGCTTTCATGCGATCCGGGAGCCGGACCTGAACAGACCTGTGGGCCCGGAGATCGCAACCGCGGACGCTGCCGTCGACAGTCGGCCAGCGCTGCGGTCGAGCGAACTATAGGAATGTGCAGTGCAGCGATTGCGGTGCGCGGCGCATTGCAACGAGGGGATTTTGTCCCTCGGCTCCGGCGCTACCATCGTCGGCTCCGGCACCCCTGAAGCCGGACGTCCCGCCGCACTTCCATCCCTGCCGAATGACACTGAAGAACCGCCTGCTGCTGATCGTGCTCGTCCTCATGTGCCTGCTGCTGCTCACGCACGGCTTCCTGCACTACAAGGCGTGGCGCAGCGACTCGGTCGAGGAGATCGAGTCGGGCACACGGCTGGTGCTCCTGCTGCTGCCCGAGGACATGCCGCTGAACGCCGGCGACGGCCGCTCGCCCATGCTCGATTCGCTGCTCGAACGCGTGCAGCGCATGAAGGACATCCGTCATGTGCGCATCGACGTGCTCGATCTCGCCGGCCGCGTGCTCGCCTCGTCCGACACCCGGGGTGCCAGCGGCTGGCCGGCGCCGGACGAGGCGCCGGTGCAGGCCGACGGCACGGTGCGCATGAAGCCGTGGCGGCTCAATGGCGAGATCGCTGGCTTCTATCGCGTGTCGCCGATGCCGTCCGACGAGATGCGCGAGAAGTGGGAAGGCTTCAAGCGACTGAGCTATCTGACCGTCGCCTACAGCGTGCTGCTCGGCCTGCTGCTGTACTGGGCCATCTGTCGCGCGCTGGAGCCGGTGCATGCGCTGCGCACCGCCTTGCGCGACATCGAGTCGGGCCGTCTCGACGCGCGCCTGCCGGCCTTCCGCCTGCCCGATCTGGCGGAACTGTCGGCCTCGTTCAACCGGATGGCCAATTCGCTGGCCGAGGTGAGCCGCGAGCGCTCGGCGCTGCTGCGCAAGATCATGGTGATGGAAGAGCAGACGCGGCGCGCCATCGCGCGCGACCTGCACGACGAAATGAGCACCTACATGGTCGCGATGCAGCCGCACGTCGCGGTGCTGTCGGCCGCCTGCCGGCGCGAGCCGGCGCTGGCCCGCTACAGCGGCAGCGCCGAGGCGCTGGGCGGCCACCTGGCGCAACTGTTGGGCCGCGTGCGCGTGCAGCTGGAATCGCTGCACCCGGTCGAGATCGACGCGCTGGGCCTCTACAACGCGCTGCGCCAGCTGGTCGAGCAGCGCAGCGCAGAGGCGCCGCGGCCGCTCGAACTGGTGCTCAACCTCGAAGGCGAATCGGCCGACGCCGGACCGACGGTCGAGGCCAGTGCCTATCGCATCGTGCAGGAGGCGGTCACCAATGCCTTCAAGCACTCCGACTGCTCGCGCCTGCTGATCGGCGTGAGCACCGAGCAGGGCAGTGACGGTCGCGTGCTCAAGCTCGACATCTGGGACAACGGCAGTGCGCACGGCATACCGACCGGCGTCGCCGGGCTGGGCATGCTCGGCATGCGCGAACGCGCGCTCGCGCTGGGCGGCGTCTGCAGCGCCGGCCCGGCTACCGGCGGCGGCTGGCGCGTCACCGTGCGTCTGCCCTTCGCGCGCAATGAACAGGAGATCACCGCATGAACAACCGACAGACCCGCATCCTTCTGGTCGACGACCACGCCGTCGTGCGCACCGGTTACCGCGCGCTGCTGGAGATGAACGAGGCGCTGCTGGTGGCGGCCGAGGCCGGCACCGCCGACGAGGCCTACGCGGCCTACCGCAAGCACGCGCCGGACGTGGTGGTGATGGACATCATGCTGCCCGGCTCCAGCGGCATCGAAGCCACGCGGCGCATCGTCGCCTTCGACGAACAGGCCAAGGTGCTCATGTTCACCATGTGCTCGCACCCGACCGTGGTGCAGCAGGCGCTCGACGCTGGCGCACTCGGCGTGCTGACCAAGGACAGCCCGGCCGAGCAGCTGGTCGACGCGGTGCAGTCGGTGGCGCGCGGCAAGCGCGTGCTGAGCCGGCAGGTGGCGGAAAGCGTGGCCTTCTCGCACTACCTGCCGGAATCCAAGCTGTTCGGTTACCTGACGCCGCGCGAATTCGAAATGTGCCGCCTGCTGGTGTCCGGCCATTCGATCGACGCCATCGCCGAACAGCTCAACCTGAGCCCGAAGACGGTGGCCAACAAGCTCAGCACCGCGCGGCGCAAGCTCGACGTCAGTTCCGACATCGAGCTGGTGAAGCTCGCCTCCGAGGTTGGTCTGGTGCCCTGGGTGACCGAGCGCCGGCTGGGCCTGACCGACGCGCCGCCGGCGTCGCGCTAGGTTTGCTGCGCCGGCTCGTCGTCGGCGTCGGCAAGCGCCCACGGGTCGAAGGGATCGGGCAGCGTGCGCCAGGCGGACGAGCCGGCGGCCATTTCGGCGTCGGTCAGCAGACAGGCGTCGAGTTGCTGGCGTATCCACGTCTCGTCCATGTCCATGCCGATGAATACCAGTTCCTGGCGACGGTCGCCGAAGGGCGCCAGCCAGCGCGCCTCGATCTGCTTCAGGTAGTCGCGGTCGGTCGGCCAGTCGGCGCGGTCAACCGCCGCCCACCACAGGCCGGCCGGGCGGTTGCGACAGATGCCGCCGGCCTGTGCCCATTCGCCGGCGAAATCCATGCGGCTGGCCAGCCAGAAGAAGCCCTTGCTGCGGATGACGCCCGGCCACTCGTCGTGGATCAGGTTCCAGAAGCGCTGCGGATGGAAGGGCCGGCGCTCGGTCCACGAGAAGCTGCGGATGCCATAGGTGTCGGATTCAGGCACATGGGTGCCGCGCATTTCCTGCAGCCAGCCCGGCGCCTCGGCGGCGGCGTCGAAGTCGAAGCGGCCGGTGTCGAGGATGCGCTCAAGCGGCACGCGCCCTTCGGTCGATTCGACCACGTCGGCGCGCGGGTTCAGTGCGCGCAGGATCGCGTGCAGGCGGCTGCGTTCGTCGGCGCTGACCAGATCGCACTTGTTCAGCACGATCACGTCGGCGAACTCGATCTGGTCGACCAGCAGGTCGACCACCGTGCGCGCGTCCTCGTCGCCGAGCGATTCGCCGCGTTCGGCGATCATGTCCTGGCTCGAGTAGTCGCGCAGGAAGTTGTACGCATCGACCACGGTCACCATGGTGTCCAGTCGCGACACCGATGACAGGCTGCTGCCATCCTCGTCTTCGAAAGTGAAGGTTTCGGCTACCGGCAGCGGTTCGGAAATGCCGGTCGATTCAATCAGCAGGTAGTCGAAGCGGCCTTCGCGCGCCAGCCGCGATACTTCGATCAGCAGGTCTTCGCGCAGCGTGCAGCAGATGCAGCCGTTGGACATTTCGACCATGCGGGCGTCGGTGCGCGACAGCTGCGCACCGTGCGCTACCAGCTGGGCGTCGATGTTCACTTCCGACATGTCATTCACGATGACCGCGACGCGGCGGCCTTCGCTGTTGGACAGCACGTGGTTCAGCAGGGTGGTCTTGCCGGCGCCGAGAAAGCCCGACAGCACGGTGACCGGAAGTCGTTCGTTCATGGTGGTGTGGTTTCCGTATTCAGAACACCGCGTCGAAGGCGGCGACGATGCGTAGCCGGTGCGCTGCGTCGAGGTGGGGTGAGCGGTGGATGACGCCGCGGCCGGCGTTGCCCGGCCACAGCTCACCCTTGAGCAGCACGATGTCGCCCGCTGCGGCGCGGCCGATGCCGCTGGCGTCGGTCATCACGTCGTCGCTGCCGAGGCGGCTGCGGTCGGCGCAGCGCTCGTCCAGCCACTCGGTGGCCGGACCGATCCAGGTACAGAGCAGGCGAAGGGCGACGCGGTCGACGTGCCAGCGCGGACACATGGCGCGGTCCAGCACTTCGATGCGCACACCGACGCGCCTGCAGCCGGTGAGGTCGGCCAGCAGTTCGGACAGCTGCCGCACGTCGGCATCGACGGCGTCGCGCCCCGGCAGTTCGGGCAGCGTGCCGGTGGGCAGCGGGCTGCCGGCGTCGATCACCGCGCGCCGTCCACTGCCCAGTGCGCCGCTGGCGTGGGCGGCGTGCAGACAGTCGGCCAGGCCGGGCGGCAGAGGGCGGTGCAGCCGCACCAGATTGACGGACGGATCGAAGACCTGCGCCAGATCGGTCAGCGTGACGGCGTCGACGGCGCGGGGACAGGACGTCGCGGGGGCGGGAGGTTGAAATCGAATGTTCATGGTGCTTGCAGGCGGGGCGTGCCCGCCTGCCTCGCCCTCAGCGCGCGCGTCGTGCAGCCACCGTGCCCAGCATCAGCAGACCGCCGAGCAGCATGGCCCAGCTCGCCGGTTCAGGCACCGGCGGTGCGACCGCGAAGTCGATGTAGAAAGTGCCACCGTCGCGCACGGCCGTATTGCTGCCCAGGTTCACCAGCGAGAACTGCGCGGTGTAGGTGCCGACCGCGGCGGCCGCGTCGGTGTAGAAGGTCGGCACGAAGTCGAAGCCATTGCCGTCGCCCAGCAGATAGAGGTTGCCGCTGTCGAACAGGTCCATGTCGCCATTGGCGGCGACCTTCAGACCCGGCGTGATGTACTCCAGCTTCAGCGCGACCTGCACGCCGTCGAGCTGTGCGTTCCAGCGGTTGGCGCTGCTTGCGTACAGCACCGCCTCGGCGCTGCCGGCGGCGCCGTCGGCCAGCGACTGGATGGACGACGCACCGAGGTAGCTGTAATCGTGATGAGCGACGCTGTCATCGAGCACGCCGCTGACCAGCTTGCCGGCGAATGCTCCGCTGCCTGCGCTCAGCGCGAGCGTGCCGGGCAGCGGTGAAATGCGTGCCGACAGTTCCGGAATGCGGTTGTTGGCGTTGCTGCCGTTGATGACCGGCGCTGCGGCGCTGCCGGTATAGCTGTAGGCGCCGATGCCGTGGAAGTGGTTGCCGTGCTCCATCAGATAGGTGAGGCGGCCGTAGTTCGGATTGGCCAGGCCGGCATAGGTGCCGCTGGCAATCGTCGCCAGGCTGTCGATCCCGATGTAGAAGCCGATGCCTTCATCGGCGCGCAGCGGCTCGCTGGCGTGTGCGAAGCCGGACATGAGGCCGGCAATGACGAGCAGGGCGCGGACTTTCAAGATGCTCTCCTTTGTTGATAATCGAATATCAAAAGATACGGGGCGTAGTCTTTTTTGTAAAGGAGATTGCATTATCATTAGAGGCTGATCATCCGGAGACCTCTCATGCGCGCGCCCATCCGCTTCATGCACCTTGCTGCAGCACTGCTGTCCTTCCACGTCGGCGCGGTACACGCCCTCCACTTCGACGTCGCCATCGGGCTCGACCAGGGGCCGGCGGCCGGCAGCAGGATCACGGTCGGTGCCTACGGCGACCTGCCGTTCGAGCAGTTGCCGATCGACGTCCACACCGGATACATGGTGTTCCCGGGCGACTTCGGCGACTTCGAGGGCGGGCCGAAAAGCACCGACGATCCGGGTTTCCAGGCTTTCCCGGGCAGCCTGTCCGGCGCCAGCGGTGCCCGAGATTTCATCGGTTTCAAGGCGGTCGGCACGCTGTTGCAGTGGGATGCGGCCGGCGGCACATGGTCGGCCGCCGATGACGGCGTCGGCATTCGCCTGTACGGCGCGGTGCCACCGGCGGTGGCCAACGCCTATATCCAGTCGCTGATCAATCCGCGCCTGGCACCGCCCGGTGCCGCCGCGAATTTCGAGTTCTATTCGCAGGGCACGCTGTTTACCGGCGCCGGCATCGAAGGCCCGGTCGCGGCGACGATAGACGACGCGAACGCCAACGGCGGCTTCCACGCGCACCTGGACTGGTTCATCGAAGGCGCGGCACCGTCCAGCGCCTACATGGTGACGCTGCAACTGACCGACGCGACGTCGATAGGTGGCCGCGGACGCTACGTCGATTCCGACCCTTTCCACGTGGTGTTCAACTACGGCCTCAGCGCCGAACAGTACGAAACTGCCTTCATGTCACGCGTCAGCCTGCCGGTGCCGGAACCGTCGAGCTGGGCATTGATGGTGGCCGGTCTCGTGCTGACGACTTCGCTCGCGCGTCGGGTCAGAAGCTGACGCTGAGGCCGGCTTCGACGCTGCGCCCCGGTTCCGGCGAGAAGCTGCGCAGGAAGGACACCGGGTTGCGCGCTTCGGCATTGAGCAGATTGCGCGCCTTCAGGTACAGGGTCAGCGTGCGGCCGCCGTCGAGCGGACGCACGTGGTTCAGGTTGGCGCTGACCAGGGTGTAGCCGTCGCTGGCGGTTTCGTTGGCGCCCGGCCTGTCCTGCGCCGCCTGTCGCGTCACGCGCACCCGCCCGGACCACGCCTCCTTGCTTATCGCCAGCTGCGTGCCGAAGCGCAGCGGCGGCATGCGCGGCACGTCTTCGTCCAGCGCCGGCAGCCGGGCGCGCACGGCGTCGGCGAAGATCGACCACTCGACATCGCCGAAGCGGCTGGCCGCCCACTTCAATGCCAGTTCCGCTTCGAATCCCCTCAGCTTGGCGCGGCTCTGCGCGTACTGAACCACCTGCAGACACTCTTCCAGGCGGACACAGGCGAAACGGAACTGCTCTTCGGCGGTGTCGTAGAAGAAGGCTTCGCTGCGCTGGAAGATGTAGTTGCTGACGTCGTTGGCGTACACGCTGACCGCAGCGCGCAATCGCGCATCCTCGTACAGCGCCGACAGGTCGATCGAGCGCGCGCCCTCCTTGTTCAGCCCGGGGTCGCCCAGATCGTAGGTGCGGGTCGCCAGGTGGGCGCCCAGCGAATAGAGCTCGTGGATTTCCGGCGCGCGTTCGGCATGCGCGGCGCTGACCGTAAAACTCAGTGCATCGGCCGCCTGCCAGCGCAGCGACGCGGAAGTGCTCTGTGCGTTGATGTGGCGCCGCGGAAAGCTCACCGCGAAGCCGCCGGCAAGTTCGCGATCGCCGGCTTCCATGCGCGTCATTTCGCCGCGCCAGCCCAGTTCGAAGCGCAGGCTGGAGATGTCGACATGCTGCGTTGCGTAGAGGGCGGAACTGCGCATCGAGGTCTGCGGAATGAAAGCTTCGACGCCGAGCGCCGAGAAGTCGCGCCGTGTGTGGTGCACACCGACCGTGCCACCGAGGTGTTCGCCGAAGGTGTGCTCCAGTTCGATCCGCTGTTCGATCGCCTTGTTGCGGAAGGTGGTGGCGACGGCGCCCTGATCGACTTCGTCGTGCCGGTAATCGACGTGCGCCCCGGTATAGCGCAACGACTGCAGCCAGCCTTCGCCCAGCCATTCGGCGCGGGTGTCGACGTGGCGGTTGTCCATCACGATGCGCACCCGGTCGTCGCCGCCGTGCGAGTGGCCGGGGGCGGGCGGAATGCCGTAGTCGTTCGACGCGTTGTTCACGGCGGCGCCCAGCAGCGCGTTGCCGATGAACAGGCTGCCGCCCAGCGTGCCGGCGGCGGCGCGTGCATCGCTGTTGTACAGGCGCCCGCAGCTGTTGCGCGTGTTGATCAGGCCGAACTGCTGCTGCACGGCGTCGTCGTCGACGGCGCAGCCGGCGATGCGGGCGTCGCCGCGATCACGGCTGCTGGCCGAGGCGTGCAGCGCGAACGGGCCGCTGCCGCCGTCCAGCCGCAGCGAACTGATCCGTTCCGAGCCGTTGGTGTTGTAGCCGACGTCGACCGCGCCGCTGAGCGCCTTCTGCGGCAGCCGCGTCGGAATGCGTTCGTCGGCCACGTCGACCACGCCGCCGATGGCGCCGCCGCCGTAGCGGATGGTGGCCGGGCCGCGCAGGATGCGCACCGAATCCGCCACGGCCGTATCGGCAGTCGATGCGTGATCGGGACTGAACGTGGTGGCATCGTGCGTGCCGCCACCGTTGCTCAGTACCTTCACCCGCGCACCGCTGAGGCCACGGATGACCGGCAGGCCGACGCCGGTGCCGAAGGAGGCGTTGTGCACGCCCGCTTCGTCGCCCACCGTTTCGCCCAGCGTCGCGCCCTTGCGGTCGCGCAGCGCTTCGCCGCGCAGTGTGGACGCGCCCGCTTCGTTCGCTGCGTCGGGCGTTCGGCTGTCCTCGACGCGGATGGCGGGCAGTTCGATGGCGTCGGCGACATCCTGCGCGATCGCGCTGCGGCAGCAGGCGGTGAGCAGGAGGAGAGACAGGCTTCCGGCGATACCAGGGCGCCGGATCGCCCCGGGGTGGGGACGGACGAATCGAGAGGACATGCAGCGGCAGGGCGGACGGTGATTGCTATTGCTAATAATATCGCGTTATCGTTAACGACGATGTTCACTTCCTTTCCGTCCTCACCAAGGAGCAAGCGATGAAATATTCCGGACCCGGTTCTTTACTGCGTGCGCTCGGCATGACCGCATTTCTTTCGATACAGCTCGGTGTGACCGCGCAGGCCGCCGATCACGCCGGCGACATCGAGGTCGGCATGGCGGCGGGCGCACTTGTGGTGGACCCCGAAGGGCTGGCGCAGATTGCCGCCAATGGTTACCGCCTGTTCGAAGCGGATTTCCGCGACTTCAGCGGTGGCCTGTTCAAGACCGACGACCCGGGCTTCGTCGCGGAAGAGGGCGCGCTCGATGTTGGGCTGGTCGTCGGCTACCGCGGCCTTGGCGTGCTGCAGTCGTGGAACGGTTCGATGTGGACCAGCAGCGGTCCTTCGGTCTTCGTATCGATCGAGGACGTGCTGGGCACGATCACTTCATTCGGCTACGGCGCGGTCACCGATCCGGCCGGCGCGATCGCCCAGGTGTCCGGTGCCGGCGACATCCACTCGCACCTGGATTTCTCGATCGGAGGCGCGGACCGCGCGCTGGCCGGTGCCTACCTGATCACGCTGCAGCTCGAAGCGAACGGCGTGCTGGCGTCGTCGCCGTTCTACATCGCGTTCAACAACGGTCTGGAAGAAGCGGCATTCGAAGGTGCGGTCGGCGCGCTGATGGCGCCGGTGCCGGAACCCGCAACGTGGGCGATGCTGATCGCCGGCATCGGTCTGGTGGGCGCGCTCGGCCGTCGCCGTCAGTGCGTGTGATCGTGGTCGTGCGGATGCGTGTGCCCGGCTGAGGGCGCTCCGTCCGCGTCTCCTTTTCCGCTGCACGCGCTGCAGCGGCCGAACAGCGTCACGTCGTGCGCTTCGACCGAAAAACCGGCGGGCGCCAGTGCGTTCCAGTCGGTCTGGCATTCGGCGATGTCGAACACGCGGTCGCACTGCAGGCACTTGAAGTGATGGTGGTGACCGAGGTGAGCCACTTCGTAACGCGGTGCCTCGCCCGGCAGGCTCACTTCGCGGATGCGGCCTTCTTCGAGCAGCAGTTTGATGTTGCGATACACGGTCGCCAGCCCGAGTGCCGGCGCCTCGCTGCGTGCCAGCGCGTGCAGTTCAGCCGGCGACAGCGGCCGGCCGGCCGCTTCGATGGCGCCGAGTATCGCGGTGCGCTGACGCGTATTGCGCTCCATGTGCGCGCTCAGACCTCGTCCGGCACGGCGGTGCCGGTGTGCAGATGCATGATCTGCCAGCCGTGCGCACGCGCGTGCGCGTCCAGCGTCGGGTCCGGATCGACCGCCACCGGATGGGTCACCCGACTGAGCAGCGGCAGATCGTTCAACGAGTCGCTGTAGAAGGTGGTGCGGCGGAAGCTGCCGAAATACAGCCCCAGTTCTTCCAGCCAGCGCTCGACGCGTTCGATCTTGCCTTCGCGGAAGGCCGGCGTGCCGCGCGGCTTGCCGGTGAATTCTCCGTCCTGCTGCGCGGGGATGGTGGCGACCAGATGCGGCACGTCGAGCTCGCGCGCGATCGGGCCGGTGATGAAGCTGTTGGTGGCGGTGACGATGGCGCACAGGGCACCGCTTTCCAGGTGACCGTTCACCAGGCCGCGCGCACCGTCGGTGAGGCGCGGGCGGATCTGTTGCACCATGAATTCGGCATGCCATGCGTCCAGCTCGGCACGCGGATGGCGCGACAGCGGCGCCAGCTGGAAGTCGAGGAATTCGTGGATGTCCAGCGTGCCCGCCTTGTACTGCGCGTAGAAGGTGGCGTTGCGCGCCTCGTACAGCTCGCGGTCGAGCACGCCTTTCGAGATCAGGAATTGCGCCCACTCGAAGTCCGAGTCGCCGGCGAGCAGGGTGTTGTCGAGGTCGAAAAGTACCAGTTCCATGGCGGTGTCCGTATCAGATCAGTCTGGTCTGCATGACCTCGCGCAGCAGCGGCAGCGTCACCGGGCGCTGGCGGGTCAGCGAATGTTCGTCGAGCAGGTCGAGTATGCCGAGCAGCGAGCGGATGTCGCGTCGGCCGTGGCGCAGCAGGTAATCGAACACCTCCTGTTCGACCTTCATACCGCGTGCGGCCGCGTGTGCCTGCAGCAGCTCGATGCGCTCGTCGTCGTGCAGCGGCTGGATGCAGAAGGGCAGCATCTGGCCGATGCGGGTGCGCAGATCCTCGCGCAGCGGCAGCGTGCGCGGCGCGCCGTTGCCGGCGGCGACGACCGTGATGCCGCGTGCCTGGGCCAGATTGATCGCGCGGAACAATGCGCCCTGCGCCTCCGGCTCCAGCAGATGGATGTCGTCGAACAGCCAGAGTTTCGCGTGCGTCGCTTCGAGTGCGCCGATCAGCGTGTCCGGCAGCGTGAAGTTGATCTGGTCGACTTCGAGGTAAAGCCCGCGCGCCTTAGATTCGGCGGCCAGTGCGCGCAAGAGGTGGGTGCGACCGCTGCCGCTGTCGCCCCACAGATAGACCGACGCACCGGGCTCGTCGCCGGTCATGGTGCGCAGGTGGGCGAGCAGGTCGCGATTGGCGCCAGCCACGAAATTGCTGAGGCTGGGGGCGGCGATCGGGCGAATGTCGAGCAGGAGCTGACGCATCATTCGATGATCTTGGGCGCGTCGCCCTGGTAGAAATGACTGGCCAGATAGTGCCGCCTTACTTCACGCAGGCCGACCAGCAAGGCAGCCGAAGCGGGCAGCGCGATCAGTACGCCGACGAAGCCGAACAGCTGGCCGAAAGCCATCAGCGCGAAAATGACCGCCAGCGGGTGCAGGCCGATGCGTTCACCAACAAGCCAGGGCGTGAGCAGGAAGCTTTCCAGCAACTGGCCCAGGCTGTAGACGATGGCCACGCCGATCACCGGCGGCCAGCCCCGGAACTGAAGGGAGGCCACCAGCAGCGACAGCAGCAAGCCGGTCGAGAAACCGACATAGGGAATGAAGCCGAGCAGGCCGGACAGCAGGCCCAGCGGCAACGCGTAATCGACGCCGGCTATCCACAGCCCGACGCTGTAGAACAGCGCCAGTGCCGCCATCACCGAAAGTTGTCCGCGCAGGAATTCGGCCAGCACCGCGTCGATCTCGTCGACCAGCGACAGCGTCCGGTTCAGCCACGGGCGCGGTACCAGCTTGGCCACGCGATGGCGCAGGTCGCGCCAGTCGCGCATCAGGTAGAACATGACGACCGGCGTCAGCAGCACGTTGGCAACGACGCCGACGATGACCGCGCCTTGGCTGCTGACGTATTCCAACGCCACCATCAGGTAGTCCTGCGCGCTGCTCCAGTTCTTCGCGATGAAGCGCTTCAGGCTATCCACGTCGAGCTGCAGCGTGATGCCGAAATGCTGCTGCAGCCAGGGCACCAGCTTTTCGTGCGCTGCGGTCAGGTAGGCGGGCAGGCGTTCGATCAGCGTGCGCACCTCCTGCTGGATGACCGGTACGAGAATGAGGATGAGGCCAACCACCAGACTGATCACCAGCAGGATGACCATTACGACGGCCAGCGTGCGCGGCACCCGCCTGCGGGACAGGCGCTCGACCAGCGGTTCGAAGATGTAGGCCAGCACCAGGCCCAGCATGAAGGGCGACAGCGTCGGCCCGAGCAGCCACAGCAGCCCGACGATGGCCGCGCCGACGCCTGCCCACAGCAGGGTTTGTTTGCGGTTGATGCCGGGAGGGGTCATGGCGGGGTGCGGGCCGGGGTAGAATGCGCACCCTTGGGGCGGAATGCGCGAATGCGGTGCAAAAACGCCCCGCAGTTTAGCAAGATTCCGCTGCACTCCCGTTCATTCATCCTGTTTTCCCGGCGCCCGGCGCCTCATACGTCATGACTTCATCCAAGGATTCCCGCGCTCCCCTCAGTTACGCCGCTGCCGGTGTGGATATCGATGCCGGCGATGCGCTGGTGGAGCGCATCAAGCCGCTGGCCAAGCGCACGATGCGCCCGGAGGTGATCGGCGGCATCGGCGGGTTCGGCGCGCTGTTCGAGGTGTCGAAGAACTACCGCGAGCCGGTGCTGGTGTCCGGCACCGACGGTGTGGGCACCAAGCTGAAACTCGCTTTCCAGCTCGACGGTCACGACACGGTAGGTCAGGATCTGGTGGCGATGAGCGTCAATGACATTCTGGTACAGGGCGCCGAACCGGTGTTCTTCCTTGACTACTTCGCCTGCGGCAAGCTCGACGTCGATACGGCGGCACGCGTGGTCGGCGGCATCGCCCGCGGCTGCGAACTGGCGGGCTGTGCGTTGATAGGCGGCGAAACGGCCGAAATGCCCGGCATGTACCCGGCCGGCGAATACGATCTGGCCGGCTTTGCGGTCGGTATTGCCGAGAAGAGTCAGCTCATCAGCGGCGAAACCATCGCCGAGGGCGACGTGGTGCTCGGCCTGGCCTCCAGCGGTGCGCATTCGAACGGCTACTCGCTGCTGCGCAAGATCCTCGAACGCGACGCGCCAGACCTGAATGCCGATTTCCATGGCCGCACGCTGCGCGAAACCGTGCTCGAACCGACCCGCATCTACGTGAAGCCGCTGCTGGCACTGATGAAGGAAGCGCCCGGGCTGGTGAAGGGCATGGCCCACATTACCGGCGGCGGCCTGCTCGACAACGTGCCGCGCGTGCTGCCGACGGGGCTGTCGGCGCACATCGACGCGTCGTCGTGGACGCTGCCGCCGCTGTTCGCCTGGCTGCGCGAGGCCGGAAACGTGGCGGCGCAGGAAATGTACCGCGTGTTCAATTGCGGCATCGGCATGGTGGTGATCGTCTCGGCCGCCGATGCCGATCGTGCGACGCAGTCGCTGAGCGCGGCCGGCGAGACCGTCTATCGCATCGGCCGCATCGAGCGCTGCGGTGAGGGTGAGGCGCAGACGGTCGTCCGCTGATCCGGAAGTCGGAGCGCCGGACGGCGCTCCGTAAGCTGCCTGCGTTCCGAGCGGGCAATAAAAAACCCGCCGTCGGCGGGTTTTTTATTGCGGCCCGGTTATTACGCCAGGCGGCGAGGAAGCCTTACTTGAGCTTGGTTTCCTTATACATCACGTGCTTGCGAGCCTTGGGATCGAACTTCATGATCTCCATCTTCTCAGGCTTGGTGCGCTTGTTCTTCGTGGTCGTGTAGAAATGACCGGTGCCGGCAGTGGATTCCAGCTTGATCTTGTCGCGTCCGCCCTTGGCCATGACGTCTTTCCTTCCTGTCTATGCCGGCTGAGCCGGATTGCATTGTTCCGGCGAGGCCGGAAATCTCAGATCTTTTCGCCGCGTGCGCGAATTTCGGCGAGCACGGTTTCGATGCCCTTCTTGTCGATCGTGCGCAGGCCCTTGGTGCTGACGCGCAGGCTGACAAAACGGCCTTCGGACTCCAGCCAGAAACGGCGTTGCTGGAGATTGGGCAGGAAGCGGCGCTTGGTTTTGTTGTTGGCGTGGGAAACGTTGTTACCCACCATCGGCGACTTCCCGGTAACTTGGCAAACGCGGGACATGTTTCGAGCTCCAGAATCGGAAAAGCTCGCGATTATAGAGTACGGATCCGGTTTTGTTCAAGTTCTTCAAAGAATTCCGCGCTCGGCAAACGAGCAGGTCGCGCCGCTGCCGATGATGACATGGTCGAGTACGCGCACGTCGACCAGCGCCAGGGACTGCTTCAGCGACTGCGTCAGGAAGTCGTCCGCGCGGGACGGCTCCGCAACGCCGGACGGATGGTTGTGGGCGAGGATGACGGCCGCCGCATTGTGCGCCAGTGCCAGTTTCACGACTTCGCGCGGATAGACGCTGGTCTGCGTCAGCGTGCCGCGGAACAGTTCGACCGCCTGCAGCAACCGGTTCTGCGCATCGAGCAGCAGCACCATGAACACCTCGTGCGCCAGACCACTCAGTCGCAGCTTGAGCCAGTCGCGTACCGCCTGCGGTGAGGTCAGTGCGTCGCGCTCCTTCAATTGTTCGCCCAGTGCGCGCCGCGCCAGTTCGAAGGAGGCCTTCAGCTGTACCGCCTTGGCTGTCCCCATCCCCTTGACCCGGCACAGTTCGCCGATGCTGGCGTTGGCCATGCAGGTCACGCTGTCGTCGAAATGCGCCAGCAGGTCGCGCGCAAGATCGACCGCCGACTTCCCGCTGACGCCGACGCGCAGGAAGATGGCCAGCAGTTCGGCCGACGACAGCGCCTCGGCGCCCTGCAGCAGCAGTCGCTCGCGCGGCCGCTGTTCCGCGCTCCAGTCCTTGATCGCCATCGCGTTACAATCCGTCGTCGACTCGGCGCAGGATACTACATTGTCATGAACGCAAAGGCGGAACTGTCCGGGCGCACCATCGTGCTGGCCGTCACCGGCGGCGTGGCCGCCTACAAGTCGGCCGAACTGGCGCGCTTGCTGATCAAGGAAGGCGCGCGCGTGCGGGTCGTGATGACGGAGGCGGCGGGTCACTTCATTGGCGCGGCTACCTTCCAGGCGATCACCGGCGAGCCCGTGTGGTCGGATCTGTGGGATGCGCGCATGTCCAATGGCATGGCGCACATCGATCTCACGCGCGACGCGCAGTTGCTGCTGATCGCACCCGCTACGGCCGATTGCATCGCGAAGCTCGTGCAGGGACGCGCGGACGACCTGCTCAGCACGCTGTGCCTGGCGCGTGACGCAGCGTGTGCGCTGATGGTCGCACCCGCGATGAACCGGCAGATGTGGGAACACCCGGCGACCGTCCGCAATATGAATACGCTGCGTGGCGATGGCGCCATGGTCGTCGGGCCAGCGGCGGGCGAGCAGGCCTGCGGTGAGGTCGGCCTCGGCCGTATGGTCGAGCCGGCCGAACTGCTGGAGGCGGTGCTTGCGCATTTCACGCCGAAGACGATGGCCGGCAGGCGCGTGCTGATCACGGCCGGACCGACGGCCGAAGCCATCGATCCGGTGCGCGTTGTCACCAACCTGAGTTCGGGGCGCATGGGCTATGCGCTGGCGTGTGCAGCGGCGAGAGCGGGCGCGGACGTGACGCTGATCAGCGGACCGACCGGGCTGGCCCAGCCTTTCGGTGTCGAGCGCGTCGATGTGAGCAGTGCGTTGTCTATGCGCGAGGCGGTGCTGTCACGCTACGCCGCCTGCGATGTCTTCATTTCGGTCGCCGCGGTGGCGGACTACCGGCCGGCGGCACCCAGCGAGCGCAAGATAAAGAAGAGCGCCGACACGCTGTCGATCGACATGGTGCGCAATCCGGACATCCTGGCTGATGTGGCAGCGCGCGCCGATGCGCCGTTCTGCGTTGGCTTCGCGGCCGAAAGCCATGACCTCGACACCTATGCACAAGGCAAGCGGACGGCCAAGAAGCTGCCGCTGGTCGTCGGCAATCTGGTGGCCGACGGCCTGGGTGGCGAGGACAACGCGGTCGTGCTCTACGACGCCGACGGTCGCCATCCGCTTGCACGAGCACCCAAGCCGGTCATTGCGCGCGCCATCCTCGAACACATTTCCCGATTGCTGAAAGACTGAAGATGTCCACTCTCGACTACAAGATTCTCGACGAGCGACTGCGCGAATTGCCGCCGTCCTATGCAACCCCCGGTTCGGCCGGTCTGGACCTGCGCGCCTGCATAGACACGCCCACCGTGTTGCGTCCGGGCGAGACGCTGCTGGTGCCCAGCGGTATCGCAATTCATCTGGAAGATCCCGGTCTGGCCGCGATGGTGCTGCCGCGCTCCGGTCTCGGCCACAAGCACGGCATCGTGCTGGGCAATCTGGTCGGGCTGATCGACTCCGACTACCAGGGGCAAATTTTTGTATCGCTGTGGAACCGTGGCACGAGCGAATTTGTCCTCCAACCACTGGAGCGAATCGCTCAACTCGTCGTAGTGCCCGTTGTACAAGTGGCTTTGCGCGAAGTGCTTGATTTTGCTGCATCGCAACGAGGCGACGGCGGTTTCGGATCGACGGGCGGACGCTGACAAGTTCAGGGGCGCCAACCCTTTTTTTAATGGAAGTGCCGCGGTAAGCTTACGAGTTCAGGAAAGCGCCAGCCATAAGCCGACACTTATTCCCGGTCCAACGCAGGTCATGTAATCCTTTTGACCGGAAGATCGTTTTTTTCCACTGCAACACCCACCAATCAATTGAGGAGAGCTGATTGTGATTCGCAAACATCTGGCAACCGTCGTGCTGGCCGCGCTGGCTTCGACCGCGATGGCGCAGGAAGCACCGTACAAGGTTGCCGAGGGCAACAAGGTGGACGCCAAGACCCTGATGGGCTGGAAGACGTGGCGTTCGGCCGCCTGTGAGCGTTGCCATGGCGCGAACCAGGAAGGCATGGTTGGTCCTTCGCTGATCGAAGGTCTGAAGAAATACACGAAGGAAGAGTTCGTCGGCATCGTCGTCGATGGCACTCACGCAGACCGCGGCATGCCTCCGCACCCCTTCCTGAAGGGCGAGAAGATCGACAGCCTGTACGCCTACCTGAAGGGTCGCTCGGACGGCAAGATCGCCCCGGGCAAGGTCACCCCGATGGAGTAATCCCGGTCCGGACGATCGCCGATCGTCCTGCCCGATGAGAGCCCGCCGCAGAGCGGGCTTTTTTTCGTCCGTCGTGTCGGCCGCGACGGACGAGGCGATGCGACGACGGTCTTCCACAACGAAAAACGGCGCCCTTTTGGGGCGCCGTCCGTGATGCTGCAAGGGGTAGGCTTACTCCATGCGTTCGTAAGCCGGCAGCGTCAGAAAGTCTTCCAGTTCGGTGGCCACGCACATATCGCCGAACAGCTTGGCGGCAGCGGCATAGGTTTCAGTGTAGGCGTCGCCGAGCAGGGCGCGGATCTTGTCCAGTTCCTGCGGGATCAGGCCGCGCACCATGTCGGCGGTCACCTTGCGGCCGTCGTCGAGGATGCCCTTCGGACTGCGGATCCACGACCATACCTGGGCACGGCTGATCTCGGCGGTCGCCGCGTCTTCCATCAGGCCGTGGATGGGCACGCAACCGTTGCCGTCCATCCATGCACCCAGATACTGGATGCCGACGTTGATGTTGGTGCGCAGACCGGTTTCGCTGATCGGGCCTTCCGGACGGAAATCGAGCAGATCGGCGGCGCCGTAGTTCACGTCGAGTTGCTTCTCGATCTGGTTCGGCTTGTCGCCGAGCACAGACACGAACTCTTCCATCGCTGCCTGCACCAGGCCCGGGTGAGCCACCCAGCCGCCGTCATAGCCATCATTGGCGTCGCGGCGCTTGTCCGAACGGATGCCGGCCATCGCCTTCTCGTTGGCGTCCGGATCGTTCTTGTTCGGAATCAGCGCGCTCATGCCGCCGATCGCCGGTGCGCCGCGCTTGTGGCAGGTCTTGATCAGCGACAGTGCGTAGGCACGCATGAAGGGCACGGTCATCGTGATCTTGCTGCGGTCCGCCAGGCAGAAATCGCGATCGTTACGGAACACCTTGATGCAGGAGAAGATGTAATCCCAGCGACCGGCGTTCAGGCCTGCGCTGTGATCGCGCAGTTCGTACAGGATTTCTTCCATCTCGAAAGCGGCGTGCAGCGTTTCCACCAGCACGGTCGCCTTGATCGTGCCGCGCGGGATGCCGAGCATCTCCTGGGCGGCGACGAACACGTCGTTCCACAGGCGGGCTTCGCGGTGGCTCTGCAGCTTGGGCAGATAGAAGTAGGGGCCGGCGCCGCGGGCGAGCAGTTCCTTCGCGTTGTGATAGAAGTACAGCCAGAAGTCGAACAGACCACCGGACACGCGCTGACCGTCGACGGTCACGTGCTTTTCGTCGAGGTGCCAGCCACGCGGGCGCACCTGCAGCACGGCAACCTTGTCGTTCAGCTTGTAGGTCTTGCCCTTGTACTCGACGCTGATCGTGCCGCGCACCGCGTCACGCAGGTTGATCTGGCCTTGCACCTGGTTGTCCCAGGTCGGCGAATTCGAATCCTCGAAATCGCTCATGTAGCTGTCGGCACCGGCGTTCAGCGCATTGATGATCATCTTGCGCTCGGTCGGGCCGGTGATTTCGATGCGGCGGCATTCCAATGCCTTAGGCAGCGGCGCGATCTTCCAGTCGCCTTCGCGCACGTGCAGCGTATCAGCCAGGAAATCGACCGGCTTGCCAGCGTCGATCTCGGCGGCGCGGGTCACGCGCGCAGCGAGCAGTTCGCGGCGACGCGGTTCGAACTGGCGGTGCAGCTGGGCGAGCAGCGACAGCGCTTCGAAGGTCAGGATGGTCTGGTATTCGGCGCTGACCGGAGCGGCGATGCTCACACCGGCGGGCAGATCCATGGCCCGGTTCAGCTTGTCTGCAGATTCAGCGATAGTCATGTGCGTGCGCTCCGATAACGGTTCGAGAGCCGGTATGACGTGAGCGTTCTTGCTCCGTGCTCCGGACAGGTTGGCCGTCCCTCACACCCGATCGGCGGCGGTGGTGCCGTCGTCGGGCGGGTGTGCCGCAGCGGGCGGGTTGCGCACGGTGCGGACGGGAGGACCGGGGTCTAACGTCCGATGCATCAGACCAGGTTGTGCCCGGCATGAATTGCTGCATCTGCACAAATACTAGACTTTCCTTATGCATCCGTTAAGCTTTCCTTAAGTACATTTATCTTTTACTTTTAGTACAAAATGGATCGCTTCAAGGAGATAGAGTCCTTCGTTTCGGTTGCAGCGCATGGCAGTCTTTCGGCGGTTGCGAAGCTCGAAGGCGTGCAGCCGGCCGTGATCGGGCGGCGCATGGATGCGCTGGAAGAGAGGCTGGGCGTCAAATTGATGCTGCGCACTACGCGCAAGCTGACGCTGACGCACGAAGGCAGTGCCTATCTCGAGGATTGCCAGCGCATCCTCAACGAGCTGGCGAGTGCGGATGCTGCGGTGACCGCCGGCGGTGCGAGGGCCACCGGCCTGCTGCGCGTCAGCGCGCCGGCCGGCTTTGGCCGGCGCCACGTGGCGCCGCTGGTGAAGCGCTTCATGGCGCTGAATCCCGAGGTCAAGATTTCGCTCGATCTGACCGACCGCATGGTCGATCTGGTGAACGAAAACGTGGACTGTGCGGTGCGTATCGGCAGCCTGCCCGATTCCAGCATGATCAGTATCAAATTGGGCGAGACCCGACGCGTCGTCGTCGCCAGCCCGGATTACCTCGCGCGTTTCGGCAAACCCGGGCACCCGTATGACCTCCTGCAGCATCGCTGCCTCGGCCTCGGGCCGAACCGCTCGCAGGCGCGTGGCTGGAGTTTCATGGCGCACGGCGAGCCGATCACGCTGCGCATCACCCATCTGGTCGAATGCAATGATGGTGCGGTGCTGCGCGACTGGGCACTGAGCGGGTTGGGCCTGGCCTGGCGCTCGTACTGGGAAGTGCGCGAGGACCTGGCGAACGGGGCGCTGGTCGAAGTGCTTGGCGATTTCGCAGCACCGCCCATGGGCATCTACGCGCTGTTTCCGCAGCGTCGCCATCTGCCCTTGCGGGTGCGGCTCTTCGTCGATCTGCTGAAGATCACCTACGGCGATCTGGCTTACTGGGAATCCGGCGGCACGTTCATTCCCGATCTGCCGCAGCCGGTCGAGGATTAAAGAAGAGGACAAAAAAGCCGCCCGGCTCTCGCCGGGCGGCTTTTTCACTTCAGCAGACCCGCTGTCGCGGGTCCGGACCATCTCAGTGGAACTGCTCTTCTTCGGTCGAACCGGTCAGCGCGGTCACCGACGAAGTGCCACCCTGGATGGTGGTGGTCACGTCATCGAAGTAGCCGGTGCCGACTTCCTGCTGGTGCGACACGAAGGTGTAGCCGCGGTCGCGGGCCGCGAATTCCGGCTCCTGAACCTTTTCCACGTAGGCGGACATGCCGCGGGCCACGTAGTCCTGGGCCAGATCGAACATGTGATACCACATGTTGTGGATGCCGGCGAGGGTGATGAACTGGTACTTGTAACCCATCGCGCCCAGCTCGCGCTGGAACTTGGCGATGGTCGCGTCGTCGAGGTTCTTCTTCCAGTTGAACGACGGCGAGCAGTTGTAGGCCAGCATCTTGCCCGGGAACTTGGCGTGGATCGCGTCGGCGAAAGCCTTGGCGAAAGCCAGGTCAGGCGTGCCGGTCTCGCACCAGATCAGGTCGGCGTACGGGGCATAGGCCAGACCGCGCGAGATGGCTTGTTCCAGACCCTTCTTGGTCTTGTAGAAGCCTTCGGCGGTGCGCTCACCGGTGACGAAGGGCTTGTCGATCGGATCGCAGTCGCTGGTCAGCAGGTCGGCGGCTTCAGCGTCGGTACGGGCCAGGATCAGGGTCGGCACGCCATAGACGTCGGCAGCCAGACGGGCGGCGATCAGCTTTTGCACGGCTTCCTGGGTCGGCACGAGCACCTTGCCACCCATGTGACCGCACTTCTTCACGGAGGCCAGCTGGTCTTCGAAGTGCACGCCGGCGGCGCCAGCGCGGATCATCGCCTTCATCAGTTCGTGGGCGTTCAGCACGCCGCCGAAACCGGCTTCGGCGTCCGCCACGATCGGGGCGAAGTAGTCGATGTAGCCCTTGTCGCCAGCGTAAACGCCCTTGGCGTGCTGGATCTCGTCAGCGCGCTTGAAGCTGTTGTTAATGCGGCTCACGACGGTCGGCACCGAGTCAACCGGGTACAGCGACTGATCCGGGTACATCGCTTCGTACGAGTTGTTGTCGGCAGCGACTTGCCAGCCCGACAGGTAGATCGCCTTGACGCCGGCCTTCACCTGCTGCATGGCCTGACCACCGGTCAGCGCGCCCAGGCAGTTGATGAACGGCTCGTTGTTGACCAGATCCCACAGCTTTTCCGCACCGCGGCGGGCCAGCGTGTACTCGACCGGGAAGGAGCCGCGCAGGCGATAGACATCCTCGGCGGTGTAACCGCGCTTGATGCCCTTCCAGCGGGGGTTCTCGTCCCAATCCTTCTGAATCTTGGCGATTTCCTGTTCTTTCGTGCTCATTGCATGTCCTCGAAGAAAAAAACAACCCGAACAGGCAGCCTGCGCCACCCGTAAGCCCTGACTTTGAAATGCTTCCTGAAACGGTGCTGACACCCATGCCGGACCGTGCGATCCGGGCATCCTTCGGCCGATGAACCGATGCGGGCCGATCCACGAAACCCGCGAGGGCCTGTCGCAGCGGTTGGCAGCAAGCAGACCGGGCGCCCGGGAAGCCGACCGATGAATGGAACCGGGCGGCTATCGTGACGGGCTCAAGTATAAAGAGGCTTTGGCAAAGCAACAAGAGGTCTTGTATAAGACATAAGAAGTCGTGTTTTTAAATAAAACAAAGACTTGTCTTGTCTGCTCTGTTGCATGTGTGAAAAAGTGCAGAAAAATCTGCAGAAACTTGTGCGCTGCGAAAGGCGCCGCCGACACCGGGTCGCGAGCGTCGGCCGAACGCACACTCAGATCAGCGGCCGCGGGCAGACGATGACGCCATCGGCGTCGGCATAAAGGTACTGGCCGGGTACGAAGTCGATGCCGCCGAAGCTCACGGTGAGGTCGGCCTGACCTTCATTGCGCTTGACCGTCTTCAGCGGATGAGTGCCGAGCGCGAAGACACCGATATCCATCTCGCCGATCGCCGCCGAGTCGCGGATGCAGCCGTAGACGACGATGCCGGCCCAGCCGTTCTTCACCGCCAGGGCGGCGATCTGGTCGCCGACCAGCGCGCGGCGCATCGAACCGCCCCCATCGACCACCAGCACGCGGCCGTTGCCCGGCGCTTCCAGCGCCTTGCGAACCAGACCGTTGTCCTCGAACAGCTTCAGTGTCGTGATCTGGCCACCGAAGGCGGCACGGCCGCCGTAGCTGCGGAACATCGGTGCGCAGATGCGCAGTTCGCTTTCGAATTGGTCGCACAGGTCGGCGGTGTGGATGTCCATGAGTCGTCCTTTCTGTTCGGGAGGCGTGACAGGCAAAAAAAAGAGGCGGCCATTATGGCCGCCTCGGTTGCAGGTGTGTGCGCCTATCAGGCGGGCGTCGCGAGTTCTTCCTCGTCGAACACCAGTTTCACCTTCTTGTCGTCGTCGAGGTCGATGGTCACCTTGCCGCCGCTGGTCAGGCGACCGAACAGCAGTTCGTCTGCCAGCGCGGAGCGGATGGTGTCCTGGATCAGGCGTGCCATCGGACGCGCGCCCATCAACGGATCGAAGCCCGCTTCGGCCAGCCAGCTGCGCAGCTCTTCCGAGAACTGCACGTCGACCTTCTTCTCCTGCAACTGACCTTCCAGCTGCATCAGGAACTTGTCGACCACGCGCAGGATGATCTCGCGGTCCAGCGGCTTGAACGAAATGATGGCGTCCAGGCGGTTGCGGAACTCCGGCGTGAACAGGCGCTTGATGTCGGCCATCTCGTCGCCCGGCTGGCGTTCCGTCGTGAAGCCGATGACGGATTTCTGCAGCGTCTCCTGGCCGGCGTTGGTCGTCATGATGATGACCACGTTACGGAAATCGGCCTGACGACCATTGTTGTCGGTCAGCGTGCCGTGGTCCATCACCTGCAGCAGGATGTTGAAGATGTCCGGGTGAGCTTTCTCGATTTCGTCGAGCAGCAGCACAGAGTGCGGCTTCTTGGTCACTGCCTCGGTCAGCAGGCCGCCCTGGTCGAACCCGACATAGCCCGGAGGTGCGCCGATCAACCGACTGACCGCGTGACGCTCCATGTACTCGGACATGTCGAAGCGGATCAGTTCGATGCCCATGCAGTAGGCAAGCTGGCGAGCGACTTCGGTCTTGCCGACGCCGGTCGGGCCGCTGAACAGGAAGGAGCCGATCGGCTTGTTCGGATTGCCCAGGCCGGAGCGCGACATCTTGATGGCGGTGGCCAGCGCATCGATCGCGTTGTCCTGACCGAACACCATGTTCTTCAGGTCGCGGTCGAGGTTGCGCAGCGCCGAGCGGTCGTCGTTCGACACATGCTGCGACGGCACGCGTGCGATCTTGGCAACGATTTCCTCGATCTCGGTCTTGCCGATCACCTTCTTCTGCTTCGATTTTGGCAGTACGCGTTGCGCCGCCCCGGCTTCGTCGATCACGTCGATCGCCTTGTCCGGCAGGTGACGGTCGTTGATGTAGCGCGCCGACAGTTCGGCCGCTGACGACAACGCTGTCGACGAGTACTTGACGCCGTGATGCTGTTCGAAACGCGACTTCAGCCCCTTGAGGATGGACACGGTCTCCTCGACGCTGGGCTCGGTCACGTCGATCTTCTGGAAGCGGCGTGACAGGGCGTGGTCCTTCTCGAACACACCGCGATATTCGGTGTAAGTGGTCGCGCCGATGCACTTCAGCTGGCCCGACGACAGCGCCGGCTTCAGCAGGTTGGACGCGTCGAGCGTTCCGCCCGAGGCGGCGCCCGCACCGATCAGCGTGTGGATTTCGTCGATGAACAGGATCGCGTTCGGGTTGTCGAGCAACTGCTTCAGCACCGACTTCAGACGCTGTTCGAAATCGCCGCGGTACTTGGTGCCAGCGAGCAGGGCGCCCATGTCCAGCGCGTAGATGGTCGCGTCGGCCAGGATGTCCGGCACGCGGCCTTCGATGATGCGGCGTGCGAGCCCTTCGGCAATGGCGGTCTTGCCGACGCCGGCTTCGCCCACCAGCAGCGGATTGTTCTTGCGCCGACGGCACAGCGTCTGGATCACGCGCTCGAGTTCGTGGTCGCGACCGATCAGCGGATCGATCTTGCCCATCAGCGCCTGGGCGTTCAGGTTCTGCGTGAAGCTGTCGAGTGCGCCGCCCGCCTGGCCGCCTTCCTGTTCCTGCTCGCCCTGTTCCGACTCCGGCTTCGCCGCAGCGGCCGGCTGGGCCGACTTGGTGATGCCGTGCGAAATGAAGTTCACGATGTCGAGGCGGGTCACGCCCTGACGTTGCAGGAAATACACGGCGTGCGAATCCTTCTCGCCGAAGATGGCGACCAGCACGTTGGCACCGGTCACTTCCTTCTTGCCCGAGGACTGCACGTGCAGGATGGCGCGCTGGATCACGCGCTGGAAGCCGAGTGTCGGCTGGGTGTCGATCTCTTCGCTGCCATCGACGACCGGCGTGTGCTCGTTGATGAAGGCCGACAGTTCCTTGCGCAGCTCATCGATGTTCACTGCGCAGGCACGGAGCACTTCCGCTGCCGAAGGATTGTCGAGCAGGGCGAGCAGCAGGTGCTCGACCGTGATGAATTCATGGCGCTTCTGTCTCGCTTCGACAAAGGCCATGTGAAGGCTGACTTCCAACTCCTGCGCGATCATTTCAATTTTCCTCCATCACGCACGCCAGCGGATGCTGATGCTGGCGCGCAAAGGTACACACCTGTTCCACTTTCGATGCTGCAACGTCCTTGGGGTAGATGCCGCATACGCCGGCCCCCTCCGTATGTACCTTGAGCATGACGCGCGTGGCCTGTTCCCGGTTCATGCCGAAAAACTTCTGAAGGACTCCAACCACGAAGTCCATCGGGGTGTAATCGTCATTCAGCACCATGACCTTGAACAGAGGTGGGGGCTTGACCCGTGTCTTTTCAAGCTCGAGGAGTGAATCGTCCTGCCTGCGTGTAACCATGGTCCCATTCTAATCACAAACATCGGGTGTGCAACACGAGAAGCTGTGTCGCTTTTCCGCTGTTTCTCGTCATTGCACACCACCTGTTCACGTCTTTGGACAACGCGTTCCGGCAAGCGTGCGCCGACAGCTTTCGACGCTTCGATGAACGCTGTCCAAGATGGCCGGAAAATCGTGGCAAAAGTCTGCCGTGGTGCAGCATGGAAACGTGTTGACCGCCTGCTTCATCTGGGCTAAAAGCCGTTCTGTGTTTGGTTCAAGCTCTCGAGTGGTCGCAGTCCTAGACCGTTGTCGAGTTCCGGCGCGGTCGGTAGTTCCCGGGGTCAGAACATCAGAACTTGAAGTACAAACATGTACGGGAGCTTCGGCTCATTTGAGAGGTTGAGAGGATAAGATCAATGGCAACTGGTACTGTTAAGTGGTTCAACGATTCCAAGGGTTACGGCTTCATCACGCCGGATGATGGCAGCGAAGATCTGTTCGCTCATTTCTCGGCGATCCAGATGGGTGGTTTCAAGACCCTGAAGGAAGGCCAGAAGGTGACGTTCGACGTGACCCAGGGACCCAAGGGCAAGCAGGCCGCGAACATCCAGGCTGCTTGATCCGGTCCTGAGGATTCGGAAAACAAAAAACCCGGCGCAAGCCGGGTTTTTTGTTTCTGCAGCTGGGCGTCCTGCGACGCCCGCTGTCACCGTCACATGCGAGCGATCATGGCGCGCCCGAATTCCGAGCACGACACTTCGTTCGCACCGTCCATCAGGCGGGCAAAGTCGTAGGTGACCTGCTTGTCGCCGATGGCGCGTTCCATCGACGCGATGATGAGGTCGGCCGCTTCCAGCCAGCCCATGTGACGCAGCATCATTTCGGCCGACAGGATGAGCGATCCCGGATTCACCTTGTCCAGGCCGGCGTACTTCGGTGCTGTGCCGTGGGTGGCTTCGAACACTGCATAAGCGTCCGAAATGTTGGCGCCCGGGGCGATGCCGATGCCACCGACCTGCGCCGCCAGCGCGTCGGAGATGTAGTCGCCGTTCAGGTTCAGCGTGGCGATCACGTCGTAGTCGGCCGGCCGCAGCAGGATCTGCTGCAGGAAGGCGTCGGCGATGGCGTCCTTGACGATGATGTCGCGGCCGGTGTTCGGGTTCTTGAACTTGCACCACGGTCCGCCGTCGATCGGCTCGGCGCCGAACTCGTTCTGCGCCAGCGCGTAGCCGAAGTCGCGGAAGCCGCCTTCGGTGAACTTCATGATGTTGCCCTTGTGCACCAGCGTGACCGACTTGCGATCATTGTCGACGGCGTACTGCAGGGCCTTGCGGATCAGGCGCTCCGAGCCTTCGCGCGACACCGGCTTGATGCCGATGGCGGAGGTTTCCGGGAAGCGGATCTTCTTCACGCCCATTTCGTCGCGCAGGAACTTGATCACCTTGCGCGCATTGTCCGATTCCGCCTGCCATTCGATGCCGGCGTAGATGTCTTCGGTGTTCTCGCGGAAGATGACCATGTCGATCAGGTCCGGCTGCTTGACAGGGCTGGGCACGCCCTTGAAGTAGCGGACCGGGCGCAGGCAGACGTAGAGGTCAAGTTCCTGGCGCAGCGCCACGTTCAGCGAACGGATGCCGCCGCCGACTGGCGTCGTCATCGGACCCTTGATCGAAACGACGTATTCCTTCAGCGCGGCCAGCGTGTCTTCCGGCAGCCAGACGTCCGGGCCGTACATGCGGGTGGCCTTCTCGCCAGCGTAGACCTCCATCCAGGTGATCTTGCGCTTGCCGCCGTAGGCCTTGGCAACGGCTGCATCGACGACGTCCTTCATCACCGGCGTGATGTCCACGCCGATGCCATCGCCTTCGATGAACGGAATGATGGGATTGTCCGGCATCGGCTGGCCGGCAACGATTTTTGTCCCCTCGGCGGGAATCTTGATGTGAGTGGTACTCATGCCATCCAGCTCCTTGGTGTGTTGTCTGGTTATTGGCCCTGTGACGGTGTTGCCGCCGGCGGGCTCCCGCGATTATCCCCCAATCAAGAAATGATGCGACATTCCTGTCGGCCGCGTGTTCCGCACCGCGGCGTGCGCGCGCCCATTAGAATCCCGCGCTTGACGATACGAGCGGACTTGCCATGAATCTTCCTGCCGGGCAGAACCAGGTTGCGCTGGCCATCGCACAGGCGCTGATTGACGGCTTCGACAAGCACTACACGCTGTTCCGTGCCGTCAGCGGTACGGCCAAGCAACGGTTCGAACAGGCCGACTGGCCGGGGCAGCAGCGCTGCATCCGCGAGCGCATCCAGTACTACGACGACCGAGTACGCGAGTGCGTGGACCGGCTGCACAACGAGTTCCACGCCGACTCGCTGGACGACAACACCTGGCAGCAGGTGAAGCTGCTCTACATCGGCCTGCTTGTGAACCACCGGCAACCGGAACTGGCCGAAACCTTCTTCAATTCGGTCACGACGAAGATCCTGCATCGCAAGTACTTCCACAACGACTTCATCTTCGTGCGGCCGGCCATCTCGACCGAACTGATCGAGAGCTCTCCGCCGACGTGGCGCAGCTACTACCCGAACCAGACCGGTCTGCGCGTCGCGGTGAAGCAGATCTTCATCGACTTCGACTGGCAGCGGCATTTCACCGACCTGGACCGCGACGTCGACTACATCATGCGCGCGGCGCTCGAGCACGTTGGCGGCGACTGGCCGGCGCGCGAGGCCAATCTGCAGATCCAGGTACTGAATTCCGCCTACTACCGCAACAAGGCCGCCTACGTGATCGGCAAGGCGATCAACGGTCACCTCGAGTATCCGTTCATGGTCACCGTGCTGCATGACCGCAAGGGCGGGCTCTTCCTCGACACCATCCTGCTGGAGCCCTGGCGGGTCAGCGTGATGTTCTCGCTGTCCCGTGCCTACTTCATGGCCGACATGCAGGTGCCTTCGGCGAACGTGCATTTCCTGCGCACGCTGATGCCGAAGAAGCCGCGTTCGGAGCTCTACACGATGCTCGGGCTGGGAAAGCAGGGGAAGACCATGTTCTTCCGCGACCTGATCAACCATCTGCGTCACTCGAACGACAACTTCGTCGAGGCGCCCGGCATTCGCGGTTTGGTCATGCTGGTGTTCATGCTTCCGTCCTACCCCTACGTGTTCAAGATCATCAAGGACAAGTTCGGCAGTTCGAAGGACACCGACCGGGCGACGGTGAAGAAGAAGTTCCTGATGGTGAAGCAGGTCGACCGTGTCGGTCGCATGGCCGACACCATCGAGTACTCGGACATCGCGCTGCCGGCCCACCGCTTCTCGCCCGAACTGCTGGAACAGCTGGACCAGCTGGCGCCGTCGATGATAGAGCGCGATGGCGACACGCTGGTCATCCGCCACTGCTACATCGAACGACGGATGATTCCGCTCAACATCTTTCTGGAAACGGCGAACGAGGAGCAGATCGACCACGCGGTGTACGAGTACGGCAACGCGATCCGCGAACTGGCGGTCGCCAACATCTTTCCGGGCGACCTGCTGTGGAAGAACTTCGGCGTCACCCGCTACGGTCGCGTCGTGTTCTACGACTACGACGAGATCGAGTTCCTGACCGACTGCAACTTCCGTCGCATACCGCCGGCGCCCAGCCCGGAGTACGAAATGTCCGGCGAGGTGTGGTACTCGGTGCAGCGCAACGACATCTTCCCCGAGGAATTCGCGACCTTCCTGCTGTCCACGCCCAAGGTGCGTGCAGCCTTCCTGAAGTATCACCGCGATCTGCTGGACGTGAAATTCTGGCAGGAAACGCAGCAGCGCATCCGCGAAGGCCACATCCAGGACTTCTTCCCCTACCCGGAGGAACTGCGTTTCGCGCGCCGCTTCGGCCACCTCCAGGGGCAGCCGGTGGCCAGTGCGTGAGCCGTCTGATCCTGCTGAACAAACCCTATGGCGTGATCTGCCAGTTTTCGCCGGATGGCATCCATCCGACGCTGGCTGACCACGTCGACGTGCCCGGAGTCTATCCGGCGGGCCGCCTCGACACCGACAGCGAAGGCCTGCTGCTGCTGACCGACGACGGCGCGCTGCAGCACCGCATCACCGATCCGAAGCACAAGCTGGTCAAGCATTACCGGGTGCAGGTCGAGCGCGAGCCGGACGAGGCTGCACTGGAACTGATGCGCGGCGGGCTACAGTTGAAGGACGGACCGACCCGGCCCTGCTCGGTCGAGCGCATCGCCGAGCCGGACGATCTGTGGCCACGCAATCCGCCGGTGCGCCATCGGCTGTCGGTGCCGACCTGCTGGTTGGAGATCGCCATCAGCGAGGGGCGCAACCGCCAGGTGCGACGGATGACGGCAGCCATCGGTCACCCGACCCTGCGCCTGATACGCGTCGCCATCGGTCCGTGGCAGCTGGGCTCGCTGCAGCCCGGTCAATGGCGGGATGCCGAGGCCGGGCTTCTCGCCGGGAGACACGTGCGCGCATGAGGCCCGTTCAGGGCATCCGCTGCGGGCTGACATCGATCAAGAAGTCGCTGGCGCGCATCATTCATCATTCACCATCGGGATGTTCTGCCTGTCATGAAGAAATCGCTACTCTGCAGCCTGCTTGCGCTGAGCGCACTGAGTGCCTGCGCCGACATGCCCACGCTCGAACTCGGTGTGGGCATGTACCGCATCAAGGCCGAAGTCGCACATACCAACGCTGCGCGCATGACTGGCCTGATGCACCGGACCGAGATGCCGTCCGATGCCGGCATGCTCTTCGTGTTCCCCCGGGCCGCCAAGCACTGCATGTGGATGCGTAACACCTTGATTCCGCTCAGTGTGGCCTTCATCGATGACAAGGGTCACATCATCAACATTGCGGACATGCAGCCGCAGACCGAAACATCGCACTGCGCCGAGCGCCCGGCGCGCTATGCGCTGGAAACCAATATCGGCTGGTTTGCCGCGCGCAAGCTCCAGGCCGGCACCCGCATCGCCGGAATCGAACGCGCGCCCGCGCCGGAATGAGGAAAGGAGACACCATGGACCCGATACATCACCGCATCGACTACACCAGCGGTTCGCTCGACGAGACTGAAGCGGCCGACAACCCGCTCGACCAGTTCCGTTTCTGGTTCGCCGAAGCGGGCCGTGTGGTCGAGCGCGACCCGAACGCGATGACGCTGGCCACGGTCGGCGCCGACGGGCGCCCGAGCGCGCGCATCGTGCTGTTGCGCGGCTATGGCGAGGACGGCTTCGTGTTCTTCACCAATTACGACAGTCGCAAGGGCGCCGAGCTCGAGACCAACCCGCACGCCAGTCTGCTGCTGTTCTGGGCCGCGCTGGAGCGGCAGATCCGGATCGAGGGCACGGTGAGCAAGGTCAGTGCGGAAGAATCCGATGCCTACTATTCGCTGCGCCCGGTGGGTAACCGGCTGGGAGCATGGGCATCGCCGCAGAGCCGGGAAATCCCCAGTCGAGAATCGCTGGTCAGGCGCGTGCGCGAATTCGAGGAGCGCTTCGGCTCGACGCCGCCGCGCCCGGAAAACTGGGGTGGCTATCGGCTGCATCCGGATGCGATCGAATTCTGGCAGGGGCGCAGCGACCGCCTGCACGACCGTCTGCTCTATCGCCGCCAGGGAGCCGACTGGACGCGTGTACGACTGGCGCCCTGAACCGACGCCTCAGTCGGGCAAACCCATTTCCCTCCCCAGTCTGCGGGCGGTGCGTGGGTCGTACTGGCCGATGCGGCGATACTCGGTGATCAGGCCTTCTTCGTCGCCGACGGCCCGGCAGGCCTGACACAGCGCGTAGCTCGCGCTGCCGTTGAAGGGTTGCAGTTCGACCGCCCGTCTCAACGCGAGCAGCGCCTCCTGCGGTCTGCCCAGTTCGCTCAGCAGCAGTCCGCAGCCATACCAGGCCTGATCGAGCGCGGGGCGCAGGCCCACAGCGGCCGTCATCTGCGCCAGCGCGTGCTCGAGCTCGCCGCGGCGATGCAGCAGGAAGCCGAAGTTGTAGCGGCTGATGGCGTCGTCCGGTGCGAGTTCCACCGACCGTTCGAAGGCGAGCAGGGCCTCGTCGTGCCGTCGCTCATCCTGCTGGCAGAGGAAACCGATCATGCGCCAGGCGGATACATGCGCTGGATCGACCGCGGTGCAGCGGCGAAAGGCGGCAACGGCCCGTTCGTTCTGCCGCAGGAGGGCCCACAGCTGACCGGCGGCATAATTGATCGCCGGCCCCAGCGCTGCGCTCATGCGTCCGGGTGATCGAGCGCCTCGAACAGGCCGCGGGTCGACGCGTCGGCATCCGGCGGCAGCCGGCCCGACGCCAGCGCGCGCGCCATCTGCTTGCCGTACTCGACACCGTACTGATCGAAGCTGTTGATGCCGAGCAGCCAGCCCTGCACGAACACCTTGTGCTCGTACAGCGCGATCAGCTGGCCCAGCGTGCGTGGCGTCAGCTCCGGCATCAGCAGCGTGGTGCTCGGTTGGTTGCCGGGGCAGGCGACGTGCGGCGCGAGCCGGGTGGCCTCCTGCTCGGACAGACCGCTGCGCTTCAGTTCGTCCATCGCCTCGTCGCGCGTCTTCCCGCGCATCAGCGCGGCGCTCTGCGCCAGCGCATTGAGTTGCACCATGCGGCTGCGGTCGTCGCGCGCCACGCGCGGCACGATGAAATGCATCGGCATCATCCGCGTGCCCTGGTAGAGCTGCTGGTGGTAGGCGTGCTGGCCGACGATGCCGGAGCCGCCCCACACCACCGGTGAGGTGGGCGCCCGGCTCAGTTCGCCGGTCGAGGTGCAGCGCTTACCATTGCTCTCCATTTCGAGCTGCTGCAGGTAGGACGGCAGACTGCGCAGCAAGTGGCTGTAAGGCAGCACCGCGAGCGTTTCCAGACCCATGCCGCTGGCGTTCCAGAAGTCGATCAGGCCGAACAGCACCGGCAAGTTCGCGTTCATCGGCGCGCGCGTGAAGTGCTCGTCCATGTCGCGTGCGCCGTCGAGCATTTCGCCGAAGGCCTGCATGCCGATGGCGCAGGCCAGCGGCAGCGAGATCGACGACCAGACGGAATAGCGCCCGCCGACCCATTCCGGCAGGAAGAGGCAGCGCTGGGCCGGCACGCCCAGTTCCTGGGCAGCCGCCGGGCGGTTGGTGACGGCGAACAGGTGCTGGCCGACGCCGGCCGTGCCCAGACCGTCGGCCAGCCATTTCATCGCGACCTGCGCGTTGGCCAGCGTTTCCTGCGTGGTGAAGCTTTTCGACGAAATGATGAAGGCGGTGTGCGCCGGTTTGCAGTCGCGCAGTGCGAGGTCGAGGGCGGCCGGATCGAGATTGGCGACGAACTTGACCACCGGACCGTTGATCTGCGGCTCCAGCGCCTCCATCGCCAGGCGCGGCCCGAGGTCGGATCCGCCGATGCCCAGGTTGATGATATGGGTAATGGTCTGGCCGGTTGCGCCGAGCAGTTCGCGGTTCCGGATCAGCCGCACCCAGTGTTCGAGCGAAGCGCGGCAGTCGCGTACGACGTCGGCGTGCGCGCCGTCGCGGGCGCGCAGCGCCATGTGCAGTGCGGCGCGGCGCTCGGTGAAATTGATCTGGTCGCCGGCCGCCAATGCGCGGATGCCGCGCGGCAGGTCGAGCGCACTGACCAGATCCATCAGCATCGCCATCGTTTCGCCGTCGACGCGCTGCTTCGAGTAGTCGAGCAGCCAGCCGTCGTAACGCAGCGAGAAGCGCGCGAAACGGTCGGGGTCCTGCTCGAAGAAGTTGCGCAGGTGCACGCGCGACAGCTGGATCGCTTTTGATCGCAGTGCGGGCCAGGCGGAGGTCTGCATCAACAGGTTCATGTCATCCGGCGCCTCGTGTCACCCTTCGTTTCAGTGTCTTGCGTACAGCAGGAAGCGCTCGTGCCGGTCGCCGGGCCGGCGGCCTTCCCACTTCAGAGTCCAGCTTCCCTCCAGCGACGGCGGCTTGCCGCCCCGGCCGTGATAGGCCAGCAGCAGGTCGCATTGCTGCCCCGATCGGCCCGCGATGTTCAACGGTTTCAGATCGAGGAAGTAGTAGAACGCCGCGCGCTGGCTCTCCTGCAGGCCGGTGAAGGCAACGCAGCCATGCTGCGCCGGCAGGTGTTCGCCGATCATCCGCGCTACGTCGCGATAGCTGCGACCGTAATCTATCCACGGCAGCCACAGGCTGCTGACGAGAAACCATATCAATACCATGCCGCAGCCCCAGCTGACGGCCCCGCGTGTCGGTGTTCGTGGCGAACGCCACAGCAGCCATATCCATGCGGCACTCATGATGACGGCTGGTGCCAGTGCCAGCAAGGATATCGACATCTCGAAGCCCGGTTCCAGCCGAGCGAAGGTGCGCGCCAGCCTTTCCGGCCAGCCTGTCGTCATGGCGATCCAGCCGAGCCATATGATGAGGCCCAGCAGTGAAAAGGTCATGACACCGAACCAGTCGAGTGCGTTCGCGGCTCCCCGGCGCAGTCGGGGCAGGCCGGCGCTGCCCAGCACGACCAGCGGTGCCAGCAAGGGAAGTGCCCGCTGGTTGCGGGCTGCACCTTCACCGGCGAGTTGCATGAACAGCAGCACGAGCACGATCAGCGGCAGCGTCAGCACCGGCGAGCGCCACTGTTCGCGGCGCTGCCACAGGGCCCAGCCGGCGACCGGCAGCGCCGGCCAGGCGTACCAGGCGAGCACCTTGACCCAGCTGCTGGCGCCGCCAGCAAGGTGTTCGACATCCGGCAGCAGTCGCTGCAGGTCGTCGGCCCAGACGCGGGCGGCCAGCTCGGGGCGTTCCAGCTGCAGTGCGATCAGCCAGCTCGCGGCGAGCACTGTGCCGACCGCCATCGCCAGCGGCAGTGCACTCATGCGCACTGCCGAGGTCGCCACCGTGCGCCACACCGGCAGCAGCGGCATGGCGGCGGCGGTCAGCAGAAGCACGGCGGTCAGCCACAGGCCGGTGCCGAGGCCGGAGATGGCCAGCGCGACGATCAGTACGAGCGCGCCCTGGAGCGGTCGTCGCGCGATCAGCGCGAGCGACCACATGCCCAGCCCGAGCGCGGCCAGCAGCGTGGTCGACGATTGCGCGTCATGCAGGTGGGTGACGGCGCCGATGCTGGCGATGCCGATCAGCGGGGCGATGCGCGCCGCCGGCGCACCGTAGAGCTCACGCGCGGCGCCGGCGCTACCGAGCAGCCACAGTGCAAGAAAAAAAGCGCTGGCGAGGCGCGCTCCATCGGCGAAACTGATGCCGACCCATCCCGCCGCCTGACCTGTCAGCGAAGCCAGCCAATGGAACAGCGGCGGGCTGTCCAGCCACAACTGGCCGGCCAGTTGCGGGATCAGCCAGCCCCCCTCGCGGGCGAAGCCCAGCGCCACGCCGATGTTGAGCGCGTCGTCGCCCTTCCACGGATCGCGGCCGAACAGACCGGTCAGCAGATAGACCAGGCACAGCGCGATCACGAATCCGGTTTCGGGTGGGTCGCCGATCAGCGGACGGCGGACCAGGTAGGACTGCGAAGGAAGTGACATCGACGACGATCAGTGAACAGTGGCCCGGATTTTATGGGGACTCCGCAGCGCGTGGGGCGGGCGACGGTTGATCCGGCAGGTGCAGAAACAAAAAAGGCAGCCAGAGGCTGCCTTTCTGCTGCGGCGCTGGGCTGGAATCAGCTGCGCGGCACGTTTGCGTACTTCTGACGGAAGCGTTCGACGCGACCGGCGGTGTCGACGATCTTCTGCTTGCCGGTATAGAACGGGTGGCACGAGGCACACACTTCGATGTGCAGCGGCTTGCCCATCGTCGAACGGGTTTCGAAGTTGTTGCCGCAGGAGCAGGTTACTGCGACGACTTCGTAGCTGGGGTGAATGCCTTCTTTCATGCTGGTTTCTTTCTCAAGCGCTCGAAGGCGGTCGGCCTCGTGCGGATCATCGAACCCCGGGTCGGCTGAGCCTGACGGCTGTGCAGACGGTACCCGCGGAGGAAAAACGCGGATTATGGACGGATTTTCATTCCGGTTCAAGGGGCTGCGTCGCCTCGGCGCAGGTGCGGGCCGGTCGGGCATCGTCCTCCGACATCACGGTGACGCGCACCTCGACCACGTGCTCGCCGCCGCCGAGGATGACGCCGCGCATCGGCGTGACGTCGCTGAAGTCGCGCCCCCAGGCGACGGTGATGTGCTGGTCATCGGGCTGCACGCAGTTGGTCGGATCGAAATCGAGCCAACCCGCACCCGGACAGAACACCGACACCCAGGCGTGTGAGGCGTCGGCGCCGATCAGGCGCGGCTGGCCGGGCGGCGGCTGTGTCAGCAGATAGCCGCTGACGTAGCGTGCCGGCAGGCCGAGCGAACGCAGGCAGCCGATCATGAAGTGGGCGAAATCCTGACAGACGCCGCGTCGCTGCTTGAGCAGTGTTTCCAGCGGCGTGCTCACGGTGGTGGCTTCGGGGTCGAATTCGAAATCGCGATGGATGCGCCGCATCAGCGCACAGGTGGCGTCGAACAGCGGCCGGTCGCGGTGGAAGTCGAGTCGGGCGTAACGCGCCAGTGCGGCCAGCGGTTCGATGTGCGGGCTGGCGTACAGGTACTGACAGGGTTCGAGCAGCGGCGCCGGCCCGACCTGGTGAAGGCGGTCGCGCACGTGTTCCCAGGCGGGCGACTGCGGCCTCGGCGCGTCGCCGATGCGTTTCACGTCGACCGTCGAGGTGGCCAGCACCGCCAGTTCCTCATGCGCGGCGCCGACCGAAATGTGTTCGACCCGATTGCCGAAGTAGTCCGTCCGGCGCTCGCGCTCGGCCGGCACCGGCGTGATGTCGACCCGGTGCGCGAGCGTCGTCTGGCGCGGCGTCTCGCGTGGCGTCAGATGCAGAAGCTGGCGCGACATCGACACCGGCCAGGCGTAGCGGTAATGCGTTTCGTGCAGCACGTGATAGCGGACCTGCGTCATCGGCGCTCCTCGGTACCCGTCCACACGCCGTCCGAGTGACTGAAGAAGCGCAGCCCGAGCTGTTCCGACAGTGCGTAGGCGGCGCTGCCCAGCCGTTCGAGCAGGGTGTCGAGCCGGGTCGAGCCGGTGTGCAGGTCGGCCTCGGGCCGCAGCGACAGCAATTCAGCCACCGCGTCGGACAGTGCGGCCGGCTCCAGCGCGCCGAACTGGGCGGCGAGCCGCGCCAGATAGTCGGTCAGGCCGAGCGCCTGGTAGGCGATCGAGCGCGGATTCGTCTCGTCGCACACCAGCAGGTCCAGCACCGGCAGCCATTGCGGCCGCGTCATGTAGCGCGAGCGGTAGGTGATGGTGCTGTCCGCCAGTTCGAGCAGCCAGTCCGGCGCGTCGCCGGCCGCCGCCAGCGCGTGGCGCAGCACGCCACACATGAACTGCAGTCGCTCGATGCGGCGGCCCATCGACAGGAAGCGCCAGCCCTGGTCGCGCGTCATGCCGTCGAGCGCGAATCCGGACAGCGTCATCATCGCCTGCACGCAGCGGTCCAGCCGCTCCAGCACCTCGCCCGGCTCGCTCGGCTGGGCGGCGCTCAGCTCGTCGGTCAGCCGGCTGATTACCCGCCAGTTGTCGAGCGACATCCGCTCGCGCAGGTTGAACGCAACGGTCGACAGCTGGTGCAGACCGCCGGCCAGCGACCCGGGGGCCGCCGGGTCGAGCGCGGCGGCGCGCAGCGCAGCGCCGATATCGTCACCCGGCTCGGCGGGCAGCAGGCCGTTGTGCTGGCACAGCGCGGTCAGCGCGTGGTCGCGGATGTCGTCCAGCTCGATGTGCTGGCCGATGGTTGCGCGCAGCAGTCGCGCGCCGTTGTCACAGCGTTCGCAGTAGCGGCCGAACCAGAACAGGTTCTCGACGACGCGGCTGGACAGATTGCTGCCGGCACGCACCAGTTCGGCGGGTGACACCGAACGGCGCAGCAGGCTGAAGGTGTTGACGGTGCCGTGCGTCAGCACCCAGGTGTCCTTGCTCGAACCGCCGCGCTGCATCGCGATCACCCGCGCGTCGCGGTCGGACGCCACGCGGGCGAGTCCGCCCGGCATCACGGCATAGCCTTCGGGCGAAGCACAGGCGAACACGCGCAGGCCGACCGCGCGCGCCGCCAGCCGGCGCGGGTGCTGGGTGTCCCACACTGGCGCCTGCGACAGCTGAACCAGTTCCTGGGCGACGTAGTGATGCGGTCGTGCGCGCATCTTCGCGATCAGCGCGGCGCGCGACTTGCGGTCGAGGTCTGCACCGAACACCGAATCGATGCGCAGCTGCGGGAAGGCCGGCTTGATCACCAGTGTGTCGAGGCGGGCAATGGCGTCTTCCAGCGCCGCCTCCTCGCCGCACCACCAGGTGGCGAGCGAGGGCATGGCCAGCGGCTCGCCGAGCAGACGCTCGCACAGCCGCGGCAGGAAGCCGAGCAGGGCGCCGGTCTCCAGCAGGTTGGAGCCGAGCGCGTTGGCGATCAGCACATTGCCGCGCCGCGCCGCGTCGACCAGACCGGGCACGCCAAGCGCGGAGTCGGCACGCAGTTCGAGCGGGTCGCAGAAGTCGTCGTCGAGACGGCGCAGCACGGCGTGAACGCGGCGCAGGCCGGACAGGTGCTTGAGCCACACCTTGCCGTCGCGCACCAGCAGATCGGAACCCTCGACCAGCGGAAAGCCGAGGTAGCGCGCCAGATAGGCGTGTTCGAAATAGGTTTCGTTGTAGGGGCCGGGCGTCAGCAGCACGGTCAGCGGCGGACCGTCACCCTCCGGTGCATGCTGCGCGAGTGTGTCGCGCAGCGTGGCGAAGAAGCTGGCTAGGTGCTCGACGTGCAGGTCGCGGAACTGCTCCGAGAACACGCGCGAGATGACCAACCGGTTCTCCAGCGAGTAGCCGGCGCCCGACGGCGCCTGCGTGCGATCGGCGAGCACCCACCAGCGGCCGTCGGGCGAACGCGCGAGATCGGCCGCGTACAGGTGGAGGTGGATGTCGCCCGGCACCTTCAGCCCGTGACAGGGTCTGAGGAAACCGGCGTGACCATAGACCAGCGCGGGCGGCAGCAGGCCTTCGGCCAGCATCTGCTGTGGCCCGTACACGTCCTGCAGGATCAGGTTGAGCAGCTTCGCACGCTGTGCGATTGCGGCAGAAATCTGCGTCCACTCGTCGGGCGGGATGACCAGCGGCAGTACGTCCAGTTCCCACGGGCGCTCGACGCCGCGTGGATCGGCGTAGACGTTGTAGGTGACGCCGTTCTCGCGGATCTGCCGGCGCACCGACGCCAGCCTTTCCTGCATCTGTTCCGGGCGGGCGCGCACCAGAGTGTCGAACAGCACGCGCCAGTGCGGGCGCAGTGTCCACGGGGCGGACAGCAGTTCGTCGTAGCGTGGTCCGGTTTGCGGGTAGTGCTCGAGCAGTTGGCGGGGCATCGGTGTTGCTGTCGTGGTGCGCGGCGCTTGGCCATTCGCGCACGCGCTTCCGGATCGTGGCGTGCGAATCAAGTGAGAGCAGACCCTAGCACAGACCTTGCATGATCCGCTCCGCACACGCAGGTGATGCACTGATAAATAGAGGAACAGCAACAATGCACAACATTGCGGTAATCGGAGCGGGCATGGCGGGATGCACGCTCGCGCGGCGGCTGGTCGACGCCGGGCGCTCGGTCCAGGTGTTCGACAAGGGCCGTGCAGCCGGTGGGCGCATGGCCACGCGCGCGGCCGGTCGACTGCGCTTCGATCACGGCGCGCAGTTCATGTCGGTGCGCGGCGAGGCGCTGCAGGCGCGCCTCGCCGACTGGCAGCGCGCAGGCGTCATCGCGCAGTGGTCCTCAGCCACGATCGACGGCGATCCGCGCTGGGTGGGCGTGCCCGGCATGAATGCGCTGGCGCCGCGCCTGCTGTGGGGCGCCGAGATCCGTTCGCAGATCGCCATCACCGGCATGGGGGCGGACCGCCTCGGCTGGTGGCTGGCCGGCGAGGCCGGCATGCTGGCCGACTGTTTCGATGCGGTACTGGTGACCTTGCCGGCGCCGCAGGCGGCAGGACTGTTCGAGCGCTGCGCCGGCATGGACATCAAGCCCTTCATCGACGCCATGCAGGACATCCGCTACGCGCCGTGCTGGACGCTGATGCTGTCGTTTGCCGAGCGCATCGAGGCTGACGACTGCCTGCGCTTCGACGCTGGCGGCACGCTGAACTGGGCGGCGCGTGACAGCAGCAAGCCGCAGCGAGACGCCGCGCAGGAGTGCTGGGTGGTACACGCCGACGCGCAGTGGTCGCAGGACAATCTCGAGCGCTCAGCGGAGGAGATCGAAACCCTGCTGTTCGAGGCTTTCGCTGCGGCCACGGGGTGTACCGCGGTGCCGCTTCATCGCTGCGCCCATCGCTGGCGCTACGCCCGTGTGATCCGGCCACTCGGCCTTCCCTGTCTGTGGGACGCCGACAGCAAGCTTGGCTATGCGTCCGACGGCTGTCTGGGCGAGCGCATCGAGAATGCCTTCGACAGCGCCAACGCGCTGGCCGACCGGGTTCTGGGTCTGGTCGATTGACATGCCGGCGGCGGCTGTCGTGCTGCCCCGCACCATGTCCGACTTCGTTAAATCCATGTGTTCATTGAAGAAAAAGTGTCCAGAGATTGAACACGCCCGGAAAATTTTCGTTTCTCAACCATAAAGTCGAGTGGGCCGCTCCCGTTGGTTAACGCTGATCGACGCGCCACCGCGTTGCCGATCGGGAACTCAGGGAGAGAGAGATGAAACTATTCGGACGCCAGTCGCAGAACGGGCGCGCAGGCATCGAAACGCTGCAGACGCGACTGGGCGAGCTGGAATCGCGCCTTGCCGCGGTACGCAGTACGCCCTCGTTCGTCAGCGGATATGTTGCACCGGACGTCGACATCGACCGCGTCGCGCAGGCCATCAAGGCCCGTTTTCCGGGTGTTGCGCTGACCCTGAGCACCACCGCCGGCGAACTGTGCAGCGCCGCCGGTTCATCGCTGTACTGTGCCGCGTCGGACGGACGCGACCGCGTCGTGCTGCAACTGTTCGACCGCAGCGTGATCGGCCAGGCGCAGGTGGTGGCGATACCGCTGGCCAGCGAGGACCTGCGGCAGAACGGTCGCGTGATGGACTACCGCGAGCGCATCGAGCGTCTGGTGCGCAGCATCCAGGGCACGCAGGTACCGATGGACATCGATCACCGTGACACCTTTGCCTATGTGCTGTTCGACGGCCTGTCGAATTCCGAATCCTTCTTCATGGAAGCGCTGTACGAAGCCGGCCGCTTTCCCTGTCTGTTCGTCGGCGGGTCAGCCGGCGGCAAGCTCGACTTCAAGGACACCTGGCTGCACGACGGTAACCGCCGACTCAACAACTACGTGCTGGTGACCTTCCTGAAGATGGCGCCGCAAGTGCGTTTCGGCGTGTTCAAGAGCCAGAACTTCGAAGCTACGCAGACCCGCTTCCAGATCTTCAGCGCCTCGGTCGAACGTCGCCAGGTGAATCTGGTGATCGACGAGGACGGCCGCGCGGTGTCCCTGATCGACGCGTTGTGCAGGACTTTCGGCTGCGAGCGCAGCCAGCTGTCGGCCAAGCTCGACAGTCACTCCTTCGCCATCCGCGTCAACGGCGAACTGTTCGTGCGCTCGGTCGCGACGCTCGACTTCGACCATGATCGCGTCGACTTCTACTGCGACGTGGCGCCGGGCGAGGAACTGGTGCTGGTGCGACGCACGCCCTTCGCCGCCACCACCGAACGCGACTTCCGCGCCTTCATGTCGAACAAGCCGGGTCAGCCGCTGGCCGGCATGTTCAACGACTGCGTGCTGCGCCGGCTCTACAACGGCGCCGAACTGAGCGGGCTGGACCGCGTGTTCAGCGGCATCGACGTCGCCGGTTTCTCGACCTTCGGCGAAATCCTCGGCCTGAACCTGAACCAGACACTGACCGCCGTGTTCTTCTTCCGGCTGCAGCAGGGCGAGGTGTTCCGCGACGAGTATGTCGACAACTTCGTCGCCCATTACGGCGAGTTCAAGGCCTTCTTCCTGCGCCGGCAGAACGCCAAGCTGGCGGGCATGTCGCGCGTGATGGTGCAGCAGATCAGCGACTACCGCGCCGGCAACTTCGGCAGCCGGCTCGATCCGGGCAACGTCGATCCGAGCATGGTGCCGGTGGTGCGCGACCTGAACCACCTTGGCGAAATCATGCTTGACGCCCAGCGCACGCGCGAGGCGACCGCGAGCCAGCTCGAAGCCTGTGCCAACGATCTCTATGGCTCGGTGGGTGAACTGACGACGCGCTTGAGCGACCAGCAGAATGTGATCCAGACCGCCGTGCGTACCGTCGATACGCTGGCCGGACAGGCGAATGAAGTGGGCAGCAGTGCGCGCGATCTGTCGCACGCCAGCGACCGCATACAGCGCGTGGTGGAGATGATCCAGCAGATCGCCGATCAGACGAACCTGCTGGCGCTGAATGCGGCGATCGAGGCGGCGCGTGCCGGCGAAGCCGGTCGCGGTTTCGCCGTGGTGGCCGACGAGGTGCGCATGCTGGCCGAGAAGTCGCGCAACAGCGCAGGCGTGATCGGCAAGGACATTTCCGCGCTGGCGGCGGAGATCGTGCGCGTGGCGCAGATGATCGAAGCGCAGTCGACCGGTGTTTCAGGCCTGACCCAGGTGCTCGAAACCATCGATACCTACAGCAGCGAAACCGCCGGCGTGGCCGGGCACACGCGTGGCGTGGCCGACGTGCTGAAGGGGCTGACCGGCGCAACCCATGCAGTGCGCGCCTGACAGGGGCGTGCGGTCGACGTGAAAAGGCGACAGCTCCGCTGTGGGCGGGCGCTGTCGCCAAGGGGGAAGCGGATCGGAAGTGCGCGCGATTGCGGAAGCCGCCGGGCCTGATCGGCGCGGCGGCGGTCCTTATCAGTGCAGCGCCTGTTCCAGGTGTTTCACCAGTTCGCGCAGTTCGCTCGACGTCGAGTGCAGGCGGGTGGCGGCCTCGCCGACCGATTGCACGCTCGAGTTGGTCTGTTCAACCGTGCTCGATATGCGCTCCATGCTGCACGCCACCTCGTGCGAGGCGAGCGACTGCTGACGCAGCATCTGGGTGATTTCCTCGGAGTAGTTGGCGGCTTCGCGGCTGGCATCCCAGATGCCCTGCAGGCCGGTGCTGCTGGCCTCGATTTCGCTCGTCGACCGGGCCACCTCGCCTGCCGTCGCGCTCATCGTATCCACCGCCGAGCCGGCCAACTGGATGATGTCGGTCACCGCCGAGCCGATATCCTTGGTGCTGGTGCGGGTGCGCTCGGCCAGCTTGCGCACCTCGTCGGCCACGACGGCGAAGCCGCGACCCTGTTCACCGGCGCGTGCCGCTTCGATGGCCGCGTTCAGCGCCAGCAGATTGGTCTGTTCGGCGATGTCGTTGATCACCTGCGATACCTCGCGGATCTTCTCGACCGACGCGTTCACCTCGGCGATCCGCTCCTGCGACTGCGTCACGACGCCGACCACGCGATGGCTGCTGGCGATGCCTGCTTCCATCGTCTTCATCGCGTCCTGCGCGCTGTGCTCGGTGCGCTTGACTGCTTCGAGGCCGCGGTCGGTATTGCTCGACACCTCGTTGATCGACACGCTCATCTCTTCCATCGCGGCGGCGACCTGCATCACGTTTTCGCCCTGGGCACCAGTGGCTTTGATCAGTGCGCGCATCGCGTCGTCCAGTTCCTTCGAACGCTCGTCGACTTCGCGCGCGTTCACCAGTACGTCGGCGAACATCGCGCGAAGGTGGATGCGCATCACTTCCATCGCGACGAACAGCGGGCGCAGCGGCCCCGGCGGCGCCTCGATCTGCTTGGCCAGCTTGCCTTCGTCCAGTTCCAGCATGGTGCGGTGCAGGCTGTCCAGGCGGCCGGCGACCGTGCTGTTCTGCCATGCGGCGGTACCCAGTGCCACAGCGGCGGCGACGCCGGACAGGCCCAGGCCCCACCCCCCGCCGACTGCGCCGCCGGTCAGCGCCAGCGCCGACGTCACGCCGGCACCGAGCCAGACGCGGCCGGCCAGGCCGAGCCTGGGTTTGCTGATCGGCGTGCGGGGGAATTTCGCGGTCTTGTCGCGCACGGCGCGGTAGAGCGTTTCGGCGGCGGCGACTTCTTCGCGCTTGGGCGCGTTGCGCACCGACTGGTAGCCCACCGTACGGCCATCGACCGTGATCGGCGTGACGAAGGCTTCGACCCAGTAATGGTCGCCGTTCTTCGAGCGGTTCTTGACCAGGCCGCGCCACGGCTGACCGGCCTTGATGGTGAGCCACAGGTCTTCGAAGGCTTCGGGCGGCATGTCCGGGTGGCGGACGACGTTGTGGTTGTGGCCAACCAGTTCCTCGCGGCTGAAGCCGCTGATATTGACGAAGGACTCGTTGGCGTAGGTGATGGCGCCCTTCAGGTCCGTCTTGGTGACGATGGGTTTCCCGGGCTCAAGGAAGACTTCTTTCTGCGTAACGGGCAGATTTATTTTCACGGCGACTCTCCAGGTGGCGTGATCCCTCCGGGAAAGGACTGTCGGGCTTCATGCAAGCAAGACGAACGGTCACGCAATTCCGGAGGCATGAGCCATTAACGGCTTCCATCCGGAAAGCTTCACAGTTCCGTGAAATTTTTCCCGCAAGGGTTGATTTCAGTCAATTGTCCGGCGAGAAGCGCGCCGGACTCAGCGCCAGAGCCAGATCCCGTTCGAGCGGCAAGGGATCGCCGCAAAGCCTTGCTGCGAGCAGTTCGGCGCCGAGCGCGTTCCACACCAGGCCGCGCGCACCGAGGCCGGTCAGCAGGTGCAGGCCGCCCGTTTCACCGATCAGCGGCAGACGGTCGGGTGTTGCAGTCCGAAACGAGGTGCGACCAGGCAGTGTTGCAGGATGCGGCGGCGTGCAGGCCTCCGGCAGCAGGCGTTCGAGGCGGGCCAGATTGCCGGCGTGACTGTCCTCGCGCACCGACGTGTCGCGGTCACCGATGTCGAAACTGGCACCCAGATTGAGGTCGCCGTCCGGCGTCGGGCAGAGGTAGCCCTCGCGGCACACGGTCACATGCAGATTGGGCAGCAGGCTGCGCGGCAGCCGCGTCACCTGGCCGCGCACGCGGGTCAGTGGCAGTGGATGCGGCAGCAGCGCACAGGCGTCTGCCGCGTTGGCCAGCACCACGGCGTCGGCCTCGATCAACGTATCGGCCGCAGTGGCGACTGACCAGCGCTCGTCACGCCTCGTCAGGGAGAGCGCTTCGGTGGACATCAGACGGCTCACGGCCGAGCCGGCGCGCTCCAGGTTGGCTTGGCACAAGCTGGCCGGATTCACCCAGGCGCCGCGCGGGAACCACCAGCCCCCGAGTGCGACCGGATAGCCGATGCGCCGCGTCATTTCCCAGTCCGACAGGTAACGCACCAGCGCCTGCGGCAGCGCGCCGGTTTCGCACACCTCGCGCTGCAGGCGCTCGTGTTCCGCGTCGTGGGCGATCTGCATCACGCCGGTCGGCCCCCACTTCAGCGGCCGACCTTCGCCGGCCAGCCGCCGCATGTGGGCCGACGCGTGCAGGAAGGCGGCACGGGAAAAGCGGGCGATCACGCTGTCGTCGCGGGCGATCATCGGTCGCAGCACGCCCGCCGCATTGCCCGACGCTTCCTGCGCGGGGGCTGCGTGGCGCTCGATCAGCACCACTTCGACGTCACGCGTGGCCAATCGCTCGGCGACGGCGCAGCCGGCGAGGCCGGCGCCGATCACCGCCACCCGCTTCGGCGCCGGCGGCTCGGGCCGATGGCGCAGTGCGGCGGCCTGCGCGCCCGGGTGCAGACGGCCGGTCAGCATGTGGCGCTTCGGCCCGAAGCCGGCCTGCTTTTCCGTGACGAAACCGGCGCCTGCCAGCGCGTCGCGCACGCCGGAGGCGACGCTCCAGGTGGCCAGCGTGGCATCCGCGGCGGCGAGGCGCGACAGCTGTTTACATATGTGGGGCGACCACAGTTCGGGATTCTTCGCCGGCGAGAAGCCATCCAGATAGATCGCGTTTGCGCGCAGCGTCAGTTGCGGCAGCAGCGCGTCGGCGTCGCCCAGACCCAGGGTCAGGATGACGCGGCCACCGTCGAACTCGATGCGATGCAGCCCGCGCACCGCCAGCGGCCAGCGCTCGACCAGCTTCTGCGCCATGTCGGCCATGTCCGGCGGCAGCAGGCGCTGGCAGGCGATGGCCAGGTCGTACTGAGAGAACGGGTGCTTCTCGACCGACACGAAGTGCAGTCGTGCACAGCGCGCTGGGCTGTCGCGCCAGGCGCGCCAGGTGGCGAGAAAGTTCAGGCCGAGGCCGAAACCGGTTTCCAGCACGACGAAGCGGTCCCGGCCCGCCCAGCGGTCGGGCAATCCGTTGCCGGCGAGGAACACGTGCTGCGCCTGCGCCAGCGCGCCGTCGGACGAGTGATAGACGTCGCCGTAGGCCGCCGAGCGCGGCGTGCCGTCGTCGGCGAATTCGAGCGGCGCGGGAACGAGGGGCAGGAGCGGGCGGGACATGGGGCAATCAGTGCGTGCGCGGGTACTGGAAAGCAGAACGCCGATCTGGACCGGCGCCGCGGGCATCGGTTCGATCGGCGTTCATCGCGGTCGTATCCGGATCGGGACGCTTACTCCCGTCGCATCTGCGGGAACAGGATGACGTCGCGGATATTGGCCGAGTCGGTCAGCAACATGACCAGGCGGTCGATGCCGATGCCGCAGCCGCCGGTCGGCGGCAGGCCGTGCTCGAGCGCGCGGATGTAGTCGGCGTCGAAATACATCGCTTCCTCGTCGCCGGCGTCCTTGGCTTTGGCCTGTTCCAGGAAGCGGGCGGCCTGGTCTTCCGGGTCGTTCAGTTCCGAGAAACCATTCGCGATCTCGCGGCCGACGATGAACAGCTCGAAGCGCTCGGTGATGTCCGGCTGCGCGTCCGAACGGCGCGCCAGCGGACTCACTTCGGCCGGGTAGTCGATGATGAAGGTCGGTTCCCACAGCTGGGCCTCGGCGCAGGCTTCGAACAGCTGCAGCTGCAGCGAGCCGAGGCCGCCCGGCTTCACCTTTTCGCCGTGGGTCACGATGGCCTGCTTCACGAAGGCCTCGTCGGCCAGCTGCTCTTCGCTGTACTGCGGGTTGTACTTGCGAATGGCCTCGACGATGGTCAGCCGGTGGAAGGGCTGACCCAGGTCCAGCTCGCGGCCCTGGTACATGAATTTCGTCGTGCCCAGCGCCTGTTCGGCGCAGTGGCGCAGCAGGTATTCGGTGTAGTCCATCAGCTGCCGGTAGTCGGCGTAGGCCTGATAGAACTCCATCATCGTGAATTCGGGATTGTGGCGCGGGCTGATGCCTTCGTTGCGGAAATTGCGGTTCACCTCGAACACCTTCTCGAAACCGCCAACCACCAGTCGCTTCAGGTAGAGCTCGGGTGCGATGCGCAGGAACAGTTCCATGTCGAGCGCATTGTGGTGGGTCTTGAAGGGCTTGGCCGCAGCGCCGCCGGGGATGGGGTGCATCATCGGCGTTTCGACCTCGAGGAAGCCCTGGCGCGTCATTTCGGCGCGGATGGCGCTCATCATGCGGCTGCGCGCGACGAAGGTGGCGCGCGAGTCGTCGTTGGTGATGAGGTCGAGGTAGCGGTAGCGGTACTTCGCTTCCTGGTCCGACAGGCCGTGGAATTTTTCCGGCAGCGGGCGCAGCGCCTTGGACAGCAGGCGGATGGCGTCGCACTTCACGGTCAGCTCGCCGGTCCGGGTGCGGAACAGCGTGCCGGAACAGCCGACGATGTCGCCCAGGTCCCAGTGCTTGAAGGCACCATGCACCTCTACGCCGACGCCGTCGTTGGTCACGTAGAGCTGGATGCGACCCGACATGTCCTGGATGGTGGCGAAGCTGGCCTTGCCCATCACGCGCTTGAGCATGACGCGGCCGGCCAGCTGCACGCGCTCCGGATGCGCTTCCAGCGCTTCGGCGGTGGCCGTTGCGTGCTGCGCGGTGATTTCGCCGGCGTAGTGCGTGCGCTGGAAGTCGTTCGGGTAGGCGCCGCCGGCTTCACGCCACTGGCGCAGTTTCTCGCGCCGCTCCGCGATGATGTGGTTGTCGTCGTCGGCGGGCAGTGCGGCGTGGTCGGTCATGATGGGCTCGAAAGGTGGACCGCGCACGCAAGTGTGCGCAGCAAAAGCGAAAGCCCGCGATTTTCGCCGATAGCGGGCAGCCGGCACAAGTGCGCGGCTGCCGCGCCGGCCCGCGCGATCAGGCGGACGTGAGCTTGAGGCCGAGAATGCCGGCGACGATGAGGCCGACACAGACCAGTCGCGCCGCGTTGGCCGGCTCGCTGAACAGCACGATGCCGAGGATGACGGTGCCGACCGCGCCGATGCCGGTCCAGACGGCGTAGGCGGTGCCGACCGGCAGGTTGCGCATGGCGATGCCGAGCAGCACGACGCTGATGATCATCGTCACGACGGTGAAGGCCGAAGGCCAGAAACGGCTGAAACCGTCGGTGTATTTGAGGCCGATCGCCCAGGCGCATTCGAACAGGCCGGCGATCACGAGGATGGTCCACGACATGAGCTCAACTCCGGATATCGGGGCCGTCCCCGTCGCATGAAACGCCGCGCGGGTCGTCCCGCTGGCGGTGTGCGTGTTGCACACAGGGAATATTCGTTTCTTTTGATGCACGGGTCAAGATGCGGCGCGTCAGCGCAGGCCGAGCCGTTTCGCCAGCCGCTGCAGGTTGGCGCGGTCCAGCCCCAGTTCGCGCGCGGCGGCGGCCCAGTTGTGACCGGTGCGCTCCAGCGCGGCAGCGATCGCTTCGCGCTGCAGGCGGTCGACCGCGCTGCGCAGGTCGCCGACCGGGCCCGCCGGATCATTGACCGGCGCCGGTGTCTCGGGCGGTGCCGGCGGCGACAGTTCGAGGTGGGCGGCGTCCAGCGTGACGATGCGCGGGCGCTCGTGGGTGCCGGCCAGCGCCTTCAGCGCGGCGCGGCTGATGAGGTGTTCCAGTTCGCGCACATTGCCCGGCCAGTCGTGAGCGAGCAGGGCGGCTTGTGCGTCCGGGGCGAGGCGCAGGCCGCGCAGACCGAGACGGGCACGGTTCTGTTCGAGGAAGCGGCCGGCCAGCAGCAGCACGTCGCGGCCGCGTTCGCGCAGCGGCGGCACGTGCAGCGGATAGACGCCGAGGCGGTGGTAGAGGTCCGCGCGGAAGCGGCCGGCGCGCACTTCCTCGGCCAGATCGCGGTTGGTGGCGGCGATCACGCGCACGTCTACACGGACCTCCTGCTCGGCACCGATGCGCTGCAACTGGCCACCCTGCAGCACGCGCAGCAGCTTGGCCTGGGCCGCCAGCGGCAGTTCGCCGATCTCGTCGAGGAACAGCGTGCCGCCGTCGGCCAGCGCGAACTTGCCGCGGCGCTCGGTCAGCGCGCCGGAAAAGGCGCCGCGCACATGGCCGAACAGTTCGCTTTCGACCAGGTTGTCCGGCAGCGCGGCGCAGTTCAGGCTGACCAGCGGCCGCGTGGCGCGCGTCGATGCGGCGTGCAGTGCCCGCGCGACCAGTTCCTTGCCGACGCCGGTTTCGCCGTGGATGAGCACGGTGAGTTCGCTGCCGCCGACCAGTTCGATCTCCTTCAGCAGACGCCGGTGCGCCGCACTGTGGCCGACCATGTCGCCGCTGCCCGCCGGGCTGGCGCCGGCCGCCTCGCGGTAGGCCTCGGCGCGCAGCTCCTCGTTCTCGGCCCGGCGCGCCAGCGTGTCGATGCGCTGCGCGGCCTTGACGGTGGCCGCGGCCAGGCTGGCGAAGCCGGCCAGCATGTCGAGGTCGGCGCCGGCGAAGCGCGCCGGGTCGAGGGCGTCGAGCGTCAGCACGCCCCAGGGCTGCTCGTCCAGATAGAGCGGGCAGCCCAGGCAGTCGTGTACTTCCAGATGTGCGCCGTGGCCCGGTATCAGTCCGTCATAGGGGTCGGGCAGCGGACAGTCGGCGGCGAAGCGGGTCGGTTCGCTGCGTTCGAGCAGCGCCGCCAGGCGCGGGTGCTCGGCGATCAGGAAGTGACGGCCCAGCGTGTCCGGGCTGAGGCCGTCTATCGCCAGCGGTACCAGACGGTCGCCGTCCAGCCGCAGCAGCGCGGTGGCGTCGCAGGGCAGCAGTTCGCGCAGCGCATGCAGCAATCGGCGATAGCGCTCCTGCGCCGGCAGGTCGCGGGACAGGTCGTCCACCAGTGGAATCAGTGCGGACAGCAGCGGGTGTGTGGTCATTGTGACGCGGTGTTGTCGAAGTGACTCGAACGCAGTGTAGTCGTTTCAACTCGATAGTGCTGCAAGTGACTGATCTGAAAGAGGCGGTTAAATGGCACGGCGCTTGATAGGGAAGGCGTGCCCGCGCGTCACGGGACTTTCGCGCCGGCGTTTCATTCACTGTCAGGAGAAAACCATGCTGAGCCCGGAACACCGAGCCGTCATCAAGGCCACCGTGCCGCTGCTGGAAAGCGGCGGCGAAGCGCTGACCACGCACTTCTACCGCATCATGCTGAGCGAACATCCGGAGGTGCGCCCGCTGTTCAATCAGGCGCATCAGGCCAGCGGCGACCAGCCGCGCGCGCTCGCCAATGGCGTGCTGATGTACGCGAAGAACATCGACCGTCTGGAAGCGCTCGGCCCGCTGGTCGGTCAGATCGTGCAGAAGCACGTGTCGCTGCAGGTGCTGCCCGAGCATTACCCCATCGTCGGCGGCTGCCTGCTGCGCGCCATACGTGAGGTACTGGGCGCCGAGATCGCGACCGACGCGGTGATCGAAGCCTGGGCCGCGGCCTACGGTCAGCTGGCCGATCTGCTGATCGGCGCCGAGGAGTCGGTCTATGCCGACCACGCGCAGGCCGACGGCGGCTGGCGCGGTGCGCGCGCTTTCCGTGTCGCGCGCAAGGTGCGCGAGAGCGACGAAATCACCTCTTTCCATCTCGAACCGGTGGACGGCCAGCCAGTGCTGCGCCACGCGCCGGGCGAATACATCGGCCTGCGGGTGAGCATCGACGGCCAGGAAATGCGCCGCAACTACTCGCTGTCGGCCGCCGCCAACGGTCGCGACTACCGCATCAGCGTCAAGCGCGAGGCGGGCGGCCGGGTGTCCGGTCATCTGCACGACGCGGTGAACGTGGGCGACGTGCTCGATCTGTTTCCGCCGGCCGGCGATTTCACGTTGCGTGCATCCGACCGTCCGGTGGCGCTGATCACCGCCGGCGTCGGCATCACGCCAGCGCTGCCGATGATGGAAGCGGCGCTGGCCGAAGGGCGAGAGGTGCACTTCATCCACTGCGCGCGTCACGGTGGCGCGCATGCCTTCCGCGATCACGTCGAAGCACTGGCGCAGCGGCACCCGAAGCTGAAGCGCTTCTATGTCTACAGCGAGCCGCGCGACGGTGATCAGGCGCATGCCGAAGGCTTCATCGAGCGCCTGCATCTCGAACGCTGGCTGCCGCAACCGTCGGCGCTGGACGCCTACTTCCTCGGCCCCAAGCCTTTCATGGCGCGGGTGAAGAAGCAGCTGTCGGAACTGGGCGTGCCGGCTGCACAGACCCATTACGAGTTCTTCGGACCGGCGGCTGCACTCGACGGCTGATCGAAGCCTGCGGCCGGTTGCGGCCACGTCGCGGCTTGGGCCGCTCCCACAGGGCGTGCCCGATCCGCGGCTGGAGCGGGGTTTCTGTGGGAGGGGTCTTCTGACCCCGACAGCGGCGGTGGGCAGTACGCGGCGTTAAGTCCATAGACCGAGGCAGCAGCAATCGCTACCGACCCTCTGACACGCTCAGGCCTCGGCCGTATCTTCCTCCACCGCCAGCGCCGTGCGCGGTCCCGCGGCGCGCAGTTCCTGCCCCCAGTCGACGATGGCGAAGCGGCCGTCGGCGTGTTCGACGATGGCGGTACAGCTGTCGACCCAGTCGCCGCAGTTCATGTAGGTGAGGCCCTGCACCTCGCGCAGCGACACCGCGTGGATGTGGCCGCAGATCACGCCATCGACGCCGCGCGTGCGCGCCTCGTGCATGACCGAATCCTCGAAGTCGTAGATGAAGCTGACAGCGCTCTTCACCTTGCGCTTGGCGTAGCCGGCCAGCGACCAGTAGCCGGCGATGCCCAGCGTGCGGCGCAGCCAGGACAGCCGCGAGTTGATGCTGACCAGCAGGTTGTAGGCGACGTCGCCGAGCAGGGCGACCCAGCGATGGTGGCGCGTGACCTGGTCGAAGTCGTCGCCATGCACCAGCCAGTAGCGGCGACCGTCGGCAGCCTGATGGATGTACTCGCGCTGCAGTTCGATGTCGCCGAACACGGTGCCGGTGTATTCACGCAGCGCTTCGTCGTGATTGCCGGGGATGAAGACGACCTGGGTGCCCTTGCGCGCGCGGCGCAGGATCTTCTGCACGACGGTGTTTTGCGACGGCGTCCAGTGTATGGAGCGGCTCATCGCCCAGAAGTCGATGATGTCGCCCACGAGGTAGAGGTAGTCGGATTCGTGGTGGCGCAGGAAATCGAGCAGCGCCTCGGCCTGGCATCCACGTGTACCAAGGTGGATGTCCGACAGGAAGATGGCGCGCACGCGCCGCACGAGAGGATCGGGAGCATTCACGCCGCCGATTCAAGCCCATCCGTGTGACAGGGCGGTGACGCGGCGCATCGTTGCTGCCCGTCGCGGTGACCGGTGTCGCATGGACGCAAAAAAGGGCACGCCGCAGCGTGCCCTGGAATCGACCGGCCCGGCGCCCTGCGCGCCGGTGGGTCGAGGTGGATCAGTACATCAGCTGCACGCCGAGCACGAACTTGTCGGTGTCGGTACCGGCGGCGTTTTCCATGTCGGAGTACACCGCGGTGATGCGTGCGTTGTGGCCGGCCATCACATAGGTCAGGCCGAAGTCCCACTGCTTGGTGTCGCCGCCGGTGTCGGCGTTGAACTTCTGGTAGCGGGTGTAGGGCTGGAACTGGCCGATGCCGATCTTGGTCGGGATCAGGTAGGCGGCGGTCAGCAGCCAGGCGTCGCCGGCCTGTGCGCCGCCGCAGTTGTTCACATTAGTGCAGAGGATGTTGCCGGCCGTTACGTCGGTCACGCCGTCGGTGTCGTAGTCGTACCAGGCGCCTTCCAGCGTCATCACGCCGCCGCCGGCGAGCTTGGTTTCGTACAGCGCGTCGATGTTCCAGGCGCGGTAGTCGCCGCGGGCGAGTGCGGTGCCGACACCGTTCTTCTGCATCTGGTAGGCCATGCCGACAGTGAAGATTTCCTTGCTGCCGAAATAGCTGTTGGTGCCGTAGTAGCCCAGTTCGGGATCGAGGAAGCTGTAGGCGATACGAGTGGCGTACAGCGGATCGTCGGAGTCGTTCGACAGGCCGGTGCCGCGGTTCTTGCCCTGGTAGGCACCGACGGAGTACAGCAGCTTGCCGCCGAGCACGTTACCCCACAGCAGCGCGCCGTCGTCGCGGCCGGTGAAGGCGTTCGGGTACTGCGACACCATCGGGTATTCCCACACGTTGGCGAAGTAGGGGCCGGCCATGTTGGCGCGGTCGGTCGGCGGCAGCATGCGGCCGAACCAGAAGTTCACGCCTTCGGTCAGTTCGAACTGGGCGACCGCGTCGAGGATGCGCATCGATTCGTCGGACTGGCGCTCGAAGTTGATCATGCCGCCGATGTTCTTGGTGATCTTGCCGCTGGTGATGATACGGACCGAGTCCACCGAGAAGTCGTTCGAGCGCGAGGTGCCGTTCGGTGCCGCGTCTTCGGCGTTGGTGTAGGAGGTGCGCGCCCACAGGCTGAGCGTCAGATAGCTTTCGCCGGGACCGGCAACGGTGACGCCCGCGTTCGCGCTGCCGCAGGCGGCGAGGGCGACGGCAAGAGCACTGGCTTTGCGCAGACGGTTCTTGGTGATGTTCTTCATGGTGCTGGACTCCCGGTTGTTGAGGTTCAAGGTGCGAGGTTCAAAGAGCGGACTGCAATGACGGACTGCAAATGGGGCGGAGCGGGCGATCAGTGACTGATCATCCAGGGGCGTTTCGTCGGGAAGGCCTTGGAGCCGTCGCGCGCGACAGCCGTGGTCTTGCTGGTCTTGCCGCTGCAGCACGAGCAGCCGGGGCCGTGCGTGCGGCTGGCCAGCTTGGGCTCGTGGCGTGCGCGTTCGTTGGTGGCGTGCGCGCTGCGCAGCTGACCCGGCATGTCGGCGAAGGCCGGTGCCGAAATCAGCTGGCGTGCGGCCGGCTGGCCGCAGGCCGGGCAGAGGCAGGGCGCGTCCCGCTGCGCGATGCTGCGCATGGCGGAGAAGCTGCCATGCGCCTCGCAGTGAAAGTCATAGGTCGGCATGGCAGCGTCCTCAGACGTCTTCCGAGATCGGCATCTGGATGCTGCCGTCGAGGAATTTCTGCGGACCGGCTTCGGTCGGCATGATGTCGAAGTCGAAGATGTCGGTCGGCAGCCACAGCGTCGCGCAGGCGTTCGGAATGTCGACCACGCCGCTGATGTGGCCCTGCACCGGTGCGGTGCCGAGGATCGAATAGGCCTGGGCGCCCGAGTAGCCGAATTTCTTCAGGTACTCGATCGCGTTCAGGCAGGCCTGACGGTAGGCCACATGCACGTCGAGGTAGTGCTGCTTGCCCTGTTCGTCGACCGAAATGCCCTCGAAGATGAGGTAGTCGTCGTACTTGGGCGTGATCGGGCTGGGCTTGAAGATCGGGTTCTTGACCGCGTACTTCTTCATGCCGTCCTTGATGATGTTCACCCGCAGGTGCAGCCAGCCGGCCATTTCGATGGCGCCGCAGAAGGTGATTTCACCGTCGCCCTGCGAGAAGTGCAGGTCGCCCATCGACAGGCCGCCGCCCTTCACATAGACCGGGAAGTAGATGCGCGAGCCGCGCGACAGATCCTTGATGTCGCAGTTGCCGCCGTGTTCGCGCGGCGGCACGGTACGCGCGCCTTCCATCGCCGCCTTGTCGCGGGCTTCGCCCTTCAGGCGGCCCATGTGAGCGGTCGGTGCGCACGGCGGGCAGCCCAGCGGCGGCACCCGTTCCGGGTCGGTGTTGATGAAGTCGATTTCGCGCTTGTTCCACTCTTCGAGCAGCTTGGGATCGGGCAGGCAGCCGATCAGACCCGGGTGGATCAGGCCGGCGTACTTGACGCCCGGCACGTGGCGCGATTCGGTGAACATGCCCTTGATGTCCCAGATCGACTTCTGCGCCAGCGGGAAGTGATCGGTCAGGAAGCCGCCGCCGTTCTTCTTCGAGAAGAAGCCGTTGAAGCCCCACAGGCTGTCTTCCTTGGCGCCGATGTCGAGGATGTCGACCACCAGCAGGTCGCCCGGCTCGCAGCCTTCGACGCCGATCGGGCCGGACAGGAAGTGCACCGTGGTCAGGTCGACGTCGCGCACGTCGTCGGCGCTGTCGTTGTTCTGGATGTAGCCGCCGGTCCAGTCGTAGGTTTCGATCTTGAAGTCGTCGCCCGGCTTCACCCACGCGACGATGGGGATGTCCGGGTGCCAGCGGTTGTGAACCATGTCGTTCTCATACGGTGACTGCTTCAGGTCTACCTTGATCAGGGTCTCTGCCATGTTGATCTCCTTGGGTGGAAGGGGCGGTTGGGCGGTGTTGCGGCGGTGGGCGGGGTCAGACGGACAGGAACTGCTTGATGTGCGCGGTATCGGTTTCCGCGCGGGTGCTCTCATGGACCAGGCGGCCGCCTTCGATGACGAACAAGCGGTCGGCCACGTCCATCGCGAAGCTGAGCACCTGCTCGGACACGACGATGGTGATCTGGCGCAACTTGCGGATTTCGTTCAGCGCGCGCGCGATGTCCTTGATGATCGAGGGCTGTATGCCTTCGGTTGGCTCATCGAGCAGCAGCACCTTGGGGTCGGTCACCAGCGCGCGGGCAATGGCGAGCTGCTGCTGCTGACCGCCGGACAGGTTGCCGCCCTTGCGGCGGCGCATTTCCCACAGCACCGGGAAGAGGGCGTAGATCTCGTCCGGCACCTTCTTGACCTTGGCGTTTTCGAGGCCGGTGTGGATGTTCTCCTCGACGGTGAGCGTCGGGAAGATCATCCGGCCCTGCGGCACGTAGGCGATGCCCTTGGCGACGCGCTTGTAGCTTTCGTCCTTCGACACTTCGTTGCCGGCGACTTCGATGTGGCCACTCTTCAGCGGCAGGATGCCGATCAGTGACTTGAACAGCGTGGTCTTGCCCATGCCGTTGCGGCCCATGATGGCGACCGTTTCGTTGGCATTGGCTTCGAACGAGATGCCGTGCAGTGCCTCGCTCTGCCCGTAGGCGACATGTACGTCCTTGACGTTGAGCATGGTGGTGTCCTTTTGCGATGACTGGCGCGTGGGCGGGGCCGCTGACTCAGTGGCCCAGATAAACGTCGATGACCTTGGGATCGTTCTGCACCTTGTCCATCGATCCTTCGGCGAGGATCTTTCCCTGGTGCATGACGGTGACCTTGTGGGCGATGCGCTTGACGAAATCCATGTCGTGCTCGATCACGATCACCGAGCGGCCCTTGCAGATGCGCTGCAGCAGTTCGGCGGTCAGTTCGCGTTCGCGCACGCTCATGCCGGCGATCGGTTCGTCCAGCATCAGCAGCTCCGGCTCCTGCATCAGCAACATGCCGATTTCCAGCCACTGCTTCTGGCCGTGGCTGAGCAGGCCGGCTTCGGTGTCGAGCGCGTCGCCGAGGCCGATCTCGTCGGCCACCGACTGCACGCGCGCCTTCACCTCGTCGGTGCAGCGGAAGCCGAGCGCGCCGAGCACGCTGCGGCCGCGCGGGAAAGACACTTCCAGGTTCTTGAACACCGAAAGGTTTTCGTAGATCGACGGCGTCTGGAACTTGCGGCCGATGCCGGCGCGCACGATCTTGTGTTCCTGCAGCTTGGTCATCTCCACGTTCTTGAACTTGATGCTGCCGCCGCTGGCCTTGGTCTTGCCGCAGATCAGGTCGAGCAGCGTGGTCTTGCCGGCGCCGTTCGGGCCGATGATCACGCGCAGCTCGCCGCGATCGACGTAGAGGGTCAGCGCGTCGATCGCCTTGAAGCCGTCGAAGGACACGGTGAGGTCCTCGATCGCCAGTACGAAATCGGTATTGCTCATGTCGGTCTCCTGTCAGGTCGGGCGCGGTGTCAGGCCGACTGGCCCTGTACGCCGCCGGGCAGGGCGGCGGTCGGTGCGGACTTGTGGGTGGGGGCCGAGGGCGGTGCCGGCGGCTCGCCCGCCGACGCAGCCGGCTTGGCGGCAGACTTGCGGCGCGAGAACCAGGGCTTCACGTGGCTTTCGTACAGACCGGCCAGGCCATTGGGGAAGGCGAGCACGACGCCGATGAACAGCGCGGCCATCAGGAACAGCCAGAGGTCGGGCGCGCTCTCCGAGAAGTAGGTCTTGCCGGCATTGACCAGCAGCGCGCCATACACCGCGCCGACCAGCGACATGCGACCGCCCACCGCGGCGAAGATGACCATTTCGATCGACGGCACGATGCCGACGAAGGACGGCGACATGAAGCCGACCTGCAGCGTGAACATCGCGCCGCCGATGGCCGAGATGCCGGCCGCCAGCACGAACACGAACACCTTGAACATCGCCACGTCGTAGCCGGAGAAGCGCACCCGGTCTTCCTTGTCGCGCATCGCCAGCAGCAGCGTGCCGAGCTTGGACATCTGTATCCAGCGGCAGAGCAGGATGACGCCGATCAGCAGCGCGGCATTGACGAAGTACAGGACGTACTTCGATGAGTCGTCGCGGATGTCCCAGCCGAGCAGGGTCTTCAGGTCGGTGATGCCATTGACGCCGCCGGTGTAGCCCTGCTGGCCGATGATGAGCACGGTCAGGATGAGCGCCACCGCCTGCGTGATGATGGCGAAATACACGCCACCGACCCGGCGCTTGAACATCGCGAAGCTGATGATGAAGGCCAGCAGCATCGGCACCAGCACCACCGCGATCAGCGCCAGCGGCAGGTGGTTGAACGGCTCCCACCAGAACGGCAGCTCGGTGATCTGGTTCCAGTCCATGAAGTCCGGAATGCCCGGCGTGCTCTGGATCTTGGTCGATTCCGGATCGGAGGCCTCGAGCTTCAGGAACATCGCCATCATGTAGCCGCCGAGGCCGAAGAACACACCCTGACCGAGACTCAGGATGCCGCCGTAGCCCCACAGCATGACGAGGCCGACGGCGACGAAGGCGTAGGTGAGGTATTTGCCGACGAGGTTCAGACGGAAGATGTCCATCGTCAGCGGGAACACGACCATGATGACGAGCGCGAGGACGAGCACGCTCCCCATGCCGGTTCGTGCGACCCAGTTCTTGAATGCGTCCATGTGAATCTCCTGGAAAGTGCGAAGTCGGTACGGATCGCGTTCAGCGGCGGATCTTCGAGGCGAAGAGGCCCTGCGGACGAATCATCAGGATGGTCACGATGAGCAGCAGCGTGAGTACCTTGGCCATCGAGCCGGTCAGGAAGAACTCGGCGATCGACTGTGTCTGGGCGATGCCGAAGGCCGACGCCACGGTGCCGAGCAGCGAGGCGGCGCCGCCGAAGGTCACCACTAGGAAGGCATCGACGATGTAGAGCGAACCGGAAGTCGGGCCGGTCGAACCGATGGTGGTGAAAGCCGCGCCGGCCACACCGGCGATGCCGCAGCCGATGGCAAAAGTGAGGCGGTCGGTGCGCTTGGTATTGATGCCGGTGGCGTTGGCCATCGCGCGGTTGGCGACGGTGGCGCGCACGCGCAGACCCCAGCGCGACTTGTACAGCGCAAGCAGCACGCCGCCGGTCACGACTGCAGTGAGGCCGAGCACGAACAGGCCGTTGATCGGGATGTCCAGCCCTTCGGACGGCGCCCACGAACCCATCAGCCACTCGGGCAGGGTGGGGCTCACTTCCTTCGGACCGAAGGTCGAGCGGAACACCTGCTGCATGCCGAGCGACAGGCCCCAGGTGGCGAGCAGCGTATCCAGCGGCCGTTTGTACAGATGCCGTATCAGCGCCCACTCGGTCAGCCAGCCGAAGGCGAAGGCGATGAAGAAGGCGGCGACGATGGCGATCGGGAAATAGGCTTGCACCAGCCCGGGCGCATAGGTTTCGGTCAGGCTGGAGAACATGAAGATGGTGTAGGCGCCGATGGTCATGAATTCGCCATGCGCCATGTTGATCACGCCCATCTGGCCGAAGATGATGGCGAGGCCGAGGCCCATCAGCAGCAGGACCGAGAACAGGCTCAGCCCGGCGAAGCCCTGCATCAGGGCGATGTTGTAGATTTCGTCGAATGACATGACGGACCTCCGGACGGTTGGCCGGGCAATGCCCGGCCGGTGCAGGGAAAGGAGGCGCGCCGCCCGGTCTGCGCCGGGGCGGCGCGCCGGGGTATTACTGGTAGCCCTTCGGGAACGGATTCGGCTCGATCAGCTCAGCCGATTCGGCGACCACCTTGAAAGTGCCGTCGGGCTGGCCTTGGGCGATGCGCGCCTTCGACCACAGGTGGTGGTTCTCATGCAGCTTCACGTAGCCTTCCGGTGCGGTCTTCAGTTCGATGCCGGGCGAGGCAGCGACCACCTTGTCGACATCGAAGCTGCCCGCCTTCTCGACCGCGGCCTTCCACAGCCAGGGGCCGAGATAGCCCGCCTGCGTGACGTCGCCGATGACCGACTTCGGGCCGTAGGCCTTCTTGAACGCTTCGACGAAAGCCTTGTTGTTCGGGTTGTCGAGCGACTGGAAGTACTTCATCGAGGAGTAGAAGCCGGCGAAGTTTTCACCGCCCACGCCCAGCATTTCGTCCTCGGTCACCGACAGCGTCAGCAGGAACTGCTTGACGCCGGTGATGCCTGCCGCCTTCAGCTGCTTGTAGAAGGCCACGTTGGAGCCGCCCACCACGGCTGCGAAGATGCAGTCCGGCTTGGCGACCTTGATCTTGTTGATCAGTGAGTTGAAGTTGGTGTGGCCGAGCGGGTAGTACTCCTCGCCCACCACCTTGCCGAGCTTGCCGACCGACTCGATGTGCTTGCGCGCGATCTTCATCGAGGTGCGCGGCCAGATGTAGTCGGAGCCGACCAGGAAGTAGGTCTTGGCCTTCTTTTCCTTCGACGCCCAGTCGAGACCCCAGATGATCTGCTGGGTGGCTTCCTGGCCGGTGTAGATGACGTTCTTCGACTGCTCCAGGCCTTCGTAGAAGGTCGGGTAGTAGAGCAGGCCGTTCTCCTTCTCGAACACCGGCAGCACTGCCTTGCGCGAGGCCGAGGTCCAGCAGCCGAACACGCAGGCCACCTTGTCGTTCACCAGCAGCTTCTTCGACTTTTCGGCGAAGGTCGGCCAGTCGGAGGCGCCGTCTTCCTTGATCACCTTGATCTTGCGGCCGAGGATGCCGCCCATCGCGTTGATCTGGTCGATCGCCAGCTGTTCGGCCTGGATGGAGCCGGTTTCCGAGATCGCCATCGTGCCGGTGGCGGAGTGCAGCTGACCCACGATGACTTCGGTGTCGGTGACCGCGAGCTTGGTCGTATTGACCTTGGCTGTCGGGAACTGCGCATTGCCGAAGCTGACGCCGGGCACCATCAGCGCCGGTGCAGCCGCCATGCCGAGCAGAACCTTGCGACGCTGTTCGTCGGTGAGCGGTGCCGGAATCGTGTCTTTCTTGTCAGCCATATCGTTTCTCCTGAGCGGAAGGGGTTGGGGAGCTTCAGGCGATCCGGTTGCGGCCGTTGAATCGTTTTGTGCACTGCACCGCAATCGCTCGCTGCGGTGCGAAAAGTAGTGTTCGGGGGTGCGTAGCCGGAATACGTCGATTGACGTATGTGCGTACTCGGCGCAACACCCGCGATCGGGGTGGGCCGGTGCTAAGGTGGAATCCTGCGCTGTCGCACTGCACCAGGATGTTGCCGAGGGCACCGTCGGGGTGCGCGGCGTGGAGGGAAGCTGCACTTGGGCTCCGGGCAGCGCGCGGTTTCGCTGCCCGGAGCATTTCTTGCATGGTGCGGTCTCGATCGCGTCAGCGCCTGCCCCGATGTCCGAAGCCACCCACCAGATATTCAAGATCCGCCGCGACTACAACACCTGGGTCGCCAACGAGACGCTCGAGGACTACGCGCTGCGCTACACGCCGCGCAGCTTCCGCAAGTGGTCGGAGTGGCGGGTCGCCAACACCGCCTTCGGCGCGGTGTCCTTTCTCGCGCTGGAGGCGATCGGCGGCGCCATCGCACTGAACTACGGCTTCACCAATGCGCTGTATGCCATCCTGCTGGTCGGGCTGATCACCTTCCTGACCGGCCTGCCGATCAGCTACTGCGCCGCCAAGTACGGCGTGGACATGGACCTGCTCACGCGCGGTGCCGGCTTCGGCTACCTCGGCTCGACCATCACCTCGCTGGTCTATGCGAGCTTCACCTTCATCTTCTTCGCCATCGAGGCGGCCATCATGGCGCTCGCCTTCGAGATGTACTTCGGCCTGCCGCTGGCGTGGAGCTATCTGCTGTGCTCGGTGGTGGTGATCCCGCTGGTGATCCACGGCGTCACGCTGATCAGCCGCATACAGCTGTGGACGCAGCCGCTGTGGATCGTGCTGCTGGTGCTGCCCTACCTCGCGGTGTGGTGGCAGGCGCCGCACCTGTATTCGGAATTCACCGGCCTCAGCGGCCGCAGTTCGGGCAGCAGCGAATTCGACTGGATCATGTTCGGTGCGGCGTCGACGGTGGCGATCTCGCTGGTGGTGCAGATCGGCGAACAGGTCGACTACCTGCGCTTCCTGCCGGAGAAGACGCGCGAGAACCGGGTGCGCTGGTGGGCGTCGGTGCTGATCGCCGGCCCCGGCTGGGTGGTGCCGGGCATGGTGAAGATGCTGGGCGGTGCCTTCCTTGCCTTCCTTGCGCTGCAGGCCATGGTGCCGGTGGACCGCGCGGTCGAACCGACGCAGATGTATCTCGCCGGCTTCGCCTACGTGTTCGATTCGCCGGCCGTGGTGCTGGCGGTGACCGCGCTGTTCGTCATCGTGTCGCAGCTGAAGATCAACGTGACCAATGCCTACGCCGGCTCGCTCGCCTGGTCGAACTTCTTCGCCCGCCTCACGCACAGCCACCCTGGCCGCGTCGTGTGGCTGGTGTTCAACGTGGTGATCGCGCTGCTGCTGATGCTGCTCGGCGTGTTCGAGGCGCTGGAGCACGTGCTCGGCCTCTACGCCAATCTCGCCATCGCCTGGGTCGGCGCGCTGGTGGCCGACCTGGTCGTGAACAAGCCGCTCGGTCTGTCGCCGTCGCACATCGAGTTCAAGCGCGCCCATCTGTACGAGATCAACCCGGTCGGCCTCGGCTCGATGCTGATCGCCACCGTCGTATCCGTGCTTGCCTACACCGGCTGGATGGGCGACATGGCGCAGGCCTTTTCGCCCTTCATCTCGCTGGCCACCGCCTTCGTCACCGCGCCGCTGATCGCGCTTGCCACGCGCGGCCGCTACTACCTCGCGCGACGCAGTGCCACGCAGTGGCGGCCGGGCCAGACGGTGACCTGCCACGTCTGCGAGAACAGCTTCGAATCGGAGGACATGGCGTACTGCCCGGCCTACGGCCAGCCCATCTGTTCGCTGTGCTGCACGCTCGAATCGCGCTGCCACGACCGCTGCAAGACCGACGCCAGCGCGGCCGACCAGCTGCACGCCTTCCTGAACGCCATCCTGCCGGTGCAGCTGGCGCGGCGGGTGAACTTCCGCGTCGGCCATTTCCTGGTCGTGTTCCTGTCGCTCACCGTGCTGCTCGCGGTCATCTTCGGCGTCGTGTTCTACCAGGAAGCCATCGTCAGCGGCCTCTACCCGGCGGCGCGTGACAGCCTGCAGCTCACGCTGTCGAAAACCTTCGCGCTGCTGGTGCTGCTGTGCGCGGTATGCGCCTGGTGGATCGTGCTCGGTTCGGAAAGCCGGCGGCTGGCGCAGGACGAATCGAACCGGCAGAACCAGCTGCTGATGCGCGAAATCGACGCGCACCGCAAGACCGACCTCGCGCTGCAGAAGGCCAAGGACGCCGCCGAGTCGGCCAACCTTGCCAAGACGCGCTACGTGACCGGCATCAGCCACGAACTGCGCACGCCGCTGAACAGCATTCTCGGCTACGCGCAGATCCTGCTGCGCGAGACGGGCAGTAGCGGCAGCACCGGCAAGGGCGGCAGCGACGACACGCAGAAGCGTGCGCTGGGCACCATTCTGCGCAGTGGCGAACACCTGCTGGGCCTGATCGACGGACTGCTCGACCTGGCGCGCATCGAGGCCGGCAAGCTCAGGCTGGATCCGGCGCCGATGCCGCTGCGCGAACTGCTGGACGATCTGGCCAAGATGTTCGAGCCGCAGGCGGCGCGCAAGGGCCTGCAGTTCCGCATCGAAACGACCGGCCGCCTGCCCGACTACGTGCGCGTCGACGCCAAGCGGCTGCGCCAGGTGCTGATCAATCTGCTGGCGAATGCGGTCAAGTTCACCGAGCAGGGCGAGGTGGTGCTGCGCATCGATTACCGGATGGAGGTGGCGCGCTTCGAAATCGCCGACACCGGCCCCGGCATCGCGGCGGACGACCATGCCCGCATCTTCATGCCTTTCGAGCGCAGCGCCAGCGGCCGCGTCATCGCCGAGCCGGGCACCGGCCTGGGCCTGAGCATCACCCGCATGCTCACCTCGCTGATGGGCGGCGAACTGACGCTGGAGAGCGAGCTCGGTCGTGGCTCCACTTTTCGCCTGCGGCTCTACCTGCCCGAATACCTGTCGGTGCCGACGCAGACGCGCTCGATGCGCACCGTCATCGGCTACGAAGGTCCGCGCATGCGCGTGCTGCTGGTTGATGACGACGCCACCCAGCGCCACATGCTGACCGGCATGCTGGCGCCGCTCGGTTTCGACGTCGACGAGGCGGCCAGCGGCCGCGAGGCGCTGGACTGCGTCGCCCGCGTGCGCCCGGACGTGGTGCTGCTGGACATCAATATGGACGGCATGGACGGTTGGGAAACCGCGCGCCGCCTGCGCGAGTTCGACGGCGCGCCGATACCGGTGCTGATGGTGTCGGCCAATGTGTTCGAGAACCGCAGCGAACTGCTGCGTACCGCCGGCTGCGCCGGCTTCGTGCCCAAACCGGTCATGGAGTCCGAACTGCTGGACCAGTTGCGCGAGGCGCTGGACCTGACCTGGCATGTCGACGAACCGGCCGACGCCGCACCGCCGAAGGCCGAGCCGGCCGCCGACGCGCCGCTTGCCGCGCTCGACGACGAAGAGCGCGCCGCGCTGCTGCGCCTGTCGCGGCTGGGCCACGTCAATGGCATCGCCACGCTGCTGGACGCGATTTCCGAACGGTCCGAGGCCGCACGCGAAGACTGCCGTCGCCTGCGCGCGCTGGTCGACGGCTTCGACCTCATACGCTTCACACAACTATTACAACGCGACGCCCATGCTCTCTGAATTCCATCAACCGGTCGTGCTCGTCGTCGACGACGCACCCGATTCGCTCGGCTTCCTGTGCGACGCGCTGTCGCAGGCCGGCTACACCGTGCTGATCGCGCACGACGGCGCGTCGGCGCTGGCCCGTCTCGAATGGGTGGTGCCCGACGCCATCCTGCTCGACGCGGTGATGCCCGGCCTGTCCGGCTTCGAAACCTGCCGCCGCATCCGCGAAGAGCCGGGGCTGACCCACGTGCCCATCATCTTCATGACCGGGCTGTCGGGCACGGCCGAAGTGGTCGAGGGCTTTACCGCCGGCGGCACCGACTACGTGGTCAAGCCCCTGCGTGTCGAAGAGGTGCTGGCGCGGCTCACCGCCCACGTGCGCAACGCGCGCGCGGTGCGCATCGCACGGCAGGCGGTGGACGTGGCCGGACTCGGCGTGCTGGTGGTCGATGCACTCGGCCGCGTGGCCTGGCGTTCGCCGCGTGCCGGCGAGTGCCTGGGTCAGTTCGGTATCGACCCGGCGGCCGCGACCGCCGACTGGCTGGGCGACCCGGCCGGCCTGACGGCGGACCCTGCCGCCGAGGCGCGCCTGCTGCGCGAGCAGGGCGACCAGGCGCTGTACGCGCGCAGCCTGGGTGCGGTGGGGCTGGGCGAACACATGCTGCTGCTCGACGTGAGGAAGCGCGGTGAATCAAGCACCCGCATCGCCGGCGCCCAGCTGACGCCGCGCGAGGCCGAGGTGCTGTCCTGGTTGGCCAAGGGCAAGACCAACCGCGACATCGGCGACATCCTCGGCATGAGCCCGCGCACGGTTAACAAGCACCTCGAGCACATCTACGAAAAGCTCGGCGTCGAAACCCGCGCCGCCGCCGCCGCCCTGGCGATGCGGGCGTCCAGCGACTGAATCGGCATCTAGTACAGCAGCTGCAGGCCGAGCACGAAGCGGTCGAGCGACGCCGCGCCCGCGCTCTTCGCGCTCGAATACACCGCGGTGAGGCGCGCTTTGTGACCCGATATGACGTAGTTCGTACCGACGTCCCACTGTTCGGCGCGCGCGCCGGCGTCCGGATCCAGGCGCTGGAAGCGCACGTAAGGCTGGAAGCGACCGGGGCCGAACGCGTGCGGGATCAGGTAGCCGACGGTGAGCAGCGCGGCATCCGCCTGCAGCGCGCCACCGCAGTTGCTCACGCGCGAACACAGCGGGTCGGCGGGCGCAACGTCGGCCACGCCGTCGGTGTCGTGGTCGTACCAGGCGGCCTCGACGGTGAGCACACCGCCGGAGCGCAGGCGGGTTTCGTACAGCGCATCCAGGTTCCACGCGCGATAGTCACCGCGGGCGCCGGCCACACCGACGCCGTCCTTCTGGCTCATCAGCGCGGCGCCCAGCGTGAACACCTCCTTGTCGCCGTAATAGGTGCTGGTGCCGTAGTAGCCGGGTTCCGGGTCGAGGAAGCTCCAGGCGAAGCGGGCCGCGAACAGCGGCTCACTGGAGGCATTCGACAGACCGCTGCCGCGGTTCTTGCCCTCGAACACGCCGACGCTGTAGAGCAGCCGGTCGGCGTACAGATTGCCCCACAGCAGCACGCCGTCGTCGCGGCCGGTGAAGGCGTTCGGGTAGAGCGACACGAAGGGATAGCCCCACACATTGGCGAACTGGTTGCCCGCCATGTTCGAGCGGTCGGTCGGCGGCACCAGCCGGCCGACCCACAGGTTCAGCCCCTCTGCCAGTTCGAACTGCAGGATGGCGTCGAGCAGCTGCATGTCCTTGGCCGGCGGGCGTTCGAAGGTGAGCGTGGCGCCGACGCGCCGGCTGAATTTCGCCGACGACAGCAGGCGCACCGAATCCACCGTGAAGTCGCTGTCGTGCGCACTGCCGCCGGCCGGACGCGCCTCTTCGGCATTGACGTAAGAGGCGCGCAGCCACAGGCCGAGCGTCAGCGAACTGTCGCCTGGGCCCTGCAAGGTCATCTGGGCGTCAGCGGTGTTGGCGCAGAGCAGGGCGGCGCTGGTGAGCAGCGCCTGGGTGGAAGGCAGCGTCCATCGCAGACGCGTGAAGCGGCGGAAGGTCATAGTGGCGGTCCTGAGCGGGTGCGCAGGGCTGGCGGCAGCGTGTGCGCGGGTGGAGTCGGGAGTCCGGTATCCGGAGTGCGGCGTCCGGAATCCGGTCGTGTCGTCTGGCCGCGATCGCACGGAGGGACGTTGCGGCAGCGCCGACAGGGCAAGGATGTTTGCCGCGTCGGCAAGCCGTTTCCGCACCGATGTGGTGCATTCAGGCGGCGAATTTCTCCGCCATCGGGCGTGCGGCGACCCGCTGCAAGGTGCAAGGCCAGTGCCAGGCGGGCATGGCTGATGCATGCAGACCCGCGCGACGATCGCCTTTCCGCCTGATCGTCCACCCATACCGGAGTCAGCCATGACAGAACGCCTATGGACTTTCGCCGCCGGTGCCGACGGCCCCTGGCGCATTACCGAGGTACGCGCCGTCATCGGCGAAGCGCTGGCCGAAGCGCCGCGTCTCGACCGTGTCGCCGGCGATGCGGCAGGCAGCGGCCTGTGGTCGCTGCGCGGCATCACCAGCAACGAGCGCTACGTCACCCGTGACGAGAAGCAGACGCTGACCGCCGCCTCGCCGCCGCTCGGTCGCAGCAGCGCGGCCTGCGCCGTGCTGATCCCGATCCGCAAGTCGGCGGCCTGGTGGGCGCTGGCGCAGGACGAGCGGCGCGCCATCATGGAAGAGCAGTCGCACCACATCGCGCACGGTCTGCGCGTGTTGCCGGCGGTGGCGCGGCGGCTGCATCACTGCCGCGACCTGTCGCCGGACGAGCCCTTCGATTTCCTGACCTGGTTCGAATTCGCACCGGAACACGAAGCGGCGTTCGATGCACTGCTGGACGTGCTGCGGGCGTCACCCGAGTGGGCCTACGTCGAGCGTGAGTTCGAGGTGCGGGCGCGGGTGGACATGGGGCCGGAGAACTGAGTCCGCCGGCCCCCTGGATGCCGCACTACCAGACGGCGAGGTCGGTGCCGCCCGCACCGATTCGGATATCGCCGAATTGGGCGCGCCCTTCGCCACGTCCGAACACGCTGTTGGCGATCAGCCACACACGGACGATGCGTTGTGGCGGCGGCCCGCCGACCGCCTTCGCGTAGTCCTGCAGCACGTTGCGCGACTCGTTCAGCCAGCGGCCGAGGTCGGTGTTGCCGGAGCGCGCAACGACATGGGTTTCGCGGTCCTTCCAGCCGGGCAGCGGGCAGCGGAAGGTTTCGCCGACCGGCAGCGCGCTGCTCCACAGATAGGTCAGGTCCTGCCCGTTGTCGAACTCGACCGCAATGCTGATGTAGTCGTGCGTGATCACGCTGTTCTCGGCCTGTTTGCCCGGCAGCTGGTCCACCCGCCACGACCACTTGAGTTCGGTGTCCGGCGTCAATGCGACCTCGGCCGGTTTTTGCAGGATGGCGACGTCGTTGCGCGTGTGCGTGTGCATGCGGCGCTTCGGGCCGCCGTCGTCATCGCTGGCGCGGACCTCGCGGAAGATTTCCGCCGGGCCCAGTTCCCACAGGTACTGCCAGCCGTCGGGCGCGACAGGTGGCGACTGCAGACGGGCCAGGGCCGGCGCCGCCCAGTCCGGCGCAGCCGGATGCAGGGCCAGTGCCGCGAGGGTGGCGGCGACGTCGGCATCCGGTGCCCAGCGGATCAGCGCCACGCTGACGCCGCCGCCGGCATCGGGGCTGGCGGGCGGCGCCTCACCCTGGTAGCGGCCCGTCGCGTCGAGCCAGCGGGTGGGCAGGTTCTTCAACTGCACGGTGCCGCTCTCCGCGGCGGTGAAGGTATCGGTGGCGTCGAGGCCGCGCGAGATCGCTCCGTTTTCGCCGATGCGACGCCACAGCTGGAGGGGGGCTTCGAGCGAAATGTCGTAGTGACGCGACAGCCAAACGCGCCCCTGCAGCAGCACGGTCACCCGGTCGCCGGCCTTCACCGGAAAGCCGCTGTCCAGCCAGGGCGTGTGTTCCGCGCCAAGATAGAGCACCTTCATGCCACTGACCGCGCCGTCGGCCAGCGGCGCAACGGCGGTCTTCACCGACTCCTCGAAGCGCTCATGGGCGGACTGCGCCCCCGCATTGCCGGCGGCCGCTACCGCCAGGCTCAGTGCAAGGCTGCGCCACAGATGTTTCATCGTCATTCCGTCTCCTTCCTCATTTGCCGTGCAATGCCGCACGCATGCAGGGTGGCAGCAATCGCGCGCCGAAGGCAGGGCTGGACGGGGGGCGGGGCGCCGTTCCCGGCGATGCGGATGGAAGATGCCTGCTCCGGGGCCAGCGCAGGCGTAGGGTGGTGCGGACACCACGTCCACCTGCTCAAACAAGTAACATCACGCCTTCGCAAATTTCCCACACCGCCTTCCGGCATGTCCGTTTCCGGCTCCGTCGCCCTCTATTTCGTCGCTTCGCCGCTGCAGTACCTTGCCGCCCGGCGCATTGCGCAGGCGTTCGAGCCCGGCGCACGGCAGGTGCTGGTCTGGTATAAGCCGGGCATGAAGTCGGCCGTCGATCCGGCCGAGTGGGACGCGTGTACCTATATGCCGTGGCCGCGCTGGGAGCCGCTGCCCGGCGCTTTTGGCCGGCATCGGCGGCTGCGCGCCAACATCGGTCTGGTGAGCGGGCTGGTCGGGCAGTGCGAGCGCCTGATCGTCCACAGCGCGGTGTTCGATACCGAGGCGATCAACTACTTCCTGCACGCCTTGCCGCGCGCCGTCGGCGCGCGCGAAATGCACGCGCGCATCCTGCCCGACGGCCTGATCTCGATCCGCCGCTATCCGCTGAGCTTCACGAAAAGACTGGCGCAGCACGTGCGGCTGCTGCGCAGCCTGTTCGCGCCGGAACTGCGCTACACCTGTTTTTCCGGTGACCGCATTGGCTCGGACGCACCGTTCTGTGACCGCATCTACGTGCTGCTGGGGCTGCCGCACGAGTATCCGGCCGACAAGGTGGTGGTGTTGCCGCCGCTGGTCGGTGCGTCGACGCCGGCTGCTGACGGCGTGGTGCGGCGCGCGCTGGTGGTGGGGCAGCCGCTGACCGGTTTCGGGCTGATGAGCGCTGCCGATCTGACAGCGACCACCGCACGCATCCGCGACTGGCTGGCGGCGCAGGGCATCACCGATATCGATTACAAGGCGCACCCGAAGGACGCCGCGCACGAGCTGCGTCATCCCGACTACCGGCTGATCGAGCCGGACTGCGCACTGGAGGTTCATATGGCGCGCACCCCCTACATCGCGGTGGCTGGCGTGCGCTCGACCGCGCTGCTGATCGCGCGGCAGATCTATCCGCCGGCGGTGCGCGTGCGCGCTTTCGGCTGGTCAGCGGTCAACTTCAAGACGCCGGATGAACGGAAGGACATGAGGAAGACCTTCGAGCAGTGCGGTGTGGAGATCGAATGACTTTCGCCGATTTCCGCACGCGGATACCCGCGATCAATTCATGGCTGCTGGTGGGCGTGTTCTTCATGATTCCGGTGACGGTCGCGCCGGCGTACTGGCTCACCGTGCTGATTCTGGCGCTCTGGCTGATCGAGGGGCGCCTCGGGCAGAAACTGCGTGCCTTGGCAGCCGAGCCGCTGGTCTGGGCCTTCGTCGCCTACTTCGGCGTGTTTGCCGCGTCGCTTTTCTGGTCCGACGACCTTGTCTGGGGGCGGCGGCTGCTCGGCCGGCAGTACCTGTTCCTGCTCTTTCCGCTGTATCTGAGCGTCGCACAGCGCGCGCACTTCGCCCGCTATGTCAGCGCCTTCCTGCTGTCCGTGACGATCTGCGAGCTGCTGACCTTCTACAACTGGGCACAGTTGCATGTGTGGCCCGGGTTGCCGGACGGCATACGTGTCGACAAGGGGGCCGACGACACGGCACCGTTCGTCGATCGCATTCTGTATACGCCGGCGCTGGCACTGGCCGGCTATCTGTCGGCGCACCGCCTGCTTTTCGAGCTGACTTCGCTGCGTGCCCGGCTGGCCTACGTGGCGCTGTTCGCAGCCACCGTGTTCAACCTCCTGATTTCGGGTGGCCGGGCCGGTCTGCTCGGTTTCCTCGCATTGCTCACCATGCTCGCGTTCCAGCGCTTCGTCCGCAGGCCCCTGCTGGCGACGGGCGTGGCGGCCGCGCTGGTCGGTGGCATCGTATTCGGCGGTTACTATGGCAACGATTACTTTCGCTTGAGAGTGGACCGGGCCTTCGACGAAGTTGTCCGTTACGAGGAGTTGCCGAAAGCGTCGGTCAGCCAGCGCATCGTTTATGCCGCGAACGCGTGGCGCGTGTTCGCCGAGCACCCGCTGATCGGCGTCGGCCTCGGCGACACGCGCGAGGCGTATCGGGAGATGAATGCCCGCTACACGCCGAACTGGAAGCCTGCCTGGAACCCGCACAATCACTATCTCTACGTCCTCACGGCCGCCGGCACACTGGGGGCCATTGCGCTGGCCGCCGTCCTGCTGCTGCCCTGGTTTCTCGGTGCGCCGGCGGATGGGCGCGCGCGCGTGCGAAATGCGTTGCCGCTGCTGTTCATCGTCATCTGCCTTTTCGAGTCCTATCTGATGCGGTCCAACACTACGCTCATGTTCGTGCTGTTCACTGCGGCGTCATGGTGCGGCGTGCGAGGGCGACCGGCTTGAAGCGCATCCTCATCGTCCGCACCTCGGCCATCGGCGACGTCGTGTTCGCGTCGCCGCTGGCGGCGGCGATCAAGCGGACGCATCCGGACGCCTTCATCGCCTGGCTGGTCGAGCCCGGCATCGACGCGCTGATCGCGCACGACCCGAACATCGACGCCCGCATCCTGTGGCCGAAAACGGAGTGGACGCGCTTGTGGCGCGAACGCCGCTATGGCGAGCTGTGGCGGCGGGTGCGCGCGCTGCGCAGCGAACTGCGCAGCCACCGTTTCGACACCGTGCTCGACCTGCAGGGCCTGCTGAAGAGCGGCTTTCTCGCCTGGCTGGCGGGCGCGCGCACGCGCATCGGCCTCGGTTCGCGCGAGGGCAGCCAGTGGCTGATGACGCAGGTGGTACCGCGCGGGGGCGATATCGCGCGCATTTCGTCCGAATACCTGCATCTGGCCGAACAGCTCGAGCTGGACACCGGCGACTTCCTGCCGACGCTGCACGTGTCGACCGACGCCGATGCGCGTGCGCAGGCGCTGCTGGCGGAACATGGGCTGACGCCAGGCCGCTATGCCGTGTTCGCCGCGTTCACGACGCGGCCGCAGAAGCACTGGTTCGAGGATGCCTGGCAGACGCTGGCGCCCAAGCTCGCCGCGCAGACGGGACTGACCCCGGTGCTGCTGGGGGGACCGGCCGACGCCGAGGCGGCGGCACGCATCGCCGCCAGCGCGCCGGGGCTGATCAATCTGGTCGGCCGCACGAATCTGCCGGAAGCGGCGGCACTGGTGCGCGGTGCCGGCCTGCTGGTCGGCGTCGATACCGGGCTCACGCACATGGGCATCGCCTTCGCGACGCCGACGGTGGCGATCTTCGGCTCGACCTGCCCGTATACGCATACCGGTCGTGCCAACGCGCGCGTGATCTGGCTGGGCCTGCAGTGTTCGCCGTGCAAGCGCCGGCCGACCTGCGGCGGCGCCTACACCTGCCTGCGCGACATCACGCCCGATCGGGTGCTGGACGAAGCGGCGAAGGCGATCGCGGCATGAAGGTGCTGCACGTCGAAGCCGGCAAGCATTACTACGGCGGTGCGCGTCAGGTTGCCTACATCGTCGAGGGACTGGCGCGGCGTGGCGTTTCCAATGTGCTGGCCTGCCCGCTCGGTGCGGGCATCGCCGCCGCCTGCGCTGACCATGCCCGGGTGGTCGAGATGAAGATGGGCGGCGACGCCGATGCCGGCATGGCGCTGCGTCTGGCTCGCCTGATCCGCGCCGAGCGTCCGGACATCGTGCATCTGCACAGCCGGCGCGGCGCCGACCTGTGGGGTGGCATCGCCGCGAAGCTGACCGGCACCCGATGCGTGCTGTCGCGCCGCGTCGACAATCCGGAGCCGCGCTGGCTGGTCGCGCTGAAGTACCGTCTGTACGACCACGTGATCACCATTTCGGAAGGCATACGGCAGGTGCTGCTGTCCGAAGGACTGGCGGCGGAGCGGGTAAGCTGCGTGCGCAGCGCGGTCGATGCCGCGCCCTATCTGCAGCCGGTAGAGGGTGCTGCATTCCGGCGCGAATTCGAGCTGCCGGATGATGCGCGCGTGATCGGCGTGGTCGCCCAGCTGATTGCCCGCAAGGGGCATCGCTACGTGATCGAGGCGATGACGGCGCTGCATGCGAGCCATCCGGATGTCCGGGTGATCTTCTTCGGGCAGGGGCCGCTGCGCGAGGAACTGGAACGCGAGGTGGCGGATCGCGGGTTGACCGAGGTGATCCGCTTCGCCGGTTTCCGCACCGACCTGCCGCGCTGGCTCGGCGGGCTGGACATCCTCGCCCATCCGGCCGACATGGAAGGGCTGGGCGTGTCTCTGCTGCAGGCTTCGGCCGCCGCGGTGCCCATCGTCACTTCGCGTGCCGGCGGACTGCCGGAGGCGGTGGCTGACGGCGTCAGCGGGCTGCTGATTCCGCCCGGCGATATTGCGGCCCTGACCGCGGCGCTGGTCCGCCTGCTCGACGATGCCGGGCTGCGCCGCCGTTTGGGCGAGGCCGGTCGGGCCCGCATACTGGCGGAGTTTTCGGTGGATGCGATGGTCGAGGGCAATCTCGCCGTCTATCGCCGACTGATATCACGCAACTGAATACGGATACGACATGACGACAACCGATCGCCGCATCGTGTGGCTGCTGATTGCCTACACGCTGATGCTCGCGCTGCTCCCCCTGGTGCTGAACGAACAGGCCTTTCAGTGGACCTTCTCCGAAGTGGGACCCTTCGAGCAACTGTCCATCGCCGGCTGGCTGGGCACCGCCGTCATCGTGCTGCTGCGCATCCGCCCGCTCGCTGCGCGCGCCTGGGCCTTCGCGCTGCTGTGCCTGGCGTTTGCCGCGCGCGAGGCGGACTGGCACAAGCTGTTCACCGGCGAGAGTTTCCTGAAGAACAGCTTCTATCGCGACGCGGCACGGCCGTTCGAGGAAAAGCTGATCTGCGGCGCGATCGCCATTTTCCTGGTAGCACTGGTGCTGTACGCCGGTCTCGTGATCGCGCGCTTCCTGTTCCTGCAGGGGGGCTGGCGCTCCCGTTCCGGCGCCTGGCTGATGGCCGGTACTGCGCTGGTGGTGATCGGCAAGCTGATCGACCGCCTGCCAGCCGTGCTGTCGGTCGATTACGGCATCGAACTCGGGCCGCTGACCAAGCACTACTCGGCGGCCTTCGAGGAGGGGCTGGAAATGGCGCATCCGCTGATCCTCGCGTGGTCAGTGTGGATCAGCCAGACCGGGCGGCGCTACCTGTCGTGAGGGGTGCGGATGGTCGGTCGCGCGTTCCGCAGAGCGCGCAGACCGGGCCACACGAGCAGCTGGCGGCGCTGATCGAACGCCGCCGCGGGCAGGATTTCCGCAAGCCGGTCGCCCCTTACAGTGCGGAGGCGTTCAAGGTCTTCGCGGCGGTTTGTCGCCCCGGCGCTCCGCTCATCGTCGACAGCTGCTGTGGCGTCGGCGAGAGCACGCTGCATCTGGCCGAGCGCTTTCCCGATCATTTCGTGCTCGGGGTGGACCAGTCGGCCGACCGCCTGTCGCGTGCACCGGTACTGCCGGCCAACGCGCTGCTGCTGCGTGCGGACATGGCCGACATCTGGCGCCTGCTGCTGGATGGCGGCTATCGCCCGGCCCGTCAGTACATGCTCTACCCGAACCCGTGGCCCAAGATCGGCCAGCTCGCGCGCCGCTGGCCGGCGCATCCGGTGTTTCCGCGGGTGCTGGCACTGGGCGGGGTCATCGAGTGCCGCAGCAACTGGCGCATCTACGTCGAGGAATTCGCGCTGGCGGCCCGGCTGCTGGTCAGCCGGAACGCGACCGTCGAGGCGTTCGTGCCCGAAGTGCCGATGACGCCGTTCGAACGCAAGTATCTGGCGAGCGGACACGCGCTTTTCCGCTGCGTCCTCGATCCGGAATAGGCACGGGGCGACGCATCCGAAAACGCGCCGCCCCGTGTGCAGCACCGGGTCACGCCCGGCGCCGGAGCGCTGCATCAGTTGAATTGCGGAATGTACTTCGGGTCCGCCGGCGCAGCCGGGGCGACCGGCGTCGGGCGCTGCGAGATTTCGGCGGCAGCCTGTGCGGCGTCGCCGCCCCGCGCACGCTGCGCCTCGGCGGCGCGCATCCAGCCCGTGTCGTGCGGATATTCGTCGCTGCGATATTTCGGGTCGGCCGGTGCGGCCGGTGCCACCGGCGACGGGCGGGCCGTCACCTCGTTGCGCACCTGAACCGCCTGGGCGCGCCGTTCAGCGGCCGATTCTCCGGCGCCGCGCACCTCGGACACGGTGTCGGACATGTGTTCGGTGGGATAAGCGCCTTCCGCCATCGCGCCGGCGGACGTGATCACGAAGGCGGCACCAACGATAGTCTTGAGGACGGTCATTGCAGTCTCCTTGGTTGCGGACGCCGCGACGGGCGTCCATGTGCTGCAGTGTGCGCATCGCAGCGGGCGTCGGCTGTCGGCCGACGCGCAGGGGATGTAGGTGCAGCGGTGCCCGGCGTAGGACGCACGATGTTGCGCAGCTGCGTGGCCTGGCCGCTCCGGTCGCCGGGTTTGCACAAGCGGCGCGGTATCGGCCGGGTGCTGTGCCCATGACCGCCGCTGTCGGACAATGTCGGAATACGGGGTCGGCGCGCCGGGCGCGACCCACAGATATCCGGGGCTTCATGAACGTCAACTGTGTCGAATGCGGCGCCTGCTGCGCCAGCTTTCGCGTCGATTTCCACCCGTCGGACGGCGAGGCGCAGGGCGGGCGCGTGCCCGAGGGCCTGTACGACGAATTGAACGTATCGATCGCCCGCATGCGCGGCACCGACCATGCTCAGCCACGTTGTCGCGCGCTGCGCGGGTGCATCGGCGAGCGGGTGAGCTGTTTCATCTACGACGAGCGGCCCGATCCGTGCCGCGAATTCGAAGCGGGGTCGGACGCCTGTTTGCGAGCGCGGCGCCGGCATGGCTTGCCGGCATCGTCCTGACGCCTACCGGATTCCCCGAAAGACCGATTCCCCCGGTGGACCGCCGTGCGTGGTTCTGGGGGAGCGAGCTCGGGAGGGTGGCCCGAGAGGAAGGTCAGCCGACGACCAGCGGTTCCGGTTCGATGTGGACGCCGAAGCGCTCGCGCACGCTGGCCTGTATGTCCGCGGCCAGCTTCATCAACTGGTCGGCGGTTGCCTGGCCGTGATTCACCAGCACCAGGGCCTGCCTGTCGTGCACGCCGGCATCGCCCCGCCGCGTGCCCTTCCAGCCGCAGCGGTCGATGAACCAGGCAGCGGCGAACTTCACCGCGCCGTCGGTCGCAGGGTAGTGCGGGGCGTCCGGGTGGGCGACGAGCAGGCGGGCGGCTTCGTCGGCGGGCAGCACCGGATTGCGGAAGAAGCTGCCGGCGTTGCCGATCACTGCCGGGTCCGGCAGCTTGGCGCGGCGCACCGCGCAGACGGCGTCGAACACCTCGCGCGGAGTGGGCGTGGTGACGCCGCGAACCGCCAGTTCGCGCTGTAGATCGGCATACTCGGCCCGCACGACCGGCTTCAGGCTCAGCCGGAACACGACGCGGGTAATGATGGCCCGTCCGGCGAGCCGGTGCTTGAACACGCTGTCGCGATAGCTCATCGCGCAGTCCGCAGCCGTCAGTTGCAGCCAGCGACGGTCCTGCATGTCCCAGGCGTCGACACTGTCCAGCCGGTCGACCAGTTCGACGCCGTAGGCGCCGATGTTCTGGACCGGTGCGGCACCGACGGTGCCGGGAATGAGAGCAAGGTTCTCCAGGCCGTACCAGCCCTGGTCGAGCGCGTGGCTGACCCAGTCGTGCCAGTTCTCCCCGGCGGCCACCGCGATGCGCACCGTGTCGCCGTCGTGCCCCAGCAGTTCGATGCCGCGCGTGCGCATGTGCAGCACGGTGCCCGGAAAGTCGGCCGCGAACACGATGTTGCTGCCGCCGCCCAGAACCAGGATGCGTTCGCCGCGCTGCAGCAGCGTCTCGGTCAGCGCCGGCAGATCGGCTGCGTCGTCCACCGGCTGCAGCCGCGCAGCGCGGGCGGGCAGGTGCAGCGTGTTCAGATCGCGCAGGTCGGCGTCGGAGAGGGCAGGGGCAATCATGACGTGCCGAAAATCGGGCGGCGAAGCGCTGAAGCAGGGGCGCGCAGTATAGCCAAGCGGCTGCGCTGCAGTGCGGTAGGCGGCTTGGCTTGAAATTGAATAAAAGATATCATATATAAGACTTGAACCGCCTTCGCGCGCAGTGGGTTTTGCGCTGCGCCATGCAAGGTTGCGGTCGTCGCCAAGGTGCAGATTAGAAAGCGCTTTTTCGACGCCGTTTCGGTGCAAGCCGCGGCTTTTCAGTCCGCGTCTTCGTGCGACGCACCATCGGAAGGGTGTGTCGTTCTATGATGCGGTATACCCGTCTACCGGAGGACTCACCGTGCTTGAAGCTTACCGTGCCCATGCCGCCGAACGCGCCGCGCTCGGCATCCCGCCGCTCGCCCTTGATGCGAAGCAGACTGCTGAACTGATCGAGCTGATCAAGAACCCGCCCGCTGGCGAGGACGCCTTCCTGCTCGACCTGCTGACCCATCGCGTGCCGCCGGGCGTGGACGACGCCGCCAAGGTGAAGGCCTCCTTCCTGGCCGCCGTGGCGCACGGTGACGTCAAGGTCGCTCTGATTTCCAAGGCCAAGGCCACCGAGCTGCTGGGCACCATGGTGGGTGGCTACAACGTGAAGCCGCTGATCGACCTGCTGGACGACGCTGAAGTCGCCGGTGTTGCCGCCGAAGGTCTGAAGAAGACGCTGCTGATGTTCGACTTCTTCCACGACGTCGCCGAGAAGGCGAAGGCCGGCAATGCCAAGGCCAAGGAAGTCGTGCAGTCCTGGGCCGACGCCGAGTGGTTCACCAGTCGCCCGGAAGTGCCGAAGTCGATCACCGTCACCGTGTTCAAGGTGCCGGGCGAAACCAATACCGACGACCTGTCGCCGGCGCCGGACGCGACCACCCGCCCGGACATCCCGATGCACTACCTGGCGATGCTGAAGAACACCCGCCCGGATGCTGCCTTCAAGCCGGAAGAAGATGGCAAGCGCGGCCCGATGCAGTTCATCGAGGACCTGAAGAAGAAGGGTCACCTCGTAGCCTACGTCGGCGACGTGGTCGGCACCGGTTCGTCGCGCAAGTCGGCCACCAACTCGGTCATCTGGGCCACCGGCCAGGACATCCCCTACGTTCCGAACAAGCGCTTCGGCGGCGTCACGCTGGGCGGCAAGATCGCCCCCATCTTCTTTAACACGCAGGAAGACTCGGGCTCGCTGCCGATCGAAGTCGATGTGTCGAAGCTGGAAATGGGCGACGTGATCGACGTGCTGCCGTACGACGGCAAGATCGTCCGTAACGGCGAGACCGTGGCTGAATTCGCGCTCAAGAGCGAAGTGCTGCTCGACGAAGTGCGCGCCGGCGGCCGCATCAACCTCATCATCGGCCGTTCGCTGACCGCCAAGGCACGCGACTTCCTCGGCCTGGGCGCCTCGACGCTGTTCCGCCTGCCGAAGGCGCCGGTCGATACCGGCAAGGGCTACACGCTGGCGCAGAAGATGGTCGGCCGCGCCTGTGGCCTGCCGGAAGGCAAGGGCATCCGCCCGGGCACCTACTGCGAACCGCGGATGACGACGGTCGGCTCGCAGGACACCACCGGCCCGATGACCCGCGACGAACTGAAGGACCTGGCCTGCCTCGGCTTCTCGGCCGACCTCGTCATGCAGTCCTTCTGCCACACCGCCGCCTATCCGAAGCCGGTGGACGTGAAGATGCACCGCGAACTGCCGACCTTCATCTCCAACCGCGGCGGCGTCGCGCTGCGTCCGGGTGATGGCGTCATCCACTCCTGGCTGAACCGCCTGCTGCTGCCGGACACCGTCGGCACCGGCGGCGATTCGCACACCCGCTTCCCGATCGGCATTTCCTTCCCGGCCGGTTCCGGTCTGGTCGCCTTCGGCGCCGCCACTGGCGTGATGCCGCTGGACATGCCGGAATCGGTGCTGGTGCGCTTCAAGGGCACGATGCAGCCGGGTGTCACGCTGCGCGATCTGGTGCATGCGATTCCGCTGTACGCGATCAAGGCCGGTCTGCTGACCGTGGCCAAGCAGGGCAAGAAGAACGTGTTCTCCGGCCGCATCCTCGAAATCGAAGGCCTGCCGGACCTGAAGGTCGAACAGGCCTTCGAGCTGTCCGACGCGTCGGCCGAGCGTTCCGCTGCCGGCTGCACGATCAAGCTGAACAAGGAGCCGGTGCAGGAATACCTGCGCTCGAACATCGTTCTGATGAAGAACATGATCGCCAACGGCTACCAGGACGCGCGCACGCTGGAGCGTCGCATCAAGTCGGTCGAGGCCTGGCTGGCCGATCCGCAGCTGCTGGAAGCCGACAAGGACGCCGAGTACGCGGCGGTGATCGAAATCGACCTCGCCGACATCAAGGAACCCATCGTCTGCTGCCCGAACGATCCGGACGATGCGAAGTTCCTGTCGGAAGTCAGCGGCACCAAGATCGACGAGGTGTTCATCGGCTCCTGCATGACCAACATCGGCCACTTCCGCGCCGCCGGCAAGCTGCTGGAAGGCAAGAAGGACATCCCGGTGCGTCTGTGGATCGCGCCGCCGACCAAGATGGACGCCTCCGAGCTGACCAAGGAAGGCTATTACGCCACCCTGGGCGGCGCCGGTGCGCGCATGGAAATGCCGGGCTGCTCGCTGTGCATGGGCAACCAGGCGCAGATCAAGGAAGGCAGCACCGCGATGTCGACCTCGACCCGCAACTTCCCGAACCGTCTGGGCAAGAACACCAACGTGTTCCTCGGCTCGGCCGAACTGTCGGCGATCTGCTCCAAGCTGGGCCGCATCCCGACCCGCGAGGAGTACCTGGCGGAAATCGGCGTCGTCACCAAGGATGCCGACAAGGTCTACAAGTACATGAACTTCGACCAGATCGAAGAGTACGCAGAGACCGCGAAGGAAGTGACGGTCTGACCGTTGCTGCAGTACGCTGTGAAAACGGCCCGCGATCGCGGGCCGTTTTTTTTTGCCTGTCGCACCGCGATTCCGGCGCCGCGGCGGCGGCCGGACGGGCGCCTCGCGTCGAAATGCCGTGGCAAAGCGCATCGGCGGGAGGCGTGCGTCACGAAGCGTCGCTCATGTTGCAGCGCGATGGTGCCGTCAAGAACAGGACCGAATCCTGCGGGCCCCGCCCATGACGCCTGACCTGTTCAATCTCGACGTGCTGCTGGTCGAACCCTCTTCGACGCAAACCCGGATCATCCGCGAGCGTGCGGCGGCGGTCGGCATCATGAAGATCCGCGAGGCCGATGGCGTGCAGTCCGCACTGGCGGCGATGTCCGCCAAGGTGCCGGATCTGGTGATCAGTGCGCTCTACCTGCCGGACGGTGACGGCACCGAACTGGTCCAGGCGATGCGCAATACGCCCGAACTGCAGCAGGTGGCCTTCGTGCTGGTATCCAGCGAAACCCGGCCGCAGGCGCTCGACGCGGTACGCCAGTCCGGCGTCTGCGGCATCCTGCCCAAGCCCTTCACCAGTGCGCAGCTGCAGCGGGTACTGTCGGCGACTCTCGACTTCCTCGCCGACGACGCGTCGCCGGACGAAGACATCGACTACGAATCGCTGCGCGTGCTGCTGGTCGATGACAGCGGCAATGCGCGCCGCTTCATGCGCCGCGTGCTGCAGAACATGGGGCTCAGCGACATCGTCGAGGCCAGCGATGGCAGCGAAGCTGTGAAGCTGCTGGACCAGACCCTGTTCGATCTCGTCGTGACCGACTACAACATGCCGGAGATGGACGGACAGGCGCTGGTCGAGTACGTGCGCCAGCAAAGCTGGCAGGCTTCGGTGCCCATCCTGATGGTGACCAGCGAATCCGACATGGGGCGGCTGGCTGCGGTCGAGCAGGCGGGCGTGTCGGGCATCTGCGACAAGCCCTTCGAGCCGGCCACCATCCGCGCGCTGCTGAAAGGCGCGCTGCGGCACACCGCCTGAGCAGGCCTCAGCCGGCAGCCATCCGGCGCTTCAGTGCCGGGCCTGCAGTAGCGGCCAGGTCGCGCAGCATGCGTTCGGTGGTGGCCCAGTCCACACAGCCATCGGTGACCGAACAGCCGTAGCGCAGCTGCGACAGGTCCTTCGGGATCGGCTGGTTGCCCGCTTCGAGGTGGCTTTCGATCATCACGCCGACGATGGAGCGGTTGCCGTCCCGGATCTGTCCCGCCACGTCGGCCAGCACCAGCGGCTGCATCTCGGGCTTCTTGAACGAGTTGGCATGCGAACAATCGACCACGATATTGGGAGGCAGGCCGGCCTTGATCAGTGCCTGTTCGGCCAGCGCGATGCTGACCGAATCGTAGTTCGGCCGCCCGGCACCGCCGCGCAGCACCATGTGGCCATGCGGGTTGCCGCGCGTGCGGATGATGCTGGAGCGGCCGTAGCGGTTGATGCCGAGGAAGCTGTGCGGACGCGAGGCGGAAATGATGCCGTTGATCGCCGCGTCGAGATCGCCGTCGGTGGCGTTCTTGAAACCGACCGGCGTCGACAGCCCGCTGGACATTTCTCGGTGCGTCTGCGATTCCGAGGTGCGGGCACCGATCGCGGTCCAGGAGATCAGGTCGCCCAGATACTGCGGCGAGATCGGGTCCAGCGCCTCGGTGGCGGCCGGCAGGCCCAGTTCGGCCACGTCGAGCAGGAAGCGGCGCGCCCGGCGCATGCCTTCCTCGATCTGGAAGCTGTCGTCCATGAAGGGGTCGTTGATATAGCCCTTCCAGCCGACCGCGGTGCGCGGCTTCTCGAAATACACGCGCATCACCAGCAGCAAAGAGGGCGACAGTTCGTCCGACAGCGTGCGCAGCCGGTGCGCGTACTCCATGCAGGCCTGCGGGTCGTGCATCGAGCAGGGCCCGACCACAACGAACAGGCGCGGGTCGGTCCGCTCCAGGATGGCGCGCACCGCCTCGCGACCAGCCCGCACGGCCGTTTTCGCCGCCTCGCTGAGCGGCGCGTCGCCCTTGATGTCGCCCGGCGCGGGCATCACCGCAAAGCTTTCGATGCGGCTGTCTTCGAGTGTGGTGTCGGTGTTCATGAGCGGTCTCCCCCGTTTGTCATGCCAGTCAACGCCGACCGGCGCACGCTGTCAATCGCGCTGGTCAAGGAAAGCGTGAATGGCGGGTGGAGACTGCTTCAGCGTGCGGCGTGCCGGGTGCCGTTCCAGCGCACGCGGTAGATTGCATCGGAGGCGTCGTCGGACACCAGCAGCGAACCGTCGGGCAGTACCAGCACGTCGGCCGGCCGGCCGGATACCGCATCGTTGCGACCGAGGAAGCCTTCGACGAAGGGTGTGTAGCTGGTGACCGTATCGCCGTCGAGCCGCGCCACCATGACGCGGTAGCCGTCGCGTACGCTGCGGTTCCACGAACCGTGTTCGGCGATGAACACCGCACCGCGGTACTCGTCCGGGAATTGCGATCCGGTGTAGAAGCGCATGCCCAGCGGCGCCACGTGGGCACCGAGCCGCAGCACCGGCGGTGTGTAGTCGGCACAGGACCGCCCCTTGCCGAACTCCGGATCGGCGATGTTGCCGCCGTGACAGTAGGGGTAACCGAAGTGCTGGCCGGCCTTGCTGACGCGGTTCAGTTCGCACGGTGGCGTGTCGTCGCCCATCCAGTCGCGGCCGTTGTCGGTGAACCACAGCTCGCCGGTCTTCGGGTGCCAGTCGAAGCCGACGCTGTTGCGCACGCCGCGTGCGTAGATTTCCAGTCCGCTGCCATCGGCGTTCATGCGCATGATGTTGGCAAAGCCGTCCTTGTCGCGGTCGCAGATATTGCAGGGGGCGCCGACCGGCACGTAGAGCTTGTCGTCGGGGCCGAAGGCGATGAACTTCCAGCCGTGCGCGCTTTCCTTCGGAAAACGGTCGCTGACCAGCACCGGCTTCGGCGGCGTGGCCAGCTTGTCGTCGATGGCCGGCAGTTTGACGATGCGGTCCAGCGACGACACGTACAGGTCGCCCTTGCGCCAGGCGACGCCGACCGGCATGTTCAGCTGGTCTGCAATCCTGACCGCCTTGCCGGCCTCCATCGTCGCCGGGTCGAAAGTGACTGCGCTGACGTGGCCGGCGCGCGAGCCGACGTAAAGCCGGCCGGGCGCGCCCAGCGTCATCGCACGCGGATTGTCGACCTGCGCCCACAGCTCTATCGTGAATCCGGGCGGCACACGCAGCTTTTCCAGCGCGGTTTCGGCGTGGGCGAGGGCGGAGCCGAACGCAAGCGCGCCGGCGAGCAGGAGGCTTCGTATCATGGTCGTCATCCCGTCATCAGATGCGGAATCGACCGGCCAGCGGCGCCGGTGTTCCGCAGTGGAGCAAACATGAAGCTGGTCAGCTGGAACATCCAGTGGGCGCGCGGTTGCGACAGCCGCGTCAGCACCGAGCGTATCGCCGATATCGTGCGTGCCTGGGGCGATGCGGAGGTGATCTGCCTGCAGGAAGTGGCGGTGGGTTTCGACACCTTGCCCGGAATGTGCGGCGAAGACCAGGTGACGCAGTTCTCCGCGCTGTTTCCGGGCTACTCGGCGGTCTTTGCGCCGGGCAGCGACCGGCTAGGCGATGACGGTCGGCGCCTGCAGTTCGGCAACCTGACGCTGTCGCGCCTGCCGGTGCTCGCTGTCTGGCGCCGTCTTCTGCCGTGGCCGGCCGACGACAGCGTACCCGGCATGCAGCGCGCAGTCGCAGAAGTGACCGTCGCGTCTCCGGGCGGACCGCTGCGCGTGCTGAACACGCACCTCGAGTACTACTCGGCGACGCAGCGCATGGCGCAGGTGGAGGCTTTGCGCGCGCTGTCCGCCGAGGCGCTGGCCCACCTGCGCGCGCCACCGCGGAGCAAGGACACGAACCCCGCCTTTCTGCCGCCGCCGCGCCCTGCGGCAGCGCTGCTGTGCGGTGATTTCAACTGCGCGCCGCACAGTGCGGAACACGCGCGGCTGACTGCGCCGGCGGACGAAGCGGGCGCCGACTGGATCGATCTGTGGATTCACTGCCGCGGCAGCGAGCCGCACGCGCACACCGTCGGCCTGCACGGTGCCGACTGGCCCGATCATCCTTACTGCTGCGATTTCGCTCTGGCGACGCCGGCCTTGCTGCCCCGCGTGATCGGCATCGATGTGCACGCCGACACCGATGCATCGGATCATCAGCCGGTCCGGGTGGAACTGCGCGACTGAAGCGCAGTCATCATCCATGCAGGGCTGATCGGCCGGAATCGGTGACCGCTAGGCGATGTCGTCAGGGTCGAGCAGGCGCTCTATCGTTGCAATACGGTCGCGCAACAATAGTTTTCGTTTCTTCAGTCGTCGCAGCAGAAGCTCGTCGCGCGACTGCACGTCATGCAGGTCGGCGATGGCCTGATCGAGGTCACGGTGTTCGGCGCGCAGCGCGTCCAGCGTGGCGCGCAGTTCCTGTTCTTCCATGCCTGGCGCGCTGCCGGGAGGCGGCGCCTACTCCGTTTCGGGGACAGGCCCGGATGTTAGGTGTCACACCGCGAGGGCGCAAGCGCCCTTCAGCAAAGCAGTATCCGGCCGTTAGTCCACTTGAAAGGCGGCCGGTGTGCCCCATCTGCACTGCAGGGACGCGGTGCAGGAAGCTGCGACGGGCATTCTGCCGTTGCGTGTTGTACAGCCGCACCAGCCAAGGAGAAACATCATGCATATCATGTTCAATAATCCGCTGGTCTATGTGGTCGAGTACGCAGGTCTGGAAGCCGTCGAGGTGATCGACAAGCGCATCGGCCGTGGCGCCCTGATCCGCGACGACGCAGCACGCCGTTTCCGCGAGGAACTGAAGGAACTGGTCGACCACGACGAAGAGGTCGGGCCGGAAGAGTTCGACGCCTTCATGGTGCCGTGGGAGGCGCTGCTGACGCAGCCGGCGATCTACCACTGACGCAACCACCGGCCGCCCGCGGTGTTTCGCCGCAGGCGGCCGCTTCGGTAAGATGCGTGTCCGCAGAATCTGCACGCAGCCTACGCATTCCGATGAGCAAGGCCTTCACCAAGGAAACCGACACCGAAGAGGACGATCCCGAATCGGTCAGCGCGCTGCCAGCGGGCAGCAAGAACTACATGACGCTCGCCGGCTACGGCCGTCTGCGGGCCGAACTTGACGACCTGGTGCGCAGCGAGCGCCCGCGCATCGTCGAAACCGTCGCCTGGGCCGCCTCGAATGGCGACCGCTCCGAGAACGGCGACTACATCTACGGCAAGAAGCGCCTGCGCGAGATCGATCGCCGCATCCGCTTCCTGATCAAGCGACTCGAATCGGCCACCGTGGTCGACCCCAGGGAACAGCAGAACCCGGAACAGGTGTTCTTCGGTGCCACCGTTGACTACGAGGACGAGGACGGCCCGCACACCGTGCAGATCGTCGGCGTCGACGAAGCCAACGCATCCGACGGCCGCATTTCATGGATATCGCCGCTTGCCCGCGCGCTGCTCAAGGCACGCGAGGGCGACACCGTGCGCTTTCAGAGCCCGGCCGGACTGCGCGAGATCGAGGTGACCGAGGTGCGCTACGAGTGAGCACACGACGGCACTTCCGCGTCATCGCGCGCCTGCTTCTTCTGGCGCTGCTCGCGTCGCCGGCGGTACCGGCCCTGGCGCAGGTGCTTGCGCGCAGCGCCGGTGTAGCGCTTGCCACGGACATCTGCACCTCTGCACGCACGACGGAGGACGGCGCACCGGTGCCGGTACAGCATGGCGGAGCGCATTGCCTGCTCTGTTGTGGCCACGCCGGCGGTGCCGTTCCGGCCGGCACGACGTGGGCGCTAGCCTTCGATTTCAGCGCTGAGCAGGCACGCCTCGTACCGACCAGCGAATGCGGCGGTGACGAGCGCGGAATGCGACCCGAGGCGCGGGCGCCTCCCGGCAGTCACTGCCCCTCCGCCTGACCCTTGCGCAGCATTCCCGGCTGACGCGCGGCGCCCGCTCTGCCGGTGCCCGACACGTCATCGCCCAGACCTTTCCGGAGCACAGAAATGAAATCCATCCTGACCGCCACTCTCCTTTCCATCGCCTGCAGCGCCGCCCTGGCCGACGTTACGGTGAAGGATCCCTGGGTACGCGCCACCGTGGCCGAACAGAAAGCCACCGGCGCCTTCATGCAGATCACCGCGCCGAAAGCTGCACGGCTGGTCGGCGTGCACTCGCCCGTGGCCGGCGTCGCGGAAATCCACGAAATGTCGATGAACAACAATGTGATGCGCATGCGTGCCGTCCCGGCGATCGATCTGCCGGCCGGCAAGGCGGTCGAACTCAAGCCCGGCGGCTACCACCTGATGCTGATGGATCTGCGCGCGCCGCTGGTCGACGGGCAGACGGTGCCGCTCAGCCTGACCGTGGAAATGGCCGACGGCCGGCGCGAGACGCTGGAGGTCAAGGCCCCGGTGCGCCCGCTCGGCGCTGCCGCGTCGCACGATCACCACTGAGCGCAGTCCCGCTTGCGCGGGTGGGCCTCGCCTACCCGAGCGCCCCTCGCGGTCTTCTCCTCCCCGCTGTCCGCTGCCTGCCCACCTCGTGTGTGCAGGCAGTCCCGCCTTTGCCGTCGTCCCCTCACGTTCCCCGGGATATCTTCCCGTCGCGTTGATCAGTCAGCCGTACGGATACAGTTAATTAACCGTACGCCTAAAGTTTCGCCTCCAGGGTTCGTAATCCTGCACAGCAGGTGGTCGCTGACAGCCTTGTCCGGCCGGACTTTCGCAATACAACGCACACAGAACTGTCATGAACTCGAATTCCAGGAGTGGCGATCCGGTCGCCTCCAGGGTGCTGGACGCGAGCGCGCTCGGCCGTCCCGTCCATCGTCTGGATGCCTTCGCCGACAGGCTGACCAGGGATCTGGCCGAGGCATTCCGCGGTGGCGTGAACCGCCGCTACCGGGCTGCCTTCGACCTGCGTTCAGTCCGCATCGACCGCACTGGACACGCCGGCGACCTGATCCGCTGGACGGCCTATAGCGGCGAGACCGGGCGCATCCTGTTCGCCGCCGAACGCCCGCTCGTGCTGACCCTGCTCGGATACCGTTTCGGCCTGATCGGGCGCAGCGGAGCAGCGGCGCCAGCGCAGGCCGACGGCAATGGTCGCGCGACCGCCACCGAGGAACGTGTGGCGGTCGCCCTGGGCGAGGAACTGGCCGCCGTGGTTGCCGCCCGCATCGAAGCCGGCGACCTCGACCGGCCGCTCGACGCCGTCGCAACGCCGGCCTTCTCGATCGCGCCGGCACCGCCTCCGGCCGCGGGCGCCTGGACGCTCAGCTGCACGGTGGCCGACCCGCTGCTCGGTGAGGACTGCCGCATGTGGTTCGTGCTCGACGACGCCTGCATGGAAAAGCTGCTGCGCGGCCTCGCGCCGCCGCGTGAAAAAAAGGACGCAGCCGGCGCCGACACGCCGTTTGCCCACCGACTGCAGATGACGCTCACCGGCCGCTTGCTGAGCAGGGACATCCAGCTCGGAGAGCTGTTCGACCTGCGTGTCGGCGACGTCATTCCGGTCTTCGTCGGCGAAGCCGACGTACTGGTCGACGACTCGCGCCTCTTTACGGCAGCTGTCGCCGAACACCGCGGCAAGCTCTGCCTCACCTCATTCAACGATATGGACTGATGCCATGGACAACACTTCCGGAATCGACACGCTGCTGGACGGACTGGACGAGGCAGGCGACGACCTTGCGCTGCTCGGCAACGAAGCGCCGGCCACACCGGCTGCACCGCGACGGAACTTGCCGCAGATTATGCGGCGCATACCGGTCACGCTGACGCTGGAGGTCGGTTCCGCGCGCGTATCGCTGCAGGACCTGATGGAAATCGGACCGTCGAGCGTGCTCGAACTGGATTCGCTGGCCGGCCAGCCGCTGGTGATCAAGGTCAATGGCACGCCGATCGGTCACGCCGAGGTGGTGCTGGTCGGCGACAACCACGGCCTGCGCGTGGTCGACCTCGACGGTCTCGACCTGGACACCCTGGCGCAATGACCGGCGCATCGTCCCGCGGACGGTCGTGGCTGCGCGGCGCCTGCCGGCTGCTGCCGGCGAGTGCGGCCATCCTTGTCTGCGCCGCGGCCGGCGCGGCCGAGATTCCGCTGCTCGAATCGACCACCCGCGGCGCCACTACCGAGTTTTCGGTGAAGACGCAGATACTCATCATCATGACCCTGCTCGGGCTGCTGCCCGTCATGGTGATGATGATGACCAGCTTCACCCGCTTCGTCATCGTGCTGTCGCTGCTGCGGCAGGCGCTGGGCCTGCAGCAGGGCCTGCCCAACCGCATCGTCACCGGCATCGCGCTCATCCTGACGTTGCTGGTGATGCGCCCGGTGGGCGAGCAGATCTGGGCCGAAGCCTTCGTGCCCTACGACCGTGACAGCATCAGCCTCGAACAAGCGCTGAAGATCGCCGAGGCGCCGGTGTCGCGCTTCATGATGGCGCAGACCGGCAAGGCGGCGCTCGAACAGATCGCCCGTCTTTCCGGCTCCGGGCCGGTCGCGCAACCGATGGACCATCCCTTCCTGGTGCGCCTGGCCGCCTTCGTGCTGAGCGAGCTGAAGACTGCCTTCCAGATCGGCTGCATGCTGTTCATCCCCTTCCTGGTGATCGACCTCGTCGTGTCCTCGGTGCTGATGGCCATGGGCATGATGATGCTGTCGCCGCTGGTGATCTCGCTGCCGCTGAAGCTGCTGCTGTTCGTGCTGGTCGACGGCTGGACGCTCACGGTCAACACGCTGGTCACCAGCATCCAGGTCTGACGCGATGCTGACGCCGGACATTGCAGTGGATCTGGTCAGCGAAAGCCTGCACATCACCATGGTGCTGGTGTTGCTGCTGGTCGGCCCGGGGCTGGTGATGGGCCTGATCGTCGCGCTGTTCCAGGCGGCCACGCAGATCAACGAACAGACGCTGAGCTTCCTGCCGCGACTGCTGGTCACCCTGCTGGCCATCATCTTTGCCGGGCGCTGGATGACCGGCTACCTGATGGACTTCTGCGTGTCGGTGTTCCAGCGGGCGTCGGCGCTGGTCGGCTGAACGGGCGCGGACGACGTGGAACCGCTGTTCAACCAGATGCTACCGCTGCTGCACACGCTGTGGTGGCCGTTCTGCCGCATCCTCGCCATGTTCAGCGCAGCGCCGCTGATCGGCGAGACCACGTTGCCGATGCCGGTGCGCATCCTGCTGTCGCTTGTGCTCGCGGTCGTCATGCTGCCGCTGGTGCCGGGCGGCGCGCAGATCGATCCGTTCTCGCTGAATGGCGTCGCCACCACGGTGCAGGAAGTGCTGATCGGCTTCGTGATGGGGCTGGCCTTCCACCTGGCGATGGCGGTCATCATGGTGCTCGGTTTCCTCGTGTCGTCGCAGATCGGCCTGTCGATGGCGCTGATGAACGATCCGCTCAACGGCGCTTCGTCCGACGTCGTGTCCAGCCTGCTGGCGACCATGTGCGCGCTGGTGTTCTTTGCCGTCGACGGCCATCTGCTGCTGGCCGGCGTCATCGGCGCCAGCTTCGGTGCCTGGCCGGTGGGCGGCGGCATCCCGCTGTCCACACTGCAGGCGATCGCGCTCAACGTGGCCTGGGTGTTCTCGGCGGCGCTGCTGCTCGCGGTGCCCATGGTGTTCGCGACCATGGTGGTGCAGATCGGCTTCGGCTTCCTGAACCGCGTGGCGCCGTCGCTGAACCTGTTCTCGCTGGGCTTCTCGCTGGTGACCGTGTTCGGCCTGTTCATGCTCGGCCATGTCGCGCGCGTGGTGCCGCAGCACTATCTGCGCATGTGCGGGCAGGTGCTCGACATGCTGCAGCAGCAGATGAGGGCGGTGCCGCATGGCTGACGAATCCGGCAGCAGTGGCGACAAGTCCGAAAAGCCCTCGCAGCAGAAGCTGCGGAAGACGCGCGAGAAGGGGCAGGTCGTCCGCTCGCGCGATCTGGCGACGGCGGTCGGCATCCTGGTCAGCCTCAAGCTCATCGTGCTGATGATGCCGTCGCTGCTCGACGACTTCCGCGGCCTGTTCGCACTCGGCTTCGTGCCGCTGGACGGCGACGGCGCGCTCGACAACGCGTGGTCGGCGCGCTTCGCGGCTGCCTCCACGCTGCTGCTGAAGATGCTATTGCCGCTGTGTGCAGTGCCGCTGGCCATCCTGATTGCATCGCTGCTGCCCGGCGGCTGGGTGCTCAACGTCGAACACTGGCAGCCCAAGCTGGAACGCCTGAGCCCGATCAAGAATCTGGGTCGCCTGGTGTCGCCGAAGCACCTGTTCGAGGTGGCGACCTCGGTGCTGAAGGCGACCGCGCTGTGCAGCGTGCTGTGGTACGTCTGCAGCCGCGGCGTCACCGATTTCCTGATGCTGCAGTCGCTGCCGCTGGACCGCGCGCTGATTGCCGGCGCCGACCTGATGCTGGACAGCATCATGGCGCTGTGCGCCGTGTTCGTCGTGTTCGCGCTGGTCGATGTGCCGGCGCAGGCCTTCTTCTTCCTGCGCAATCTGCGCATGACCAAGCAGGAGGTGAAGGAGGAGCACAAGTCGAGCGAGGGCCGGCCCGAAGTGAAGCAGCGCATCCGCCAGCTGCAGCGGCAGATGGCGCGGCGCGGCGTGCGCAAGGCGGTGCCGGGGGCCGATGTGGTCATCGTCAATCCGGAGCACTACGCGGTCGCGCTGAAGTATGACGAGCGCCGCGCGCAGGCGCCTTTCGTCATCGCCAAGGGCGTGGACGAAATGGCGCTCTACATCCGCGCCATCGCCGCCGAGCACAGCGTCGAGACGGTCGAACTGCCGCCGCTCGCGCGCGCCATCTACAACACCAGCCAGGTCAACCAGCAGATTCCGCTGCCGCTGTACCGCGCGGTGGCGCAGGTGCTCACCTATGTGCTGCAGCTCAAGGCCTTCCGCCGCGGGCAGCGCCGGGGCGAACCGCGGCTGCCGACCGATCTGGTCATTCCGAAACATCTGAGCGAGGTGATGCCCGCATGAACTTCCTGAACCGCCTGGTCGACGAAATGCGCCGGCACCGCGTCGCCACACCGGTGTTCCTGCTGCTGATACTGGCGATGGTGATACTGCCGCTGCCGCCGGTGCTGCTCGACGTGCTGTTCACGTTCAACATCGTGCTCGCGCTGATCGTCATCCTGGTCAGCGTGTCGGCCAGGCGGCCGCTCGATTTCTCGGTTTTCCCGACCATCATCCTCGCCACCACGCTGATGCGGCTGACGCTCAATGTCGCCTCGACGCGGGTGGTGCTGCTGCACGGTCACGAAGGCACGCACGCCGCCGGCCAGGTGATCGAGTCCTTCGGCAACGTGGTGATCGGCGGCAATTTCGTGGTCGGTCTGGTGGTGTTCGTCATCCTGATGATCATCAACTTCGTCGTCGTGACCAAGGGCGCCGAGCGCATTTCCGAGGTGTCGGCCCGCTTCACGCTGGATGCGCTGCCGGGCAAGCAGATGGCCATCGACGCCGATCTGAACGCCGGCCTGATCAACCAGGAGAAGGCCCAGGCACGCCGTCGCGACGTAGCGATGGAGGCCGACTTCTACGGCGCCATGGACGGCGCGTCGAAGTTCGTCCGCGGCGATGCCATCGCCAGCATCCTCATCCTGCTGATAAATATGGTGGGCGGCGTCATCATCGGCGCGTTGATGTACGACCTGAGCCTTGGCGATGCCTTCCGCCAGTACGCGCTGCTGACCATCGGTGACGGTCTGGTGGCACAGATCCCGGCGCTGCTGTTGTCGGCGGCAGCGGCCATCATCGTCACCCGCATCAGCGATTCCGGCGACTTCGAACAGCAGATCAGCACCCAGCTGCTGACCTCGCCGACGGTCATGTACGGCGCGGCGGCGATGATGGCGGTGCTGGCGGCCATTCCGGGCATGCCCACGCTCATGTTTGCGCTGTTCGCGGCCGTACTCGGTTTCGTCGGCTGGCGGCTGTCGGGGATGGCCGAGCGACCGGCGCAGAGCGATCTGGGTGAGGTCGAGAGCGCACTGATCAACGCCCGTGCGCCCGAACTCGACTGGAGCGATCTGCCGGTGGTCGAGCCGGTCACCATCATGCTGGGCTACAAGCTGGTCGGTCTGATCGACGCAGCGCAGGGCGCGCCGCTGACGCGCCGGATCAAGGGCGTGCGCCAGAGCCTGAGCGAAACCATGGGCTTCCTGTTGCCGCCGATCGGCGTGCGCGACGATCTTTCGCTGAAGCCCTCGCAGTACTCAGTGCTGCTCAGCGGCGCGGTGATCGCGCAGGCCGAGGTGTTCGCCGACCGGCTGATGGCCATTCCGTCGCCGAAAACCTACGGCACGCTGGACGGCATTCCGGGCATCGAACCGGCCTACGGCATGCCGGTTACGTGGATTGCGCCGGAGGACAAGGCGCACGCGCTCGGCCTTGGCTATCAGGTGGTCGAATGTGCTTCCGTCATCACCACGCATCTGTCCAAGCTGGCGCGCGAACACCTGGCCGAACTGTTCGGCCACGAGGACGTGCCGGCGCTGCTGGAGCGGCTGTCCGCGCTGACGCCCAAGCTGTCGGCGGCGCTGGACAAGGCAATGACGCACACCCAGCTGCTGCGCGTGTTCCGCGTGCTGCTGGCCGAGAACGTGTCGCTGAAGGACATCGTGCCGATCGCGACGACGCTGGTCGAGAACGCCGAGGTGACCAAGGACCCCATCCTGCTGGCGGCCGAAGTCCGCTGCGCGCTGCGCCGGCAGATCGTCGGCGCCCTGGTCGGGCCGCTGGCCGAGATGAAGGTGTTCAATCTCGGCAGCGAGCTGGAGAACATGCTGCTCGGCTCGCTGAACCAGGCGCGCCAGACCGGCAAGGCAGCGCTGGATAACTACCCGATCGACCCCAATCTGCTGGCCCAGCTGCAGACCCACATGCCGTTGGCGCGCGACCAGATGAAACAGCAGGGCGGCACGCCGCTGTTGCTGGTGATGCCGCAGATCCGCCCGCTGCTCGCACGTTACGCAAGGCTGTTCGCGCCGGGGCTGCAGGTGCTGTCGTACAACGAAGTGCCCGAGCAGCGCGACGTCAGCGTAGTCGGCACGCTGGGCTGAGCGGTGCGCTCAGCGGAGCCCGCTGCTGCGCGCAAACAGGAAGGCGTGAGTGAGCCAGGCGGTGCGGCAGGCTGCGACCTCGATCGCCACGATGCGTCGCTGCGCGAGGATGGGCAGTATGTAGTCGATGCAACGAACGCCGCCGTTGGCGTCGCGCGTCGCGCGGCACAGCAGGCCGGTGCGCCGCAGATCTTCGTCGGACACCACCTCGCAGGGCGACAGGCGGTCGTGCCCGTTCTCGATCAGGAACTGCAGTGCCACCACGAAGGCGGCACGCGCGATGCGGATGTCGTGCGGCACGATGCGCACGAAGGGACGGTCCGTCTCGTGCAGGATTTCGAAGTCGATGTCGGACACGCCGTGCGTGGCGTAGCGCTGGCCATCGCCGATGAGGTGCCAGATCGCGTCTATCGTCGCTTCCGAATGCGATTCGCAGATCGCAGATTCGCAGCGGTTCCTCATATGGATCATCCTTCCGGTTGGTAGTGCGTCGCCAGCGCCACGGCGAACGCCCGCGCCGGTGAGACCGGGGCGGGCGGACGCGGAACGGGAATTGCCGGACGCCGGAGCGTCGGCAGTCGCGGCATTACTGCATCAGCGACATGACGAGCTGGGACATGCTGGAGCTCTGCTTGAGCATGGAGGTGCCCGCTTGCATGAGCATCTGCTTCGAGGTCATGTTGGCGGTTTCGGACGCGTAGTCTACATCCATGATGCGACCGCGGGCCTGTTCGGTATTGGTCTTCATGTTGGCCAGGTTGTTATAGACGTGGTCCAGTCGGTTCGACGCGGCGCCGATCTGCGAGCGCAGCGTGCCGACGGCGGTGATGGTCGTCTCCGCCAGCGTGATCGCGGCGTTGGCGGCGGTCGAAATGTCACCGGCGTTGAGTGCGGTGACCGCGGTGGTCAGCGTCGTGAAGTTGGCCGAGGTGTCGACCACCATGGTTTCCGCGGCGTCGGCACCGATCTGGAAGGTCACGCCGCCGGCGGTGGCCAGCGTGCCGCCGGTCAGCAGGGCCTGACCGCCGAACTTGGTGTTGGTCATGATGTTGGTCAGTTCCAGGCCCAGCTGGTCGTATTCCGCCTTCATCGCGGTCTTGTCGCTGGCGTTCGAGGCACCGTTCGACGCTTCGGTCGCCAGGTCCTTCATGCGCAGCACGATGTTGGTGATTTCGGTGAATGCGCCTTCGGCGGTCTGCATCATCGAGATGCCGTTCTGCGTGTTGCGCTGGGCGACCGCCATGCCGCGCGTCTGAGCACTCAGGCGGGTGGCGATCTGCAGGCCGGCGGCGTCGTCCATCGCGGAATTGACGCGGAAGCCGGTGCCCAGGCGGGTCATCGAAGTGGACAGAGCTTTCTGGGTGCCGCCGACCGAGTTCTGTGCGGTCAGGGCGGCGGCGTTGGTGTGAAGGCTGAGCATGAATGGTCTCCGGGTCGAGGGGCGGGGATCGGCCACCGGTACGGGGCGTGTTCGCCGCCGCGTTGGCCTCATCAGGAAAAGGCGACGCGGAAGGAAGCAAACTTAAATGGCTGCCGTGTCCGTTTCGCGACACGTCGGTCGCAGGCCAAAAAAAGCCAGCCGCACTGACGGGCGCGGCTGGCTCAGCCTGCTGCACACGGACCCCGGAGGGTGCGTGCCGCGGGGGGAGGGTTACTGCATCAGCGACATGACGAGCTGAGACATGCTGGAGCTCTGCTTGAGCATCGAGGTGCCGGCCTGCATGAGCATCTGCTTGGAGGTCATGTTGGCGGTTTCGGAGGCGTAGTCGACGTCCATGATGCGACCACGGGCCTGTTCGGTATTGGTCTTCATGTTGGCCAGGTTGTTGTAGACATGGTCGAGCCGGTTCGACGCCGCACCGAGGTCGGCGCGCACCGAGCCCACCTCGTTGATGCGCGACTCGAGCTGGCCGATGGCGGCGGTGGCGTTGGCGGACGTCAGAATTTCACCGAGCGAGGTGGCAGTGGCGTTGCCGGCGTCGGTGGCGAAGGCAGCGTCCAGGTTGGTCAGCTTGGTCACCACGTCCACCGTCATCGTTTCCGCGGCGGCGGCGCCGATCTGGAAGGTGGTGGTGGCCGCGCCCAGCGAGCCCGCGCCCTTGAGCAGCGCCTGACCGCCGAACTTGGTATTCGTCATGATGTTGCCGATTTCCGCCGCGAGCTGCTGGTACTCGGCGTTCATCGCGGTCTTGTCGTTGGTATTCGATGCACCGTTGGCGGCCTCGGTCGCCAGGTCCTTCATGCGGAGCAGGATGTTGGTGACTTCGGTGAAGGCGCCTTCGGCGGTCTGCATCATCGAAATGCCGTTCTGCGTGTTGCGCTGGGCCACGGCCATGCCGCGGGTCTGCGCGTTGAGGCGGGTGGCGATCTGCAGACCGGCGGCGTCGTCCATCGCGGAATTGACGCGGAAGCCGGTGCCCAGGCGGGTCATCGAGGTCGACA
>Ga0164290_1000389_pt1 | contig 148407 bp, 158 predicted proteins | sample Micstemetagenome_FD_108782 | JGI IMG/M metagenome (GOLD analysis project Ga0164290, IMG submission 108782) | Contaminated culture microbial community from soil near Moab, Utah, USA - Microcoleus steenstrupii SON62 (Illumina Assembly) | ecosystem: Environmental > Terrestrial > Soil > Soil crust...
CCGCCTCAAGGACTTCCGCCGCATCGCCACACGCTACGACAGGCTGGCGAGAAACTTCCTCGCCTCCGTCTGCCTCGTCGCCGCTATCGTATGGTGGACTTTATGAGTCTGGGCCCTAGTCGTCGGTTCCCGCGGTTTCGGTGCTCGCAGGGTCGACGGGCTCCGTTGCCGGGCTGCGCAGCAGCGCCTTGCGTGCCGCCCATTCCTCGCCCTGTCCCATCTGCTCCAGGAACTGCGTCTCGCCGCCGGCCAGCATGGCGATGGGGATGCCGTCGCGATAGAGCAGCCGGTTGCCGGTCAGCGAGGCGAGCTTGGGACCGGGTGTGAGGATGCCCTGCAGGTTGAGCGGGTCGGCCCCCGACACCGACAGCATCCTGCCATCGGGCGCCCGGCGGCGAACCTCGCGCAGCATGCCGACGGCATCGGGCAGGGCGAATTGCTCGCCGGAGAAGCCGCTGACGAACCGACCGCCGCGGATCTCGCCGCGTGCTTCGAGCGTGCGATAGACGCGCAGGATGTCGCGCCAGGGCGGCAGCCAGCTCGCCTCGCGCTCCAGCAGCCGCCAGAACACCACGCCGTAGCGGCGCAGCAGGGCGCGGGCGATGTGCTCGACCGCCTCGTTGGGCTTGGCCGTGTGCGCGGGCCGCAGGCGGCGGGCGAGAGCCCAGCGGCCGGCATCGTCCATGCCGAAGGGCGAGGGCCGCCGCCGGCGGCGTCCACCGGCGAAGGACTTACGCCGGTCCTGGGGAACAAGAAGTGCGCGCAGGCCCCCGAAGCTGTCGGAGTTGAGCAGGCCGAGCGCCACCAGTTCGGCCAGCGCCTCCTCGACCTGCGGCCGCAGCAGGCCCGTGCCGTCGACCAGCTCGTCGAAGAACGAGGCGCCGTGCTCGCGGATGAAGTCGAGCACGGATTTCGCCGGCCCGGTGGGCTGCAGGTTCTCGTCGCTCGGCGCCAGCGACGCCCAGAGGCCGGCGTGCTTGCGGGCCAGCAGCGTAATGGGCGTGCTGCGCACCGGCGCCGTGCCGCGCGAGGTCACCGGCGCCTCGCCGTCCTTGGCAAAGCGCGGGCTGCGGGGACGCAGGCGCGCCCACGACACTCGACCCGACAGGCAGAGATCGTCGAGCCAGGCCGGCTCGTAGCCCTTGAGGCGGGCGGGCAGCATCTCCGCCTCCCAGGCGCCGGCCGCGGCTTCGAAGCCTTCGAGCTGGGCGACCACGGGTTCGATCGCCTCAGGTCCTTCCATGCGTGAATCGGCGGCGACGCGCTGCCAGCTCAGCAGGAAACGCAGGAAGTCCTTCGCGGCGACCGGCTCGATCTCGGCGCGCAGGCGCTTGACCGTGTAGCGGTGGACGCGCGCCAGCAGCCGCCGGTCGCACCATTCGTCGCTGTCGGCGCCGGGCGTGAAGCGTCCGCGCATGGCGAAGCCCTCGGCCTGCAGAGCGGCGAGTCCCGCGGCGATCTCGGCGCGCGGTCGCCCGATCGAGGCGGTGAGAGCTGCCTCGGTCACCGGCCCAAGACCCTCCAGCCGGCCGCGCAGGATTTCGACCAGCGCGTCCTCGGCGGTCCAATCCTTCAAATAGGCCGCTGGCGCTTCGATCGCTGGGGCAAGCGACGCCTCGGGCCAGAGAGTGCGGAACTGCGGCAGCCGTTCCGCTGTGATCCACAGCCGGTTGTCCAGCTTCGACACGCGTTTCTGACCGGCGAGTTCGCGCAGCCAGCCGGTCCATTCCTTAGCTTCGTCGTCGGTGACGAAGCCGAGCCAGACCAGAGAATCATGCAGCTCATCGGCATTGGTCGGGTCGGGCCAGGCTTCCTGGCGCACACGCTCGATCGCTTCCGGGTCGAGCCGGCCGAGATCGGCGGCGGTCTCGGGCGACAGCCAGCCGCGGCTCATCACCGCCTGGGTGCGGCGCTCCTCCAGCGGCGCGTCGTCGAGGAAGGCGTAGGGCCGCGCCGACAGCACTTCGAGCGCCAGCGGTGAAGGGCCGGTGAGATCGCGGGCGATCACCCGGATGTCGCCCGCCTCAAGACCACGCAACAGCCGCTCGAAGCCGTCGACATCCATCGCCTCGGTCAGACAGTCCTTGATCGTCTGCGCGACCAGCGGATGGTCGGGAATCTCGATGGGCCCGCCCGGAAGGTTCTCCGCGCAAGCCACCTGGTCGGGGAAGACGCTCGCCAGCAGATCTTCCGAATCCATGCGGGCAAACTGCGGCGGCACCTTCTTGCCGCCGCGGAAGCGCGGCAGCGCGAGGGAGGCACCGGCCACCCAGCGCCAGCGCGTCTGGAACATCGGCGCGTCGAGCAGCGCCTGGGTCAGCACGTCGCGCGCGCTGTTGGAGTGGAGGTAGCGCTTCACCTCTTCCAGGTCGAAGCTGTGCGCCTGGGTCAGCGACAGGACGATGTTGTCCTCGGTGGCTGCCGCCTGGAGTTCGAAGTTGAAGTTGCGGCAGAAGCGCTTGCGCAGCGCCAGGCCCCAGGCGCGGTTGATCCGGCTGCCGTAGGGCGAATGGATGACCAGCTGCATGCCGCCGGCCTCGTCGAAGAAGCGCTCGAAGACTAGGGTGTCGCGGGTCGGCAGCACACCCAGCGCCTGCTTGCCCATCGACAGGTATTCGGCGATCTCCAGCGCCACCGCGGCGCTGACACCGACCTGATCGACCAGCCACTGGCGTGCTTCCTCACCGGAGGGATCGCGATCCAGAAGCTGGGCGATCTCCGTGCGCAACGGCGACACCGAGACCGACAACTCGTCGCTGCGGCCGGGCGCCTCGCCGAGCCAGAAGGGGATGCTCGGCGGCTGACCGTGCGCGTCCTCGACCCGCACCGTGCCGCGCTCGACCCGCAGGATGCGGTAGGAGTGGTTGCCAAGCTGGAAGATATCGCCGGCCAGACTCTCGACCGCAAAATCCTCGTTCACCGTGCCGATGAAATGGTTCTCCGGCTCCAGCAGCACCCGGTAGTCGGCGTTGTCGGGGATGGCACCGCCGGAGGTCAGCGCCGTCAGCCGCGCGCCCTTGCGGCCGCGCAGCTCCTTGTTGACCGCGTCGTGATGGATCAGCGCCCCGCGCCGGCCGCGGCGCGTGGTGAAGCCCTCGCCGAGCATGGTGACGATGGCGTCGAAATCGGTGCGCGACAGGTCGCGATAGGGCCAGGCGCGGCGAAAGCGGGCAAAGAGCGCATCCTCGGTCCATTCCTGGGCCGCCACCTCGGCGACGATCTGCTGGGCCAGCAGGTCGAGCGGCCGTTCCGGGATGAACAGGCGGTCGAGCTCTCCACGCTGCACGGAATCGATCAGCGCCGTGCATTCGACCAGCTCGTCGCGCGACAGCGGGAACAGGCGGCCCTTCGGCGTGCCGCCGACCGAGTGGCCGGAACGGCCGACGCGCTGCAGGAAGGCGGCAATGGCCCGTGGCGAGCCGAGCTGGACGACCAGGTCGACGTCGCCGATATCGATGCCCAGCTCCAGCGAGGCCGTGGCCACCAGCGCCTTGAGGTCGCCGCGCTTCAGGCGTTGCTCGGAATCGAAGCGCTGCTCCTTGGACAGGCTACCGTGATGAGTGGCGATGTGCGCCTCGCCGATGCGCTCGGAGATCTGGCGCGTGGCGCGCTCGGCCATGCGCCGCGTGTTGACGAAGATGAGCGTGGTGCGGTGCGTCTCGATGAGCTGGGCGACCTTGTCGTAGACCTCGGTCCACACCTCGTTCGACATCACCGCGTCGAGCGGCGAGGAGGGCACCTCGATGGCCAGATCGCGCTTGCGGATATGGCCGGTGTCGACGATCCGACACTCGGGCGCAGGTCCGCCCTCTGGCCCGGTGCCGACCAGGAAACGGGCGACGTCCTCGATCGGCTTCTGGGTGGCCGAGAGGCCGATGCGCAGGAGCCTGTCGCCGCACAGGGCCGCCAGGCGTTCGAGCGAGAGCGCGAGATGGGCGCCGCGCTTGTTGGGTGCCACGGCATGGATCTCGTCGACGATGACGCTGCGTGTGGTCGCCAGCATGGCGCGGCCGCTTTCGGAGCCGAGCAGGATGTAGAGCGATTCCGGCGTGGTGACGACGATGTGCGGCGGGTTCTTGCGCATCTGCGCGCGTTCGCCCTGCGGCGTGTCGCCGGTGCGCACCCAGGTGCGGATCTCGACCTCCGGCAGGCCTTGCGCCTTGAGCTGCTCGCGGATGCCAGCCAGCGGCGCCTCGAGGTTGCGCTGGATGTCGTTGGACAGGGCCTTGAGCGGCGAGACGTAGACGACCTGCGTCTCGTTCTTCAGCGTGCCGGCCACACCCTCGCGCACCAACCCGTCGATGGCGGCCAGAAACGCGGCGAGCGTCTTGCCCGAGCCGGTGGGTGCGGCAATCAGCGTGTGCTGTCCCGCCTTGATCGACGGCCAGGCTTGCGCCTGCGCTCCCGTCGGTTCACGGAACGCCTTCTCGAACCAGGCGGCGACGGCGGGATGAAACAGAGAGAGCGGGTTCACAGGGGCACCGGCATTCTGGAGACAAAAAATACCGCGGCCGTGGCGACAGAGTCGCCACGGCCGATCAGTCTGCCGCATTTCGGGCGGCGTTAAAACCAGGGGCCCGAACCGCCCTGGCGGGTTCAGGAATCCAGCGGGGTCTGCTGGTGGAAGGCGAGCTTCCAGCTGCCGTTGCGCCGGACGTAGCCGCTGCTGACCAGCGCCTTGTAGCGCTCATCGCCGCGCCGCGCGCTGGCCTCGTAGCTGAGGATGGCCACATCGCGCGTGGGTTCGACCAGACCCTTCTCCTCAATCTTCAGATCCTGCCAGCGCTGGTTCGGGTCCTTGGCGACCATGCCGGCCACGTCTTCCTTGCTCTGCACGCCGGCCATTTTGGTGAACACGGTCAGGCATTGATCGTCGAGGTTCTGGCGATAGAAGGCGGCATCGCCCGCCCAGAATTTCTTCTCCATCGCCAGCAGGTCGTTCTGAAGCGACATGGCGCATCTCCGCGTTGGCGCGACAGCCAGGGTTGCGGCCCCGATGGGGCGGCTCGTTGAAAAACGGAAGGGATGAAGCACGGGTTCCGGCTCACAGGCCCCTCGCCGCCACCCGGAGACCGGGGAGGCGGGAGAGGGAGGGGCCCGGAGCGAGTGGAGAGAGAGGTTCCACGCGCGCCTTCTCCTCCCATGACGGCGGAGAAGGTTACCGACTCAGATGGTGACGCGCGGCTCGCTTCGCAACTGGAGTCACTTCCGCGTCCGTTCCATGCCCGCCGGTTATCCGATCCCGGATACAGGGGGGTGTGCCCAGGCTCGAGCGGCGCAGCGCGGAGCGGGCGCGGAAGTGACTGGGACAGCTTACCGTTCCGCTCGAATCACGCGGGACGGGGAAATACTTAGAGCGGAGCCGGAAACACCGGGCCACCGCGGGGAGATCGTTAACGACGCAGGAACGGGCGCAGCAACACGCCGAGCAGGCCCTTGAGCCGGATCGGGCCCTCGGTGACCGCGAGACAGAGGCAGTCGCCGTCGGCATCGGCCAGAGGCCTGTGTTCGACCGCGGCATCGGCGAAGCAGACATCGCCGCGCACATAGTGCCCGTGCTCGTCGGCAAAGCCGCCCTGCAGTACCAGCAGCATCTCCTCGCCGCTATGGGTGTGCCGCGGGATCGCCTTGCCCGCGCCGATGCGCAGCAGACTGACCTTGTAACGCCTGCCGTCGCCGCAGGGCAGTTCCGCTTCCGCGAGGCCGCCTGCGCGCTTGCGCCACGGCAACGCCTCCAGTCCCTCGGGCACATACGCCCGCAAGGCGGGCGGGAGCAGCGTGTCCGCCACTCGCGTGAGGGTCGGGAGCGGCGTCGCATCCTGCGTGTCGAGCCGGGCGAGGGCGCGATCGAGCGCCGCGTCGTCCAGGACGGCCGGCGCCAGGTCGTGCAGCAGCGCGCCGCCCACGGCTTCGAGACGGTTCACAGTTTCGTGGCTCTGCGCGTTGAGCGCCGTGTGCGTGGCGACGACCAGCGCGATGGGGGCGGGGGCAGCACCCGATGCGTAGTCGAGCAGGAATTCGTCGCCGATCGGGTGGCGGTTGGGGATCGCGCTCATGGGGTCTCCTCAGGCTTAAAGACTGACCGCAGCCGGCCGATGGCCAGGCGGAGGCGCGACTTCACTGTGCCGAGCGGGAGTTTCAGCGCCTGCGCGATATCGGAATGCGAGCGGTCGTCGAAATAGGCGAGCTTCAGCATCTGTGCCTGCTCCGCCGGCAAGGTGGCGATGGCGGCGGCGATCCGTCCCTCCCATTGCTGGGCGGCGACGGCGTTGTCGGGCAGCATGGGGGCGGCCGGCACGAGGGCTGGCTCGTCGTTGACGTCGGCGGGCGGCAGTCGCAGCCGGCGCAGGGCGTCGATGCGCCGGTTGCGGGCGATGGTGAACACCCAGGTGCTGACGCCGGCGAGGGCCGGATCGTAGGTTGGCGCACGGCGCCAGACGGTCAGCATCACGTCCTGCATCAGATCCTCGGCGGCGGCGTCATCGGCGCCCAGCCGCATGAGATAGGCCTTCACGCGCGGGGCGAAGAAGCGGAAGAGCAGGGCAAAAGCCTGACGGTCGCCCTGCCGGGCCACGGCCTGCAGCGCCCTTGCGTGTGCCTCGGCCGTCGCCAGTTCCGGGGTCGGACGACCTGTGAAATCGGGCGGCATGCGCCTATCTAGCGGGGCAGTATCGACAGCGACAAGCCTCAGCATGGGCTCCCATCTCTCCATCGGGCGGGCTGCCGCGCCGATTGACCGTCATGCTCTCCCATGGCATACGCGGCCGTAGGAGCTTCGGATCACTCCGCTCCCGGTTTCAACGGACAGGTTTTTCAATGGCTGTTCGACGGACGTACCGCGCGATAGCGCCGCTGATTCTGAGTTTCCTGATGGCTGCGGGGCCAGCCTGGGCCCAGCAAAGCCGCCCGCCTGCGGCACCGGCCGCCCCGCCGGGTCCCAAGCCGCTCGGCTCGTTCGACGGCTGGACCTCGGCCGAGCTCGGGGCTGGTAACGCCAAGGTCTGCTACATGTTCGCGCGGCCGTCGGATTCAGCGCCCAAGGGTGCCCGTCGCGGCGAGATCATGGTCGTCATTACCCATCGCCCGGGCGCCAAGCGTCAGGATGAGGTCAGCTTCCAGTCCGGCTATCCCTTCAAGGACGGCGCGCCGGTCGCGGTCGACGTCGATGGCAAGAAGTTCGAGTTCTTCACCCGCGTCGACGTCGACGCGGAATCCGCCTGGGCCAAGGACCCCGCCGCCGACAAGGCGATCGTCACGGCGCTGCGCGCCGGCAACACGCTGAAGGTGCGAGGCACCTCGCAGCGCAACACCGACACCACCGACACGTTCAGCCTCGCCGGTTTCAGCAAGGCCTACGCCGAGATCGGCAAGGCCTGCGGCGTCAAGTAACGGAAGGCGATGACCGCTCTCGTTGACAGCGCTCCGCTCGACCGGAGCGACACGGCGATTTTCGAGCCCAAGACGGCGCTGCCCGCACCCGCGCGCGAGGACGGACGGCGCGAGCTCATCGGCCTGTCGCGCGAACAGATGACAGACGAGCTGGCGGCGCTGGGTGCGCCGGCCTTCCGGGCGCGCCAGCTCTGGCAGTGGATCTATGTGCGCGGCGCCACCTCGTTCGAGGGCATGACCGACCTGTCCAAGGATTTCCGGGCGAAGCTCGCCGAGCGTTTCGTCATCGGCCGACCGGAGATCACCCGCCAGCAGCAGTCGATCGACGGCACGCAGAAATGGCTGATGCGCTTTGCCGACGGTCAGGAAGCCGAATGCGTGCACATCCCGGAAGAGGATCGCGGCACGCTGTGCGTCTCGAGCCAGGTCGGCTGCACCCTGTCCTGCAAGTTCTGCCATACCGGCACGCAGAAACTGGTGCGCAACCTGACTCCCGCGGAGATCGTCGGTCAGATCATGCTCTGCCGCGATGCTTTCGGCGAGTGGCCGGCCTCCGAAGGCGAGAGCCGTAAGCTTACCAACATCGTGCTCATGGGCATGGGCGAGCCGCTGTTCAACTACGACAACGTCGCCCAGGCCATGCGCATCGTGCTCGACGACGCGGGTCTCGCCCTGTCGCGGCGCAAGATCACGCTCTCGACCTCGGGTGTGGTTCCCATGATCCGGCGCTGCGGCGAGGAGTTGCGGCTGATGCTGGCCGTGTCGCTGCATGCGGTCACCGACGAGCTGCGTGACGTGCTGGTGCCCCTCAACCGCAAGTATCCGATTGCCGAGCTGATGGCCGCCTGCCGCGACTATCCCGGTCTGTCGAACGCGCGTCGCATTACCTTCGAGTACGTGATGCTCAAGGGCGTGAACGATTCACCGGCCGAAGCCAAGCAGCTGGTGAAGCTGCTGACCGGCATCCCGTCCAAGGTGAACCTGATCCCTTTCAATCCCTGGCCGGGCAGTCCCTACGAATGCTCGGATGACGCGGCGATCGACAAGTTCGCTGCCATCCTGATGCGCGCCGGCTACATCGCGCCGGTGCGCACCCCGCGCGGGCGCGACATCATGGCGGCCTGCGGACAGCTCAAATCGGCCAGCGAGCGGGTGCGCAAGAGCAAGGCCGCGGCGCCGGTATCGGCGAGCTAGGTCTTCGCCTCTTCAAACAGCCAGTCGCGGAACGCCTTGACCTTGGGCGCGGTAAGCAGCGCCGGCGGTATCACCACATAGATGGCAAAGTAGGCCGGCATGGCCCCCGCGAAGGGGCGCACCAGCCGACCGGCGGCAATATCCGCCGAGGTGAAGACGTCGCGTGCCAGCATCACCCCGCGGCCGCCGATCGCCGCATCGATCCCCAGCGCCACCTGGTTGAAGCGCAGGCCGTGGCTGGTGTCGACATCAGCCACGCCGGCGGCGCGCAGCCACATGGCCCAGTCGGGGCCGTTGGGCTCGAGTGTCGCCGTCTCGTCGTGGATCAGCGTGTGGTGGCGCAAGTCGTCGGGCTTGCGCAACGGGTGCTTCCCCTTGAGGAGCGCGGGCGAGCAGACGGGAAAGATCTCGCTGCGCAGCAGCAGCTCGGTATGCAGCCCGGGATAGTTGCCGGTGCCGTAGCGCAGGCCGACATGCACGTCCTCGCGGGTGAAATCGACAAGCCGCATCGAGGCATCGACGCGCAGGTCGATGGACGGGTGCCGGGCGTGGAAACGCTCGAGCCGCGGCACCAGCCATTTCGCGGCGATGGCCGGAGACGCCGTCACGGTCAGCGGGCCGAGACTGTTTCCCTGGCGCGCCCGCGCCACCGCTTCCGCCATGCGCTCGAAGGCGTCGCGCAGACCTGGCGCGCAGGCCTGTCCGGCATCGGTCAGGCGCACCGCGCGGTTGAGCCGGCGGAAGAGGGCGACGCCGAGATCGGCCTCCAGCGCCTTGATCTGGTGGCTGATCGCCGCCGGGGTGACGTTCAGCTCCTCGGCGGCGGCATTGAAACTCAGATGCCGTGCCGCCGCTTCGAAGGCACGAAGGGCGTTCAGCGGGGGAAGTCGGGCCATGGCTTCAAGTTACTAAAACTAATTTGGAGATGAAAGAATAGTCGTTTGTCGGCGAGCGCCTGAAGCGCCGATATTTAGTGTCACAGGTGGCTGTGGCGGCTGCCGCAGATGAGGAAATATAATATGACGCTCACGATAGGAAAAGCCTTGATAGCGGTCCCCGCCGCACTGGTCCTGGGGCTGGCCTGGCTGGCTGTCGAGGCCGTTGAACGGTTCCAGTGCTATCGGCGGGCACGCCGCGAGCGGGATCAGTTGCTGGGGCTGGGCGAGCGCGAGCTGCGCGACATCGGCATCAGCCGCGTCGACGCGCTGCGTGAAGCCAGCCGGCCGCTGTGGAATGGCTGCCAGCCGAACGACTTCGATCTGCGGGGGGCGCAGCCATGACGCGCGAGACCATCCTCGCCCACGGCTTGCCCATGGGGTTCATCGAGCAGCACCGCCAGCAGGCCCGCGTCGCACAGGCCCGGGCCCTCGGCGCCTGCCTCGCCGCACTCTGGCGATCGTTGCGTGATGCGGCGGGGCGCCGGCACCCGGGCGCGCCGGCGCGCGCCTGAAGTCAGGCCGTAAGCTGTCTCGAATGGCTGAAAGCGGCTAGCGCAGCGCGCGCGGCAGGAAGAGCGGCCAGAGCAGCGCGATGCAGGCCAGCGCGCCGGCCTTTTGCATGTTGTCGGGCTTCACCGGACCGGCGAAGCCGATCCACAGCGCAAGCACAAGCCCGGCGGCGATATACGACCCGATGACAATTGCACCCATCACACGCTCCATCTCCGCACCTGCGGAAACGATCGACCGTTGACTGGTTAATCCTCGTTCACGGCGGTTAAAAACTATTTAAGAGGGCTGTGGAAATCAATAATAACATATTGAATAGAAACAATTTAATCTGCTTATCCTATATGTGGATAAGTGGTCGCCGGGCACCACACTATGCGGTATCCATTCTGGCCTGTGAGGGCGAATGGTTCGGTGCGCAAACGCACCCGGACCGGCACCGGAGGCGGTGCCGGTCGTGAGCCCTCGGCTCAGCGCTTCGCGTATTGCTGGGCGCCGAACAGAATCTCGCGCTGCTTGTCGTCCATCGGCCCGGGGCGCCGCTTGTCCGCGAGGATGGTGACGCCCTTCTTCACCGCCGGCCTTGCGTCGATCGCCTCGAACCAGCGTTTGAGGTTGGGGAAGTCCTCGAGCTTCTGTCCTTGGCGCTCGTAGAGCCGTAGCCAGGGGAACACGGCCATGTCGGCGATCGAGTATTCGCCCGCGAGATAAGGAACCTCGCCGAGGCGCCTGTCGACCACGCCGTAGAGACGTCCGGTTTCCTTGGTGTAGCGTTCAATGGCGTAGGGGATGGGCTCCGGCGCGTACTGACGGAAATGATGCGCCTGGCCGAGCATCGGCCCGATGCCGCCCATCTGGAACATCAGCCACTGGATGACCTGATAGCGGCCGCGCATGTCCTTGGGCATGAAGCGGCCGGACTTCTCCGCCAGGTACATCAGGATGGCGCCGGACTCGAACAGGGTGAGCGGCTTGCCTTCAGGCCCCTCGCTGTCGACGATCGCCGGCATCTTGTTGTTGGGGCTGATTTTCAGGAAATCCGGCTTGAACTGGTCGCCGCGCCCGATGTCGACGGGGATCGGGTTGTAGGGCATGCCCAGCTCTTCCAGCAGGATGGTCACCTTGAAGAGATTGGGTGTGGGCCAGCCGTAGAGGTCGATCATCAAAGCACTCCTTACCAACTGAGGCGCCAGGTCACGCCTATGCCTGAGTGTTCCAGCGTGTCGAGGCCGTCGCGGTTGCCCCCGGCACAGGCGGGGCATCGGCCGGCGGCTCCGCCGGCACTTCGCCACTTCCCCCCAGGTTGCGCAAGCGCTCGATACGGCGCTCGATCGGCGGATGCGTGGCGATGAGGTTGCTGCTCCATTCGCTGAAGTCGCGCAGCGGGTTGACGATGAACATGTGCTGGACCGCGCGGTTGCTGGCTTCGAGCTCGATCGTCGAGGCGTGCAGCTTCTCCAGGGCGGAGATGAGGCCCGTCGGGTTGCGGGTCAGCCGCACGGAGGTGGCGTCGGCCAGGAACTCCCGCTGCCGCGACACGGCGAACTGCACCATCATGGCAAAGAATGGAGCCAGCATGAGGCAGACCACGCCGATGACGATGAACAAGGCGGCGCCGCCATTATCCTTGCGGGAGGAGGAGCTGCTGCGCGCCGGCATCACGCGCATCAGGCGCACACCGAAATCGGCGAACAGGGCGATGAGGCCGACGAGTATCGCCACCGCGGTGGCGTAGCGGATGTCGAGGTTGCGGATATGCGCCATCTCGTGCGCCACCACGCCCTGCAGTTCGTCGCGGCTCAGCCCCTGCAGCAGACCGCGGGTCACGGCAATCGCCGCCCGGTCGCTACGCATGCCGGTGGCGAACGCGTTGAGCGCCGGGGACTCGATGACCGCCAGTTGCGGCAGCGGCAGGCCGGCGGCGATCGCCATCTCCTCGGCCACGTTGTGCAGGACGGGCTCCTGCTCGGCCGTCACCGTGGCGGCACCGGTCAGGCCAAGGATCGCCCGTCGTCCGCTCAGCAGGGTCACCAGCACACTGATCAGGCCGACACTGAGAAAGAGACCGGCGCCAAACACGCCGGACGGTGACCCGAAGGCTGGCGCGAGACCGGTCGCGGCCGCCTCAACCATCAGCCCGACGAGCCAGCCAACGCCGACGCCGAGGGCGAGAACGATGACGATGAGCAGTGTGGTGTTGCGACGGTTCTGCGCGTCGGCGGCGATGAAATCCGTCGCGATCAGGGCCTGTTTGACCACGCGCGGGGGCACCGGCTCGCCGCCGAGCCACGTGTAGCAGAGGCGGCAGCGTTTGGCCCGCCAGGTGAGGGTGGCGCCGCAGGACGGGCAGGTCTTGCTGCCGTCGGCCGGGGCCGATGCCGCGGCTGTCGTCTCGGCCATGGCCGCCGGCGGGCGCTAGCGCAGGCTGACCTTGATCGCGCCGCGTTCTTCCTCCGGCACCTGAAAATAGGGCGGTGCGGTGAAGCCGAAGGGGCCCGCGATGAAGTTCGATGGCACGCTCTGGATGCGGTTGGTCTGGGCCATGACGCTGTCGTTGTAGAACTGGCGCGCGAAGGCGATCTTGTTCTCGGTGGTCGTTAGCTCTTCCATCAGCCGCCCCACGTTCTGGTCCGATTTGAGCTGCGGATAATTCTCCATCAGCGCGAACAGCCGGCCCAGGGCACCGGAGAGCGCGCCCTCGGCGGCGATGGCCTCGGTCGGGGTGGTGGCCGAAACGGCGCGGTTGCGGGCCTCGATGACCCTGGTCAGCGTTTCCTGTTCGAACTGCATGTAGTTCTTGGTCACCTCGACCAGATTGGGGATCAGGTCGTGGCGCCGCTTGAGTTGCACGTCGATCTGCTGCCAGGCGTTGTTCACCTGGTTCCGGCCGGCGACCAGCTGGTTGTAGAGCACGACCAGGGCGACCAGCACGAAGGCGCCGGCACCAAGTACGACAAGGGTGGAGAGATCCATGGCCGGCCCGTGCTCCGGTTGAAAGGGGGTTTAACGCATACACCACCAGTAGAGGCCGGCCAAGGCGCGCCGGGGTCGAGGACTATCGGCGTGCGGCTTGCGGAGCGGATGCCAATGCCTATACTCCGCCGCGTTTCGCGACTGTTTAAGGACTTAAACGCATGGCTGCGGGCGACCAGAAGCCGGTCAAGAAAGTGGTGCTCGCCTATTCGGGCGGCCTCGACACCTCGGTCATCCTCAAATGGCTGCAGGAGACCTATGGCTGTGAGGTGATCACCTTCACCGCCGATCTCGGCCAGGGCGAGGAGGTCGAGCCGGCGCGCAAGAAGGCGCAGATGGCCGGCGTGAAGCAGGTCTTCATCGAGGATCTGCGCGAAGAGTTCGTGCGCGACTACGTCATGCCGATGTTCCGCGCCAACGCGCTCTACGAAGGCACCTATCTGCTGGGCACTTCGATCGCCCGGCCGCTGATCGCCAAGAAGCAGATCGACATCGCCCGCCAGGTCGGCGCCGACGCCGTGGCCCACGGCGCCACCGGCAAGGGCAACGACCAGGTGCGCTTCGAGCTCAGCTACTACGCGCTCGAGCCCGGCATAAGGGTGATTGCGCCGTGGCGCGAGTGGAAGCTCGACTCCCGCACCAAGCTTCTCGACTTCGCCGAGAAGCATCAGATCCCGATCGCCAAGGACAAGCGTGGCGAGGCGCCGTTTTCGGTCGATGCCAACCTCCTGCACATCTCCGCCGAAGGAAAGGTGCTGGAGGATCCCTGGCACGAGCCGGAAGAATTCGTCTATTCGCGCACCGTGGCGCCGGAGAAGGCGCCCGACAAGCCGCAATACGTGGAGATCGAGTTCGAGAAGGGCGATCCCGTTGCCGTTGACGGTCAGAGACTGTCGCCGGCGGCGCTGCTCACCCGGCTCAACGAAATCGGCCGCGACCACGGTATCGGCCGGCTCGACCTGGTCGAGAACCGCTTCGTCGGCATGAAGTCGCGCGGCGTCTACGAGACCCCGGGCGGCACGATCTGGCAGATCGCCCATAGAGGCATTGAATCGATCACGCTCGACCGCGGGGCGGCGCATCTCAAGGACGAGCTGATGCCGCGGTATGCCGAGCTGATCTACAACGGGTTCTGGTTCGCGCCCGAGCGCGAGATGCTGCAGGCGCTGATCGATCGCAGCCAGGAGAACGTCAGCGGCACGGTGCGGGTGAAGTGCTACAAGGGCCATGCCCGCGTGGTCGGCCGCAAATCGCCCAAGTCGCTCTACAGCCTCGCCCACGTCACCTTCGAGGAAGACCAGGGCGCCTACAACCAGCGCGACGCCGAAGGCTTCATCAAGCTCAACGCGCTGCGTCTGCGTCTGGCCAGCCGCCGCGGCAAGGGCTGAGCCTCACATCGCCGGCACGCCGGCGATCCAGGGGTGGGCGATCATCAGGCCGAAATAGGCCGCCGCGGCGAGAATGAGCCGCCAGGGCTGGACGCGGCCCATCCGGGCGCGCCCGGCGCGGATGGCGGCAAACGGTACGTTTGAGGTCACGGCTTCCAGGCGCGCGAAGCCCTCCGGGTCGCGCGTTCGGCGCTTGGCGTCGATCGCCACTGTGCCACCCAGCGCCAGCACCGCGAGACCACCGAAGAGCAGCAGCGAGGCGAGATCGCCGTTGGGCGGCAGATGCGCCAGCGCCCATAGCGCGATCCCCCACATCACCGGATGCCGCGTGACGGTCAGGATCCCGGGTGCGGGATCGCTTCCCGCCGGAGCGAGGGGCTGCGCCACCGCGGTCGGATTGCGTTGCGTGTAACCGCCAATCACCAGCAGTACCGCGACCGGCATGACGAAGAGCGGCACGAAACGGAAGATCGGCAGGGACGGCCAGAGCTCGACATGGGGCGCCCTGCCGTAGCTGACCAGCATCCCGGCGAAGGCGGCGATGGCGAGGATCGAATAGAGAGCGGCAAACAGGCCTTCGCCCAATGCCCGGACCAGAGGTGTCCGTACCGGCGAACTCGACAGCAGGAAATGACCGCCGACGAAGGCGAGCGTGGCCACGGCCAGGGCGCTCATGCCGCTCATCGGCGGAGTGTCACACGGTCTCGGGATCGATCAAGCGTCGCCGGCAGGCGGCGGTGAAGGTGTTCTCAAGCAGGCAGGCGATGGTCATCGGGCCCACGCCGCCCGGCACGGGGGTGATGGCGGCGGCCACCGGCAGCGCCTCGTTGAACGCCACGTCGCCGACGATGCGCATGGTGCCGTCCTTCTCGGTGACGCGGTTGATGCCGACATCGACGACCACGGCGCCGGGCTTGATCCAGCTGCCGCGGATCATCTCCGGCCGGCCAACCGCAGCCACCAGGATATCGGCGGTGCGGCACATGGCCGGCAGGTCCGGCGTCTTGGAGTGGGCGACGGTGACGGTGCAGTCGGCGCGCAGCAGCAACTGGGCGAGTGGCTTGCCGACGATGTTGGAGCGGCCGACGATCACCGCGTGCTGGCCGGCCAGCTGCGGCATGCCGGCGCGCAGCAGCAGCTCACAGCCCAGCGGCGTGCAGGGCACGAGGCCCGGCTGACCGGTCGCCAGGCGTCCGGCGTTGATCACATGGAACCCGTCGACGTCCTTGTCGGGGTTGATGGAATCGATCACCGCGCCGGAATCGATGCCCTTGGGCAGCGGCAGCTGCACGAGGATGCCGTCGACCTTGTCGTCGGTGTTGAGCTCGGCCAGCAGCTTCAGCAGCTGTGTCTGCGGGGTCGACTCGCGCAGCTTGTGCTCGAAGGATTGCAGGCCGGCTTCCTGCGCCGCCTTGCCCTTGTTGCGCACGTAGATGTGGCTGGCCGGGTTGTCGCCGACCAGCACCACCGCGAGGCCGGGCACGACGCCGTGCAGCTGTTTGAGCCGCTCGGTTCGCTTGAGCAACCGCTGGCGCAGGGCCGAGGCGTAGACCTTGCCGTCGATCAGCGCCGCCGTCATGCCGCAATCCTCTCGCTGAGCTGGCGGAACAGGATATCGGCGTCGCCGCGCACCAGCACACGCTTGAGCCGGCTCGTTGTCCCGCCGACGATCTCCAGGCTCGACGGCGGCAGCCGCCAGGCCTTGGCCAGAACCCGCAGCACGGCCTGGTTGGCGGCGCCGTCGGCGGGTGGGGCGGCGACATGGACGGCGAGAGCCCGCTCGGTGCCGCGCGGGCCCGCGACGTCCGTCGTGCCATCGATCTCGTCACGGCGGGCGCGCGGCGTCACACGGATCGTGACCACGACGCCGTCGCGGGTTGCGGTGAAAGGCAGGGGCTGCGCGGGCATGAGGGCGGTCCGCCGCTCAGGCGAGATATTCGATGATCAGGTTCTGCGCGAAGATCAGCAGCAGGATGAGGACGACCGGCGAGATATCGACGCCGCCCAGCAGCGGCACGATACGCCGGATAGGGCGCAGCGCCGGCTCGGTGATGCGGTAGAGGAACTCGCTCACCGTGTAGACGAAGCGGTTATGGGCGTTGAGCACGTTGAAGGCCAGCAGCCAGGACAGCACGGCCGAGGCGATCAGGATCCAGATGTAGAGGTTGATGACCGTGAGGATCAGCGAGATCAGCGAATTCATCGTCGCTCCGAAAATACCCGCCGGGAGGTCTCGTGACACCGCGGGAACGCCGCTGGAGAGGACCCTACAGAGCCCTCCGATCATGCGCAAGCCTTTGGCCAGGCAAGGGTTCCTGCCTCCTGCGGCCCCCCTTTTCCTTGACACGGGCGGGGCCCCGCACCCATTATCCCGGCCGCTTAGCACCGGCGGGGCCGTAGCTCAGATGGGAGAGCGCCTCGTTCGCAATGAGGAGGTCAGGGGTTCGATTCCCCTCGGCTCCACCAACCGCCGGAAATCCCACCGTTTCCCTGATCCAGGCGCGCCCCGGCGATGATCGGCAGCGACGGCAAGCCTCTGTCCAAGGACCGCATTCGCGAGCTGTTGCCGACCTACAATGGCGGCCGCCGTGGCTCAAAGGAGTTTTCCCAGCTGCCGCGCGGGCTGGTGATCCTTCTCGATAACCTTGCCGTGGGCAAAACGACCTACGTCAAAGCCGCCGACGGTCAGCTCCAGCTCAGTCGCCGCAAGGACAAGACGGTCGTTGCCGCCTGACGGCTGGCTGACGCGCTGTCAGGCGCGCTCGGTCAGCCCGGCCGGAAAAGTAAGTGTCGCCGCCGTGCCGTGACCGACCTCGCTCGTCAGCTCGATCCGCGCGCCGTGCATCTCGGCCAGACGCTTGCAGATGGACAGGCCGAGACCGGTGCCGCCGTTCGCCGGCTTGATTAGGGCGTTGTCGCCGACCGTGGAGAACGGCTCAAAGAGGCGCGGCAGCCTCTCGGCGTCGATGCCCACGCCGGTGTCGACGACCGAAAGCACGATCCCGCCATTCATGTCGAAGCGGCTGGTGCAGCGGACCCGGCCGCCGCGCGGCGTGAACTTGACGCTGTTGCTCAGCAGATTGAGCAGGATCTGCTTGATGGCCAGGCGATCGGCCTGCAGGCGCACCGGACCGGTATCGAATGCGGTGCTCAGCACGACACCGTCGGCGCTGGCCCGTCCGCGGAGCATCTGCAGGCACTCATCCAGAATCTCGCCAATGTCGATCGGCTCGGGCCGCAATTCGTAGCGCCCGGCTTCGATGCGCGACATGTCGAGGATGTCGCCGATCAGGCTGAGTAGATGCCGGCCGCTGAGGTTGATGGCGCCCGCGTACTCCTCGTAGCGCGATGAGCCCATAGGCCCGAAGGCCCGCGCCTGCATCATTTCCGAGAAACCGATGATGGCGTTGAGGGGCGTGCGCAGCTCGTGGCTCATCGTGGCCAGGAAGCTGCTCTTGGCGCGATTGGCCGCCTCGGCCTCGTCTCGGGCGAGACGCAGCGCCTCCTTGTCGCGCTGGATCTCGGTGATGTCGCTGCGGATCGAGACGATGCTGCCATCGCGCGTGCGGCGTTCGAGGATGCGTACCCATTGCCCGGTGGCCATCTGCTGGATGATTGGCTCGCCGGTCGGGTTGCGGTGCTGGGCGAGGCGCTCGCGGATGTACTCCTCTTCGCGGCCCCGGGCGGCGGGAATCTTTCCGGCATAGACACGCGCCCGCATGATCTCCTCGAAACGCGTACCGGGCCGCAGCGCCACGTAGCTCTCCATGTCCATGTTGCGGAACGCGGTGTTGCACAGCACCACGCGGTCCTCGGCATCCCACAGAATGAAGCCGTCGGTCATGGACTCGATGGCGTCGAGCAGCTGTGCGTCGACCTTGGGCGCCGGGGCATCGGCGCGCGCCATGGCTCTGTTGTTGTTCCGCTCGACCGGCATCGGGAACCCGCGACAGAAGCGATCTCTGCGCCGGTGGGCGCAGCCGATGATTGTCGCTAGGCAATGCTTAAGGACAGGTAACCTGATCCGCCGAGCAGTTTAGAGGCATTCTAAGGGGAGATTTTGCCACTCGCGGCCGGGTCTTTCGGCGACGGTTTGCGTGTGGGAGGTGGCGGCGCCTCCGCGGGCTCAATGACGTGACGCTGAACCCCCACGACATAGGTGCGTCCCCCGGCGGTGGTAATGGTCACCGGCCGGACCGAGTAGCCCCGGCCCACGCCGCTCTCCGGGCTTTGGGACCAAGCGGGTGAAGCGAGCAGGATGCCGAGTGCAATCAGCGCCAGGAGCGTGGTGAAGCTCATGTGCGCCTTCCCTTGGCCGGCGCGGCGCCCTTGGCGGGCGCCGGTGGCCGGGCCCGGGCGATCGCCTGCTCGTCGAGCGCCTGCGCCGTCTGCAGGATGATCTCGGTGGCCGTGGCGGCGTCCTTGAAGAAGATCTGGCCCTTGTTGGCGACGACGCGCATGCGCGTGGTACGGGCCGTCAGGCTTTCGAGCTCGATGTCGATCGTGCGGTCGCGGGCCGTGGCGCTGAGCATCCAGCCGCCATCGATCGCCGCATCGCCCTCCACCCCGATATCCATGCGCTCCAGGCCCTGCAGGGTGGCCTGACGCACGTCGCCGAGCGGGGCGGTGAACGTCTTGTAGGTGATGCCGGTCATGGTGTGCTCGACGCCGCTGCCCATGGCGACGCCCGCTCCAGCACTCGCGACGGTCATTCCGGCGGCCGCACAGCCGCTCAGCAGCAGCGCTCCCAGCGCCGCGGCGATCAACGCTTTCATCGGACCCCCAGTTCCGCCCCGACGGTTTTCTTCCCCTGGCGGCAGGTGCAACTTTAAAGCGTGGCCGTGGAAGGGCGAGGGACAACCCCGGGACTAATTGTGACCAAATTGCGGCGAGCAGCCGGCCGGCCGTATACTGGACGCCATTGAGCCACTGTGACTGAAGTCACTGACCGCTAACCGGGCTCGGCTATGCTTGGGCGTGGCATTGACCCAGCGGGGTTGGAGATTCGACATGCGCGTCATTCTTGGGGCTGCGGCCATCGCCGCGTTGTGGATCGGCGCCGCCGCGGCGCAGGCGCCGGTGGCGGTGGTCGAGGACGTGACCGGCAATCCGCCCGGGGTCGAGTTCATGGATTATGTCCCGGCCGGTAAGGTGATCCGCCTGGGCGCCAAGGACGCGGTGGTGCTCGGCTACATGAAATCCTGCTGGCGCGAGACCATCACCGGCGGGACGGTCACGGTCGGCGAGGAGCAGAGCACGGTCACCGATGGCCGCATCCAGCGGGAAAAGGTCGGCTGCGACAGCAAGTCACAACTGACGCAGGCTCAGGCCAGCAAGAGTGGCGCCATGGTCTTCCGCGCACCGCCCAGGCCGGCCACAGCACCCGGCGCACCGCCGGCGGCGCAGCTCACGCTCTACGGGCTTTCGCCCGTGGTCGAGGTCAAGGGGGGCGGCAAACTGGTCATCGAGCGCCTTGACCAGACCGGCGAGCGCCATGAGGTCACCATCGGGGGGCAGCAGCTGCTGCGCGGCTCGTTCTATGATTTCGCCAAGGCCGAGAAGGCACTCGAGGCCGGAGGCCTTTATCGCGCCAGCGTCGGCACCCAGCAGATCGTCTTCAAGGTCGATCCCTACGCCCGGCCCGGTCAGGCGCCGGTCGTTGGTCGCCTGCTGAGGTTTGTGCCGGCGAGCTGATTGATCCGCGCTCGTCATGGGGGGAATTAGCCGGCGCGACCTCGTCGCGGCCCTGATCATCGCGCTGGCGGCCGGCATGCTGTTCGCCACGCCGGCGTTCGACGTGCTGCGCGGGTTGTCGCTCGATGCGTTGACCGCGCTTCGCTGGCGTCTCGCAGGGCAGGCTCACGATCCCGCATCCTCGCCAGCGGTCGTCGTGGCGCTCGACGAGGAGACTTACCAGACCCCGCCCTTCGAGGGCACGCCCAACGTCACCTGGACGCGCGAGATCGGGCGCGTGCTGGGCGCCGTGATCGAAGGCGGGGCCAGTGTTGTCGGCTTCGACATCGTGTTTCCGACATCGATCGAGCAGTCGCAGATCTCTTTCGGCGAGGAGACGCTGGGTGCGCGCGTGCGCGGCTTCGATCGTGATTTCCTGCAGGCGCTCGCCCGCAACGCGCGGGCGGGAAAAGTCGTGCTTGGTCAGGTGCAGCATCAGGATCATCCGATCCAGCCCTCGCCGGGTCAGCGCATCGCCGTCGGGCAGCAGCGCAATATCCGTTTCCTCAACGCCTACAATGATCCTGACGATATCGTGCGGCGTCTGCCCCTGTGGTTCCAGGTGGGAGAGGAGCGCGTGCCGTCGATGGCGGTCGAGCTCGCGGCGCGTGCCCAGGGCGTGGCGCCGGAGCTTGGCGCCGATGGCAGCCTGCGGATTGCCGGCTATCGCGTGCCCGCCGAGATTCCAAACACCGTGACACTGCGCTTTGACGGTGGTGCCGACGATATCCCGACCTTTTCTCTCGCCGACCTGCGGGCCTGCGTGGAGAAGGACGACAAGGAGTTCTTCCGACGCCACTTCAACGGCAAGGTGGTCCTGCTCGGTACGGTGCTCGACGTTGAAGACCGCAAGATCACCTCGAAACGCTTCGCCACGGGAGTCGAGGGCTCTCGCGGGGCGCGCTGCGCGCTTGCCGCCCCTCAAAGCGAAAGCAAGTTCGTGCGCGATTCGATCTCGGGGGTCTACCTGCACGCCACGGCGGTCAACAACCTCATTCGCCGCGACGCGGTGAAGGAGCTGGCTCGGATACCGAGCGGCGCCATCGCTATCGGCTTCGCGCTGGCGACCTCAGTCGCCGCCCTGCTGCTTGCGCCGGTGTCCGCCGCCCTGGCCTTTGCCGGAATGGCCGTTGCCTGGACGGCCGCAACGACGGCCGCTTTCAATCAGGCGCTGGCGTTGCCGCTGCTCAATCCCGTTGCTGCCGGCGCACTCGCCCTGGTGGCGACGAACGGCTACCGCTTCATCGTTTCCGATAAAGACAAGCGCCTGCTGCGCAAAAGCTTCGCGCTCTACCTGGCGCCAGCGGTGATCGAGAAAATGATGGCCTCGCACAAGCCGCCGGCGTTGGGCGGCGAGAGCCGGACCATCAGCATCTTCTTCTCCGACGTGGCCGGGTTCTCCTCCTTCTCGGAGAAGCTGACCCCCAACGAGCTCGTGGCCCTGATGAACGAGTATCTCTCGGCCATGACCGACATCATCGAGGAGCATGGCGGGTTCGTCGACAAGTACATCGGCGATGCGATCGTCGCGGTGTTCGGAGCGCCGCTCGACGACCCGCGGCACGCCGCGCACGCCGTCCAGGCGGCGCTCAAGTGCCGGACCCGGCTCGAGGAGCTGAACCTCACGGCCGCTTCTTTCAAGGGCTTCAAGCTGGGCCAGCGCATCGGACTCAACTCCGGCGAGGCGCTGGTCGGCAATATCGGCTCGCGCCGCCGCTTCAACTACACGGTGATGGGGGATGCGGTGAACCTCGCGTCGCGGCTGGAAGGCGCCAACAGGTATTTCGGCAGCACGATCATGGCGGCGGAGAGCACCGTTGCGCTGGCCGGCGACGGATTCCTCTGGCGCGAGCTCGACGCCATCCGGGTAAAAGGTCGCGCCCAGCCGGTGAAGATTTACGAGCCTCTGGCCGAAGCCGGTCAGGAGACGACCGAACAGGCGGAGCATGCGAGCGCCTACGCCGAAGGGCTCGCGGCCTGGCGCCAGCGGGACTTCGCCGGCGCGATGATGGCTTTTTCGGGCACCGCGGGCGCAGATCCGGCAGCGGCCATGTTCCTTGAACGCGCCAAGGCCTACGCCTACAAGCCTCCGGGGCCCGATTGGGAACCGGTCAACACCCTCGAAGGAAAATAGACGTTGCCCCTCAGCAAAACGGCGCCGATTGCCTTTCTCGGTCTTGGCAACATGGGTGCGGCCATGGCGCTTCGCCTCCTCAAGGCCGGCTACAAGGTTCGCGTCTACAATCGCACCATCGCCCGCGCCCGTCGCCTGGTGCCGCATGGCGCGATCGTCGCGGCGAGCCCGCGCGAGGCGGCGCAAGGGGCGAAGGTGGTTTTCTCCATGGTCGCCGACGATCGTGCTTCGCGCGATGTCTGGCTGGGCCGCAACGGTGCGCTTGCGGCGCTCGCCTTGGGGGCATGGGCTGTCGAATGCTCGACCCTTTCGGCGGGCTGGATTCAGGCGCTGGCCACGAAGGCCGCGGCGCGCAAGGTGCGCTTCGTCGACTGTCCGGTGACCGGCATTCCCAGCGATGTGGAAGCCGGGCGGCTGATCCTGTTCGTCGGCGCCGAGAGATCGGCTGTGACGGCTCTGCGCCCGGCGTTCGATGCCCTGGCGAAGGAAGTCATCCATTTCGGGCCGGTGGGGGCCGGCAACGCCTACAAGCTGATGATCAACCTCATGGGCTCGGTGCAGATCGCGGCCCTGGCCGAAGGGCTGGTTCTCGCGGAGCGCGCGGGCCTCAAGCTCGACAAGGTCGTCTATGCCCTCCTCAAGGGAGCGGCGGCAAGCCCGCAGGTCGTGCGCAATGCGCAGCGCATGCTCGAAGGCCGCCCGGAGCGCAACATTATCTTCTCCGGTCGGCTGCGCCTGAAGGACACGCGCTATGGCGTGGATCTGGCTCGTCGTCTTGGCTTCGACGCGCGCTTCGGCAAGGTCGCCTTGCGGCGCTATCGGGAGCTCGTCGATAGCGGCTTCGGCGAACTCAACGAAAGCAAGCTCATCGACACGGTCCGACGGAAACCGCCGGGGCGCTAACCCCTCGGGGTTACCTCGAAGGAGACCGCTCTCGGACACCGCGGGCGGTTGATACGGCCACGGCTCCGCTTACTTCTGCGGTACCGCCCGACGCTGCGCAGGGGCAGCGGACAGCGGCGTCCTGCCAGGAGAAGCCCATGAAACCCCTCTTTCACATTGCCGTGGCCGGCATTCTGTTGCTGGTCGCGGGCTGCACCACCGACATGCAGAAGGCCCAGCGCACCCAGGCGCAGGGCGGCACCGATTTCACCCGCGCCCAGGCGGGCACCTATCTGGCGATGTCCGAGAACCAGTGGCAGGGGCAGGTGGACTTCACCGGCTCCGAGCATTTCGCGCGCAAGTCGATGCGCGCGGCGCGCGGCGAGGCCGTCGCTCCCGACGTGCCGGGAGAGAAGGGCTTCCGCCCGGTCAAACTCGGCAACGAGCTGACGGCGGCGCGCCAGCGTCTGACCACTGCCCTGCAGAACAATGCCACGACCAGCAATCCGACCCTGGCGGCGCGAGCGCAGGGCGCCTTCGATTGCTGGCTCGACGAGGCCGCGGACCCGATCTTCGCCGTCGAAGGCGAGTGGCTCGACAGCAAGGTGCAGAACTGCCGGCGCGATTTCGAATCGGCGATGACCGAGCTCGAAGGAGCGCGTCCGGCCGCCGCCGCTCCGGCTCCGGCGCCAGCCCCCGCGCCGGCACCGGCCGCGCGTCCCGCCGGTCCCGACCAGTCATTCCTCGTCTTCTTCGATTTCGACCGATCGAACCTGACAACCGAGGCGATGGCCGTGATCCGGCGGGCCGTCGAGAACGTGCGTCGGGGTGGTGTTTCGCGGATCACCGTGACGGGGCATGCTGACCGTTCCGGCGCGGATGCCTATAACCTGGCGCTGTCGCAGCGCCGGGCCAACGCAGTCCGCGATGCGCTGGTGCGCGAAGGCGTGCCCGCCAACCGTGTCACCACGGCAGCCCGCGGCGAGAGTCAGCCGCTGGTGCCGACTCCCGATGGCGTGCGCGAGCCGCAGAACCGGCGCGCCGAGATAGTCGCGCAGTAAGTTCGCAGGAAGGGGCACGCCGCCGGTGTGCCCCTTCACGTCTTCCTAGTTGGCTTCGCGCTTGAGCCGCTCGATCTGCTCCTGGACCTCCTGCCGCTCTCGTGCGCCGGCGGGCAGCTGATCGAGCAGGCGCTGCCAGAGGGCGACGGCCGCGGCGCGGCGGCCGGCCTCCGCTTCGGCCACACCGACGAACCACAGCGCATCGCCATGGTTCGGGTCGACGTCGAGAATCTTGCGCATGACGTCGACGAAAGCAGGGGGCAGCTTGTCGCCGGGCGTGATGCTCTCGAAGAGCGCCCCGGCGTAGTCGCTCAGCACATCGACCCGCCCTGGCGCCAGTGCCGCCGCTTTGCCATAGGCTTCGATCGACTTCTCACGCTCGCCCAGGACCTTGCGCGCCCGGCCCAGGCGCCGCCAGCCGTCGATGTCGTTCGGCTCGGCCTCGAGGCGTGCCGCCAGCGATTCGACCATGCCGCGGATCATCTCCTGCTGCTGTCCCGAGGGCAGGCGGGCGATGGCCTCGGCCTGGGGCCCGCCCGGCACCGCGGCATCGCGTGCGGCCAGCGATGTAGCGGCCGCGGACGGTGTGAGACTTCCCGGATCGATCCTGGCTTCTGCGGCCACCCGGCGGATCTGCGCGCGCACACCTTCGAGCCAGGGCGCATCGGGTGGTGAAATCGCCGCCAGGTCCGTCCATGCCTGCAGGGCCTGTCGGGCTTCGCCGGCTTGTGCATGGGCAAGGCCTATATAGAAACGGGAGCGCGGCTCGCGCTCGTCAGCTTTGGTCACGGCCTCGAAGAGACGGATCGCCTCCGGCGTCACCGTGCCCCCGGCACCCTGCACCAGCGCTTCGGCGAGCCCGCCCCGTGCGTCGTTCGACTCCGGAGCAAGCCGCAAGACGTTGCGCCACGCCGCGACAGCGTCGTCGTGGCGGCCGAGCGTGCCGTAGGACCGCGCCAGAAGCGTCCAGCCCTGGGCGTCGTCCGGCCGGTCCTTGAGCCGTTCGGCGAGCTGAGCCACCAGCGATTCGTCCTGACGTGTATCCGATTGGGCGCCCGCGTGACGCTGCGCCAGAGGTTGTGCGGGCAGATGCGGCGAGCCGAGATCGAGATAAAGCACGAACGCGCCGAGCGGTGCGGCGACGGCAAGAGCGAGGGCTGCCAGCGGCGCGCCACGCGGGGCCCGACCCGGTGTGACTTCGGCGCGGCTGGCATTGTCGGCCGCCAACGCCCGGCGGCCAATCTCGGTTTGTGCCGCGCGAGCTTCCGTCTCGTCGATCAGGCCGCGCCGAATATCCCGCTCCACCTCGGCCATCTGGTCGCGATAGATCTCGATGTCGTAAGCGGAGCGCGAGGCACTCTCCGGCGGGCGCCGCAGGAACGGCAGCAGAAGCGCGCCCGCGGCGGCGAGTGTCATCGCCATGAACACGGCCCAGATCATTTCTGTTCCCGTCCGATCAACTCGGCCAGGCGCCGCTCTTCATCGGCAGCCAGAGGTGCGGCTGCCGGTACTGCCGGCCGGCGGCGCAAAAAAACCAGCAGACCCAGGCTTGCGACGACCAGGATGACGGCCGGGCCGAACCATAGCGGCCAGGTATCCGGCCGCACCGGCGGGCGCATCAGTACGTTGTCGCCGAAGCGGCGAACGAGGAACTCGTTGATCGCCGGATCGGAATCGCCAGCGACGATCCGTTCGCGCACGATTCGGCGCAGATCGGCGGCGAGCGGGGCGTTGGAATCGTCGATCGACTGGTTCTGGCAGACCTGGCAGCGGATCTCGCGCGACAGGGCGCGGGCGCGCGCTTCCTGTTCGGGGTCGGGAAGCACCTCGTGCGGCAGCACGCCACCCGCCGGTGAGGCCAGCAGGGTGAAGGCGAGGGCGGCCAGAAGGCGTCTCATCGGCTCAGGCTCGCGATCAGCGGCAGGAGCGTCTGCTGCAGATCCTTGGGCGAGATCGGCCCGACATGCTTGTGCCGGATGTGTCCGGTGCGGTCGATGACGAAGGTCTCCGGTACACCGTAAACGCCCCACTCGATGCCCACCCGGCCGCTCTCGTCATGGCCGATGGCGGCGTAGGGATTGCCGAGCTCCCGCAGGAAGCGCGCGCTGTCCTCGGCCTTGTCCTTGTAGCTGATGCCGTAGAGGGCAAGGCCGTTCTCGCGTCCGAGCCGCATGAGGACCGGATGCTCGACGCGGCAGGGCACGCACCACGAGGCAAAGACGTTGACCAGCGCCACCTTGCCGCGCAGATCCGAGGCTTTGAGGGCGGGGACGTTCGCACCCTCAAGCGCCGAGAGCGTGAACTCGGGCACCGGGCGATCGAGCAGGGCGGAGGGGACCTTGCTGGGGTCGCGCGTCAGACCGATGGCGAACCAGATGGCGATCGCGGCGAAGGCTGCCAGCGGAAGCAGGTAGACAAGGCGCCGCATGTCACTCCGCGGGCGAGATGGCGGGTCGCGCCGGGGCCGGCACCGGCGCGCCGACGCGGTGGCGGCGGTCGGTCAGCGACACCCCGCCGCCGAGGGCCATGACGATGGCGCCGATCCAGATCCAGGGAATGAGCGGGTTGTAGTAGAGGCGCGCCGCCCAGCCGGCGTTCGGATCCGCTGGGAGCGCGGGCCCGCCCATCTGCTGGGATTCCTGCGGGTCGCCGATCACGGCGTAGAGATCGGCGATCCATAGCGTATGGATCGCGGCTTCCGTGGTGGTGGTGCGCTGGACGGGGAAGAATCGCTTGGCGGGATGTAGCGTCGCGACGGGCCTGCCGTTCCTCGTCACCTCGAAGGTGCCGCGCCGGGCGACGTAGTTCGGCCCGTGCTCCTCGACCGCGCCCTTGAAAAGGAAGCTGTAGCCGGCGAGCTCGACCTTGTCGCCCGGGTGCACGATCTGCACCTTCTCCACCTGCCATGAGGAGGAGGCGACGGCGCCGGCGATGAACAGGCCGAGCCCGAAATGCGCGATGGCCATGCCCCAGGCCGAGCGGGGCAGGCCGGCCAGCCGATTGAGGGAGTCGCCGACGGGCGCACGAAACAGACGGATGCGCTCGGCCAGCTCGATCAGGGCGCCGGCGCAGCACCACACGGCGAGCGCGATGCCGAAGGCGGAGAGCACCGAGCCGACGCCGTACACGAGAACGGTGCCGACGAGCGCCGCCAGGCTGGCGACCAGAGCGATCCAGAGCCGCGCCGTCGCCCCTGCCAGATTGCCGCGCTTCCAGGCGAGCAGGGGGCCGAAGACGACGGCGATCGCCAGCGGCACCATCAGCGGCACGAAAGTCGCGTTGAAGAAGGGCGGACCGACCGAGACCTTGGTGCCGGAAACGGCATCGAGGAAGAGCGGATAAAGCGTACCGAGGAACACCGTCGCCGCCGCGGTGGCCAGGAGCAGGTTGTTGAGCACCATGGCGCCTTCGCGGCTCACCGGCGCGAAGATGCCGCCTGGCCGGAGCATGGGCGCGCGCCAGGCATAGAGCGCCAGCGAACCGCCAATGGCGATCACCAGGATGACCAGGATGAACAGTCCGCGCGTCGGATCGACGGCGAAGGCGTGAACCGAGGTCAGCACGCCGGAGCGCACGAGGAAGGTGCCGATCAGCGACAGCGCGAAGGCCAGGATGGCGAGCAGGATGGTCCAGCTTTTGAGTGCGTCGCGCTTCTCGGCGACGATCGCGGAATGGAGCAGCGCCGTGGCCACGAGCCAGGGCATGAACGAGGCGTTCTCGACCGGGTCCCAGAACCACCAGCCGCCCCAGCCGAGCTCGTAGTAGGCCCACCAGCTGCCGAGCGCGATGCCGATGGTGAGCGCCGCCCAGGCGCCGAGAGTCCAGGGGCGCACCCAGCGCGCCCAGGCCGGATCGACGCGGCCTTCGATCAGCGCCGCGACCGCGAAGGAGAACGTCGTCGAGAGCCCGACATAGCCGAGATAGAGAAACGGCGGATGGAAGGCGAGACCGGGATCCTGCAGCAGCGGATTGAGGTCGCGGCCGTCGAGCGGTGGCGGGTCCAGGCGCTCGAACGGGTTCGAGGTGAAGACGACGAAGGCGAGGAAGGCGACAGCCGTCATCGCCTGGATGGCCAGCACGCGCGCGCGCAAGGGCGGCGGGAGGTTTCGCCCGAAGGCGGCGACCGCCGCACCGAAGAGGGCGAGGATCAGCACCCAGAGCAGCATCGAGCCTTCGTGATTTCCCCAGACGCCGCTCACCTTGTAGAGCAAGGGAATGGCCGAATTGGAATTCTCGGCCACGTTGCGCACGCTGAAATCGCCGACGATGTAAGCGTGCGTGAGACAGCCGAAAGCCAGGGCCACGAATCCGAACTGCGCGAGCGCGGCGCTGCGTGCCATGTCCATCAATGACGCGTCGCCGCGCGCCGCGCCGATCAGCGGCACGCTCGTCTGCACCAGGGCCACGGCGAGCGCCAGAACGAGCGCGTAAAGCCCGATTTCGGGAATCATTCGGCGGCGGCCTTCATACTGGACATTCTAGACATGATTGGACATCAAATGGACGTTAAATATCCAATAAATTCAATATTCTAGATAGAGGGCACGGCCGGCTATGGCGAGTCTTGCGGGCTTCTACTTGCCCTTGCCCATCGTCTCGTTCCAATGGCCGGACTTCTTCAGCGCCTCGGCCACCTCGGGCGGCATGTAGTTCTCGTCATGCTTGGCCAGCAGCTCGCGCGCCCGGAACACCCCGTCGGTGCCGAGCTTGCCGTTGGCGATCACGCCCTGCCCCTCGCGGAAGAGATCGGGAAGGATGCCGGCGTAGAGCACGGGCACCGACTTCTCGAGATCGGTGATGGCGAAGCGGACCTCGACGGTGCGCCCCGAATCGGCGCCGCCGCGCGCGATCGAGCCGACCTCGACCAGGCCGCCGAGGCGGAAGGTCCGTTCGGGCGGGATCTGCTTCGCGGCAAGATCGCTGGGGCTGTAGAAGAACACCAGATTGTCCTGGAAGGCGGTCAGGGTCAGCGCCGTCGCCGTGCCGAGGCCGAGCAGGAACAGGCCAAGGATGTAAAGGCGCCGCCGCTTGCGGGTCATGGGGTGTCGCCCCTGGGGCGGTTCCGCCGCGGGCTCTCGGCCTCTGCCCGCTCGAGATCCGCCTCGCGCGCCTTGAGCGTGCGGTGGCTGACGATCCACAGCGCCGCCAGGACGACGCAGACGAGGACATAGGCCGGCCAGACATAGGCCGCGTAGCCGCCCATGGCGAAAATCTCGCTCATGCCGAGGCCTCGGCCTCGATCGCGCCATGCGCGAACTGCAGCGCCCGCAGGCGTCGCGCCAGGATCTCGCTGCGCATGCGGATCAGGGTCAGGCTGACGAAGTAGAAGGTAAAGCCGAACGCCATGAGCAGCAGGGGAATCAGCATCGAGGAGTGGATGGCCGGCGCGTCCAGACGGGTGAGCGAGGCCGGCTGATGCAGCGTATTCCACCAGTCGACCGAGAACTTGATGATCGGCACGTTGACCACGCCGATCAGCGCCAGCACCGCCGCAGCCTTGCCGCCGCGCGTCGGGTCATCGAAGGCGTTGGCGAGCGCGATATAGCCGAGATAGAGGAAGAAGAGGATCAGCACCGAGGTCAGGCGCGCGTCCCACACCCACCAGGTGCCCCACATCGGCTGGCCCCAGAGCGAGCCGGTGACCAGACACAGCGCGGTGAAGCAGGCGCCGACGGGCGCCATGGCGCGTCCGGCGAGCTCGGCCAGCGGATGCTTCCAGACCAGCAGGACCGCGCCGGCGATGGCCAGGTTGACGTAGGAGAACAGGGCCATCCAGGCCGAGGGCACGTGCACATACATGATGCGCACGCTCTGGCCCATCTGATAGTCGCCCGGCGAGGCGACGAGGGCGAACCACAGGCCGCTCGCCAGGCACAGCGCGGTCAGCGTCGCCGTCCACGGGTAGACGGCGCGGGCGAGGCGCTGGAAGCGGCCAGGATTGGCGAAGCGCTGCATGGGCAGGTGTACGATTTAACGCCTTCGGCCGGTCATTTCCACGGCTTTGAGTATGCCGGCTGGACGCTAATAAACCCTTGGGCGGCCTGTTTTATTTCACCCGCTTAGCGGTTGGCGGGGAGTTTTACCCCCAGGCAGATTTTTCACTTGCTGAAACCTTAAGTTCATTTGAAAGTCATGTGACTGAAAAAATCGGCCTCTAATGTTCGCTTGAACGTAAGGGGGCTGAGTGGGGAAACGGGCAGCATGACGGCGGATGAACGCGTCCAGGCCATCGTCGAGCGGGTGCGGCGCGACGGCTTCCAGGCCATCGAGGCGCTGGCCGAGGTCTATGGCGTCACGCCCCAGACCATCCGCCGCGACGTCAATCTTCTCTGCGAGCGCGGCGTGCTGCGCCGGCGTCACGGCGGAGTCGAGTGGCCAGCCGCCAGCGAGAACCTCGCCTATCCGGCGCGCCAGGTCCTCAACATCGAGGCCAAGCGCCAGATCGCAGCCCTGGTGGCGCGCGAGGTGCCGCCCTCGTCGTCGCTGTTCTTCGGCATCGGCACGACGCCCGAAGCCTGCGCCCGGGCGCTGGCCGACCATGCGGGGCTGCGGGTGATGACCAACAACCTCAACGTGGCGCTGGCCTTCGGCCGCAGCCCGGGCTGCGAGGTGACCATCGCCGGCGGCAGGCTGCGCACGCCCGACCATGATGTGATCGGCGGCGACGCCATCGGCTTCTTCGACCGTTTCAGCGTGGATATCGGCATCTACGGGGTCGGCGGCGTCGACGAGAGCGGTACGCTGCTCGACTTCACGCATGAGGAAGTCAGCATGCGCCAGTCGCTGGCCCGGAACTGCCGCCAGCGCTTCCTCGTGCTCGACCATTCGAAATTCGGCCGCCGGGCCACGATGCGCGGCGGCCATATCAGCGAGGCCAGCACCGTATTCACCGATCGCCCGCTGCCCTCCGCCATCGCCAACCGGCTGGCGGCGGATGGTGTTCGCGTCGTCGTCGCCAACAGTTCAAACCACTAACGTCGAAAAGAAGGAGAGGACCCATGTTGAAACGCGCCTTGTTTGCCGCAGCGCTCGCGCTGACGGCGTTCAGCAGTGTCGAGGCGTCGGCCCAGGGCCGCGCCATCTGCTACAACTGCCCGCCGGAATGGGCCGATTGGGGCTCGCAGCTGCGCGCCATCCAGCAGCGCCTCAACATCCAGGTCCCGCCGGACAACAAGAACTCGGGTCAGGCCATCGCCGCGCTGATCGCCGAGAAGAACAACCCGGTCGCCGACGTCACCTATCTTGGCGGCATCGCCGCCGACCCGGCCAAGGACGCCGGCATCCTCACGCCCTACAAGCCGCAGGGCTGGGACAAGATCCCCGCCGACCTCAAGGATCCGGACGGCAACTGGTTCACCATCCACTCGGGCACGCTCGGCCTGTTCGTCAACAAGCAGGCGCTGGGCAACAAGCCGGTGCCGCAGAGCTGGGCCGACCTGCTGAAGCCCGAGTACAAGGGCCTCGTCGGCTATCTCGACCCGACCTCGGCCGCCGTCGGCCAGCTCGGCGTCATGGCGATCAACCTGGCGCTCGGCGGTACGTACGAGAACCTCGACAAGTCGATCCAGTACTTCAAGGCGCTGGCCAAGAACGACCCGATCGTGCCCAAGCAGACCTCGTATGCGCGCGTGATCTCGGGCGAGATCCCGATCCTGCTCGACTACGACTTCAACGCCTATCGCGGCCAGTACACCGACAAGGCGCCGGTGCAGTTCGTCATCCCGAAGGAGGGCACGGTCGTGTTCCCCTACGTGATGGCGCTGGTCAACAAGGGGCCGAACGCCGCGAACGGCAGGAAGGTGCTCGATTTCGTGCTCTCGGATGAAAGCCAGGCGATGTGGGGCAACGCCTATCTGCGCCCGGTCTTCGCCGACCGCCTGTCGGCAGACGCCAAGGCGAAGTTCCTGCCCGACAGCGAGTACGCCCGCGCCAAGCCGATCGACCTCAAGAAGCTGGCGGCGGCGCAGAAGAGCATCATTGATCGCTATCGGGCTGAGGTGAACTGAGAAGAAAGAGGGGCGGTGCTTCGGCGCCGCCCCTTTACGATTGTCGACGGTGCTCCCTCACCCGCTCACTCCGTTCGCGCCCTCTCCCCGCGGGAGAGGGCTAGTCTTTCGCGCGCCTCTGGTCCCTCTCCCGCCGGGAGAGGGTTGGGGTGAGGGGAAGCCGTGACACAAGACAACTCTCGCCTGACCCTTCTGCTGCTGCCCGCCGGCATCTTCTTCGGCGCGTTCTTCCTGCTCCCGCTCGCCCAGCTCTTCCACATCGGCCTGACCGGCAAGGAAGGCTGGAGCGCCTACACGGCGATCGTCACCGACCGTAACTACTTCTCGAGCCTGGTTTCGACCCTCGGCCTCGCCGCGATCACCACCGTGGTGACGCTGATGGTCAGCGGTCTCGCCGGTGTCTTCCTGCAGCGCAACCGCTTCCCCGGCAACGGCGCGCTGGTGGCCATGCTGACCTTCCCGCTGGCTTTTCCCGGCGTGGTCATCGGCTTCATGGTCATCATGCTGGCCGGCCGGCAGGGCCTGATCGGCGATATCAGCCGCTTCCTCACCGGCGACAAGATCGTCTTCGCCTATTCGATGGCCGGTCTGTTCATGGGCTACGTCTACTTCTCCATCCCGCGCACCATCCTCACGGTGATGGCGGCGGCCGAGAAGCTCGACCCGAAGCTGGAGGAAGCGGCGCGCTCGCTCGGCGCCTCGACCTGGCATGTGGTCGTGGATGTCATCATCCCGGGCCTGAAGCCGGCCTTCATCTCGGCTGGAGCGATCTGCTTCGCCACGGCGATGGGCGCCTTCGGCACGGCCTTCACGCTGGCCACGCGCATCAACGTGCTGCCGATGGTGATCTACACCGAGTTCACGCTCGAGGCGAACATCGCCATGGCGGCGGCGCTGAGCTTCGTGCTGGGCGCCGTGACCTGGGTGGTGCTGGCGGTGGCGCGCACCGCCGCCGGCAGCACCGTGGCGGCGGCGGGGTAGGCGCTTCAGATGAAATCGCATCGTCACCGCCTCTCAGGTCGTCATGCCGGCGCCAGTCTTTCGCGCACATCGCCGGCCGTAGCGGCCGACGATGCTGCGCTATGGGGCCGGCATCCAGGGCGAGTGCGGAGCTCGTGGCTTCTGGACCCCGGCCTTCGCCGGGGTGACGAGGTGACCGTGGAAAGGGGCATCGCGACATGAAGCGCAGCGCCGCCTTCTACGCTCAGCTCGCCTTCACGCTGCTGGTCTGTGCCTTCCTCATCGTTCCGGTGATCCTGTCGATCCTCGCCGGGGTGACGGTGAACTACCTGAATGGCATCCAGAGCGGCTTCACCCTGCGCTGGGTCTACGCGGTCTGGGACGGCTATCGCGACACCATCTTCCTGTCGATCGGTATCTCCCTGGCCTGCCTCGCCGGCACCCTGATTCTCGGCATCCCCGCCGCCTACGCCCTGGCCAAGCGCCAGAACGCCTTCAGTCGGGCGCTCGAGGAACTGCTGGTCATGCCGGTGGCCGTGCCCGGCCTGGCCACGGCCCTGGCCCTGATCGTCACCTATGGCGGGGCTGGCGGCTTCCGCACTTCGTGGACCTTCATCCTGGTCGGCCACATCCTGTTCACCCTGCCCTTCATGGTGCGCTCGGTGCTGGCCGTACTCAGCGCCATCGACCTCAAGACCCTGGAGGAGGGGGCGGCCAGCCTCGGCGCCAGCTTCTGGCAGCGTTTCTTCCATGTCGTGCTGCCGAATTGCCGCGGCGGCATCCTTGCCGGTTCGCTGATGGTCGTCACGCTGTCCATGGGCGAGTTCAACATGACCTGGCTGCTGCACACGCCGCTGAACAAGACCCTGCCGGTCGGCCTGGCGGACGCCTACGCCTCGCTGCGGCTGGAGATCGGCAGCGCCTACACCCTGGTCTTCTTCCTGATGATCGTGCCGCTGCTCGTCGCCATGCAGTGGCTGGGTCAGGCGCGCCCCACCAAGTTCGTCGCCGATGACGAGTAGATGATATGACCGAGAGCATGAAACCGCTGGCCATCACCCTTACGGGCTGCGCCAAGACCTTTACTGACGGGACGAAGGCGCTGGAGCCGCTCGACCTCGCCATCAGCGCCGGAGAGACGGTGGTGCTGCTTGGCCCCTCGGGCTGCGGCAAGACGACCACCCTGCGCATCATCGCCGGGCTCGAGCAGCCGGATAAAGGCGGCACGGTGCGATTCGACGGCGAGGACGTGACGCCGCTGCCCATCGAGAAGCGCAACGTCGGCATGGTGTTCCAGTCCTACGCCCTGTTTCCCAACATGAGCGTGGCCGAGAACATTGGCTACGGATTGCGCCTGCGCAAGACCGAGGCGGCGGCGTTGCGTTCGCGCGTCGGTGAGATGCTGGCCATGATGCGCATCGAGAAGCTGGCCGACCGCAAGATCGACCAGCTTTCCGGCGGCCAGCGTCAGCGTGTGGCCCTGGCCCGCGCGCTCGCCGTACGGCCGCGCGCCCTGCTGCTCGACGAGCCGCTGACGGCGCTCGACGCCAAGCTGCGTGACGCGCTGCGTATCGAGATCGACGAGCTGCTGCGCCGACTCGGCATCACCGCGGTCTATGTCACCCACGACCAGGCCGAGGCCATGGCGCTGGGCGATCGTATCGTGGTGATGGAGCACGGCAAGGTGGCCCAGGTTGGTACGCCCAGAGACATCTACCAGCGCCCCGCCACGCTCTTCGTCGCCGATTTCATCGGGACGATGAACCGCGTGCAGGGTCGGGTCGCCAATGGCGGGTTCATCACCTCAGCCGGGACGATCCCATGGACCACAGCACCAGCGCATATCACCGAGGCGATGTTCCGGCCGCAGGATGTCAGCCTCGCCGAAGGCGGCCAGGCCCATCTCCAGGGCACGATCGTCGCCGCCTTCTTCCTTGGCGACCGTACGCGCCTGGCGGTCAATGTCGGCGGCGACAAGCCGCTGATCCTGGAGACCGGGACGCGGCGCGACTTCAAGCACGGCGAGTCCATCGGCCTGCGCATCGACCCGCACGGCCTGCTGTCGTTGTGAAATGGACCAATCGTCATGCCGGCGAAGGCCGGCATCCAGACTCTGGGCCCCGGCCTTCGCCGGGGTGACGACCGGGAGTGGATAACCAATGCTCATTCTTCAGATCACCGATACGCATATCAAGCTGCCGGGCAAGCTGGCCTACAAGAAGGTCGATACGGCGGCGATGCTACGCGCCTGCGTGGCGGAGGTTTCGACGCTCGACCCCCGGCCGGATGTCATCGTGCTGACCGGCGATCTGGTCGATCTCGGCCTGCCCGAGGAATACGCCCATCTCAAGAGCATCCTCGCGCCGCTCAAGGCACCGATCTACGCCATCCCGGGCAATCACGACGATCGCGATTCCATGCGTGAGGCCTTCCGCGAGGAAGGCTATCTGCCGGAAAGCGGCTTCCTCAACTACGCCGTCGACACATGGCCGCTGCGCCTGATCGGCCTCGACACCGTGATCCCGATGCAGGGCGGCGGCGAGCTCGATGCCGAGCGCCTCGCCTGGCTCGATGCGGCGCTGGCGCAGAAACCGTCAGCCCCCACCGTGGTGATGATGCATCACCCACCGTTCCCGACAGCCATTGCCCACATGGACAAGATCGGCCTCAAGGGTCGCGACGGTTTCGCTGGCATCATGGCGAAGCATGGCCAGGTGCAGGCCATCCTCTGCGGCCATCTGCACCGCACCATCCAGGCGGTGGTCGGTGGTCGGCGTGCCACGACCTGCCCGAGCCCGGCGCATCAGGTGGCGCTCGACCTGCGCCCCGACGGCCCCAGCGCCTTCCGCATGGAGCCGCCGGGCTACATGCTGCATCTCTGGCGCCACGGTACACTGGTCAGCCACGCGGCGGTGCTCGGCGAGCACGCGGGGCCGTTCCCGTTTTTCGATCCCGCCGGATCGCTGATCGACTGAGATTGTCAGGAGTGTCGCAGCGCCGCAGCGGCGGCGACCGGCGCCACCGGCAGGAACAGGGCGAGCAGGCCGCCGAGCAGCAGCAGGTGCGGTTGGGGCGACAGGCCCTGAGCCGCCGCGTCGACCGCGGCGACGCCGAAGATCAGCACCGGGATATAGAGCGGCAGCACCAGCAGGCCTATGAGCACGCCGGCGCGCCTTGCCCCGAGAGTGAGCGCGGCGCCGGCCGCGCCGATCAGGCTGAGTATGGGTGTGCCCAACAGCAGCGAACCCAGCAGCGCCGGGAAGGCCTCGGCCGGCATGTGCAGCATCAGCGCCAGTAGCGGCGAGATGACGATCAGCGGCACGGCGCTGACCAGCCAATGGGCCAGCACCTTGCTGAGCACGAGGAACTCGAGCGCCACGGGCGACAGAGCGATGAGATCGAGGCTGCCATCCTCGGCATCGTCGCGGAACAGCCGGTCGAGCGAGAGCAGGCAGGCGAGCAGCGCCATCACCCAGATGACCCCGACGGAGATGCGCTGCAGCGTCTCGGCTTCCGGCCCTATACCCAGCGGAAACAGCACGACGGTCAAAACGAAGAACAGCACCACGTTCAGGCTGTCGCCCGGTGTGCGCCAGGCGAGGCGCAGGTCGCGCTGCAGGATGGCGAGCATGGCGATCATGCGGCTCTCGCGCCCGACGGGCCGAGCTCCAGAGTGGTGTGTGGTCCCAGATCGAGGCCACCATGCGTCGCCACGATGACGATGCCGCCCTGCGAGCGATGGGTGTCGATCAGGTCGGTCAGCCGGACGAGCGCGTCGGCATCGAGGCCGAGCGTGGGTTCGTCCAGCAGCCACAGCGGCGCCTTCGTCGCCCGCAGGCGGGCGAGAGCGGCACGCCGGCGCTGACCCTGCGAAAGGAAGCGGCCCGGCAAGTCGGCCAGCCGGGCAATGCCGACGGCTTCCAGCGCGCCTTTCAGGGTGGCGGGATCGGCCGTATCGCCGCGCAGCCTTGCGTGGAAGGCCAGATTCTCGAGTGGAGTCAGCGCCGGCTTTACCGCGTCGAGATGGCCGAGATAGTGCAGCCGCGCGCGATGGGCTTCCGGATCGTCGCTGACCGGCTTGCCGTTCCAGGTGAGCGCGCCGCCGGAGGCGGGCAGCAGCCCGGCCAGCAGGCGCAGCAGGCTCGACTTGCCAGAACCGTTGGGGCCGACCAGGGCGAGTGCGTCGCCGCTGGCGATGTTGAAGCGGACCCCACCAAAGACCTGACGCTCGCCCCGGATGCAGGAGAGGTCGGTCGCGACGAACTGGGCTGGATCGGCCATACGCTATTGACACGAAGCCGGGGCCTTGCGTCCACTGGCTTTTTAGACGCCAAGGGGTCCGATGAAAGTCTCCCTCATCCAGATGAACTCGCAGGAGAACAAGGCGGCCAACCTCGCCCAGGCGAAGCGCCTGATCGACGACGCGGTGGCCGCCGACCGGCCGGACCTCGTCCTGCTGCCGGAAATGTTCACCCATCTCAGCGAGAACCGGGAGCTCAAGAAGGCGGCGGCCGAGACGCTGCCGGGTGGCGAGGCCTGGACCCTGCTGCGCGACCTCGCCCGTCAGCATCGCATCATCGTGCATGGCGGCAGCCTGCTCGAAGCCGAAGGCGGCAAGCTCTACAACACGACCTGCGTCTTCGACCGCGACGGCAGCGAAATCGCCCGCTATCGCAAGATTCATCTCTTCGACGTGGTCACACCCGACGGCAAGGAGTACCGGGAATCGGCCACGTTCGCGCGCGGCGCCGAGGTCGTCACCTACAAGGCCGAAGGGCACGAGATTGGCGCCTCGATCTGCTACGATTTGCGCTTCCCCGAGCTCTACCAGGCGCTGGCGAAGAAGGGGGCGGAGATCATCATGGTGCCTGCTGCTTTCACGCTGCAGACCGGCAAGGACCACTGGGAAGTGCTGCTGCGCGCCCGGGCCATCGAGACCGAGACCTACGTGCTGGCCGCGGCGCAGTGCGGCACCTATGCCAACGGCAACCGCACGACCTACGGCCACAGCCTCGTGGTCAATCCCTGGGGGCACGTCATCGCCCGGGCCTATGACAAGCCCGGCTTCGTCACCGCGCGCCTCGATTTCGGCTACCAGCGCGAAGTGCGCCAGATGATCCCGGTGCAGCAGCACAAGCAGCTGTAGGGAGGGGGAGAGGCTTGCGGAATCAACCTCTCCCCTTGCGGGAGAGGTCGGCCGCGGCAGCGGCCGGGTGAGGGGTTAAAGCGCTTCTGCCAATTTGGCGGCAACGCCATCCCGGTTAGCGAGGACGTCGTTATTCCAGAAGCGCAACACGAGAAATCCTTGCGCCTGAAGCCATTCGGTTCGGGCAGCGTCGGCTTGCTCCGTATGCTGTCCACCATCGACCTCGACGATGAGCCGATGCTCAAGACATATGAAGTCGACGATGTATCGGCCAAGCGGTTGCTGCCGCCGGAACTTCAGATGTTGAAACTGGCGATTGCGGAGAATCGACCAGAGCTTAATTTCCGCCTGAGTTGAATTGCGCCGCAGCGTACGGGCGCGCTTCATGGCTACCCCTCACCCGCTCGCTCCGCTCGCACCCTCTCCCGCAAGGGGAGAGGGTAAGAATCGGGCGCGCCATCCCTCAATCGTACGTCCGGATATCCTCGATCACCTTGCCGTCGTTGGGCAGGGTGCCGGGCGCCAGAAGCTCGACCTCGCCGCGCATCTTGGTCACGGTCTGCAGCGTGTCGGCGATCTTCACCGCCAGCGCCTCGTCATGGCCGCCCGGGCGCTCGATCTTGAGGATCATCACGTCGTTGGCGTCGATGTTGTCGACCACCAGCCGGTAGCGGCCGAGATCCCTGTGGCGCTTGATCACCTCGGCGATCTGGCCGGGGTGGACGAACATGCCCTTGACCTTGGTCGCCTGGTCGGCGCGCCCCATCCAGCCCTTGAGCCGGATGTTGGTGCGGCCGCAGGGGCTCATGCCCAGCATCACCGCCGACAGGTCGCCGGTGGCAAAGCGGATCAGCGGGTACTCGGGATTGAGCGTGGTGACGACGACCTCGCCGACATCGCCCTCGGGCACCGGATCGCCGGTTCCCGGCCGCACGATCTCGACGATGATCCACTCGTCCGCGACGAGGCCTTCGCCGGCGATCGATTCATAGGCGATCAGGCCGAGATCGGCCGAGGCGTAGCACTGCCGGACCTTGACGCCCATCATCTTGATGTCGTTGCGCAGAGACGGTGGCAGCGCCTCGCCCGAGACCAGGGCACGCTTCATCGTCCGGATATCGATGCCGAGCTCGCGCGCCTTCTCGATCAGGATCTTCAGGAAGGACGGCGTGCCGGTGTAGCCCTTGGGCTTCACGTCGGCGATGGTGCGGACCTGAAGTTCCGTATTTCCTGTGCCTGCGGGCACCACGGCGCAGCCCAGAGCGTGGGCGCCGGATTCGAGCATCGAGCCAGCCGGTGTGAGGTGATAGGCGAAGCTGTTGTGGATGATGTTGCCGCGGCGGAAGCCGGCGGCGAACAGGGCGCGGGCCATGCGCCAGTAATCCGGACGCATCGCCTCGGGATCGTAGATCGGTCCGGGCGAGGCGAAGATGCGGGCGAGCTGGCCGGTCTTCACCGCAGTCAGTCCGCCGAAGGGATCACGGTCGGCGAACAGCTTCTTCTGGCGTTCGATCAGCTCCGATTTGCGCACGATGGGCAGCTTCGCCAGGGATTCGCGGTCGCGCACGTCCTCCGGCTGGATATCCTTGAGGCTCTCGGCAAAGCCCGGCGCGTTGGCCTTGGCGTTGGCCAGCTGCTCCATCAGGGAGTTGAAATGCACCTCCTCGCGCAGTTCCGGATCGCGGGTCTCGAGCTCGTCAAAATATTCGAACGCGTCGCTCATGGTCAGGCCAGCCAGCGCTTGCGCCGCTTGTAGTGCTTGACCTCGCGATAGCTCTTGCGGCCGGAGGCCGAGAGGCCGAGATAGAACTCCTTCACGTCCTCGTTCTGGCGCAGATCGGCGGCCTCGCCGTCCATCACCACGCGGCCGTTCTCGAGGATGTAGCCGTAATGGGAGAAGCGCAGGGCCATGTTGGTGTTCTGCTCGGCCAGCAGGATGGACACGCCCTCTTTCTGGTTGAGCTGAACGACGATCTCGAAGATCTCCTCGACCAGCTGCGGTGCCAGGCCCATGGAGGGCTCGTCGAGCAGCATCATCTTCGGCCGGCTCATCAGGGCGCGGGCGATGGCGGTCATCTGCTGTTCGCCGCCGGATGTGTAGCCGGCCTGCGATTTGCGGCGCTCCTTGAGGCGCGGAAAATAGGTGTAGCAGCGCTCGATGTCGGCATTGATGGCGCCGCGCCCGTCCTTGCGCGAGAAGGCGCCGGTCATCAGGTTCTCCTCGACCGTCAGGTGGCCGAAGCAGTGACGGCCTTCCATCACCTGGATGATGCCGCGCTTGACCAGGTCGGAGGCGGTGAGGCGATCGATGCGCTCGCCCATGGCCTCGATCGAGCCCTTGGTGACGTCGCCGCGCTCGGCCTTGAGCAGGTTTGAGATGGCCTTGAGGGTCGTCGTCTTGCCGGCGCCATTGGCGCCGAGCAGCGCCACGATGCCGCCCGTGGGCACCTCAAGGCTCACGCCCTTGAGCACCAGGATGACGTGGTCGTAGATGACCTCGATGTTGTTGACCCGCAGCAGCGGTGTGGCATGGGGCTGGGGGGCGGCCTGCATGGCGGTCATGGGCGTATCCGGAAAGAGAAAGGGGCGGGCGTCGGCGCCCGCCCCTCGTTACGCGGTCAGAATCGCGCGGCGTCTCAGGAAACGCAGCCCGACTTGATGTTCTTCTCCTTGGCGTACTTGTCGGCCGATTCCTTGATCATCGGCTTCAGCAGGTCCTGGTTGGCCCGGTACGTGTCGGAGATGAAGCTCCACTTCTTGCCATCCCACTGCTGGACGCGGGCGCTGTGCACGCCGGCGTGGTCCTCGCACGAGACCTTGATGGGCTGCGCCAGACCTTCGTAACCCAGCTGCCTGATGCGCTCGTTGGTGAGGTTGAGGTTCTCGAAGCCCCAGCGCACCTGCTCGCCGGTCATCGGCTTGTTGCCGAAGCGGCCCATCGCCGTGCGGATCGCCTCGGCCACGAACAGGCCGTCCATCAGGCCGCGGTTGTAGAGGACTTCGCCGATCTCCTCCTTCTTGCCCGCGCCCTGACCCTTGTCATAGACGTGCGTGACCATCTCCTTGTGCACCGGAGCGACCGCGCCGGCGACATGGAGGGCGAGCGCGTTGTAGCCCTTGGCGCCGTCGCCGGCCGGGGTGACATCGGGCTCAGCGCCCGACCACCACACGCCGAACATCTTCTCGCGTGGGTAGTTGACGGCGACCGCTTCCTTGATCGAGGTCGAGTTCATCACGCCCCAGCCCCAGAGGAACACCCAGTCGGGGCGGTTCTGGCGAATCTGCAGCCAGGTCGATTTCTGCTCGACGCCGGGATGCGTGACCGGCATGGCATCGAAGCGGAAGCCCAGCCGCTTCGAGGCTTCCTCGAGGACCGCGATCGGCTCCTTGCCGTAGGGCGAGTCGTGATAGACGAGCGCCAGGCGCTTGCCCTTGAGCTTGTCGGCGCCGCCGGACTGGCGGGCGATGTGCTGCATCAGGATGTTGGCCGCGTCCCAGTAGCTGCCGGTGAGCGGAAAGTTCCACTGGAAGACGCTGCCATCGACCGAGTCGGCACGGCCGTAGCCCATGGTGAGCAGCGGGATCTTGTCGGCCGGCGCCTTCTCGGTGAGCGCGAAGGTGATGCCGGTGGAGAGCGGCGAGAAGGCCGCCGCACCCGTCGGGCCCTTGCCCTTGAGGCGCTCGTAGCACTCGACGCCGCGGTCGGTGGCGTAACCGGTCTCGCACTCCTCATAGACGATCTTGACGCCGTTGATGCCGCCGTCGCGCGCGTTGAGCAGCGCGAAGTAGTCCTTGCGGCCGTTGGCGAAGGGAATGCCGTTGGGCGCGTAGGCGCCGGTCCGGTAGACGAGCGCCGGAACGAACTGTTCGTTCTGGGCCTGCGCCGGAGCCGAGAAGGCTAACGGGGCCGCGACCGAAGCCGCACCCGCCAGTCCCAGGGCCAGTCGTGTGAGTTGCATCGTTACCTCCCTAATGTTTTTGCCGGTCAACCGGTTGCCGGTGAACGGCGTTGCTCAAAACCTACCAACAAACCCGGGGGCAGGCAAACGCCCCGCTCTTTGTTCAACCCCTTGTTCCTTAATGCGGAAACGGCCAGAGCCGGAGCTTCTCCTTGGCGATCTGCCAGAGCCGCGCGAAGCCGTGCGGCTCGGCGATGAGGAAGAAGATGATCAGCGCGCCGAAGATCATCGCCTCGAGATGGGCGGCCAGCGCCGTCGAGATCGGCATGCCGAAGGCGGCGGGCACCTGGTTGATCAGGATGGGTACGGTAAAGATGAAGGCCGCGCCGAGGAAGGAGCCGAGCAGCGAGCCCAGCCCGCCGATGATGACCATGAACAGGACCTGGAAGGAGCGGTTGACGTCGAAGGTCAGCGGCTCCCAGGCGCCGAGATGGACGAAGGCCCAGAGCGCGCCGGCCACGCCGCAGTAGAACGAGCTGACGGCGAAGGCCAGCAGCTTGGTATGCAGAAGCCGGATGCCGATGATCTCGGCGGCGATGTCCATGTCGCGCACCGCCATCCAGGCGCGGCCCACCCGGCTGCGCACCAGGTTCTTGGCGAGCAGCGCCATGAAACAGACGATGCTCAGCACGAGGATGTAGCGGCTGCCCGGGCTGTTGAACGACATGCCGAAGATGGTGAGGTCGGGCGCGTTGGCGTTGGTCTGGTAGTTGGTGAACCACTTGATGCGGATGAACACCCAGTCGATGAAGAACTGGGCGGCGAGGGTGGCGACGGCGAGATAGAAGCCCTTGATGCGCAGGCTGGGCAGGCCGAAGAGCACGCCGACAAGCGCCGAGACGCCGCCGCCGAGGAAGATCGCCAGCAGGATGTTGATGTCGGGAACACGGACGACGAAGTTGTAGGCCGCGTAGGCGCCCACCGCCATGAAGGCGCCCGTGCCCAGCGAGACCTGGCCGCAATAGCCGGTGAGCAGATTGAGGCCGATGGCCGCGAGCGCCAGGATCAGGAAGGGGATGAGCAGGCCGGTATAGGCGTACTGCGTCGCCACCATCGGCACGCCGATGAACGCCACGACCAGGATGAGCATGATACCGATCCGGTCCTGCAGGATCGGGAACATCGCCTGATCGGCGGAATAGCTCGATTTGAACTGTCCGGTCTCGCGGTAAAGCATGACTACACGCGCTCGATGATACGGTCGCCGAACAGGCCCTGCGGCCGGAACAGCAGGAAGACCAGGGCCAGCATGTAGGCGAACCAGTTCTCGATGCCGCCGCCGAAGACCGGACCGAGATAGACTTCGGATACCTTCTCGCCCATGCCAATGATCAGGCCGCCGATGATGGCGCCTGGCACCGAGGTGAAGCCGCCGAGGATCAGCACCGGCAGAGCCTTGAGGGCGACCAGCGCGATGGAGAACTGAACGCCCAGCTTGGCGCCCCACACCATGCCCGCGACCAGCGCGACGATGCCCGCGGCGGACCAGACGACGAGCCAGATGTAGTTGAGGGGAACACCGATCGACTGGGCGGCCTGGTGGTCGTCGGCCACGGCGCGCAGTGCCAGGCCGACGCGCGTCTTCTGGAAGAACAGGGCGAGCGCAACCACGAGCGCCCCCGCCACCGCAGCGGCAAAGAGGTCGAGCTTGTCGACCAGCAGGCCCCCGTCGAAGATCGACTCCAGGAGGAACGTCGGGTCCTTGGGGATGCCGAGATTGAGCGTGTAGATGTCGCTGCCCCACACGGTCTGGCCAAAGCCCTCGAGGAAAAAGGCGATACCCAGCGTGGCCATGAACAGGATGATGCCTTCCTGGTTGACCAGCGGCCGCAGGACGATTCGCTCGATGATAAAGGCAAGGCCGATCATCACCACGCAGGTGATGGGGAAGGCGAGCCAGAAGGGCATCCAGCCCATCAGGCGCACGAGCGTCAGCGCCGCGAACAGCACCATGGCACCCTGGGCGAAGTTGAACACGCCCGAGGCCTTGAAGATCAGCACGAAGCCCAGCGCCACCAGCGAGTAAAGGACGCCGGCCAGCAAGCCACCCAAGACGACTTCAAAAAAGAAGGCCATCAGTGGGGCACCCCGAGATACGCGTCGATGACCTTCTGGTTGGACCGCACCTCGTCGGGTGTGCCGTCGGCGATCTTCTGGCCGTACTCCAGCACGACGACCCGGTCCGAGAGGTCCATGACCACGCCCATGTCATGCTCGATGAGCGCGATGGTGGTGCCGAACTGGTCGTTGACGTCGAGGATGAAGCGGCACATGTCCTCCTTCTCCTCGACGTTCATGCCGGCCATCGGCTCGTCGAGCAGCAGGAGATCGGGCTCGGCGGCGAGCGCGCGACCGAGTTCGACACGCTTCTGCAGGCCATAAGGCAGCTTGCCCACCGGCATCTTGCGGATCGCCTGGATCTCCAGGAAGTCGATGATCTTCTCGACCGCCTCGCGGTGCTCCATCTCCTCGCGCTCGGCCGGTCCCCAGTAGAGCGCCTGCCAGAAGAAGTTGCGCTTCATCTTCAGCAGCCGCCCGCTCATGATGTTGTCGAGCGTCGACATGCCCTTGAACAGGGCGATGTTCTGGAAGGTGCGAGCGATGCCCTGTTCCGCCGCCTCGTGCGGGCGCATCTGCTGGCGCACGTTGCCCTTGTAGGTGATCTGGCCCTGCTGCGGGTGATAGAAGCCGTTGATGCAGTTAAGCATCGACGACTTGCCCGCGCCGTTGGGACCGATGATGGCGCGGATCTCGCCTTTGCGAACGTCGAACGAGACGTTCGACAGCGCCTTCACGCCGCCGAACGAGAGCGAGATGTTCTCGATCTTGAGCAGCGTGTCGCCGATGACGCGGCCGGATGCGGTCATGCCGCCGTCTTGCGTGCTGTGGAGGAAACCGGCTGGCGCGCCGCCTCGCGGATGGCCAGGTCGGCCTCGATCGCGCCCGTACGGCCGTCCTCGAAGGTCACGGTCGTCTTGATATGGGCGCGGTCGCGGTCGGAATATAGACCGTCGATCAGCGGCATGTAGCGGTCGCCGATGAAGCGGCGCCGCACCTTGCGAGTGCGAGTCAGCTCGCCGTCGTCGGCGTCGAGCTCCTTGTGCAGGATGAGGAAGCGCTTAATCTGCGAGCCGGCGACGTTGGGGTCCGCCGAGAGGTCGCGGTTCACCTTCTCGACGCATTCCTGCAGCAGGTCGTAGACCTCCGGCTTGTCTGCCAGCTCCTGGTAGCTGCCATACGACACAGCGCGCTTCTCGGCCCAGTTGCCGACCGCCTCGAGATCGATGTTGAGGAAGCAGGCGACGTAATCCTGGCCGTCACCGAAGGCGACCGCTTCCTTGATGTAGGGGAAGAACTTCAGCTTGTTCTCGATGTACTTGGGCGCGAACAGCGTGCCGTCGCGCAGGCGACCGACATCCTTGGCCCGGTCTATGATCTTGAGATGCCCGTCCTTGTCGAAGAAGCCGGCATCGCCGGTGTGAACCCAGCCGTCCGGCGTCTTGGTCTCGCTGGTGGCGCTGTCGTTCTTGTAATAGGTGAGGAAAACGCCGGGGCTCTTGACCAGCACCTCGCCGGATTCGGCGATCTTGATCTCGACCTGCGGGGCCGGCACGCCGACCGTGTCAGCCTTCACCTGTCCGTCAGGCTGCATGCAGATGAAGACGCTCGTCTCCGTCATGCCGTAGAGCTGCTTCAGATTGAGACCGAGCGAGCGGTAGAAATCGAAGATGTCGGGGCCGATCGCCTCGCCGGCGGTGTAACCGAGACGGATGCGGCTGAAGCCGAGCGCGTTCTTGAGCGGCCCGTAGACCAGAAAGCCGCCGACCCAGTAGAGGAAGCGGTCGGTGGCGCTGACCGGCCTGCCGTCGAGGATGGCGATGCCGGCGCGCCGCGCCAGCTCCATGAAGTACTTGTACATGGAGCGCTTGAGCCAGCCCGCGTCCTCCATGCGGATGGACACCGTGGTCAGCAGGTTCTCGAAAATGCGCGGCGGGGCGAAGAAGAAGGTTGGGCCGATCTCGCGCAGGTCGTTGAGCACGGTGGCGCCGCTCTCCGGGCAGGAGAGGCAGAAGCCGGCGATGAAGGACTCGCCGTAGGAGTAGATGTGGTCGCCGACCCAGGCCATCGGCAGGTAGGCGAGGACCTCGTCGTCGCGTGTCAGGCCGTCGAACTTGATGCCGTTGTGGCCGGAGACGATGACGTTGTCGTAGGTCAGCATCACGCCCTTGGGCTGGCCCGTCGTGCCCGAGGTGTAGAGCATCACCGAGACGTCCGCGCCCTTGCCTTTGGCGATCTCGGCGTCGAGGAAACCGGGGTGCGCCTGCAGGAATTCGCCGCCGCGCGTGATGATGTCGGAAAGTGCCGCGATCCCCGGCTGGGTGTAGTCGCGCAGGCCGCGCGGGTCCTTGTAGACGATGCGGCCGGGGCGCTTGTGCTTCTCGCGAATGGTCAGGAGCTTATCGACCTGCTCCTGGTCCTCGGCGATGGCGAAATCGGCTTCGGCGTGATCGATGACGAAGCCCATCTCCTCGGCCACCGAGTCCTGGTAGACCGGCACGGGAATGGCGCCCAGCATCTGCGCGGCGCACATCGCCCAATAGAGCGGCGGCCGGTTGTCGCCGACGATTGCCACCTTGTCGCCGCGCTTGACGCCGATCGACGCAAGGCCGGCGGCGATCCGGCGGACTTCGTCATGCACCTGCGACCAGGTCCAGGTCTGCCAGATGCCGTAATCCTTCTCGCGGATCGACGGGCGATCGCCGAACTCGCGTGCGTTGCGCGCGAGCAGCTTGGGGAAGGTGTCGGGCAGGCCGTGGGCCGCCGCGGTGAAGCCGAGAGAATTCGACCCGTCAGCCATGGCCGACGCCCGAGACGCACGTGATGGCAATAGCCAACGTTTTCTCCCTTGGTTCCGCTCAGCCCCGTCGACTCGTGCCGGCGTCGTTAACGCACCGATTTTTCCGATCGACCTTGGCTAAGTAACCGGAACATGGGGGCGGGTCAAGCCGCGCCTCCGTTCAAATTTTAGTGGTGTGCCCGGGGGTTGCGGGTCACGCCAGGGGCGCCTTCGTGAACCCGGCGATGAGCTCGAGGGTGCGTTCCGGCTGGTCCCGGTGGGGTGAGTGGCGGCAGGCGGGCAGCAGGGCAACGGTGCAGGGTACCTGGACCCGGTCGCGAATGCCGGTGACCTGGGCTGCCGTGCCGTATTCGTCGTCCTCGCCCTGGATCGCCAGGATCGGCGCGCGGATATCAGGCAGCAGGGCCTCGATGTTCCACGAGCGGAAGGCCGGATCGAGCCAGATGTCGTTCCAGCCCCAGAAGGCATGATCGGGGTCGTCGTGGTAGCGGCCGAGCCGCTTGCCGAGATCGGTCGTACGGTAAGTGTCCCGGGCCACTTCGATCGAGGCGATGGTCAGGTCCTCGACGATGATGTGCGGCGCCATGACCACCAGCCCGGCTACCTCGTGCCCGCCCGCCGCATGGATGAGCGCGATGGAGGCGCCGTCGCTGTGGCCGACGAGCAGTGGTCGGCGAAGGTTCAGACTCTGCAGCAAGGCCGGCAGGGTTTCGCGTGCCTCGCGGTGCATGTAGTCGACCTGGCGTTTGGCGGCGAGTTTCGACGAGCGCCCGTAACCGCGCCGGCTGTAGACGATGGTCTCGGCGCCGGTCTCGGTCGCGACGCGCGCGGGGAAGTCGCGCCACATGGAAACGCTGCCCAGGCCCTCGTGCAGGAAGACCAGCGGCGGCAGGCCGGTCTTTGTAGCGGGGAAGCGGGCGTATTCGAGCCGGGCGTCACCGATCTCGATGAAGGAAGGCGTGCTCATGTCAGGCGATGGCGTCTCCGCCGAGATAGGCATCCTGCACCGCCTGGCTGGCGCGGATCGCCTGCGGCGTGCCGCTGGCGAGCACGGCGCCGTTGACCATGACGGTGATGACATCGGCCAGCGCGAACACCGCATCCATATCGTGCTCGATGAGGATCAGCGTGTGGCCCTCCTTCAGGCGGCGCAGCAGATCGACCATGCGTGCGGTCTCGTTGGCGCTCATCCCGGCCATCGGCTCGTCGAGCAGCAGCACCGACGGCTCCGTCGCCAGCATGACGCCGATCTCGAGCTGCCGCTGTTCGCCGTGGCTGAGCGCGGCGGCGGGTGTGTCGCGGCGCGGGATAAGGCCGGTGAGGGCCAGGGCGCGCTCGGCGCGCTCGCGCACACCTTCGTCGCGTTCGGCCGGACGGAAGAAGCGCATCGACGAGGGCAGGCGGGCCTGCGCGCCCAGCCGGCAATTCTCGTAGACGCTGAACTCGGGGAAGATGTTGGTGCGCTGGAAGCTGCGGCCCATACCCAGTTGCGCGATGCGATGTGACGGCAGGCCGGCGATGTCCTGATCGCCCAGCCGGATGCGGCCCGCACTCGGCAGCAGCGTGCCGGAGAGCAGGTTGAGCAGGGTCGTCTTGCCGGCTCCGTTCGGCCCGATGACGCAGTGCACGTCGCCCTGGCGCACCGCGAGATTCACATTGTCGACGGCCACCAGTCCGCCGAAGCGCTTGCTCAGACCTTCGATCACCAGCGCGTCAGGCATCGGCGGCCTCGACAGGACGCTTGCGGCGGAACAGCCCGGTGAGCCCGTCCGGCAGCAGCAGGACGACGGCGATGACGAAAATGCCCATGGCCATGAGCCAGTGGTCGGTGAGGCCCTGAAGCACTTCTTCGAGGAGCACCAGTGCGAAGGCGCCGACCACGGGCCCGAGACGCGAGCGCAGGCCACCGAGAATGACCATCATCAGGACGAGCCCGGATTCGCGCCAATGGAAGAGCGCCGGGTTCACCACCCGGTACTGCGTCGCATAGATGAAGCCGGCAAGGCCGGCGATGCCACCGGCGAGCGCGAAGGCCACCAGCTTGTAGAGATAGGTGTTGAAGCCCAGCGCCTGCATGCGGGATTCGTTGACCCGCACGCCGAGAATGGCGCGGCCGAAGGGTGCGCGCATCACCATGCCGATGGCGAGATAGGTCAGCGCCATCAGAGCCAGGGTGACGTAGAACAGCGTCGGCCGGTCGTTGAGCGAGATCAGGTCATTGCCCATCCACGTGACCACCGGCCGGAAATTCATGAAGCGTCCGTCGGAGCCGCCGGCGAATTTGGAATCGTGAAACAGGTAGAAGAGCATCTGGCCGAAGGCCAGGGTCAGCATGATGAAGTAGACACCCGAGGTGCGCACGGCCAGCGCGCCGATCAGGAACGCCGCCGCTGTGGTGCCGGCCAGCACGAGCGGCAGGATCCACCACACCACGGCGCCCTCGCTGGCGGGCGAGAGCAGGGCCAGAAGATAGGCGCCGAGCCCGAAGAACGCGGCGTGGCCGAGGCTGACCAGACCGACGCCGCTGACCAGCAGCCCGAGACTCATGGCGAAGATCGCCATGGTCATGATCTTGGTGAGGAGCTGGATGTAGTAGCGGTCGGCGAATTGCGGGATGCAAGCCAGCGCCACCAGCGCGGCAATCAGCACCCAGTTGATGACGCGGGACGGCGATTCCATCAGGCGCGCCCGAACAGACCCTGCGGTCGCCACAGCAGGATCAGCGCCATCACCGCGTAGACCGCGACGCTGGCGAACTCCGGCAGCAGCACCTTGCCGAAGGTATCGGCGAGGCCCACAAGGAGGGCGGCGATGAAGGCGCCCTTGATCGAGCCAATACCGCCAATCACGACGATGACGAAGCAGACGATCAGGATGTTCTCGCCGATACCCGGATAGATGGACGAGAGCGGCGCCGAGATGATGCCGGCGAGCGCGGCAAGGCCGGCACCGGCGGCGAAGACGAAGGTGCTGAGCCGGCGCATGTCGACGCCCAGCAGCTGCACCATCTCGCGGTTGGTCGATCCGGCGCGGATATACATGCCGAGCCGCGTCTTCTGGATGACCAGCGCCATGATGGCGACCAGCACGAGACAGACCACCGAGACGACGATGCGATACACCGGATATTGCAGGTTGTCGGTGAGCGGGATGGCGGCGGTGAAGATCGCCGGTGTCGGCACGCCGTGCACGTCGCTGCCGAAGAGCAGGCGCTGCGCCTCGTTGAAGATCAGGATCAGGCCGTAGGTCAGGAGCACCTGGGTCAGGTGATCGCGCTCGTAGAGGAAGCGGATCATCAGCCGCTCGATCAGGAAGCCGAGCAGTACGGCCAAGGGAACCCCGATGGCCACGGCGACGGCAAAATTCCCGGTCTGGCTGACCAGCCAGAACGCGAGATAGGCGCCGACCATGTAGAAGGAGCCGTGCGCCAGGTTGATGACCTGCAGGATGCCGAAGACCAGCGTCAGGCCGCTGGCGATCAGGAAGAGCAGCAGCCCGTACTGGACGCCGTTGAGCACCTGGATGAGGAAGAACAGCGGGTCCATGCGGGCCGGTCGATGAGAACAGAAAGAAATCGCCGCGCCACCGGGGCGGCGCGGCGAAGCAGAAGTCTAAACCGCGGCGGGCGCGTCAGGCCATCTTGCAGCCGGCCGAGGGATCGTCCAGCGCCTTGACGGCAACGCTCTGGTACTTGTTCTCGCCGTTGACCACCTTGCGCAGATAGAAATCCTGCACCGGGTTCTGCGACTTGGAGAACGTCCAGGGCCCGCGCGGACTGTCGATCTTCGCGGCCTTCATGGCGGCGTAGAGCTCGCGCTTGGCACCCGCGTTGCCCTTCACCGCCTCGAGGCCCTGCACCAGCAGCTGCCCGGTGTCGTAGCCCTGCACGGCGTAGACGTCGACGTCGCGGTTGGTCGCCTTCTTGAAGTCGGCGGAGAACTGCCGGTTCTTGGCGTTCGGCAGGTCCTCCACGTAGTGCAGCGCGGTCTCGAGGCCTTCGGCCGATGCACCCTGCGCGCGGAGCACGCCGTCGGTGAGGAAGCCCGGGCCGTAGAGCGGGATGCGCCCCTTGAGGCCTGCCGCGTCCCAATCCTTGACGAACTTCACGGCGCCGCCGCCGGCGTAGAAGGTGTAGACCGCATCGGGGCGCAGGCTGGCGATCTCCGTCAGGTGCGCCTGGAACTCGTCATTCGGGAAGGGGATCCAGATCTCCTTGCTGACCTTGCCGCCGCCGGCGGCGAGGCCGTCCTTGAAGCCGTTCACCGACTCTTCGCCGGCCGCGTATTTCCAGGTGATGGTGACGACGTTCTGATGCTTGCGCTCGCCGGCGACCTTGCCCATGGCATAGGCCGGCTGCCAGTTGCTGAACGAGGTGCGGAAGATGTTCGGTGCGCAGAGCGCGCCGGTGGCCGCACCCACGCCGGCGTTGGGGATGATCAGGGTGGCATTCTCCTCGCGCGCCACCTGCACCATCGCCGCGGCGACGCCGGAATGCACCGTGCCGACCAGGATGTCGACCTTCTCGCCGACGATCAGCTTGTTGGCGTTGGCGGCGGCCTTGGAGGGCTCGCTTTCGTCGTCGAGGCGTACCCACTGCACGTCACGTCCGCCGAGCTTGCCGCCCTTCTCGTTGATCGCGAGCATGATCGCGTCGGTGATGTTGTTGCCCAGCGCGGCGAAGGTGCCGCTGTAGGGCAGCATCAGGCCGATCTTGATGCGCGCCGGCTGTGCCAGCACGAAGGGCGCGTTGAGCGTGCTGACGGCCGCGGCGGCGGCAGCACCGCCGAGCACGGCACGGCGCGACACCGGATGCGCGGTCTTGCTGCGAGAGGTCAGGGTCATTGCTTTTCCTCCATGACGCATCGGGTCATTCCGCCGCGGCGCGCTGCGTCTCGCGCTGGCGAAGCTTGAAGCGCTGGATCTTGCCGGTGGCCGTTTTGGGTAGCTCGGACACGAACTCGATCCAGCGCGGATACTTGTAGTGGGCAAGGCGGTCCTTCACATGCGCCTTCAAGGCTTCGTCGAGCCCGGCGGCGGCGCTCTGGCCTGGCTTGAGCACGACGAAGGCCTTGGGCTTGATCAGCTGGTTTTCGTCGGCAAGCCCGATCACCGCGGCCTCGAGCACGGCGCCGTGCGTCACCAGGGCGGCCTCGACCTCGAAGGGCGAGACGTAGATGCCGCCGACCTTCAGCATGTCGTCTGTGCGGCCGCAGTAGGTGAAGAAGCCGTCATCGCTCTCGGTGTACTTGTCGCCCGTGCGCGTCCACTCGCCCTGAAAGGTGTGGCGGGAGCGCTGGCGGTTGTTCCAGTAGCCCGAGGCACTCGACGGACCGCTGACCAGCAATTCGCCGACCTCGCCGGGCTTCACCGGCTTGCCTTCGTCGTCGACCAGCTTGAGGCCGTAGCCGGGCACGGCCTTGCCCGTGGTGCCGTAGCGCAGCGTGCCGGGCGCGTTGCTCAGGAAGATGTGCAGCATCTCGGTCGAGCCGATGCCGTCATAGATGTCGACGCCCATCCCCTGAGCCCAGCGTTTGCCGAGATCCTCGGGCAGCGCTTCGCCGGCCGAGACACAAGCGCGCAGCCGGTGCTCGCCCTTTGCCGGCAGCTCGCCCGAAGCGAGCAGGGCCGCGTAGAGCGTAGGTACGCCATAGAAGATCGTTGGCCGGTGCTTCTTCAGCACGCCACATACGGAAGCAGGTGTCGGCCGTTCGCCCATCAGGACCGCGGTGGCGCCGACACGCATGGGAAAGGTCAGTGCGTTGCCCAGCCCGTAAGCAAAGAACAGCTTTGCCGCCGAGAAGACGACGTCGTTTTCCTGGATGCCCAGCACCGGCCGCGCGTAGAGCTCGGCGGTGGTCACCAGGCTCGAATGTACGTGCACGGCGCCCTTGGGCATGCCGGTTGAGCCGGAGGAGTAGAGCCAGAAGGCCGAGTCGTCGGCGGTTGTCGGGGCGGGATCGAGGGTTGCCGACGCCTTGGCCGTCAGCGCCTCGAGCGAAGTATGCCCGTCGATCGCAGGGCCGGCGATGACGATCGTTTCCAGCCAAGGCTGGTTGGCGAGCGCCGGCTTGACCTTCTCGTAGAGCGGAGCCGCGACCACCAGCACGCGCGCCCGGCTGTCGCGCAGCATATAGGCGTAGTCGTCGGCGGTGAGTAGCGTGTTCACCGGGACCGGCACGGCGCCGATCTTCATGGTGCCGAGAAAGACCGACGGGAAGTCGATGGTGTCGAGCAGCAGCAGCATAACGCGCTGCTCCATGCCAAGACCGATGCCGCGTAGCGCATTGCCGGCACGGTTCACCCGTTCGGCCAGTTCGCCATAGGTGCAGGAGTCCTTGTCGTCGATGAAGGCCGTCTTGTCGGCGCGGCCGGCTGCGAGGTTCGGCTCGATGAGGTCGGCGGCGGCGTTGTAAAGACGCGGAAAGCTCAGTCGCGGGGGCGTCGACGAACGGTCGACGGTCGACAGACCGGCTGACGGGGATTCTCCGCGAGACAACGAGGCTTCCTCCCTGGCACCGCCTCTTACGGGCGCTGCGGGCATTCTGCCCCTCGCCGGATTTAGGTCAAGTCCGAATCGGCAATATTTTGCACTTTTGCGCGCGACCTCATGCGCAATAATGCATCGCCCCCGCGCCGGCCTCGTGGTAAGAAGGTCCGGCACTATATTGCCGGCAGGCGCCATGGCCGTGGAACGCAGGAAGAGCGCGCGCGAGGCGAAGGCTCGCAGCCCCGAACTCACCGATCGCGCCTATCTGGCCGGGCTGGGCGAGCGGGTGCGCCAGTTCCGCGCCCGCCGAGGCATGACCCGCAAGATTCTGGCTCGCGATTCCGGTGTCTCTGAGCGGTACCTCGCCCAGCTCGAAGGCGGCCACGGAAACATTTCGATCCTGCTGTTGCGGCGCGTCGCCGCCGCCATGGGACTACCGCTTGGTGATCTGCTTCACGAAGGCCCAGAGCGCCCGGTCGAGTATTCGCTGGCGCGCCAGATTCTCGACGGCCTTCCAGCCACGGAGCTTGGCTCGGCATACCGGGCCCTGGCCCAGACCACGGGCCGTGGTGGCGCCAGCGAGCGGGCCGGGCGTATTGCGCTCATAGGTCTGCGCGGGGCTGGAAAATCAACGCTTGGACGGCTATTGGCGGCGCAGCTCAAAGTGCCGTTCGTCGAGCTCGCCGAGTTGATCGCCGAGGAATCCGGCACCAGCCTGAGCGAGATTTTCTCGCTCTACGGTCAGGCGGCCTACCGCCGCTACGAGCGCCGCGCGCTGGAGCGGGCCATCGCCGCGAATGAGCGGGCGGTGATCGCTACCGGCGGCAGCCTCGTTTCCGAACCGGCGACTTACGAACTGCTGCTGCGTTCCTGTCACACCGTGTGGATCGCCGCGACCCCGGCTGAGCATATGGGCCGGGTCATGGCCCAGGGTGATCTGCGACCCATGCAGGCGAGCCGCGAGGCCATGGCCGATCTCAAGCGCATCCTGGAGAACCGCCGCAGCCTCTACGGCAAGGCCGACGCCGTGGTCGAAACCTCGGGCCGGGCCATCGAAGACAGCGCGGCCGAGCTGGCCGCCATCGCCGGACGACTCATCGACGACTCCATCTAGCGTCAGACTCAACATGCATTATCTTGCATGTTCAGACCGGGGGGCGTATACCGGGGGCAACCGGGAGAGACGCCATGGTCAGCTTTGAGACCGACCCGTCGCGCTACCGCCACTGGCGTCTGAGCGTCGACGGCCCGATCGCCACCCTCGCCATGGCGGTCGACGAGGATGGCGGCCTGCGCGAGGGCTACAAGCTCAAGCTCAATTCCTACGATCTCGGCGTTGACATCGAGTTTCACGACGCCGTGCAGCGCCTCCGCTTCGAGCATCCCGGGGTGCGCACGGTCGTCCTGACCAGTGCGCGCGAGCGCATGTTCTGCGCCGGCGCCAACATCTACATGCTCGGCACCTCCGGCCATGGCTGGAAGGTGAATTTCTGCAAGTTCACCAACGAGACGCGCAACGGGCTCGAGGATTCGAGCGCCGCGAGCGGCCTCAAATTCCTCTGCGCCGTGAACGGGGCCTGTGCCGGCGGCGGCTACGAGATCGCGCTCGCCTGCGACGAGATCGTCATGGTCGACGACCGCTCCACCACGGTCAGCCTGCCTGAGGTGCCGCTGCTCGGCGTGCTGCCGGGCACCGGCGGCCTTACCCGCCTCACCGACAAGCGTCGGATGCGCCGCGACCTCGCTGACGTCTTCTGCACCTCGCCCGAAGGTGTGCGCGCCGAACGGGCGCGCGAGTGGAAGCTCGTCGATCACATCGCCCGCCCCGCCGATTTCGACCGGGTGGTGCGCGAGCGCGCCGCGGTGCTGGCCGCGACCAGCGACCGGCCGGGCGGTGTGAAGGGCGTCACTCTGACCGGGCTGCAGCGCACGATCGATACGAACGGCTATCGTTATTCATCGCTCGACGTCTCGCTCGACGCGAACGGCCGGACAGCGACCTTCACCATGAAGGCGCCCGAGACGACACCTCCGATGGATGCCGCCGCGATCGAAGCGCAGGGCGCGGAGTGGTGGCCCCTGCGCTTCGCGCGCGAGCTCGACGACGCCATCCTCAGCCTGCGGGTCAATCAACCCGAGATCGGGCTCTGGGTGCTGCGCTCGAGCGGCGATACCGAGGCCCTGCTGGCCGCGGGCAGCGCCATGCTGCGCCACAAGGACCATTGGCTGGTGCGCGAGACGATCGGCCTGTGGCGGCGCACGCTGCAGCGGCTCGATGTCTCCTCGCGCAGCCTGTTCGCGGTGATCGACGAATGCTCGTGTTTCGCCGGTCTGTTCTTCGAGGTGGCGCTCACCGCCGACCGCAGCTACATGCTCGATGCGCCGGACAGCGACGCCGCTCCTGCGATCGTGCTCGACGAGTTCAGCTTCAACAACGCGCTGACCACGCCGGCTGGGCGCACGCGCCTCTCCTTACGCTTCCAGGACGACGACACAGCGATTGCGGCCTGCCGCGGCTGGCTCGGCCAGGCGCTGGCCGCCCCGGAGGCGCTCAAGCTCGGCCTCGTCACCTTCACGCCCGACGAACTCGACTGGGAGGACGAGATCCGCCTCGCCATCGAGGAGCGTGCTTCGCTCTCGCCCGACGCCCTGACCGGGCTCGAGGCCAATCTGCGCTTCGGCGGGGCGGAGACGATGCTCACCCGCATCTTCGGCCGCCTTTCGGCCTGGCAGAACTGGATTTTCAACCGGCCCAACGCCGTGGGCGAGAAGGGCGCGCTCAAGCTCTTCGGCTCCGGCAGCAAGGCGCGGTTCGACTGGGAGCGCGTGTGATGTCGATCTCCTACGCCGAGCGCATCCCCAACAACGTCAACCTCACCGACAACCGCGTGCTGCAACGGGCGCTGGAGCACTGGCAGCCGCGTTTCCTCGGCTGGTGGCGTGAGATGGGGCCGACGGATTTCAACGGTTTCGACGTTTACCTGCGCACGGCGACCAGCGTCGATGCGCAAGGCTGGGCGACTTACGGCAGCGTCAAGATGCCGGATTATCGCTGGGGCATCTTCCTCGCCGACAAGTATCCCGAGCGCAAGATCGGTTTCGGCGATTTCCGTGGCCAACCGGTGTGGGAGCAGGTTCCGGGCGAGCATCGCTCGACCCTGCGCCGTCTCATCGTCACCCAGGGCGACACCGAACCCGCCTCGGTCGAGCAGCAGCGCCTGCTCGGCCACACCTGCCCATCGCTCTACGATCTGCGCTCGCTCTTCCAGATCAACGTCGAGGAAGGCCGCCACCTCTGGGCGATGGTCTACCTGCTGCACGCCTATTTCGGCCGCGACGGCCGCGAGGAGGCCGAGGCGCTGCTCGAGCGCCACTCCGGCAACCGCGACAACCCTCGCATCCTCAACACCTTCAACGAGCCGGTCGAGGACTGGCTGTCGTTCTTCTTCTTCACCTACTTCACCGATCGCGACGGCAAGTATCAGCTCAAATGCCTGGCCGAGAGCGGTTTCGATCCGCTGGCCCGCACCTGCCGCTTCATGCTGACCGAGGAGGCCTATCACATGTCGGTCGGTATGCTCGGTCTCGGGCGCGTCATCAAGCGCACCGCCGAGGTGATGAAGTCTCTCGGCTCTGATGATCCGGAGGCCGTGCGCAAGGCCGGCGCGGTGGACCTGGCGACCTTCCAGCGCTATCTCAATTTCTGGTTCACCTCGTCGCTCGACCTCTTCGGCTCGGAAGTGTCGAGCAACGCCGCCACGACCTTTGCCAACGGCATCAAGGGGCGGCCGGACGAGGAGACGGCCTTCGAGGATCATGACATCCGCGAGGCAAGCTTCACCCTCGAATCGCCGAAAGGGCGCGAGGACGTGCCGATGCGCAACGCGCTCAACGAGGTGGTGCGCGAAGCCTATATCCGTGACTGCGAGGTCGGTCTGCGGTTGTGGAACCGCACCCTGGCCAAGGCCGGGATCAAGGCCGAGATCCGCCTGCCCAGCCCGCGCTTCAACCGTACAGTCGGCGTGTGGACGGGTCAGCCGGTCGATCCTACGGGCGCGGGGCTTGCGGCTGAAACCTGGACGAACCAGAAGGCGGCGTGGCTGCCGTCCGTCGCTGACCGCGCCTTCGTCAAGACGCTGATGCAGCGCGTGGTCGAGCCCGGCAAGGTCGCGGGCTGGATCGCCCCGCCGGAACGCGGTGTCGGCAACCATCCGCCCGATTACGAATACGTCCGGCTGTAACCGTATCGCTCTTGGCGTTAGAGTCGCGGTCATTCTGACCCGCACGTTCACCCGCCGCTCCTTTCTCGCGCTTGCCGCCGCCTTCTGGCTGGCGCTGGCGCCGCTGCACGCGGCCGAGCCGTGGTTCATCGCCTTTGAGACGGGTGGTGACGGCGATCCGTCGGTGCCGTTTGCCTCGCGGGCGGAAACCACTGCCGTGCTGATCTCCGAGCTTGGCCCCGCCGGCCTCGCCGCCGTTGGCCTCGACGCCGGACTGTTCGACGCGGAGATCGTGCCCGGCGGCTACATGGCGAAGATCAACCCGGCGGTGCTGCTCACCCTCGACGCCGGCGAAGAGGCGGCGCGCCGCGCTGCGGCGGCGTTCGGGCATATCTTCGAGCAGTCGGCGGTGCTGATCTGGCGCGATGCGGCGCAGGGCAGTCTGGCCGTCGCCGTCACCCTGCCGGCGGTGACGCCGACTCTCGCCGACCACTTCTTCCGCCTGGCAGCCTCGGTCGAGCCCGGGCTCGCCGGCGGCTTTACCGCCCGTGGCAACCAGATGCTGTTCATCAATCTACGCGGCGCTGACGGCAAGCCGTTCAGCGGTCTCGAGGACGAGGCGTTTGCCGCGGCGTTGCAACGCGCGGCCGACCGCTTCGGCGGTATCGCCAGCGTGTCGACGGCGCGGGTGACGGCGATGCTGGTCGAGCGGAAGGACTATGCAGCGCTGGTCGGGGATCGCATGACGACGCTGGAGCGGCTCAAGGCGCGCCGCTCGGAGCTCAGCCGCCGCTAGAGGCTATTTCTCGCCGCCGCCGTCGACGTTGAAGATTTCGCGCATCAGCGTGTGCAGCTCGCGCGTCTCCTCGTCCGACAGTTTGATGCCGTCGTGCACGAAGTCCTGACCCTCGGCGATCGCGCGATGGCCGCCGGCGATGTAGATGTCCATGAGTTCGCTCAGGCGCCGGAAGCTTTTCACCGGCAAGGCATCGGAACGCATCTGGAAGACGGCCGTGACCGAGCCCAGGCGCTGCAGGATGGCGTCGAGCTCCTGCTTGCGGACCGCATCCATCTTGGGCGGCGGCGTATTGCGTGCCTTCTCGGCGCGGATATCGGCCTCGGTCTTCCAGTTGCTCATCAGCGACTCCGGCGAATTAATCTTCGTTAAAATAACACGGCATCGCCATTTACGGCGCGAGACCCGAGAAAAATTCCGTGCGATCGAACTAGGAACGCGGCCGGGGCTTTGGAATGGCCTGGCCGACCAGGCTGATGAAGCGCTGCACGACGGGCGAGCGTTCGTTGCGTCGGTGGGCAAAAGTCAGCGGTGCGCGCAGCGCGGGGCGGTCCTTCAACGCGCTGAAGGCCACGCCATCCATATGTAGTGCCTGCATCGAGGCCGGAACGATCGAGACGCCGAGCCCGGCGGCGACGAGGTTTAGAGTCGACAGCATGCGTGGCGCTTCCTGACCGACGCGCGGGCTGAAACCCGCGCGGTGGCAGCCGGCGAGGATGGCGTCGTGGAGGCCTGGCCCGCTGGGTCGCCGGTAGAGGATGAAGGTCTCGGCGGCGAGAGCGGAGAGCGATAGCGGCTTCGTGCTGTCCTGGGCTAACGCATGATTGGCGGGCAAGGCCGCCACCATTTCTTCGTCCAGCAGCGGCCGCACTTCGAGACCGAGCGGATCGGCGACGGGCGAGCGGATGAACGCCGCATCGATACGCTCCTGACGCAGGCCGTCGACGAGCTCGCTCGTTCCGCCTTCCTCCAGCGCCAGCGAGATCAGCGGGAAGGCTTCGCGGAAGCTTCGGATGATGCGCGGCATGAACGGATGGAAGGGCACCGAGCTGGTGAAGCCGATGGCGATGCGGCCCTGCTCGCCGCGTGCCGCGCGCTTGGTCGCGGCGACGGCGTGCTCGACCCGCGCCAGGATGGCGCGCGCATCCTGGAAGAGCGCTTCGCCGGCCTGCGTCAGCTCGACGCCGCGCGGCTTGCGGCGGAAGAGCTGGACGTCGAGTTCGGCCTCGAGCGCCTGGATCTGCTGGCTGAGCGGTGGCTGCTGCATGCCCAGCCGCTCGGCCGCGCGGGTGACGTGCTGCTCCTCGGCGACGGCGACGAAATAGCGGAGATGACGCAGCTCCATGCCATACGGGTATCATATGGATATTTCCAATTCCATATATTGGACAGATGGACAGGGCCGGCCTAGGCTGCCCACCATGAGCGATGCCCTTCGATATCTGACCATCCAGTTTCTCGCTTGGGTTGCCGAGCGACCCCGCACTTACGCCGAGACTATGGAGGCCTGGCGCACCAGCTGCCCGCGGCTTTCCGTGTGGGAGGACGCCACTCTCGCCGGGCTGGTCTGCCTGGAAGGTGGCCCTGATCGCCAGACCCTGGTCCGGCTCACGCCGGCCGGTCAGGCAGCCCTCGAATCGCAGGCGGTCACCGCCTCCTAGCGCCCGGGTTTGAAATTAACTAAATTTAACTCTTGGCGTGATAGATCAACGACTTCTACGACGGTACGCGTGCGCTATACGCCAGCCGTCATCCACGTTCCTTTTGGGAGAGGAGCTACCCCGTGCCTACTGGCCATGACACCCTGAAAACCCGCCGCACGCTCACCGCGGGCGGCAAGAGCTACGACTATTTCAGCCTCGAGGCCGCGGCCAAGGCGGGGATCGGCGACATCTCGCGGTTGCCGGTGTCGCTGAAGTATCTGCTGGAGAATCTGCTGCGCTACGAGGACGGCCGCAGCGTCACGGTCGATGACATCAAGGCCATGGGCCAATGGGCCAAGGACCGGCGCTCCGATCGCGAGATCGCCTATCGTCCGGCGCGCGTGCTGATGCAGGACTTCACCGGCGTTCCCGCCGTCGTCGATCTCGCGGCGATGCGCGACGCCATGGTGCGCATGGGCGGCGATCCCAAGAAGATCAACCCGCTCTCGCCCGTCGACCTGGTCATCGATCACTCGGTGCAGATCGACCATTTCGGCACCAAGGACGCCTTCGAGAAGAACGTGGCGCTCGAATACGAGCGCAACGGCGAGCGCTACAACTTCCTGCGCTGGGGCGCCCAGGCCTTCGCGAACTTCCGCGTCGTGCCACCGGGTACGGGCATCTGCCACCAGGTAAACCTGGAGAACCTGTCGCAGACCGTGTGGACGGCCGATATCGACGGCAAGACCGTCGCCTATCCCGACACGCTGGTCGGCACGGACAGCCACACGACCATGGTCAACGGCCTCGCCGTTCTCGGCTGGGGTGTCGGCGGCATCGAGGCGGAAGCGGCAATGCTCGGCCAGCCCGTGTCCATGCTCATCCCGGAGGTGATTGGCTTCAAGCTGACGGGCAAGCCGAAGGAAGGCACCACCGCGACCGATCTCGTGCTCACCGTCACCCAGATGCTGCGCAAGAAGGGTGTGGTGAACAAGTTCGTCGAGTTCTACGGCCCCGGTCTCGACCAGATGTCGCTCGCCGACCGCGCCACGATCGGCAACATGGCGCCCGAATACGGCGCCACCTGCGGCTTCTTCCCGATCGACCAGGAGACGATCAACTACCTCAAGTTCACCAGCCGCGATCCCGGCCGCGTCGCTCTCGTCGAGGCCTACGCCAAGGCGCAGGGCATGTGGCGCGATGCGTCGACGCCCGAACCGGTGTTCACCGACACGCTGGAGCTCGACATGGGCACGGTCGAGCCTTCGCTCGCCGGGCCGAAGCGTCCGCAGGACCGTGTCGCTCTCTCCGGCGCCAAGGCCGGCTTCGAGAAGGCGCTGCCCGAGCTGCTGGGGCCGAAGGCCGCCAAGGGCCCGGTCAAGGTGGCGGGCGCCAACCACGAGCTGCGGCACGGCGACGTGGTGATCGCCGCGATCACCTCGTGCACCAACACCTCCAACCCCGCCGTGCTGATGGCCGCTGGCCTGGTCGCCCGCAACGCCCGCGCCAAGGGGTTGCAGACCAAGCCATGGGTGAAGACCTCGCTCGCACCCGGGTCACAGGTTGTGCAGGACTATCTTCAGGCCGCTGGCCTGCAGGAGCATCTCGACGCCATCGGCTTCAACATCGTCGGCTTCGGCTGCACGACCTGCATCGGCAATTCCGGCCCGCTGCCGGATCACATCGCCGATGCGGTCGATGAGAACGATCTCACGGTCTGTGCGGTGCTCTCGGGTAACCGCAACTTCGAGGGCCGCGTCCATGCCCAGGTCAAGGCGAACTATCTTGCCTCGCCGCCGCTGGTCGTTGCTTACGCTCTGGCCGGCTCGCTGCTCAAGGACATCACCAAGGATCCGCTGGGCATGGGCAAGGACGGCCAGCCGGTCTATCTCAAGGACATCTGGCCGACCAACGCCGAAGTCCAGGAGACGATCAGGAAGGGCCTGACGCCCGAGATGTTCAAGAAGCGCTATTCGAACGTCTTCAAGGGCGATACGCGCTGGCAGAAGATGACCACCTCGGCCGGCATGACCTACAAGTGGGAGGACGGCTCCACCTACGTGAAGCTCGCCCCCTATTTCGAGGGTATGCCGAAGGAGCCGGGCAGCCTCAGCGACGTGCACGGTGCGCGGCCTCTGGCCATTCTCGCCGACAGCATCACCACCGACCACATATCGCCGGCCGGCTCGATCAAGAAGGACGGTCCCGCGGGCAACTACCTCATCGAGCGCCAGGTGCGGCCGCAGGACTTCAACTCCTTCGGCGCGCGTCGCGGCAATCACGAGGTGATGATGCGCGGCACCTTCGCCAACATCCGCCTCAAGAACGAGACGGCGCCGGGCACGGCCGGCGGTGTCACCAAGCACCAGCCCTCGGGTGAGGTGATGTCGATCTTCGACGCCGCCGAAAAGTACAAGAAGGACGGCGTGCCGCTGGTCATCTTCGGCGGCAAGGAGTACGGCACCGGCTCGTCACGCGACTGGGCGGCGAAAGGCACCTTGCTGCTGGGCGTCAAGGCGGTGATCGTCGAGACCTTCGAGCGTATCCACCGCTCGAACCTCGTGGGCATGGGCGTGCTGCCGCTGATGTTCCCCGAGGGCGTCGACCGCAAGACGCTGAAGCTCGACGGCACCGAGGTCATCGACCTCACCGGCATCAAGGACGGCATCAAGCCGCGCATGACGGTCACCATGACCATCACGCGCAAGGACGGCTCGAAGCAGACCGTGCCGCTTCTCTGCCGCATCGACACGCTCGATGAGGTCGAGTATTTCCGCCACGGCGGCATCCTGCCGTACGTGCTGCGCAGCCTCCTGAAGGCCGCGTAAGAGACGAGAAAGCCGCGGCGGCGTTACAGCCGCCGCGGTTCTTCCATCGACGGCGGCACGGGGCGCGGTCGCGCCGGATTGACCCGGCGGATGACGATGTCGCCGTATTCGTTGATCTGCGGCATCTCGTATTGCGGCAGGTTCTGCAGCGCCAGTCCCAAGGCGCGCAGCAGATTCTCGATCCCCGAACGCAGCAGCGATTCCGGCGTCTGCTCTTGGGCGGACGGTGGCGGGGGCGTCTGCGCCAGGGCGGGGCTGTAAGCGGCCGCCAGGGCGGCGCTGAGGGTCAGGGCATAGGCAAGGTTGGTCATGGCGCGCCTCTCGGGGTCAGTCGCCCTTCACAACGCGCAGCCGGGCACCTCTATTCACGCGTCCGTGACGGGCTTCACCGCTTGGTGATTTGCCCGGAACGGCGTTCCGGCGCGAAAGTGCCGGCATGAAAGCGAGCCTGATCGCCATGGCGGCCCTCGTTGGGCTGGCAGCCCCCGCCGTCGCGGGCGAGCGGATGAACCCGATCGTTGTCGAGCTGTTCACCAGTCAGGGCTGCAACTCCTGTCCGCCGGCCGACACGTACCTGAGCGAGCTGGCGAAGCGGCGCGACGTCCTCGCGCTCTCCTGGCATGTCGACTACTGGGACTATATCGGCTGGAAGGATCCCTTCGCCCAGGCGGCCTTCACCGCGCGCCAGCGCGACTACGGCCGCGCCCTGGCGCAACGCTACGTCTACACGCCGCAGATGGTGGTCGACGGGCGGCTGCAGGGCATCGGCTCGGAGAAATCGACGATCAACGGTTTGATCAGCCATGCGGCCCGCCAGCAGGGCATGAATGTGGCCAATCGCCCATCACTGCGGCTCGACGGCGATACGGTGAGCATCGAAGGCGGCAAGGTCGAGACACCGGCCGTGGTCTGGCTGGCGCTGTTCGAGCCCGAACACCGCACGCCCGTCCGCCGGGGTGAGAACGCCGGCCGCAATCTCGGCAACTACAACGTGGTGCGCGAGCTGCGCGTGCTCGGTCGCTACACCGGCGAGGCGGTTCGGTTGCCTCTGGGGCTTGACGCTTCCGCCGCCGGCAAGGGTCGCGCCATCGTCGTGCAGAGCGAACTGCCTTCGGGCCCGGGCCCGGTCCTGGCGTCGCTCGCAATCGATCCGAGTTAAGGGCCGAAGCTCCGTCCCAGAACCGAGGTCATGCGTCGGGCGAAGGCCGCCGGATCGGGGATCGGCTCGCCTTCGAGCAGCCGCGCCTGGTCGAGCAGCAGGAAGGCGGCATCGTTGAGGCTGTCGCTGCCGCTGCCCTTGCCGACTGCCGCGACCAGCGAGCGGATCAGCGGATGCTCGGCATTGATCTCGAGGATGCGCTTCGACTCCTTCTCGATCTGCTTGTGCAGGCGCAGCATACGCTCGAGATGGATGTCGAGGTCGTTCTCGTCCGCGACGAGACACACGGGGCTGTCGGTCAGACGCTGCGAGACGCGCACGTCCTTGACCGCGTCCTGCAGGGTCAGGCGCAGCAGGGCGAGGAGCGGCGCGACATCGGCCTCGGCTTCCTCGGCCTTCTTGTCGGCGCCCTCCGGCAGTTTGATCTTCGAGAGATCGGCGCCGCCGCGGGTCACCGATTTGAACTTCTTGCCCTGATAGGCGCCGACCTGTGCCGTCCAGAACTCGTCCACCGGGTCGTTGAGCAGCAGCACCTCGACGTCACGCTTGCGGTAGCCCTCCAGATGCGGGCTGGTATCCAGCGATGCCTGCTCGTCGCCGGCAATGTAGTAGATCGCCTCCTGGCCTTCCTTCATGCGGCCGACATAGTCGGCAAGGCTGTGCAGGCCGGGTCCGTGCGTGCTGGCGAAGCGCATCAAGCCGAACAGCTTGTCCCGGTTCGGCACATCCTCGTAGAGGCCTTCCTTGAGGACAGCGCCGAAGCTCTCCCAGAAGGTCGCGTACTCCTCGGCTGAGTCCTTCGCCTTTTTCTCCAGCTCGCCAAGCACGCGGCTGATCACGCCGTTGCGGATCAGGGTGAGCACCGGGTTGTTCTGCAGCATCTCGCGGCTGATGTTGAGCGGCAGGTCTTCGGAATCAACCACGCCGCGCAGGAAGCGCAGATAGCCCGGCAGCAGGTCCTTTTCGCCGTCGGTGATGAAGACGCGGCGCACGTAGAGCTTCACTCCGTGCTTGCGGTCGGGATGGAAGAGATCGAGCGTGCGCGCGGAGGGGATATAGAGCAGGCCGGTGTATTCGATCTTGCCCTCGGCGCGCCAATGGAGGGTCAGCCAGGGGTCGTCGAAGGCGTGTGCGACGTGGTGATAGAACTCCTTGTGCTGCTCGGGTGTGATCTCGCTGCGCGGCCGGGTCCATAGCGCCGAGGCGCGGTTGAGCGTCTCGCCCTTCTCGCCGCCCAGCTTGATCGGGATCGCCACGTGGTCGGAATACTGACGCACGATGGCGCGCAGGGTCTCCGGGTCGAGGAACTCGCCGGCATCCTCGCGCATGTGCAGGATGACCGAGGTGCCAATCGCCGCCCGCTCGATCGCTTCGAGGGTGAACTCACCCTTGCCGTCGGATGACCAGCGCCAGCCTTGCTCCTCGCCGGCCTTGCGCGTCTCGACCGTGACCCGATCGGCCACCATGAAGGCCGAGTAGAAGCCGACGCCGAACTGGCCGATCAGCGGCATGTCCTTCTTGGCGTCGCCGGTCAGAGACTTGACGAAAGCCGCCGTGCCCGAGCGGGCGATGGTGCCGAGATTTTCCACGAGGTCGGCGCGGTTCATGCCGATGCCGTTGTCGCTGACGGTCAGCGTGCGGGCCTGGGCGTCGAGGGCGAGCCCGATGTGATACTCGGCGTCGGGCGGGGCGAGCTCCGGCCGGGTCAGCGCCTCGTAGCGGCGGCGGTCGCAGGCGTCGGAGGCGTTGGAGATCAGCTCGCGCAGGAAGACGCGGCGGTCGCTGTAGAGCGAATGGGCGACGATGTCGAGCAGCCGGCCGACTTCGGCCTGGAAGCTCAGGGTCTCGGGGGTGGCGGTCTGGCTCATGGGCGCTCGGGCAGGGCTATAAGTGATGCGGCCAGCATTTAGGCATGGCGCGGCGGACGGGCAAGGGGGATGTCGGACCTGGCGGGCTCAGCCGACGGATTTTACCCGCACCGTCCCTTGCCAGAGCGGCGGGCTCGATTCGTCGACGTAGCGCTGGAACATCAGATTGAAGGCGATGCTGACGCGCTCCCCGCCGCTGCGGTTCATCGGCACCGAATGAGTGAGCCAGGCCGGAAAGAGCACCAGCCGCCCCGGCCTGACGTCGAAGGTCAGGTGGTTGCCGTTGTAGGGCGTGTACTGCGCGACCGGAGGCATCATGACGAAGGCCTGGGCGCGCGGGTCCTCGAAGACGATACGTCCCTCGTTCTCCGGTGTGGCGACGTAGTAGACGCCGGAGAGGAAATTGTTAGGGTGTGTGTGCGGCGAGTTGCGCCCGCCGGGCGGATTGACGTTGGCCCAGCAGCCGGTGACCACAAGGTCCTTGTGCTGCAGCTTGAGGAACTCGACCGCGCCGCGCCCGGCCTTCTCCACCAGGCCGACGAACTCGGCGAATTGCGGCAGGCGGTGCAGGATCGGGTCGGTCTGCCAGTTGGCCCCGGGCGCAAGCTGGGGGCGCGGCGTCATCAAGGCGTTGATCGCCTCGAGCAGGCGCTGGTTGAGCCCCGCGGCGTAATCAGCCTTGAGGTCGACGCTCCAGATCGGCGTCGGGAAAATGTCGCGCACCGCGACGTCTTCGATCATCGTGCCCCCGTCGTTGCCGGCCATCGGTAGCACCCGGGGCTCCGGCTCACAACGGCTTTACGGGGGTTCCGGGCGGCCTGCCGGGCATGGCGGTACCGCCCGGTATTGCTTGAAATGCCGGGCGAATCGCCCAATTCTTGAGGGGTGAACACGGACGGCGGGTCGTCGCGACCGCCCCAGGGCGGGACGCGGATCGTCGCGGTGCTGGGGCCGACCAACACCGGCAAGACCCATCTGGCGCTGGAGCGGATGCTCGCGCATCGCAGCGGCATGATCGGCTTCCCGCTGCGCCTCCTCGCCCGCGAGAACTACGACAAGATCGCCCGGCTCAAGGGCCGCGACAGCGTCGCCCTGGTGACCGGCGAGGAGCGCATCGTGCCGCCCAGCCCCCGCTGGTTCGTGTGCACGGTGGAGGCCATGCCGCTCGACCGCGAGGTCGCCTTTCTCGCCATCGACGAGATCCAGATGGCCGCCGACCGCGAGCGCGGTCACGTCTTCACCGACCGGCTGCTGCACGCCCGCGGCTACGCCGAGACCATGTTCCTCGGCGCCGAGACCGCCAAGCGGCTGATCCGGGCGCTCGTGTCTAACGTCGAGTTCATCGCCCGGCCGCGTTTTTCGACCCTGACCTGGACCGGGCCGAAGAAGATCACGCGCCTGCCCCGGCGCTCGGCGGCCGTCGCCTTTTCCGCGGCCGAGGTCTACGGCATGGCGGAGTTGGTGCGCCGTCAGCGCGGCGGTGCGGCCGTGGTCTTTGGTGCGCTCAGCCCGCGCACGCGCAACGCCCAGGTGGCGATGTACCAGGCGGGTGAGGTTGATTTCCTGGTGGCCACTGATGCCATCGGCATGGGCCTCAACATGGATATCGACCACGTTGCCTTCGCCCAGCTGGCGAAGTTTGACGGGCGCGGCATGCGGCGCCTCACACCCGCTGAGCTCGGCCAGATCGCGGGGCGCGCCGGCCGCCACATGAACGACGGCACGTTCGGCACCACGACCAATGTCGGCGGGCGCGAGATCGGCGCGCTCGATCCCGAGATCATCACCGCCATTGAGGAGCACCGTTTTCCGCCGCTGACCGCCTTTCAGTGGCGCAACACCGATCTCGACTTCGCTTCGCCCGGTGCGCTGCTCGCCAGCCTCGACGCGCCGCCGCAGACGCACGGCCTGTTTCGCACCCGTGATGCTGACGATCACCTGACTCTTTCCTCTCTGGCGCGTGATCCGGCGATCGGCAGCCTGCGCGGTGAGCGCGACATCCGCCTGCTCTGGGAAACCTGCCAGATCCCGGATTTCCGCAAGGCGCTGGGCGAGGCGCATGTCAATCTGGTGGGGCGCATCTTCGGCCATCTGCGCAACGACGGAAGGTTGCCGACCGACTGGATCGCCAGCCAGATCGCGCGCCTCAGCAGCGTCGAGGGCGACATCGACACGCTGCTTGAACGCATCGCCCGCATCCGCACATGGACCTACGTCTCGCACCGGCCGCACTGGCTGGTGGATGCCGGGCACTGGCAGGCGCGGGCCCGCGAGGTCGAGGACCGCCTGTCCGACGTGCTGCACGAGCGGCTCACCCAGCGTTTCGTCGACCGCCGCGCGGCGGCGGTGGCGCGGGCGCGCAAGGCGGGCAGCGGTCTTGCGGCAGCGGTCAACGAGCAGGGCGAGGTGCTGGTCGAAGGCGAGTTCACCGGCAAGCTCGAAGGCTTCAATTTTGTCGCCGACGCCGAGGCGCGCGACGGCGGTGGCCGCGATCTGCTGGCGGCGGCCAACAAGGCACTGCGGCGCGACGCAGGCGAGCGCGTGCGCGCTTTCCTCGCCGCGGGCGACGATACGTTCTCTCTCGGCGAGCGCGGGCTGGTGCGCTGGCAGGGGCAGGCGGTCGGCCGTCTGATGGCCGGCGATACGCCGTTGACGCCGCGCGTCGACGTGCTGCCGGCCGATCTGCTCGAGGCGCGGCATCGCGACGACGTGCGCCGGCGCCTGCAGGGCTGGGTCGACGGCCAGATCGGCAGCGCTCTCGCCCTGCTCTGCGCTCTGCGTGACGCGCCGCTGACCGGAGCCGCGCGCGGCCTTGCCTTCGAGCTGGTGTTGCATCTGGGCTGCGTGGCCCGTCAGGGGGTGGCGGCGCAGCTCGCGGCTCTGGAGAAGAACGATCGCGGCGCTCTCGCCGCGCTCGGCGTCCATATCGGTCAGGCGGCGGTCTACATGCCGGCATTGCGCGCCCAGGACAGCACGCATCTGCGTGCCGTGCTCTGGGCCTGTGCCAACGGACGCGACCCGGCCGAGGCGGTCGCGGCGATTCCGCGCCAGCGCTCGGTGCGGCGTCGCGAGGCGAAGCTGCCCGCCGCGTTCTACAACGCCTGCCTTTATCTTCCCGCCGGTCCCGTGGTGGCCCGCGCCGACCGCCTGGAAGGCCTTGCCGGACGCCTGCGCGGCCTTGCCAAGCGGGGCCCTTTTGCCGCCACGCGGGAATTCGCCGCGGCCATCGGCGTGGCCCAGAACGATCTTGCCGGGGTGCTGGCGGCGCTCGGCTACCGGGCCATGCCGGGCATGGTGTTCGTGCCGCGGCCGGCCCGCCGCGAGGCTGAGCGGCATACGGCCGTGGACGAGGCTTCGCCCTTTGCCAGCCTGCAACGGCTCAAGCGGCGGTGAGCGAGGCCTGCCAGCGCCTCGACAAGTGGTTGTGGTGCGCGCGCTTTTTCAAGTCGCGCAGCTTGGCGGCGAAGTTCTGTGACGAGGGAAGGCTGCGGGTGTCCGGCCAGGTCACGCACAAGGCCCACTACTCCATCCGTCCGGGGGACGTCTTAACCTTTCCGCTGGGTCGCGATATCCGGGTGATCAAGATCCTGGCCCTTGCCGAGCGGCGCGGGCCGGCGCCCGAGGCCCGGGCGCTTTATCACGATCTGTCATGTCCGGTTTCGCTTGATTCCGCCCCCCCGAAACCGGACATTGGCCAGCGTGACGCGGGCAGCGGACGGCCGACCAAGGCCGAGCGCCGTGCCATCGATCGTCTGCGCGGGGGTCGCGCCAGCGACGAGTAGTTGAAGACGACGGGTCGTCGGCTAAGGAGGACAGTAGTGGAACTCGACGCGCAATTCTGGCTGGCGCTGGTCCAGATCATCGGCATTAACATCATCCTGTCCGGCGACAACGCCGTGGTCATCGCGCTCGCCTGCCGCAACCTTCCTCCGCAGCAGCAGAAATGGGGCATCATCCTCGGTGCCGGCGCCGCCGTCGTGCTGCGCGTCATCTTCACGATCTTCATCGTCTATCTGATGACGGTCCCGTACCTCAAGTTCATCGGCGGCCTACTGCTCTTCTGGATCGGCTATAAGCTGATGATGCCGCAGGACGACCATGGCGAGGTCGATGCGGGCGCCAACCTGATGGCTGCCGTGCGCATCGTGCTGATCGCCGATGCCGTGATGAGCCTCGACAACGTCATCGCCGTCGCGGCCGCCGCCAAAGGCAGCTACGTTCTGCTGATCATCGGTCTCGTCATCAGCGTGCCGCTGGTCGTCTACGGGGCCACGCTGCTGATCAACCTGATCAACCGCTGGCCGGTCATCATCCCCGGCGGCGCCGCGCTCATCGGCTATATCGGCGCCGAGGTGATGATCACCGACCTCGCCATCGAGCCGTGGATCGAGGCCAACGCGCATTGGCTCCACGACTGGGGTCCGTTGCTCGGCGCCGTCGGTATCGTGGCTGTCGGACGGTTCATCGCCCCGCCGCCCGCCCCCACACCGGCCACGGTGGCCGGCGAAGCCGCCGGTGCGGCAGCACTGGCCGGGGCCGCGGTCGGCATGCAGCTGCTCGCCCGCATCATCGCGACGCGCGCCCCCCTGCTCATGGCCACCGGTGCCAGCGCCGTGGGTTATAGCGCCGGCTTCGATCCCTCGGGAGGCGATCCGAGCGCCATGGTCACCACCATGCTGGCCGTCCGGCCGGTCTTCGCGGCGGTGATCGCCGTACTGATCGGCGAGATGGTCGGCTGGTACGCTCGCCGGACCAGAGGCGTGCCGGTGACCAGTCACCACTCGGCATCCTGACCGCAGCTCTCCCAGACGGCGCCGCCGGCATCCCATATGCCGGCGGCGCGTTTCTTTTGAGGGGACCCCCAAGTTGGAACTCTTCACCCCGGAGATACTGGCCAGCCTACTCACCCTGACGGCTCTCGAGATCGTCCTGGGCATCGACAATATCGTGATGATCGCGGTCATCGCGAACGCGCTGCCACCGGCCCAGCGCGAGCAGGCCCGTCTTGTAGGTCTGGGCCTGGCGCTGTTTACCCGGCTCCTTCTCCTGTTCGTCATCAGCTGGATCGCCGGCCTGATCCAGCCGCTCTTCAGCGTCTACGGGCAGTCATTCTCCGGCCGCGACCTGATCATGCTGGGCGGCGGGCTCTTCCTGCTGTGGAAGGCCGTCCATGAGATGCACGCAACCGTCGAGGAAGCCGGCCGTCCGGGTCAGACCCGCACGGTGGGCAGTTTCTCGGCGGCGATCGCGCAGATCGTGCTGCTTGATGTCGTCTTCTCATTCGATTCCGTGATCACCGCCGTGGGTATGGCGCGCGACATCTGGGTCATGGTCGTGGCGATCATCGTCGCCATGGCCGTGATGCTGTTTGCTTCGGGCCCGATCATGCGCTTCATCCACGCGCATCCGACGGTGAAGATGCTGGCCCTGGCCTTCGTGCTGCTCATCGGCATGGCGCTGATTGCTGACGGGTTCCAGTTCCACATCCCCAAGGGCTATCTCTACGCGGCGATGGCCTTCTCGGTCCTCGTGGAATCGCTCAACGTGCTGGTCAGCCGCCGGCGGGCACGGGCGGCCGGCCAGACGGACAGTGTCACACCGGCCCTTTCCGCCGGCACGCCGCTCAAGGTGCTTATTCCCGTCGACGGCTCTGCAAGTGCGGCGCGGGCGGTGCGCGAGGTCGCCGATCTCGTGCGGGAGAACGCGACACAAGTGGACCTGCATGTGGTCAACGTGCAGCCACCGATCGGCACTGCCCGGACCTACGCAGGACCATCCGCGGTTCAGGATTTTCACCGCCAGGAGGCGGAGAAGGCGCTGGCGCCGACCCGTGCGCTGCTCGACGAACTCGGTCTCAAGGCGACGGTCCACGTGCTGGTCGGGCCGCTGGGCGACACGGTCGCCCGGCTCGCCAGCGAGTTGCATGCCGACCGCATCGTCATGGGCACCCGCTCCGCCAGTCCGCTGGGCGGATTGCTGCTGGGCAGCGCGGCGACCGAGGTGATCCAGCGCGCGCCGGTCCCGGTGACCCTAGTCAAATAGCCGGGAGGGACGCTTGCCCCTAATTTACGCGGGGTTGCGCCCGGGGAATCGCCGTGTTACGCAGCCGCGAAATTCGCGTTCCGTTGTCGGAGTTGCCTGACGATGACCTATGTCGTCACTGAAGCCTGCATCAAGTGCAAGTACCTGGACTGTGTCGAGGTCTGCCCCGTGGACTGTTTCTACGAGGGCGAGAACATGCTCGTCATCAAGCCGTCCGAGTGCATCGATTGCGGGGTGTGTGAGCCGGAATGCCCGGCCGAGGCCATTATCCCGGACACCGACCCTGGTGCCGAGAAGTGGGTAACAATCAATACGCAATACGCCGAAGAATGGCCGAATATTACCCGAAAGTCCGACGCTCCCTCGGATGCCGACAGTTGGAAAGGCGTCCCAGATAAATTTGAAAAGCATTTTAGTCCTAAGCCTGCAGCTCGATAAGTCTATATATCTGGTTGATTTTCTTATTTTTAGGCCTGCCTCCCTGGGGACGGCGGGTGCAACTGTTGTAAGAATGTGATAGGATTACAACATTATCGGGTGAGCGACTGACCGCGCCCGAGCGGACCCTGAAGCAAGGGACTCGCATCGGGTAGCCAAGCCCGCGACATGGCTGTTCCGTTCCATCTCGCCAGACACCGGTCTGGCGATCAGGTCACGGAATTTGCCTGTCGGGGACTTTGGACGCGGCAGTGCCGTACGTGAAAGGTGGTTTATGAGCGTTACTACCAAGAGCAAGACGGGCATTAAGAAGGTCGCGCGCGAGACCGACGATGTCGGCTACGCCGCGGGCGATCATGTCGTGTATCCGACGCACGGCGTCGGCAAGATCGGCAGCATCGAGACCCAGGAAATCGTCGGCCAGAAGCTGCGTCTTCTGGTCATCCAGTTCGACAAGGACCGGATGACCCTGCGCGTGCCGGTGGCCAAGGCCAAGTCGTCGGGCCTGCGGCGCCTGTGCACCCGCAAGGAAATGCAGGCAGCGCTGGTCACCCTCAAGGGCCGTTCACGCATCAAGCGCACCATGTGGAGCCGCCGGGCTCAGGAATATGAGGCAAAGATCAACTCGGGGGATCCGCGTTCGATCGCCGAGGTGGTTCGCGACCTCTATCGCAACGCCGGTCAGCCAGACCAGTCGTTCAGCGAGCGCCAGATGTACCAGGCGGCGCTTGATCGGCTGGCGCGCGAGTTCGCCGCCGTGGAGCGCATCCCGGAGGACATCGCGACGCAGCGTCTCGAGGCGATGCTCAAGGCGGCCTGAGCCGTCGCGAACACGCGGAAATTAAGGGCAGGCCGTGAGGCCTGCCCTTTTTTTATTGCAGTGGGGCGGTGCCTCGCCGCTATAAGCTCGTCCGGGACATGCTGAGGGCGAGTCGAGTCGCGGAGTCACCGGAGCCAAGGCCTGCGGATCACAAATTCGCGGTCATTCGGCGTGCGGCACGTGTCTGGGCGGTGGCCGCGATCCACGGCGACGCCGACCGCCTCTGCGCCATCCACGACACCATTGCCTCCCGGCTGCTGCCGGGCGACCGTCTTGTCTATCTCGGCAACTATCTCGGCCGCGGCGCTTCGATCATTGCCACGCTCGACGAGCTGCTCCGCTTCCGGCGTGACTTCATCGCCCGGCCGAACATGTTCGCCTCCGACGTGGTCTATCTGCGCGGCAGCCAGGAGGAAATGTGGCAGAAGCTCCTGCAGCTGCATTTCGCCGTTAACCCGCGCGAAGTTCTCGACTGGATGCTCGGCCAGGGAGTCGAGGCAACCCTGCAGGCCTACGGCGGCGATCCGCTGCGCGGTCGGGCCGCGATGCGCGAAGGCGCTATGGCGATCGGGCGCTGGACGGCCTCTGTGCGTCAGGCCATGGCAGCGCATGCCGGCCATCGCGAGTTGATGAGCGTGCTGCGGCGCGCGGCGCATACCGACGATGACGGCCTGCTCTTCGTGAATGCCGGTCTCGATCCGAGGCTGCCGCTCGCCGAACAGGGCGATGCCCTGTGGTGGGGTCACGCAGCCTGGGCACGGCTGAAGCAGCCCTATGCGGGTCATCGCTGCGTCGTGCGTGGCTATGGTGGCAACGCCGCGTCGCCCGATGCCGGGCCCTTCGCGCTCACCCTCGACGGCGGCTGTGGCACGGGCGGACCGCTGGTGGCGGCCTGCCTGATTCCTGACGGGACCGTCGTCGAACGTCTCGAAGCCTAGTGGCGCTCAGTTTCCCGTCTGCCGAGGATCGAGCCGCTCGATCTGCGCGGCGTGCGTCACGTCGATCACCGGCCCGCTCTGCCAGCGCAGCCATCCCCGCACCCGCACCCGCACCGGCATTCCGCGGACCGCGTCCGGGTTGAAGCCGGCCGCGCGCAGCTCCGCGCGCGCCGCAGCAGACACGGTGAGGATCAGACGGTCGGTGCCCTGCTCGAGAGCAAACCGGCCGCCAGGACGGCTGGTCAACGGTATGACCGTACCCTCGACGATCTGGAAGGTCTCGATCCAGCGTCCCAGCTCGCCGGGAGAGCGGACGCGGAACGCCTCGTGGCGCCACAGCCCGAGGCGGGCCTCGCGTGCCGCGGCTTCCAGCCGCAGCAGCGTGTCGGCTCCGGTGCTGCTGTCTGCCGTGGTCCGCACCCGCGACAGCCCCTGCGATACCAGCGCGGCCTGCACCCATTCGCCGTTGCGGCCGGCCAGGTGTGCGACCTGCCGGCCGTGCCTGTCGGGTGCGGGCCCGACGACATGGACGGTGACGCGCTGGCCTTCGATCAATGCCGCCAGCGATCGGTGTGCCGCCGCGCGCAGATCGTCAATACCCCGATCCGGCCGTTCCCGCTGCCCGGGCCGCGGCGGGGCGGCGTAGGGGCCGAGGATCGCGGCAAGACGCACCTCGGCTCCGTGTGCAAGGCGAAGGGTTTCGCCGTCGATGACCTGCCGGACCTCCGCCGGTTCGCCGCTGCCGAGTCCCGGCGGCAGTCCTTCCGCGGCGGCGGACGTGGCCAGGACCAGGGCTGCCGCCGCGAGCCATCTCACCCTCATGGCAAAAGTGTAACGCGTAAGCGGGTTGACGGGGGGCCGCGCGATGGCGATTCTGGCGTTATGGCCGCCGATTCAACGTCGCGTAGCGACCTCTACCCCCCCATCGAACCCTATGCCGCCGGGATGCTCGATCTCGACGGCCGTCACGCCATGTACTGGGAGCAAAGCGGTAACCCGAAAGGGACGCCGGTGGTCTTCCTGCATGGGGGGCCCGGCGCCGGCTCAACGCCCGCCCACCGGCGTTTCTTCGATCCGCATCACTACCGCATTATCATCTTCGATCAGCGAGGTGCCGGACGTTCGCGCCCGCACGGCGATCTCGTCGACAACACCACACCCCACCTGATCGAGGACATCGAGCGACTGCGCCGCCATCTCGGCATCGATTCGTGGCTGGTCTTCGGCGGCTCCTGGGGCTCGACCCTGGCTCTCGCCTACGCCGAGGCGCATCCCGCGCGCTGCCGGGCCCTCGTGCTGCGCGGCATCTTCCTCTGCCGGCAGGTGGAGATCGACTGGTTCCTCTACGGGCTGCGCCACGTCTTCCCCGAAGCCTGGCGGGCCTTCTCCGGCTTTCTGCCCGAGAGCGAGCGCAGCGACCTGCTGGAGGCCTATTTCCGCCGTCTCAGCCATCCCGACCCGGCGGTTCATATGCCGGCAGCACGGGCGTGGAGCACGTATGAGGGCGCCTGTTCGACGTTGCTGCCGAGCCCCGAGACCGTCTCGGCTTTTGCCGAGGATCGCATGGCGCTGGGTCTGGCGCGCATCGAGGCACATTACTTCCGCCACAACAGTTTCCTCGAGGACGACCAGCTGCTGCGTGGCGCGCGGCGCCTCGCCGGCATACCGGCGACGGTCGTTCAGGGCCGTTACGACATGGTCTGCCCGATCATGAGCGCCGACGACCTGGTGCGCGCCTGGCCGGAAGCGACCTACATCGTCGTGTCCGATGCCGGACACTCGGCGATGGAGCCGGGGATCCGCGCCGCCCTCGTGGCGGCCATGGAACGCTACAAGACGCTCTAGCTCAGTTGACGACGCGCCAGCTGCCGTCGGGCTGCAGGCAGGCGGTGCCGTAGCTCGGCTGCGGCACGCCGCCCACCATCACCGTCGCCTGATATTCGCGGCAATACCGCCCGTCCGCGGTGCGATAGGCAGGCGAGGTCGGCGTCGCCGCCAAGGGTGGGGGCGCTGGGACGTAAACCACCTGCGGTGGCGGGGGCGGGTAATAGACGGGTGGGGCGTAGTGGTAGCCGTAGTGATAGCGCGGCCAGTGGTGGGGATGATGGTGGTAGCGGTGGTGGTGCCGGTAGCGATGGCCGGAGCTGTAGCCGAAGGAGAAGGAGTCGGCCTCGGCTGGCGCGGGAATTAAAAGCGTGCCGAGCGCTGCCGCGGCCACGCCGATCGTCAGGACCCTGGAACCCATAGGCAGACGCTCCACCGTGTGCCGCTACAACGGCCGTCACCCCCGAGATAATCCCGCCCCCAGACCCCGGTCGCGCCCGCTTGCGCCCCGGATGGCCGGTTGCTAGCTTAAGGTTCGACCGGCCGTTGGGGGAATTTTCCAGGATGTGGTTCTGCAACAAAGGCTTGCAAGCCTTCGCCGTGGCCCTGTGCCTGGTGGTGACGGGCTTTGCCGCGAGCGCACAGGCGCAGGATCCGTCGTTCCTGACCTTCTCCGGCGGTTATTTCGACTTCAACCGGCAGAAGAATACCTCGGCCGAGGCGGGCGTTCAGTGGCGCGGCTCGGAGAAGCTGTGGATCTTCCAGCCGATGGCCGGAATCATGGGAACGTCGGACATCTCGGGCAACATCTACGCCGGCATCAGCCTCGACATCTTCTTCGGCAACCGGCTGGTCTTCCGTCCGAGCTTCGCGCCCGGCCTCTATACCAAGGGCAGCAAGGGGCACGATCTCGGACACACCATCGAGTTCCGCTCGGGCGCCGAACTGGCCTATCGCTTCGACGACCGCTCGCGTCTCGGGCTGGAGATCTATCACCTCTCCAACGCCCATCTTGGCGACAAGAATCCCGGCTCGGAATCGATCATCCTGACCTACTCGGTCCCGACGTCCAAACTGTTCGGCCAGTAAGCGGCCGCGTCCTCAGCCGGAAAGCAGGTTGGAGCCGCGCAGGCGCCAGCGGCTCATCACGTCGAGACTCTCCTGATGGGAGATGCGCCGGAAGAGGTCGAGTGCGGCCTCGTGCGCTGCCTTGTCCGCCATGCCCATGCCGGGCTGAGTTTCGAGCGGGATCGTCTCGAGCAGGGCCGCGACCACCGGCCGTTCGATGCCGGCCGCCCGGCAGGCGACGGCGAGGGCCCGTCCGTCGGGCTGGTAGAGGATACGCCGCGCCAGTCGGATGCCCACGTTCAGGTAGCGGGCGAACAGCGCTTCGAACAGCGAGGCATGGCCGGCCTTGAGCAGCCGGACGAGAACCATCGGGTCGTTCAGCCGCTCGGCCTTGATCGCCTCGGCCAGGCCGCGCTCGGCTTCGTCCCACGGCACTTCCGGCCCGTGCTCGGCGGCGACCTCGCCCAGGCTCTCGATCAGCGGCTCGTCCAGGATATGGGCGGCAACCTTGTATTTCTGCTCGATGACGGTGCGCAGCTCGTTCGCCACCCAACCGTACATGCGCGCCGCGACGTCGCCGGGCAGGTCCTCGCGCTTCAGCAGCGGCGCCTGCAACTCGACTTCCTTCTGGGAGCGCTCGGCGATATAGGCGTAGGTCGCCTCCGCGATGCGCGCGCTCGGGTTCTTGAGTAGTTCTGACACCACGTCGGTGTCACCGGCTTCGGCGATCACCGCAGAGACACCTTTGCTGACCTCCGGGCGGGCAGCGACGGCCATTTGGTGCTGCTTGGTCTTGTGGCGGACGATCTCGATCAGATCCTTGTCGCGCAGCGCCGCGCTCATGGCGAGGACCGGGCGGGCCACCATGATGTCGTCGTGGGCCAGCGCCAGGACGAGGTCGCGCGGCGCTCGGCGGTCGCGGGACAGCCGGTCGGCCATGCGCTGGCGCACGGTGATCTCCGCCTCGCGCACCAGCTTGCGCAGGATGTCGGTGGCGATGTCCAGTTCGCGCGGACTGAACGGGGCGCCTTCGGCGTAGATGATCTCAGACAGGTCGTCGGCGATCCTGTCCTTGGCCTCGTCCACCTCGCTGCGGGCGAGAACGAGCAGGGCCTCGATCTTCTGCTGGATGACGGTATCGCTCATGCCGGGGCCGATATTACCACCGTTCCGGAAAAACGGGTGGTGCCGGGGCGTGCCGTTAATCCTCGTCCTTGTCCTCGAAAAATTCGGCCGGTAGCCCCTTGGTACCGCGCAGATCGGCGTTGTCGAGCTGGGCGCCCCGCAGATCGGCATGGTTGAAGATGGCATCGCGCAGGTCGGCATGCCGCAGGTCGGTGTCCTGCAGGTTGGCCTTGGTGAAGTTCGCGCCGGCGCATTTGGCCCGGCGCAGATCGGCGCCGGCCAGATTGGCCTCGAAGAGCTTGGCGTGCTCGAGATTGGTCGGCCAGCTCTGGGTGCCGACGAAGGCGATATCGACCGGCCCCGCCCGCACGCCGGTCAGATTGGCGTGCGACAGGTTGGCGCGCTGGAGGCGGGCGCCCCGCATATCCGCGTGACGCAGATCGGCCGTGCTGAAATCGGCGAAGGCCAGCTCGGCCATGACGAAATTGGCCTGGTTCAGGTCGCTCTCGCGCAGCACGACATACTGCATGTTGGCGGCTGACAGATTGACGCCGCCCAGGTCCTGCCGGGCCATGTCGACGCGGCTGAAATCGGCGCGTGCGCCGCCCTGGCCCGAGGTGTTGATCCAGGTGACGTGGTCCTGGATGATCTTGCGCAGGGGCGCACCGAGCGAGTCGAGGCTGCGCGGCAGCTGTGCCTTGGTCATGTCGGTCTTGGAGGTATCGACCGAATCGAACATGGCGCCGACCAGGTCGGCTCCCTCGAGATTGGCGCCGGCGAGGATCACGCGCTTGAGAATGGCGCCGTGGAAGATCGCGCCGCTGAGATTGGCTTCGGACAGGTCCGTGCCCTCGAGGATCGTGCCCGTCATGTTGCAGCCGCTGAGATCGGCCTTGATCAGCTTCACGTCGCGCAGGATGGCGTCGGTGAAGTCGGTCTGCATGATGAAGGAATTCGACATCCTGGCGCGGCTGAAATCCGCCTTCTTGACGATGGCGCCGCTCATGTCGGTCTCTTCCTTGTCGAAGACCGTCTTGACCAGGTTGCCCCGACCGTCGGAGCGCAGCAGCACGCCGGCGCGCAGATCGCATTCGTTGAGCGAAGCCCCGGTCAGGTCGGCGCCGCGGATGCACGCCCCCCGCAGATCGCACTGGTTCATGTCGGCGCCGGTCAGACTGCAGTCGCGCAGATCGCTGGCGAAGAAAATGGCGCCCTTGAGCTTGGTGGCGTTCAGTTTCGCTCCCTGCAGCCGGGCGCCCGTGAAATCGGCGCCATCGAGCACGCGCTTCGACAGGTCGCGCCGGCTGAGATCGCGGAAGCTGAAATTGGCGCGGGCCCCGCCGGTCTGGCCCTTGGCAAAACGCTCGTGCAGCCGGATCTGCCGCTCCATCTCCGCGACAGGAAGGTCCTTGAGATTGGAAGCGATCTCCTCGGGGAATTCGCTTTCATCGACTTTGGGTGCTTCGGCCATCGGTCCCATTTCAGCCGCCCGCGGGCGACGCAACATTGCAGACCGTTGGCGCAAAGCGGCCACGGCGGAAAGCCCGGTTTGGTGAATTACTTATTAAAATTAAAAGCTTAAGAAGAGTTTAATAATTTCGGGATGCCGCTGTCAGGCTTACCACAGGGACGTGCGCGCCCGTTCCGGCCAGGCGCGGTCGTAGGCCTCGCCGCCAACCCGGTTGTCGCTGATCGTGGCCAGTATCCGGCCCGGGCTGGGCAGGTCGGCCGGATCGTGGTGCCGGGCGGGGTTCCACAATTCCGAGCGCACGATGGCGCGGGCGCACTGGAAATAGATCGATTCCGCGCTCAGCACGATCACCGTGCGCGGCTTCTTGCCCTCGACGGCGAAGGTCTCGAGCAGCGCGGGGTCGGCCGAGAGGTGCGCCCGGCCGTTGACCCGCAGGGTCGTGCCGAGGCCGGGAATGAGGAAGAGCAGGGCGCAGCGCGGGTCGCGCACGATGTTGCGCAGGGAATCGATGCGGTTGTTGCCGTGCCGGTCGGGCATCATCAGCGTGCGCTCGTCATGCACGCGCACGAACCCCGGTCTGTCGCCGCGCGGCGAGCAATCCAGGCCTTCGGCGGCTCCCGTGGCCAACGCCACGAAGGGTGAGGCTTCGATCAGCGCCCGGTATTCGGGCGTGATGAACGGGACCTCCTTGACGGTCGCCGCCTCGCTCGGTGTGCCGTAGAGGGCTTCGAGATCGGCAAGGGTCGTGATGGTCGTCATGGGTACACCGGAGACGGGATGGCGTTCCCGAGAGGACTCGAACCTCCGACCTACGGTTTAGGAAACCGCCGCTCTATCCAGCTGAGCTACGGGAACGCGACGCGTCAGATGTAGCAAAATCGCGCCGCGCTGACCAATGCCGCCTCAGTGGAGGGTGGTGCCGGCCGGGGCGAAGGCGTAACGCGGCGGCAGGCGGCGGTCGGCGGCGGCCAGTGCGGCGCCGAGCACGTCGGCGCTTTCCAGCAGCACCGGCACCATGCAGGCAGGCATGAGATCGCGGGCGCGGGTTTCGGCGTGACAGCGATCGTGGATCTGCACAGCGGCCACCAGGGCGATCAGCGCCTCCTCGTCGGCGGCGATGGCGCGCGAGCAGAGCGGGAAGCAGGTCACCGGCCGCCGCGCCGATGCGGCGATCAGGCCGATCGTGTCGGCCAGCGCGTTGGCGGCGACGATGCCGGCGGCCCCGGGGCAGGCGCGGCGGAACTCGCGCTCGACGCTCGGCCAGTTGTGGCGGCCGGCCATCCACTGGCGCAGGCCCCAGACCAGAAGCTGCTCGGCAAAGTTCAGGCTGGCGACGCAGAGCGGGTCAGGCGCCATCGGCCGGGCCTCCGTTGTTGAGAATAATTATCAGTTGCACGGCACGAGGAGTTACGGCATAGTCCCGGCCGGGTCAATGAAAATGCAAGTCATTCGCATCTGGAAAACGGGAATGACCGGCCCCGCAACGCAGTGATTGGGAGAATGAATCGATGAGCCACTTCCGCAAGATCCTCGCCGCCGCCGCCGTGCTCGCCCCGCTGGGCGTTGTGCCGGCCATGGCGCAGGAGCTGAACCTCTACAACTCGCGCCACTACGACACCGATGAGGCGCTCTACACCAACTTCACCAAGGCGACCGGTATCAAGATCAACCGGATCGAGGACAGCGAAGACAAGCTGATGGAGCGCATGCGCGCCGAGGGCCGCAACAGCCCGGCCGATGTCTTCATCACCGTCGACGCCGGCCGTCTGGCGCGTGCCGTCGACATGGGCCTGTTCCAGCCCACCCATTCGAAAATCCTCGACGACGCGATCCCGGCAAACTTCCGCGATCCGAACGGCAACTGGTATGGCTTCTCGAAGCGCGTGCGAATCATTGCCTACAACAAGGACAAGGTGAAGCCGTCGGAACTCTCGACCTACGAGGATCTGGCCGATCCGAAGTGGAAGGGCCGCGTCACCATCCGCAGCTCGACCAACGTCTACAACCAGTCGCTGGCCGGCTCGATCCTGGCGGCGAAGGGCGAGGCGTTCACCGAGGCCTGGGCCAAGGGCATCGCCGCCAACCTCTCACGCCCGCCGCGCGGCGGCGACACCGACCAGCTCAAGGCCATCGCCGCCGGCGAGGGCGACGTCGCCGTCTCCAACACCTACTACTATGTCCGTCTGGTGCGCTCGACGAAGGCCGACGAGAAGGCTATCGCCGACAAGCTCGGCATCATCTTTCCGAACCAGGGCGATCGCGGCGCGCACATCAACATCAGCGGTGCCGGCGTGGCCGCCAACGCCCCCAACAAGGCGGCGGCGGTCAAGTTCCTCGAGTATCTGACGACGCCGGAGGCGCAGGCCATCTTCGCCGAAGGCAACAACGAGTTCCCCATCGTCAAGGGCGCCAAGCTCGGGCCCGTCCTGGCGCAGTGGGGCGAGTTCAGGGAAGACCGGCTCAACGCGGCGACGTTCGGCAAGAACAACGCCGAGGCGCTCAAGATCATGGATCGCGCCGGCTGGAAATAACGGAGCGCGCGGCTGCGGCGGTAACCGGCCTCCCAACGGTTGCCGCCCGGTCCAAGGGGCGGGCTCTCCCGGTCGCAAGACCGGGGGACCCGCCCCGAACTTTTTTGCGCCGCCGAGCCTAGTCTGAGCGACCGCCGGGCCGCGAACGGGCGATCATCACACTGAGGAAGATCACCGGCAGCAGGCCGACCGCGACGATGGTGAGCGCGCCGGTCGAGGCCTGCGCCAGGCGTTCGTCCGAGGCGAGGTGGTAGACGCGGATCGCCAGGGTGTCGAAGTTGAACGGCCGGATGATCAGCGTCGCCGGCAGCTCCTTGAGCACATCGACAAAGACCAGGATGGCCCCGGTCAGCACCGAGCCCCTGAGTATGGGTGCGTGCACGCGGGCGAGCGTGGACGCGGGCGAGGCGCCCAGGGTACGCGCCGCCTCGTCCATGCTGGGCGTGATGCGCGTCAGGCCGGATTCGGCGGCGTTGAGGCCCAGCGCCAGAAAGCGCGCCACGTAGGAAATCAGGATCGCCACCAGCGTGCCGGAGAGCAGCAACCCGGTGCTGATGCCGAATGTCGCCCGCATCCAGGCATCGACCGCGTTGTCGAAGGTGGCCAGCGGGATCAGCATGCCCACCGCGATCACCGAGCCGGGAATGGCGTAGCCCAGCCCGGCGATGCGCGCCGCCGCCCGGATGACCGGCGTGTCGTGCAGCCGCATGGCATAGGCCAGGAGCAGCGCGGCCAGCACCGTGATCACGGCCCCCAGGCCGGCGAGGATGAAGGAGTTCGTGGCGTAGGTCAGGAAGCGGCGGCCGAAAAACGGGTCGCCGCCCCCGATGCTGAGATCGAGCAGCACGAGTCCCGGCAGGACGAAGCCGAAGAGGATCGGCGTGACACACACCGCCAGTGCCAGCACCGCGCGCCCGCCGGCCAGCGGCGTCGGCACGATGCGCTGCCATCGCCGCGAGGTGTGGTGATAGCGCGCCCCGCCGCGGCTCAGGCGCTCCAGCACCAGCACCAGCAGCACGAAGCCCATGAGAGCGGCGGCAAGCTGGGCGGCGGCCACCTTGTTGCCCATGCCAAACCATGTCCGGTAGATGCCGGTGGTGAAGGTGTCGACGCCGAAATACTGCACCGTGCCGAAATCGGCCGCCGCTTCCATCAGGGCGAGGGCGGCACCGGCGGCGATGGCCGGCCGCGCCAGAGGCAGGGCGACGCGAAAGAACGTCGCCCACGGTCCGTGACCCAGCGTGCGCGCCACCTCGATGGCGCAGACCGATTGCTCGAGAAAGGCGGCGCGCGCCAGCAGGTAGACGTAGGGGTAGAGCGCCAGGGTGAGGATGGTGATGGCGCCCTCGAGCGAATGGATGTCGGGGAACCAGTAATCGCCGCGCCGCCAGCCCATGAGTTCGCGCAAGGCGGTCTGCAGCGGCCCGGCGAACTGCAGCAGGTCGGTGTAGGCGTAGGCCATGATGTAGGCCGGCATGGCCATGGGCAGGAGCAGCGCCCATTCCAGAATCCGGCTGCCCGGGAAGCGGCACATCGTCACCAGCCAGGCCGCGGCGACGCCACCCACCACGCAGCCGATACCGACACCGAGCATCAGCAGCAGGGTGTTCGCCACCTGATCGGGCAGGGTGGTGGAGGCGAGGTGCAGCCACGCGCCCTGCGAGGGCAGGAAGATGTTGGCAAAGACGATCAGCACCGGCGAGGCGACGATGGCGGCGAGCGCGACGGCCGCCACGGCAAGCGGCGACAGGCGGAACCGGGAAGGCGCCCGCAGGGCGGGTGCGGCGAGGGGTGCGGTTACTGTCACGTAATCAGGTCGGTCGGGGGAAACGTCTTGCGCCCGGGGCGGTTTGGCATCATCTCCATTGTCGCATGGGCCGCCCCGGCGATGCCATGCTGCCGCCCGTGCTTACAAGGACCCCGCCATGATCACCGTCCGCCCCGCCGCCGAACGCGGCGAAACCCAGATCGACTGGCTCGACAGCAAGCACAGCTTCTCCTTCGCCGAGTACTACGACCCGTCCAACATGGGGTTCCGGGCGCTGCGCGTGATCAATGACGACCGCATCGCCGCCGGGGCCGGCTTCCCGACCCACGGCCACCGCGACATGGAGATCCTGACTTACGTGCTCGACGGCGCGCTGGAGCATCGCGACAGCCTCGGAACGGGCTCCGTCATTCGCCCCGGCGACGTGCAGATCATGAGCGCGGGTACGGGCATCCGCCATTCCGAGTTCAATCCATCGGAGAGCGAGGCGCTGCGCCTGCTGCAGATCTGGATGATTCCCGAGCGTGGCGGCCTCAAGCCGCGCTACGACCAGAAGGCCTTCAGCGCCGCAGAGCGGAACGGCCGCCTGCGTCTCGTCGGCTCGCGCGACGGCCGCGACGGTGGCGTGACCATCTATCAGGACATCGACCTGTACGTCGCTTCGCTCGACAAGGGGCAGGCCGTCACCCACGCGATCCGCCCGGATCGCCATGTCTGGATCCAGATGGCGCGCGGCAAGGCGTCAGTTAACGGCAAGCCGGTCGCCGAGGGTGACGGGGTGGCCATCACCGACGAGGCGAATGTCGAAATCGTCGGCGTTGACGGCGCGGAGCTTCTGCTCTTCGATCTCTCCTGAGTTCGGCCTCGCCCTCAGGCGAGTGCCGGCCGTTCGCGTAAGTGAGGAGCGGCCGCCACACATGGCCCTGTACCGCCAGCAGTTCCAACGACGCCGCTACGGCTGAGGCGTTGCTGCCATAGCTCCGCGTTAGGCCTACGCCGTGGGTGCCTCGCCGGTCGAGCCACCGGCCTCTAGCGGTTCGCCGGCGCGCTGCCGTGGCGCCTGCTGGCGCTCCCCTCTCGAAATGGTCGCCGGCGAGAGATCGTCTGAGGTCCGGTCAATGGCCGGGTTATCCGGCATCCAGCAGGAGCCTCCGAGTTGGCAGCGTATTCGCGCGGCGTTTGGTGCCGGTCACCTATGTGACTGCCTAGGCCGTGATTTACGCGTGCTTCAGACCGCTACGTGTATCTAGGGGTGGACGACCGGAAGCTGGCCGCGTGTTCCGCAGCCGGTCCGTGTTCTGTCCGGCCTTTACGATCTCGAGAACAAAGGAGCGCCTCGGCATGAGTCCCTCTTTGCAAAACGCGGCCCGCTCCACCACGCCCGCCGGCCGCTCTTCTGTCGAGGGGGTGGCTGTCGACATTGCGGCCGGCAACCCGGGCTGCATGCGAGAATCAGATATTGCTTCGGCGTGGGCTGAGCTGAATGTGGTTCTAGGTGAGACCGCCTCAGCGACAAGCGCAATTCTCGAAGCGATCGAGCGCATTCGTACGATCGCGGCGGCGTTGCCCGGCAAGCACGGCGCGGTGCTTACCATCGAGGTGATCCGCATCCTTGAAGCCTGCACGTTTGAAGGACTTATCGGAGAGCGCCTCATCAATGTCATCCGGTTGCTTAAGGATGCCTGCCCGGAGGTATCGGGTCGCGAGAAGGGGTGCGTTCCAGGTGCCTTTGCATCTCGGGCCGGCGATATCGGCCTGCTTAGCAGACGGCAATTGCCGTCTGTGGCATGGACGCAGGCGGACATCGACGCGATTCTCGACGGCGGAACGAGCAGGAGAAGCGGGGCAAAACGAAAGAAGCCCTCGCGATGACTCGCTTTCACGAGAGGCCTGAATGAGCGCGCTCAATACCGCGGAATTCCGCTCCGGCTCGGCGCCCGATATCCGGCCGGAGATAGCCGCACCGCGCGTCCCGGAGCCGCCCACCCATTTCGCGTTCGAGCATCGCGTTTTTTCGATCAAGGGCGCATGGTTCGGGCTGTCGTCGGCGACCGGCGAGCCGTGCTTTCACGTCTTGCTGGGCGAGTCACCTGCGTCCGTGCCGATCGACAAGATGGCCGTGACATTCGAGATCGGCAAATCGACGTCCGATATTGGCTTGTTGGACATCGTTAAGCGCAGCCTGCGCTTCGTAAGGGAGATCCGGCCCGGCGACTCGATCCCAACGGAGATTCTCGACGGAACGGCGTCGTGGAAGGTCGAGCCTCATCACAGGGAGGTTGCCTCGGCTAGAGTCAGCATGCAGCTCGTGTCGTGGCTTAGCGGGAAGGAACTCCAGACGATAGACGCGGGCGAGCTCGAAGCGATGGCCTCTCTTTCCGAAACAAAGAAGAAGGTGCAGGAAGCGTTTACGGCGCTCGCCGAGAAGCTTGGCATCGGGGACAAGCAGGAGGTCGTGGGGCGCATCGAGGACCTGGCGCGCGAGCTGTCGTACATCGAGGCGTTGCGCGAGCAGTTCGCGAAAATCCAGAAGCTGTTCTCGGCGATGACGACCCTGACGGCTGTTTACCGGAGCGAGCGGTCGTTTGTCGACGACATCCAGCGAGTCCGTATTCTGCTGAAGAAGCCTGTCGAAGATCTGTCTTCCATATTCGACCAGATAGACGCGAACACCGGTGAGATCCTGAGCGTGATGAAGAAGTTTGATTCCCAGGTCCGCTATATCAGGGAGAATAGGGACGAGCTGCATTGCCGCATGATGAAGTGGGATGGTGTTCTTCAGGAATGGAAGGGGGTCGTGCCGGAGCGCTCCGGTCAGGTGGAGAGCCTTATCAAGATCACCTACCGTTTCGCTGCGCGATACTTCCCACAGGTCACCACGTGGAGCCTGCAATCGCGCTAGACCGCGGTGTGGCCGGTGGGAATCGCCTGGCTCTCTTGGGCCGGCAGGGCATCTTCGAGCATGGCCACCGGGAGGTAAGCAGCGGGTAGCCGAAGCACGTGGCATTGCGCCGCTGGCGCCGATACCATTGCATCCGACGATCGGCAGAACTAGTTGGGCGACCGCGCAATGAGGACGAAGCGACTGCGCTATGTTGGTCGCGAGCCGGATCTACAATGAACTACCGGCACGCCTATCACGCGGGAAACTTTGCGGACGTCGTCAAGCATGCGGTTCTGGCGCTGCTGGTCGAGCGCCTGAAGCTCAAGGACTCGGCCTTCTGCGTGCTCGATACCCATGCCGGGATTGGGCGCTACGATCTGCGTTCCGTTCCGGCGCAGAAGACCGGCGAGTTCCGCGCGGGCATCCTGCGCCTGCTGGAGCGGGATGCGCGCTCGCTGCCGGGCGAGCTCAAGCCCTATCTCGGCGCGGTGCGGGCGCTTAACGGCGGCGCGAATTTCAGTGCTTCGTCCCTGCGCTGGTATCCCGGCAGCCCGCGGCTGGTGCGCTCGCTCATGCGCCGGCAGGACAAGCTGACGCTGCTCGAGCTTCATCCCGAGGACGCGGCCTCGCTGACCGAGCTTTTCGCCCGTGACCGCCAGGTCACGGTGCGCCAGGCGGACGGCTATACCGGCCTTAAGGCTCTGCTGCCGCCGCCCGAGCGGCGCGGTCTCGTACTGATCGACCCGCCTTTCGAGCGCCGCGACGAGTTCGAGATTCTGGCGCGAGGCCTGCGTCAGGCCTATCGCCGCTGGGCCACCGGGCAATACCTGCTCTGGTACCCGATCAAGGACCGTCCGCCGGTCGACGCCTTCCACGCCGCGCTCAAGGCCGCGAGCATCCCGCGTATCCTGGTCGTCGAGTTCCTGCTGCGCCCGGCGGACGATGCCGAGCGGCTCAACGGCTGCGGCCTGATCCTGGTGAACCCGCCGTGGAAGACGGACGAGGCGCTGGGCGCCTTGCTGCCGGCACTGGCGTCGATCCTGGGCGACGAGGCGGCCTCGACCCGTGTCGAGTGGCTGGTCCCCGAAATTTCGTAATTTGTCATGCCCGCGAAGGCGGGCATCCAGGGTAAGGGCGCGCCCAGTCTTTCTGCGCGCCCGTCGCGGGGCTTGAAGGCCCGCAACGCAGCGCAAGTGATTCCTGGCCCCCCGCTTGCGCGGGCGTGACGTTTCTCTTTAGGGTCACCCATGCTCATTGCCCAGATTTCCGATCTCCACGTCCGCGCCCCCGGGAAACAGCTCTACGGCAAGCTCGACACGGCGGGATACGCCGAGCGGGCGGTGGCCGCGATCGCGGCCTATGAACCGGCGCCTGCTCTCGTGCTGGTCACGGGCGATCTCGTCGATGCGGGGGCGCCGGACGAGTACGCCAATCTGCGCCGGATCCTCGACGCGCTGCCGGTGCCTTACCGGCTGATCCCCGGCAACCACGACGCGCGCGACGCGCTGCGCGCGGCGTTTCCCGACCATCCCTACCTGACCGGGACCCAGGGCTTCATCTGCTACACGATCGAGGATATGCCGTTGCGGCTGATCGCCCTCGACAGCCTCGATCCCGGCCGTGTGGGCGGACGCCTGTGCGGCACCCGGCTCGACTGGCTCGACGCGCGCCTGAGCGAAGGCCGCGACCGGCCGACTCTGATCTACCTTCACCACGTCCCGTTCCGCACCGGCGTCACGCATTTCGACGAGGCCGTGTTCGAGGGGGCCGAGGGGTTTGCGGCGGTGATCCGCCGCCACGCGCAGGTCGAGCGGGTGGTCGCCGGGCACGTCCACCGTTCGATGAGCATGCGCTGGGCCGGCACGGTGTTCTCCACCTGCCCGTCGACGGCCCATCAGTTCATGCTCGATCTGAGCCCGGAGAACCACGTGGACTACGCGCTGGAGCCGCCGGCTTTCCAGCTGCATGCCTGGCGCCCCGGCCAGGGCCTGCTGACCCACACGCTGCCGATCGGCGATTACCCCGTCACTCGCCTGCGCTAGTCAGCCGCGAAACGAGAAACGGCGGACCTTGGCCCGCCGTCCCGTTGCTTCAGCGCCTGCTCTCGCCGCTCAGCGATATCCGCCGCCATCCGGGTCGGCGGGGGTCGGTCCGGTGATCTGCACGCCGACCGCTTCCGGTCCCTTGCGCGCCGTCACCACTTTCATCCGCACCGGCTGGCCGGGCATCAGCGTCTCGACACCGGCATTGCGCAGGATCGTGATGTGCACGAACACGTCCTTGCCGCCGTCATTGGGCGAGACGAAGCCGTAGCCCTTGAGCGAGCTGAACCACTTCACGACGCCGTCGACGTCGACCGCGCCTTCGGTCGACAGCGGCGGGCCGCCGCCGCCCATCCCCGGACCGGGGCCGGGACGCATGCGCGGCGCCGGAGCGCGCGCCATGCTGTTGTCGACTTCGAGGACGCGGAGGACCTGCCGGCCCTTCGGGCTTTGGCCGATCTCCACCACCATGCCGGCACCCTCGCCGACCGATTCGAAACCGGCCTGCTTGAGCGCGGACAGATGGAGGAACGCTTCCGGCGAGCCGTCTTCCGGCGTTACGAAACCGAATCCCTTGGCCGTATTAAACCACTTTACGGTAGCGCGAATAGGCGCGCCTTCCCCCGACGCCATCATGTGTCACCTTTACCTGTTCTACTGTCTTTTGCTTTTTTATGAGCTTTTACAGTCCTTAACGGACAGCAAAGCCTATCATTCTCTTGACAACCCGACAAACGCTCTTTTTGCGAGCAGGCGCGATTCGGCATCCTCCGAAGGTCGGTTGCGCGGGCACTCCGACCTGTGGTCCAACGGCTTTCGATACCGGACAGGCACTCAAGGAGTCTCGCGATGACGGCATTTGCCACCCTTAACGACATCAAGGTGGCCGGGCGGCGCGTTCTGGTCCGCGCCGATCTCAACGTACCGATGAAGGATGGCAAGGTCAGCGACGCGACGCGCATCGAGCGGCTGGCGCCGACCATCCGCGAGCTGGCGGAGAAGGGGGCGCGGGTCGTCGTGCTCTCGCATTTCGGTCGTCCCAAGGGCAAGCGCGAGCCCTCGATGTCGCTGTCGCCGCTGGCACCGGCCCTTGGCCAGGCGTTGGGCAAGAACGTGCGTTTTGTCGACGAATGCGTCGGCAAGAAGGTCGAGGGGGAGGTGTCGGCGCTCAAGGACGGCGAGGTCCTGCTGGCCGAGAACCTGCGCTTCCACGCCGAGGAGGAGGCCAACGATACCGGCTTTGCCAGGGCGCTGGCCGCGCTCGGCGACCTCTACGTCAACGACGCGTTCTCCTGCGCCCACCGGGCTCACGCCTCGACCGAGGCCATCGCGAGGCTGCTGCCCTCGGCGGCCGGGCGCCTGATGCAGGCCGAGCTCGAGGCGCTGCACAAGGCGCTCGAATCGCCGCAGCGACCGCTGGCCGCCGTGGTCGGCGGCGCCAAGGTGTCGACCAAGCTGGAGCTGCTCGGCAATTTGATTAGCAAGGTAGACGTACTGGTCATCGGCGGCGGCATGGCCAACACGTTCCTCTACGCCAAGGGCGTGGCCATCGGCCGCTCGCTCTCGGAGCGCGACATGGCCGACACCGCGCGCCGCATCATGGAGCAGGCCGAGGCGGCGAAGAAGCGAATCATCCTGCCGATCGATGCCGTGGTCGCGCCAGCGTTGACGGCCGGCGACGCGGCCAAGACGGTGCCGATCGGCCGCGTGCCCGAGGACCAGATGATCCTCGATGTCGGGCCCAAATCGATCGCCGACACGGTGACGGCGATCGAGGGCTGCCGCACGCTGGTGTGGAACGGTCCGCTGGGCGCCTTCGAGCATCCGCCCTTCGACAAGGGCACGGTCGCCGTGGCCAAGGCGGCGGCGAAGCTCACCAGGGCGGGCTCGCTGCTTTCGGTGGCCGGCGGCGGCGACACCGTTGCCGCCCTGGCGCAGGCCGGGGTGGAGGAGCAGTTCTCCTATGTCTCGGCGGCGGGAGGGGCCTTCCTCGAATGGCTGGAAGGCAAGGAACTGCCTGGCGTGGCGGCGCTGGCGAAGCGCTGACTTACGAGTTGAACTGGTCGTAGACCTTGCGGGCGAGCGCCTTGAGATCTTCCTTGGGCAGCTTGCCGGTCAGCGCGTAGCCGAGCTTGGCGTCCATCCAGTAGAGCACGCCCATGCCCTCGCGCTCCTCGGCGTAGCGGAAGGCCGAGGGCTCGCCGTCGACCGATTTCATGTAGAGCGTCACGCGCCGCCCATCGGCGTGTTCGTACATGAACTGACAGGCGACGGGGCCGGCCCCGACCTCGGCGACCGGCAGCAATCGCCCGCCCATCAGGCGCCAGCCGCTGTCGTCGAGCACCGGCGCCTTGATCGGCTTGCCCATGCGGTTCGAGAGCCAGCGCACGAGATGCGCCTCGTCGGCCCTCACCTCGACCGGATGGCGGACCTCCGGCGTGTAGACGGCGTGCGCGGCGGCGGCCTGCAAAGTGAGAGTCGGAGCCGGGCCCGGCACCTCGACGATGCGTTCGATGGTCTTGGGCGGGATCAGCAGGTCATGTGTCGACCAGCCGGCGACGATGCCGGCAATCAGCCAACTCGCGGCCACCGCGAAATGCCGCAGCGTGGGACCGCGGCGGTCGAAGACGCGCCGGCGATGGACGGGGGTCGGCAGCAGGCTCGCCGGAACCGGTTCGGCCAGCACGTGATCGAAGGTCCGGTGCAGGTCGGAATTGAGACGGGCATAGAACGTGGCGCGCGCCGCCGCATCGGGATCGCTGGCGATCCAGCGCTCGACCTCGGCACGGCGTTCCGGCGACAGGCGCCGGTCGATATAGGCGTGCAGATCGTCGTCGCCGAGCGGCAGGATGGGGCCCGCGCTCATTTGACCCTCCGCAGGCCGGCATTGCCGGCGGCACCCGCCAGCATCTCGCGCAGCCGCTCGCGACCGCGATGCAGGCGGCTCATCACCGTGCCGATCGGAATCTCGAGAGTGGCGGCGGCTTCCTGGTAGCTCATCTCCTCGAGCCCGACGAGCAGGACGACCTGGCGCTGCTCCTCCGGCAGGCGCGCCAGCGCGGCTTCGAGGGCCGCGACCTCCAGACGATCCTCCTGATCAGCGCGCACCGGCACCGAGAAATCCTCGTCGAGCGGCGAGGTCTGCGGCCGGCGGCTGGCATTGCGGGCAAGATTGGCGTGGAGGTTGTGCATGATCGTAAACAGCCAGGTCCGGAGATTGCTTCCTTCGCGCCACAGATGGAAACGGCTCCACGCCCGTTCCAGCGAATCCTGAACCAGATCCTCCGCCAGCGCCCGGTCTCCGAGCAGCGCCCGCGCGTATCGCCGCAGATGCGGGATTTGTGCGACGATCGGATGGTCTCCGGGATGGCTCATTCCCCGCCTCGGTCCGTTGAATGGGCCCGGTCCTGGCCGGATAGGCCGGGACGGGCGGGGCTATCTTACATCCTCTCGGTCGCCTGTGGGCGTTGTCTGGCCCCGGGCGGGTTGACGATTCGGCCGCTGCCGACGCCGAAATAACACCGTGATGGAAGGCAGTATTCCTCCGGAAAACCGGGCGATTTCAGCGATTAATGCTTTTTTAGGAGTAAACGTGGCAAATTTTACCCATCATGCAGATCCCGCCGAGTAACAGCCTGCTGCAAGCGCTCTCCCGCCAGACCGATCCGGCCAGCGCTCCCCGCCCCAGAACCTCTCCCGACGCCGCCCGTGACGCGGCGCGCGCGGTGTTCGCCCAGATCAAGACGGCTCCCAGGCCCGCGATGACACAGGCTGTCGCCGCGTTCGCGCCCTCCCAGCCCAGCACGCCGACACAGGCCTACCAGCCGAACACCACCACGGCGCTTCCGGCCACCGCCCCCACCAAACCGCTGCCGCGCGGCAGCTTCCTCAACATCCTCGTCTGATCCCGGGCGGATCCAACCGCCTCGCTTGTCACCGCCGGGGTGACAGTCCAGAGTCCGCCCCCTCATGGGCGGCGACCATTCCAAGATCAGCCGATCGGTCCAGCCGGCGCGCACCGTCCGGCGCGAGGTCGGCCCGCGCGTTCTTGCCGTTCCGGAGGGAGACGACCGCGAACGGCTGGTCTGCCCGGAATGCACGTTCATCGACTACGCCAATCCCAAGGTCGTGGTCGGCGCGGTGGTGCGCTGGGACAACCGGATCGTGCTCTGCCGCCGGGCCATTTCGCCACGCCCCGGATTCTGGACGATCCCGGCGGGCTATCTCGAACTCCATGAAACCGCCCAGGCGGGGGCCTTGCGCGAGGTCTGGGAGGAGGCGCAGGCCCGCGTCGAACTCGACGGTCTTCTGGCGGTCTACAACGTCCCGCGTCTGTCGCTGGTGCAGGTGATCTTCCGCGCCCGTCTGCTTGACGGAAAGATCGCGCCGGGACCGGAAAGTGAGGAGGTCGGCTTCTTCACCTGGGATGAGATCCCGTGGGACGACCTTGCCTTCCCCTCGACACGCTGGGCGCTCAACCATTATCGCGAGATCGGCGACGCGGCGACATTCGCCACGCAAACAAATCCGCCCGGCGAAACCGGCGACTATTAGACGCTAGAAGCGGAACAGCGGCAGGTTCATCAGCAACAGGCCGGCGACGACCAGCACCGCGGCGGCGATGCGCCGCGGGCCGAAGCCTTCATGCAGCAGCAGCGTGCCCATCAGGGCGGCGAACAGGACCGAGGTCTCGCGCAGGGCGGCGACATGAGCCAGGGCGCCCACACTCATCGCCCAGATGGCGATGCCGTAGCCCAGGGTGGCGATGATCCCGCCGGCCGTGCCGCGCCACCAGTAGGTGCGCAGATAAGGGATCACCCGTTCGCGGCCGCGCCACCACAGAGCGGCGAGAAGCACCCACGGTCCTTCAAACAGGTTGAGCCAGACGATGTAGCCGATGGCATCGCCCGAGGCGCGCACGCCAAGCCCGTCGACCAGGGTGTAGCCGGCGATGCACACACCCGTGCCCAGCGCGTAGAGCACCGGTTTCCATTCGGCACTGTTGCGCGGCAGGCCGTGGCCGAAGGCGAGGCTGGCGATGCCGAAGGAGAGCAGGGTGACGCCGGCGGATTCGGCAACGGACAGGTACTCGCCGGCCAGCCGCCCGGAGAAGATCGCCACGAGCAGCGGCCCGAGGCCGCGGGCGATAGGGTAGACATGCGACAGGTCGCCGTGCGCGTAGGCGCGCAGCAGGAAGAAATAATAGAAATTGTGCACCACCACCGAGGCGATCAGGTAAGGCCAGGAAGGGCCTGCCGGGATCGCCACGAAGGGCAGGAACGGTACGGCGATCACCGTGCCGGCCATCATCACCAGGCCGAAGGACATGAGCCGGTCGCGATCGGATTTGACGATGGCGTTCCAGCTCGCGTGCAGCAGGGCTGCGAACAGCACCAGCCCGGCGACGGCGGGATCGATCTTCACGGCTGGAGACTCCCGATCTGGCCGGCCACTACATCGGCGATGATCGCGGCACCGCGCGCGTTATAGTGCCCATCGACCCGGAAGGTTACCGGTTCACGGCGATGGCCGCTGACCAGCGCTTCGAACGGGTCGATGCAGCGGATCTCGAGCGAGCGACAGAGCGGCCGGGCCAGATAGTTCATGTAGTTGCGTTCCGGGAAGAAACGGCCGCCCCCGGAATAGGCTTCGTACATCGCGTCGTCGATGAAGTAGCGCTCGGGCAGCAGCACGACGCCGAAGCCCACGCCGCGGGGCTCCGCCCGTTCCTTCATGTGGCGCAACAGCAGGAAATTGACGTCCGGCACCTGCCCCTCGACGACCTGGGTCAGAGGAGTGCTGGGGCGCCAACGCTGCCAGAGACCGCGCAAGCGCGGCACGAGAAACGAGGCCAGGGCCGAGTTGACGGCCAACATTGCGGCGAAGTGCTGGATATCCTGGAACGGAGGCACCACGATGCCGGTGTAGTCGTAGAGACGCACGCGCGCCGCCGTTCGGGCATCCGCCGCTGGGGCCTCCGCGGTGCCGGCGGCTGACTGAACCAGATAGCCCTCGATGACGCGCATCGCCCAGGCCGGATTCTGCGGCGTGATCAGGTCGTTCCAGCTCACTCCCGTCAGCACGATATCGCCGCTGCGGGCCTCGGCGAGCACGCGGTCCAGCCGAGCGACATACTGGTCGATATTGATGCCGGGCACGCCCCAGTTTTCGACCCGGGTGCCGGGTGTTTGCGCGTCGAGGAGGGCCTGCAGCCGCGCCGGCCAGGTTTCGTCGTCATTGAGCCCATGGCCGAAGGTCTGGCTGTCGCCCAGCACGAACAGCCGCCGGCGGGGCGGTTCGCCGCGCGCCGCCGGTGCGCGGCGAACCCCGCGATCGTCGACGCTCACCGTCTTGGCGCGGAAATCGACGCGGTTGTCCATGACGCCCTGGAACCCGGGGCTCAGAGTCCAGACGCCCGAGGCGGCGGTCATCAGGTTGCGGGGCAGGGGGTAGGAGCTCGCCGGAGGGTGGACGAGCCACATCCCTGCTTCGAGAGCCGCCAGCCCAACGACCAGCGACGCCGCGACGAGGCCCGCATGGAGCATGAAAGTGCGTAAACGAGCCACCGGGAAAACCGAAGGAAAAGTCGCGCGATCTTAGCGAGGGGAGGTCGCGCTGTCCCCGGAATGAAAAAAGCGTTGGACGGGATTGCCGTCCAACGCCACGTCGAAGTTGCTCAGGAGAGAATTTAGTTAGTGTTCTGACGCACCGAGTGTGCGGTGTTAGATCTTCTTCTTCGCCTTCTTCTTGGCTTTCTTCTTGGCTGCCATGGTGTGACTCCTTGGTTCCGATGGTCCGTGATCGTCGAGGGTGCGCGCTGGACCGGTAGTGGGACGTTAGGAAACGCCGCCGACTAAATCCCGCACGTTGTGAAAACCCTCCCTGAAATCGATCCGAACATGACTAGAACATCATCCTGCCCCGCTAACTGTCAAGCAAAATCAATAGGCAGGGGGTTGACAAGTACATCCTACTAATCGTTGCGAACGCCCCAATGGTTAGATGACAGAGTATCTCTCTTGACCAGTTTTAGTGGGCAATGACATCCGGATTCGCGAACAGGACGGCGAAAAACCGCAGAAAACCGCGCCAAATTAATCTTCCTTACCAGCGGCCGGTTTTACGAATTCAGACCTAGGATTCGCTGGATAGGAGCGGCGCGGCAAGCGCGTCACGGCCGTTTTTGATGCGGGGCGCGAGCGGCGTGTCCGCAGAAAAAAATCGGCGCCGTTCTCGTTCGGCAACCGCTTCCGCGACATTTTTCCGCGACTCGAGTCGCGGGTCGCGAGGAAATTTGCTCGGGGATTACGTCTCGAGACCGAGCAGACCACGCGCGAAGCTGCGCGCGTCGAACGGCTGAAGGTCTTCGGCGCTCTCGCCGACACCGATGGCGACCACCGGCAGCTTGAAACGCTCCGCGATGGCGACGAGCACGCCGCCGCGTGCCGAGCCGTCGAGCTTGGTCAGCACGAGGCCTGTCACGTTGACCATCTGCCTGAAGGTCTCGACCTGGGCGAGCGCGTTCTGCCCGGTGGTCGCGTCGAGCACGAGCAGCACGTCGTGCGGTGCTGCGGGATCGATGCGGCTGATGACACGCACGATCTTGGCGAGCTCGGCCATCAGGTCGGCCTTGTTGTGCAGACGGCCTGCGGTATCGATCAGCACCAGATTGACGCCCTCCGCCCGCCCGCGCGTGACCCCGTCGAAGGCGAGACCGGCCGCATCGGCTCCCTCGGCTCCGGTGACCACCTCGGAACCGGTGCGCTCGCCCCAGACCTTGAGCTGACTCACTGCCGCGGCGCGGAACGTGTCGCCGGCGACCATCAGGATCCGGGTGCCGGCCGCTTCGGCCTTTAGCCGGTGCGCCAGCTTGCCGATCGTCGTGGTCTTGCCGCTGCCGTTGACGCCGACGACCAGGACGACGTGCGGCTTCCTGGCGGGATCGGGGGCGAACGAGCGGGCCACCGGCGCCAGCAGGGTCGCCACGTCCTCGGCCAGGCTCTCGCGCACCGTCTCGCCGCTGACCCCTTTGTCGAATTTCTTCTGCCGGAGACCGGCCGCGAGCTTCGCTGCTACCGCCGGCCCGAGATCGGCGGCGATCAGCGTGTCCTCGATCTCCTGCAGCGTCGCGTCGTCGAGCTTGCCTGAGCCGAGAGCCCGGGCGATGCCGTCGACCAGACGGCTCGACGATTTGCCGAGCCCGTCCTTGAGCCGCTTGAACCAGCTCATGCGGCTACGGCCGTGCTGACGGCGCCGAGCAGCGCGTCGTGGGCCACGCCGCGAATTCTGACGGTGACAATGGAGCCGGGCGGTGCGGCGCCGTCGAGGACCACCGGCGCGAAATTCCCGGCCAGCCCCCGCCGGCCGCTGCGCTCGACCACGACCGACGCCGTTTGGCCGACCTGGCGCTCGAGGAACGCCTGCTGCGCCCGCATCCCCGCTTCGCGCAGGGAGGCCGCCCGTGCCTGAACGACCGGCGGTGCCAGCGGCCGCATCCGCGCGGCCGGTGTGCCGGCGCGCGACGAGAAGGGGAAGACATGCACGAAATCGAGACCCGCGTCGCCGATCAGCGCGAGGCTGCGGGCGAACATCGCGTCATCCTCGGTCGGGAAGCCGGCGATGAGATCGGCGCCCAGCGCCGTCTGCGGCCGGACCGCGCGCAGCCGCGCCGTGAGCGACAGCGCCTGCGCGCGCGAGTGCCGGCGCTTCATGCGCTTGAGGATGAGGTCGTCACCGGCCTGCAGCGACAGGTGGATATGCGGCATGAGCCGCGCCTCCCGGGCGAACAGGTCGATGAAGGATTCGTCGAGCGCGGCGGGATCGAGCGAGGAGAGGCGCAGGCGCGGCAGGGCGGGAACAGCATGCAGCAGGCGGCCAACGAGGCCGCCGAAGGAGGGGGCGCCCGGCAGATCGCGGCCCCAGGACGCCAGATCGACCCCGGTCAGCACCACCTCATTCGTTCCGGCGCGCACCAGCGTCCGCACGCGGTCGACCACATCAGCCAGCGGCGCCGACCGGCTGTTGCCGCGACCGTAGGGAATGACACAGAAGGTGCAGCGATGGTCGCAGCCCTGCTGGACTTCGAGGAAGGCCCGGCTGCGTTGCTGGCTGACCGCCACGCCGGGAGACGGGGGCGCCTGCAGGATGTCGCCCACCCGTTGTCGTGGTCCTCCGGCAAGAGACGCCCAGACCGCGGGGTTGAGCTTCTCGGCATTGCCGATGACATGGTCCGCTTCTCGCAGTTCGGCATACGTTTTTGGATCGATTTGCGCCGCGCAGCCGGTGACCACGATGGTCGCGTCGGGTCGTTCACGACGCAGGCGGCGGATGGCCTGACGCGCCTGGCGCTCGGCCTCGGCCGTGACCGCGCAGGTGTTGACGATGGCGATGTCGGTGAGGCCGGCCCGGGTGGCGAGACCGCGCACGGTCTCGGACTCGGCGGCATTGAGACGGCAGCCGAAGGTGATCAGTTCCGGCGCGGCCGGAGAGCTCACTCCGGCAGCTCGCCGGTGAAGCTGACGGCGACCGGACCGGTCATCAGCACGTGACCGTCCTGCAGCCATTCGATGTCGAGCTCGCCGCCGTCGAGCACGACTGTGGCGCGACGCCCGGTCAGGCCACGCCGCGCCGCGGCCACCACGGTCGCGCAGGCGCCCGTGCCGCAGGCCTGGGTGATGCCGACGCCGCGTTCCCAGACGCGCATGCGCAGCCGTTCAGGCGAGAGCACCTGCACCACCTCGATATTGGCGCGCTGGGGAAACAGGCTGTGACGCTCGAGCACTGGCCCGAGCCCGGCGACATCGATCGCCTCGGCGTCCTCGACGAAAAAGACGGCGTGCGGATTGCCCATGCTGACCGCGACCGGGTCCTTGAGCGGCCCGAGCGTCAGATTGAGCCGATTGGTGTCCTGCGGCTCGGCCAGCGGGATATCCCGCCAGTCGAGCCGGGCAGGGCCCATGTCGACGGTGACGCGGCGCTCGCCGTGCGGACCATCCGGCGCGACGGTGGCGTCGAGCATGCCGGCGGCCGTCTCGATGACGATGGCATCGCGGCCCGTCTCGCGCATGACGAAATCGGCGACACAGCGCGCACCATTGCCGCAGGCCGACACCTCGCCGCCGTCGTTGTTGCGGATCCGCATGAAGACGTCCGCAAGCCCGCGGCCGCCGACCGGCTTCTCGAGGATCAGCAACTGGTCGCAGCCGACTCCGGTACGCCGGTCGGTAATGGCCCGGGCCTTCGTCTCGTCGAGAGCAAAGGGGCGCTCGCGTGCGTCGATCACCACGAAGTCGTTGCCCAGCCCGTGCATCTTGGTGAACGGGCGCGAGCGGTCGGGGCGTGCTGGCACTGCGGCGGTCTTGGCGGTGGCGGACTTCATGCGGGGTTATATGGCCCGCCCGGAAGGGCGAGTCCATACCGGTCTGTACCGCGCGGTCTACTCGGGAATGTCCGTAGTGGCGTGTGGGTCGAAGTCGAAGACCGTCATTCCGGCCATCATGTCGACCGTGACGCCGTCCGACGCCAGGGGCACGACAAGGTTCTCGATCGTGCGCACGCGCTTGCTCATCAGCAGCGGCGGGCCGCGGCGCCAGCTCGGCAGGCGCTGCTCGACGATCGCGCGATAGCGGTCGAGATAACTCTGGTCCTGGAGCGGGAGCGGATTGACCTCGTCCATCCAGCGCCCCGTCACCTCGACGCCGATCGCCTCGACCGTCTCGGTGCCGGCGAGGCGGTAGCGCAGGCGGAACGGCACATGCTGGACATCGAGCAGCCAGATGCCCGGGAGAAGGGAGGGTATGGCCAAAGGATCGAGGTGCTGGCGCCCCGGCAGTCCCCGAGGGGGGTGGATGGATCGCCAGTAGCGGAAGAACTGCCCGATCTTGGCGTGCCAATGCGCGGCCGGCTCGCTGCCGGACCAGAGCGAACCCCGAATCTCCTCTTGCGACGCGCGGCGGCGATCCTCCATGCGGCAGAGCCTAGCCTGAGATGGCTAACAAGGTCTTGAAATTCGGCCTGCCAGCGTGCTGCCGCAGTTGTCCCCTACTTCGGTAGCCTGGCTTCTAGGCGGCGCGGACCTTGGCGATGAAGGCGTCGATCTGGTTGCGCAGGCTGTCGGACTGCTTCGACAGCTCGGCCGACGCTCCCAGGACCTGGTTGGCGGCCGTACCGGTTTCCGAAGCGGCTTCGCTGACGCCCGCGATATTGGACGTGACTTCAGCCGTGCCAGCGGATGCCTGCTGCACGTTGCGGGCGATCTCCTGCGTCGCCGCTCCCTGCTGCTCGACCGCTGCGGCGATGGTGGTGGCGATCTCGTTGATCCGGCTGATCGTCCCGGTAATGGCACCGATGGCCTGCACGGAGTCGCTGGTGGCGTTCTGGATCGACTTCACCTGCGCGGCGATATCCTCGGTCGCCTTGGCGGTCTGGTTGGCCAGCGACTTGACCTCGGAGGCGACGACCGCGAAGCCCTTGCCGGCTTCCCCGGCGCGCGCCGCTTCGATGGTGGCGTTGAGAGCCAGCAGATTGGTTTGCCCGGCGATGTCGTTGATCAGCTTAACCACGTCGCCGATCTTCTGCGCCGCCTCGGCCAGGGCCTGAACCTGGACGTTGGTGCGGCCGGCATCATCGACCGCCTGGCCGGCGATCTTCGTCGACTCCGCCACCTGGCGGCTGATCTCGGAGATGGAGCTGGAAAGCTCCTCGCTCGCCGAGGCGACGGTCTGCACATTGGTCGAGGCCTGTTCGGAAGCGGCAGCGACCGCCGTGGCACGCCGCGTCGTCTGCTCGGCGGTTCCGGTCATGGTCTGCGCTGTGGTCTGCAACTCGCTTGAGGCCGTGGTCACGATCTGCACGATGCCGTTGACGCTGGCTTCGAAGTCGCCGGCCAGCCGGGCCATCATGGCCTTCTTGTCCGCCTCGGCCTGCTGCTTGCTGGCTTCCTGTTCGCGGCGCAGGCGTTCGGTCTCGATCATGTTCTGCTTGAACACCTCGACGGCGGCTGCCATCTCGCCGATCTCGTCGCTGCGCTGGCGGGCGGGGATCTCGATCCCGGCATCGCCCGCGGCCAGCTGCTTCATGGCGCCGGTCATGGCGGCGACGGGCCGGGTGACGCCCCGGACTATGATGCCGCCGAGGACGAGGGTCAGGACCACCATCAGGGTGGCAGTGCCGAGCGCAATCATGAAGTCACGGCTGGCTTCGCCGCGGATGCGCGCGGCCACGGCGACGACATTGGCTGCGAGATGATCCTCGACCTTCTTCAGGAGGTCGATGCGATCGGTCGTCATACGGAACCAGTGCGGTGCCTCGACCCCTGTCAGTGGGGCGCCGGGAGCCGTCTCGAAGATGAGCTTGCGCATGCGCTCGACCTCGGCGACCGAGGCGCCAGTGACGGTCTGGCCGAGAGCATTCCACTCCTCGCTTGTGGCAAAGGCCTTCACGCGCCTCAGGAACATCTCCTGTTCGCCGAACACCTCGACCAGCCGGCGATACCCGGCGAGCTCGAGCTTGCCGCCGGCGAAGCCTCCGGAGCCCATGGCGCGCTCCTGGCCGGCGCGCTCCTTCGTCTGCATCAGGTTCTCGTAGGCCATCATGCGCGCCGCGGCCTCCGGATCGGTGATCTGCTTGCTGATCTCCAGGCCCATATCGAGCAGCCGCGCGATCGTGGCGGTGTAGTAGGCGGCTGATTGCGGGGACGCCAGGCGCAGACCGGAAATCTCCTGCCTCCGGGCTTCCAGCTCGCTCAGGCGTGCATTGGCGTCGCCGATGATCGACGCCAGGCCGGCGCTGATCGACACTACCTCCGAGTCTTTGAGTGTCGCGGCCAGCCGGCTGCGCCACATATCGGTCGCCCGGCGCTGCTCCGGCAGTTCGCTGACGAATTGCCGGCCGCCGCTGCCGAGGAAAAGCGCCGAGCCACCGCGCTCCTTCTGCAGCTCGTGCACCAGACTACTGGTTACTGTCGCCACGTCGACAAGCGTCACCAACGTGCCCATCTCGCGCACGGTGGCCCGCTTCTCGAGCACGATGGCGGTGGCCGCGGCGGCGAGTCCCAGCGTGGGGATCATCAGGGCCAGAAGAAAGCGATGCAGGATGCGAAAGCGAATCATGGTGTCCCCTCTCCGATACCAGGAGAGTCCGCCTGCCGGACGATGGCCCTAGCGGACCGGATGCACGTCGCGACAGACAGCTCTCGTTCTGTCGGCGTTTCTAAAGGCTATTGTTGAATTCCCAGTAAATAGCCTCTCCTAGTCTTTCTCTGTGCTTTTGCACTCCTGTGATTGCTGTGTATCGACTTCCAGATTCGCAAATGACAATTCTGAACTTAAGGTCGGGGTAAGGGTTTCCCGCCAAACTGTTACGATCGTAGGGTTTGAGGTATCGGGGGGCATCAATGATTCGGCCGGAGGACCGCGCGGCGGTCGGGAAAATCCCTCTCTTCTCCAGATTGAGCACCCGCACGGCGGGACGTCTGCTCCGCTCGGCGCAAATCCATCATTTCGGGCCCGGCAGCGTCCTGTTCCGCGAAGGCGATCCGCTGGAGCATCTCCATCTCGCGCTCGATGGCTATGTCTGCCTCAAGGCCAGCGACGGGCGGGGTGAGGAGCACGTGATTGAATTTGTGCCGCCGGGTACGGCCTTCATCGTTGCCGCCATCCTGCTGGAGCGCCCGGCGCTCCTGACCGCCGAAGTCGTCCAGGCCGGACGTGTCCTGCTCGTTCCCGCCGAGGAATTCCGCCGTACGGTAGACGGCGATCTTGCTCTGGCCCGCGCCCTGCTGCGGTCGAAATCGCAGCACTGGCGCTCAATGATCGGGCAGCTGAAGAGCCTGAAGATGCAGACGGCGACCCAGCGTCTCGCCTCCTTCCTGCTCTCTCTGGCCGAGGGCCAGACGGCACCGGCGACAGTCGATCTGCCCTGTGAGCGCCGGCTGCTGGCGACCTGGCTGGGCATGGTGCCGACCAGCGCCTCGCGCTCGTTTGGCGAGCTCGAGAAGATCGGCGTCGAAGGGCATGGCGCACGCCTGCGTATCCACTCGCTCGATCGCCTCGCGGCCTACGCCCGCGGGCTTTCCGCCGCCAAGGCCTGACATCCAGCGACGGTAGCCCGATTGACGGCGGCGCTCCCTTCGCCCAGAACTTTGCCTCGTTCGCCCATCCCTTCGTCACGAGGCTGCCACCATGACCACCGTCTCCCCCGCAATCGTCAAAGAGCTCGCTCCGACCGGGCGGCTGCGCGTGGCGCTCAACCTCGGCAACATCGTGCTGGCGCAGAGAGGGGCCGACGGCAAGCCGAAGGGCGTCACCGTCGACCTGGCCACGGAGCTGGGCAAGCGCCTGGGTGTGCCGGTCGACTTCAAGGAGTTCGATGCCGCCGGCAAGGTCTTCGAGACGCTGAAGACCGGGGTCATCGACATCCTCTTCCTCGCCATCGAGCCGGTGCGGGCGAACGAGATCGCCTTCACCTCGCCCTACGTGCTGATCGAGGGCGTGTATCTCGTGGCCAACGACTCGCCGCTCAAGAGCGTCGCGGACGTCGACAGCGCCGGTGTGCGTATCGGCGTCAACAAGGGCTCGGCCTACGATCTCTTTCTCACCCGCACGCTCAAGAACGCCACCCTGGTGCGTGGCGATGACGGCATTGCCCTGTTCAAGCAGCAGAAGCTCGAGGCGGCGGGCGGTGTGCGGCAGCCGACGGCGGCCTACGCGAAGACCGATCCGGGCGTGCGCCTGATCGACGGGCGCTTCATGGAGATCCGCCAGGCCATGGGCACGCCGCGGGGCCGTGACGCCGGCGCTCGCTATCTGCAGGAGTTCGTCGAGGAGATGAAGGCGAGCGGCTTCGTCGCCGAGGCGCTCAAGCGCAGTGGCCAGGGCGACGCGACCGTGGCCCCGGCCGGCTGAGGATCACGCCAGCCGCGGCTCGGGGTCGCGGTTCTCGAGCCGGTCGGCGACACCGTCGCAATCATCCGCCAGCTTCTCGTAGGCGGTGCGTGAGTCGAGAAAGACGCGGCGCGCGATTTGACGATACTGCTCGGCGCGCGTGCGCCAGTGCGCGATCATCTCCGGAAGAGTGGGCGGCGCGGGTTCCGGGGCGAAGAAGCTCATGGTGCTGTCCTCGGTTGTTGCGCTCTATCTGGCACGCGCCTTGGACGGTTCAACAACCCGGACGGCGGACGCTGCAGTGCAAAAGAGGGTTGGGCCGCTTCGCGTTCTCGGGTAGCGCGCGAATCCTCGCTATCCACAGCTCTATCCACCGGCTCCGTGAATCCACTGCGGGGTCTCGGGTGTTTCCGGTGATCCCCGCTACCTCCAAGGTTGAGCCGGCGTGTCAGCTGATACGCAGGCGTGGCCGCCGCTGGCGCGCCCGGCGCAACCGCAGGCGGAACGGCAGCTTTATGCCAGGCACCACCGTGCCGGGGTGCTCCGGGTCGAGAAGGTTGTCGGTGGGCTCCTCGTCCGGCTTTGTGTCCGGCGGCACTTCGAGCGGCAGCAGCGTCCGCCCGAACGGGCGGCGTAGCCGCTCGATCGTCTCGATGACCGAGCCGGTCTCGTCGAGCACCGCCTGAACCTCCTTGTGGACGACGCCGAGATGCTCGGCCAGCAGTTCGGTGCGGACGGTGCCGATGCGCCGGCGGATCTCCGCCTCGTCTTCGCCGGCTTCGAGGGCGAGATCGCATTCGTTGTCGAAGCCCATCGAGCGGTTGTTCATGTTCGACGAGCCGACGCGCAGCATCCGGTCGTCGACGATCAGGCATTTGGAGTGCACGACAATCGGGTTGCCTCCGGCGGTCTTCGGGATGTAGGCGCGGAAGCGGCCGTAGCGGTCGATCGCCCGCAGCCGGTTGACGATCTTGGCGCGGGCCGGACCCATCACGGCTTCCTCGATCGTGCCCGGGCATTTCTCCGGCCCGAGCACGACGATCTCCGGTCCTTCGGGCCGCTCCAGCGTCTCGCGCAGCGCCGCGTAGACGGCACGCGAGGCGAAATGCTGGTTCTCGATATAGATCGTCCGGCGTGCGGCGCGGATCGCCGCGATGTTCAGGGCCTCGATCTCGCGGGCTTCCTTGCGGCCGTTCCATTCGGCGTCGGTGCGGGCGATGCCGATGTCGACGTCCTCGAAATCCGGGCTGAGCCGGTCGGGCCACAGCATCGCACCCGGCGTGGCGGTTGCCGTCACATCCTCGCCCGTGGCGCGGCGCCAGCGTTCGCGCGCCAGGTCGCCGAGAGCGGCCGCCGCGTCGCCGTCGACCGCCATCATCAGATCATGGAACGGCGGATAGATGTCCCGCTTGGGCGATTTGCGGCGCTTGTCCTCATCGATGTGCTCGGGCGTGTCCCAGCGGCAATCGGTGACGTCGAGGCCGCCGCAGAAGGCGAGAGCATCGTCGATTACCACAAATTTCTGATGCAGCGACGCGGTCGGCGGATGGTCGCTGTCGAGCCGGAAATGCACGCGCCGGCCCGAGAGCCAGTTGAGGATGGCGAAGGGAATGGTCCGTCGCTTGAGCTCGAAGGCGAGCGGTGACCACCATTTGAGCACGCGGATCTCGAGATGCCGGTGCTTGCGCGCCAGGCGGTTGAGGTACTGACGCAGCGACGGCCCGGTGCGCCCGGTGCAGTCGCCGCAGTGGAGCGGGACGACGTGATTGATGTCCCAGCCGATGATGTAGATCGAGCGCCGTGCCATGGGCAGCGCCGTCTCCAGCGCCTTGAAATAGGCGGCAGCGTCGATCAGCACGGCGGCGCGCCTGGCGCGGGCCACGCGCCAGCATGTTTCACCCGGGATCAGCAGGGGCGATTGCGGCGGAGATATCCGGGCCGGTGCGTCGCCGGCCGTCGCGGCCGTCGTGTCACCGGTCGGCGTGCTCTTCGCCTCAAGCGTATCCATTGGCTTGAAAATGCTCCGCTGGCGCCAAAGGTTCCTCGGTGACTCGCCGCGCGGGCCTACCTCCCCCGGGCTGACCGGCCTATCCCCTTCGGGAGAGAAAATCGATCCGGCCGGGAACGTGCCTCGCGGCGCGCCGTTCTAGCGTTGGATGTGGCTCCGAGATGGGGTGAATTCCATGGCTCACGATCGTTCGACACCGGGCAGGCACAGGCGGTTGGCGGTTGGACGGGTGGACACGGCAGCCAAGATGCTGGGGCTTGGCATTGGCCTGCTCCTCGGCTTCTTCGTTCTCAATCTCGCGCACATGCCCGGCAGCCTCGAGCGCCAGGCCGATCTCGAGCGTCAGGATATGCTGCGTGCCGAAGCCGAGGCCGCGACGATCGATTCCCCGTCGTTCCCCCAGCCGCCGTACTGATCCCGCTCGCGTCGGTGCCAGCCACGCTGCAGCGCGGCGTGTGCGCTCGCACGCCGTCATCGCGACATCATCGAGCGTTCATCGACGTGACGCGTCTCCCGGTTACCCATACTGGCTAGTAGCGATGCACGGAGCGGCTTCTCTAGGGTGCGCCGCCTCGGGGGCCATAGAACAAAGCCAGCAGCGAGAGGACACGTCATGGAAGGCTCGGCCGAGGAACTTATCGTGCAGTGGCGCTCGCGCGCCGAGGCCTATCGCTCTCTCTCGGCGAGCTGCCTGACCCAGCCGGGCCGCAGGGCGTACGATCATCTGGCGATGCGCTGCGAGGACGTCGCGCGCAGCATGGCCAGCCGCCATCGCGTGGCGCGTCGGTCGGACGAGGATTGAACGCGGGAGGCTGCGCTAGCCGCGGATGCGCTGCGCCCACTGAAAGCCGATCACCGCACCCTTGATGCGCGGCAGCAGCAGCAGCGTCAGGGCCAGCGTCAGCGGCACCCACAGCACGACATGCACCCAGGACGGCGGATGCTTGATCTGCTCCAGCAGGAGCATGCCGGGAACGATGATGTGGCCGACGATCAGGATGGTGAAATAAGGCGGCGCATCGTCGGCGCGGAACTCGTCGAGCCGCAGGCCGCAATGGCTGCAGGTCGGGTGTAGTTTCAGATAGCGGGCAAAGAGCAGACCTTCGCCGCAGGCTGGGCAGCGCAGGCGAAAGCCCCGCTTGAGGCCGAGCCCGGTGGACGGGGTCGAACGCGAAGCGCTGGCGGTGGTGTCGTCGGGGAGCAGGGACATCGCAAGGGACCTGTGGTGGCGCTGACCGGATCCGATTGGCGGAGGGGCGCGCAATAGAGAGGAGGGGGTTGGCTTCGCCGGCTACGGGTCTACATCGGAACGGACGTTTTCGAACACCGTTTCAGGCGTATGAGAGACCGGACATTCCCCAAAGCCAAGTCTTCTGCTTCCGCTGCTTCCGCAATCGGGGCGTATATGCCGGAAAGCCTGGCGGATCGCTTCATGCTCTGCCCCGTGTGCCGCGAGGAATACGATCTCGGCAATCTCGGCGAGGTGCTGCAGCACCTGCACGCCAGCGGCGGCGACGCGGAGATCGACTAGCTCAGGTCTTGAGGTTCAGCAGGGTCTCCTGCATGTCCTGCGCGGCCTGAAGCGCTTTCAGATTGGCCTCGAAGGAACGCTGCGCCGAGAGCGCATCGATGCGCTGCTGTCCGAGGTCGACGTTCGGCAGGCTGACGAGGCCGTTCTCGTCGGCGAGCGGCGAGCCGCTGTCGGGGACGGTGATGGCGGCCGGATCGACCCGGTGAAGCCCGGTGGTCACGCCGCCGCCCGGCCGCGCGCTCTGGGTTACCAGCCGCGGCTCGAAGGCGGGCGCGTCGCCTTCCCGTGGCTTTAGCCGCGAGACATTGCCGGCATTGGCGGTGTTCTCTGCCGCGGCGCCCACGCGCCGCACCGCCGCCAGCATGCCCGAGAGGGCCGTTCCCAAGACTGCATCGCTCATGGACCTATAGTAGAGGCCGCCATGATCGAAGCAAAGCGCGCGCTCTAGCCGCGGCCTCCACCGCCACCACCCCCTCCTCCTCCTCCGCCACCTCCACCCCCTCCGCCGCCTCCTCCGCCAGAGCCGCCTCCGCCGCCTCCCCCGCCAGAACCGCCGCCACCTCCTCCGGCGCCTCCGCTACCGCCGGAGCCACTCCCGCCAGCGCCACCGCTGTCGGCTCCACCACCGCCGCTAGCCGAACTACCGCTGCCCCCGCCGGAATCGGCACCGCCTACCGACGAGGCCTCGCTCGCCCGGCCGCCAAATGACTCCCGAATGGTGACATAGCCGAGAGCTTCGAGCCGGGCGAAGCACTCGTCGCGCTCGGCCTCGGTGGGCAGCCCGCGGCAGGCGCGCCCTTCGGCGCTCACCCGATCGAAGTCTGTCTGTGCGCAGCCGGTCGCCAGAGTACCCAGAAGCAATGCACACGGCGTCGAAACAGCAAGACGTCGCGCCATCGGCACCCCCCTTAGAGAAGGCCGCCTATGCCGCCACCGCCACCGCCACCGCCACCACCGCCACCACCGCCCCCGCCGCCGCCCCCGGCTCCGCCGCCACCACCGCCGCCCCCGGCTCCGCCGCCCCCACCCGCACCACCACCTCCACCACTATCGCTTCCGCTGCTGCTTCCGCTGCCGGAATCAGCGCCGACGGATTGGCCTTCGCTGGCGCGGCCGCCGAGCTGGTCGCGGATCTGGGTGTAGCCGCGCGCTTCCAGGCGGCTGAAGCACTCGTCGCGCTCGCTCTCCAGCGGCAGGCCTCGGCAGAGCCGGCCTTCCTGCGTGGGGCCATAGACGGGCGCGCAGGCCCCGAGCAGAGCCACGGACGCGATCGCCAGGGGGATGCTGGACTTCATGAAAAGCACCTCGTTCGTTTAGCGGTATCCGCGATGGAAACCGCCACGCCATCCCAAAAGATCGGGCGGCCAGAGGCGCGGCCATAACGGCTTTTTCGTGAGCGCGAGGCGCCCCCACGCTCACTACAGCAAAGCTGGGTCCCTTAGTGAGGAGCCGTGCTTACAGAGAATTTACGGGGGAGCCTGCGTGGAGGAGCTGGCGAGGCTGCGCTCGCCGGCATCGCCGCGGCGGTGGTGGCTTTCGATGAACGCGTTCAGCGCTTCGTAGTCGACCGTCCATTGCAGGGGCGGGCGCGCCAGCCACTCCGCCTGTGTGGCGGCGCTGTCTGCCATGACGATGCTGCCGCCCGAAGCGCGGGCGATCGTCTCCGCCATGTGCTGGGCCAGCTCGGGACCGTTGAGGAGCTGCCCGTCGGCGGTGCGTATGAGCTTCAGGTAGGGCGAGCTGTTTGGTACGATGACGGCGCCTGAGTTGCTGATCGTGGCGATGACCGTGTCGCCGCGCCTCACTTCGGCATAATCCTGCTGCTCCAGGCGCTGGCGCGGATCCTCGACCGGCCGGCTGAATCTCGGCAGGTAAAGCTCCCGAAGCCGCGCCGGCGACGCGTGGGTCGCCTCGGAAATTGTCAGCGGAATCCCCTCTAGTGCCATGCGGAATCCAGGGCCGGAGCCCTTGTCGGCCTTCGCTGCCGGAGTGATGAGGTTCCTGATCGACGGGATCTTGATGACGGCGGTGCTCATGCGCTTCCCCTTGCGGTGTTAGCGCCTTGAGAGCAAAAGCTGTTCCTCCAAAGACCATTTATAAGGCATTGATAAATATATATAAAATATAAGTCCGAGGCCTCGGCCCGGCGGCAGAATTTGCCGCGCGGCGGGGTCTGCCGCCCGTGCTTGACGCCCCCGCCCCAAAGCCGTAGGTTCCGCCCGCTTTCAAGGGACAAATCAGCCCCTTGGGCCCTTTTGGGTCTCCCCCAGTCCGCGAGTTTCGCGCACTGGGGCCAACGTGCTTTTGGGTTTCGATGTTCGACTCGCTGACAAAACGCCTGGGCGATGTTTTCGACAAGCTGCGCAAGCGCGGTGCGCTGAGCGAAGCCGATGTCGATGCGGCCCTGCGCGAGGTCCGTGTGGCGCTGCTCGAAGCCGACGTGGCGCTCGAGGTGGTCAAGGACTTCATCGCCCAGGTGAAGCTCGCGGCGATCGGCCAGGAGGTGATCCGCAGCGTCACCCCCGGCCAGATGGTGGTGAAGATCGTTCACGACCAGCTGGTGACGACGCTCGGTTCTTCCGCCTCCGAGATCAACCTGCGGGCGACGCCGCCGGTGCCGATCCTGATGGTCGGCTTGCAGGGCTCCGGCAAGACGACGACCACCGCCAAGATCGCCAAGCGGCTGAGCGAGCGCGACAAGAAGAAAGTGCTGATGGCCTCGCTCGACACGCGCCGGCCGGCAGCACAGGAGCAGCTCGCCGTGCTGGGAACGCAGGTTTCGGTGGCGACGCTGCCCATCGTCGCCGGCCAGCAGCCGGTGGAGATCGCCCGGCGTGCGCTCGATGTCGGCGCCAAGGAAGGCTACGACGTCGTCCTGCTCGACACCGCAGGCCGCCTGGCGATCGACGAAGAGCTGATGGCCGAGGCCGCCGCTGTGCGCGAAGCGGTGAATCCCGCCGAGACGCTGCTGGTCGCCGACGCCATGACAGGCCAGGACGCGGTCAACCTCGCCCGTTCCTTCAACGAGAAGATCGGCGTCACCGGCATCGTGCTGACCCGCGTCGACGGCGACGCGCGCGGCGGTGCGGCCCTCTCCATGCGCGCCGTCACCGGCCGGCCGATCAAGCTCATCGGCATCGGCGAGAAGCTCGACGCGCTCGACAATTTTCATCCCGACCGCATCGCCGGCCGCATCCTCGGCATGGGCGACATCGTCGGCCTGGTCGAGAAGGCCGCCGAGACGGTCGAGCGCGAGGAAGCCGAGAAGCTCGCCCGCAAGGTGCAGAAGGGCGAGTTCGATTTCGAGGACATGGCCTCGCAGCTCAAGCAGTTGCGCAAGATGGGCGGCCTCTCCAGCATGATGAACATGCTGCCCGGCATCGGAAAGATGCAGAAGCAGATATCCGAGGCGAAAATCGACGACAAGATGGTGCGCCGCCAGGAGGCGATCATCTCTTCGATGACGCCCAAGGAGCGGCGTTATCCCAAGCTGCTCAACGCCAACCGCAAGAAGCGCATCGCCGCCGGCTCGGGCACCTCGGTCGAGGACATCAACAAGCTGATCAAGCAGTTCATGGAAATGGGCCGCATGGTCAAGCAGGTATCAAAGCTGGGACAGAAGGGCCTGGCCCGCGCCGGCATGGCCTCGCTGTTCCGCCGCTGATTTCGCAATCACCGATCATCAACACGTTTCACCCTTAGCAAGACGCACACAGAAAGGACCACTCCACCGATGGCGACAAAGATCCGCATGTCACGGGCCGGTGCCAAGAACCGGCCGTTCTTCAAGATCGTCGTGGCCGACAGCCGCAGCCCGCGCGACGGCCGCTTCCTCGAGAAGCTCGGCACCTACAACCCGCTGCTCGAGAAGGGCAATCCGGAGCGCGTCGTGCTCAATGTCGAGCGCATCAAGTACTGGCTCTCGGTCGGCGCCAAGCCGTCGGACCGTATCGCCCGCTTCCTGCACGAAGCCAATCTCGGGCCGAAGCCGGCGTACAACGAGACGCCGAAGAAGAGCGCCCCCAAGGCCAAGGCCCAGGAGCGCGCCAAGGCCGCTGCCGCGGCCGGTGAGTCGAAGGAGGCCGCGGCCTGAGCAGCCCGCGCAAGATCCTCCTCGGCGCCATAGCCGGCGCGCACGGGGTGCGTGGCGAAGTGAAGCTCAAGAGTTTCACCGCCGACCCCAAGGCGATCGCCAGGTACGGCGCGGTCGAGGACGAGAGCGGGACGCGCAGTTTCACCGTGAAGCTGCGCGGCGAGGTGCGGGGCCTGCTGATCGCCCGGCTGTCGGGCATCGAGGACCGCAACGCGGCGGAAGCGCTCAAGGGGCTCAGGCTCTATGTCGGGCGCGACCGTCTGCCGAAGCCGAAGAAAGGCGAGTGGTACACCGCCGATCTGGTCGGGCTTCGGGTCGAGAGGACGGACGGGAGTGCGATGGGCCGGGTCAAGTCGGTGCCGAATTTCGGCGCGGGCGACCTGGTCGAGGTGGAGACGGAGAACGGCCAGACCGTTTTCCTGTCCTTCACCAAGAAGGTGGTGCCGGAGGTCGATGTCGAAGGCGGACGGATCGTTGTCGATCCGCCGGCCGAGACGGAAGCCCGGCCGGATGCGAAGGACGAGGACGAGTAAGGCAACATGACCTGGACGGCGTCAGTGCTGACGATCTTCCCGTCGATGTTCCCCGGACCCCTGGGGACGTCGCTGGCCGGTCGCGCGCTCGAATCCGGGTTGTGGCGCCTCGATGCCATCGACATCCGCTCGTTCGCCACCGACAGGCACCATACCGTCGACGATCAGCCCTTCGGCGGCGGTGCGGGCATGGTCATGCGCCCGGACATCATCGATGCCGGGCTGACTGCCGCACTCAAGGATGCAGCACCCGGAACGCCGGCGGTCTACCTGACGCCGCGCGGTCGCGTTCTCGATCAGGCACGGGTCCGACAGCTGGCCGCCGGCCCCGGCGTGATCGTGCTGTGCGGCCGTTTCGAAGGCGTCGACCAGCGTGTCATCGAAGCGCGTGGCCTCGAGGAAGTGTCGCTTGGCGACTTCGTGCTGTCGGGCGGCGAGCCGGCGGCGATCGCTCTGCTCGATGCCTGCGTGCGCCTGCTGCCCGGTGTCATGGGCGCCGAGGAATCGTTGGCCGAGGAGAGCTTCGAATCCGGCCTGCTCGAGTACCCGCACTACACGAGGCCGCAGAGCTGGTGCGGCCGCGCCGTGCCCGAGATCCTCGTCTCCGGTCATCACGCCAACATTGCCGCCTGGCGCCGCGCCGAGGCGGAACGAATCACCCGCGAACGCCGCCCGGATCTCTGGGCGCGCTACGCGAAAAGTCACTAACCGCTTTTTCAGCTACATTCGGACACCAAGGAGAGCAGTCATGAACGTCATTGAACAACTCGAGAAGGAGCAGATCGCCAAGCTCACGGCGCAGCGCTCCGTGCCGGAGTTCGCGCCTGGCGACACCGTGCGCGTCAACGTCAAGGTCGTCGAAGGTACGCGCGAGCGTCTGCAGGCGTTCGAAGGCGTGTGCATCGGCCGCGAGGGCGCCGGGATGAACGCCTCGTTCACCGTGCGCAAGATGTCGTTCGGTGAGGGCGTCGAGCGCGTCTTCCCGCTCTACAGCCCGCGTCTGGCCTCCATCGAGGTGGTGCGCCGTGGCGATGTGCGCCGCGCCAAGCTCTATTACCTGCGTGGCCGCACCGGCAAGAAGGCCCGCATCCTGGAGAAGAGCGGTGGCGCTTCGGCGGCGGAGATGAGCGACGCCGAGCTTCTCGAGGGCGCCCCGACGGCGGACGCCGCCGCGTCCGCGGCTGCTGCTGCGCCGAAGGCGGGAGCGACCTCGAAGGCCGATGCCAAGGCGGCTGCCAAGGCCGAGGCGAAAGCCAAGAACGACGCACGCAAGGCCGAGCAGGCGGCGAAGAAGAAGGCCGGCCGTGACGAGCGCCGGGCGGCGCGCAAGGCCGAAGCCGAGAAGAAGAGCGCCTGAGCACAAACACCCGTGCGCCGCTCCTGCCCCTGGGGAGGAGCGGCGCGGGACTTGAGTCTGTTGGGAGATAGACGATGGCGAAGCCGCGTACGTTGTTCGACAAGATCTGGGACAGTCATGTCGTCCACACCCAGGACGATGGCACCTGCCTGATCTACATCGACCGCCACCTCGTGCACGAGGTGACGAGCCCGCAGGCCTTCGAGGGCCTGCGCAATACCGGCCGCAAAGTGCGCCGTCCCGACCTCACCGTCGCCGTCGCCGACCACAACGTGCCGACCACAGACCGGAGCCAGGGCATCACCGAGCCCGAGAGCAAGCTGCAGGTCGACACGCTCGAGCAGAACACCCGGGATTTCGGCGTCGAGTATTACGGGATGAACGATATCCGCCAGGGCATCGTTCACGTCATCGGGCCGGAGCAGGGCCTGACACTGCCGGGCACGACCATTGTCTGCGGCGACAGCCATACCGCGACGCACGGCGCCTTCGGCGCGCTCGCCTTCGGCATCGGCACCTCGGAGGTCGAGCACGTGCTGGCCACGCAGACGCTGATCCAGCGTCCGGCCAAGAACATGCGCGTGACGGTGGACGGCAAGCTGCGCCCCGGCGTCACGGCCAAGGACATCGTGCTGGCGATCATCGGCAAGATCGGCACCGCCGGCGGTACCGGTCACGTCATCGAATACGCCGGTTCGGCCATCCGCGATCTCTCCATGGAAGGCCGCATGACGGTCTGCAACATGACCATCGAGGGCGGTGCGCGCGCCGGTATCGTGGCGCCGGACGAGACGACCTTCGCCTATATCAAGGGCCGGCCCTACGCGCCGAAGGGCGCGCAGTGGGAAGCGGCGCTCGCCCATTGGAAGACGCTGCCGTCCGACCCCGGCGCCAAATACGACACCGAGATCACCCTCAAGGCCGAGGACATCGTGCCGCAGGTGACCTGGGGCACCTCGCCCGAGGACGTGCTGCCGATCACCGGCGTCGTGCCGAACCCGGCGGACGTCAAGGACGAAGGCAAGCGCGCCGCCATGACCCGCTCGCTTGAGTATATGGGCCTCAAGCCCGGTACGAAGCTCAGCGAAATCAAGGTCGACCGCGTGTTCATCGGCTCGTGCACCAATTCGCGTATCGAAGATCTGCGCGCTGCGGCGACGATCGCCAAGGGCCGCAAGGTCGCCGCCACCGTCAAGGCGATGGTCGTGCCGGGCTCGGGCCTGGTGAAGGAGCAGGCGGAGCAGGAAGGCCTCGACAAGGTATTCCTTGCCGCCGGTTTCGAGTGGCGCGAGCCGGGCTGCTCGATGTGCCTGGCGATGAACGCCGACCGGCTCGAGCCGGGCGAGCGCTGCGCTTCGACCTCCAACCGCAACTTCGAAGGCCGCCAGGGCCGCGGCGGGCGCACGCACCTGGTCAGCCCGGAGATGGCGGCGGCCGCGGCGGTCAAGGGCACGCTCACCGACGTGCGCGAGCTGTAAGCGGGACAGGGCGTGGCGCTCTACACCGCCCCATTCGGCAAGCGGATCGTCGCCCTGGCGCTCGACGGCGCCGCGGTGGCGGTGCTCGTCGCGGCGGTGGTGTACGGCGCTAACGCCGTCGCCTGGCAATGGAGTGCACGGGCCCTCGACCCGTTCTGGGAGGAGCCGGTGGTGGTGAACACCGTGGTTGAAAAGGTGGGCGAGCCGAGCGCCGTGAAGCAGGACGGAATCGAACGCACGACCGCGTTCAGCCGCGAGACGCGCGTCTACGCCGACGGTGGCGTGCGCATCTTCCATGTCGTCGAGGGCAGCGCCCGTCTGCCTGACGGGACCGTGACCTCCGGTCGTGCCGAAACCCTGGCGGGCGAGAGCCGCGCCACCTATTGGCGTACGCGCATCACCTACGGCGTGGTCGCGCTCGTTGCCTTTCTCTATTACGGCCTGTTCGAGGCTTCATCCCGGCAGGCCACGCCCGGCAAGCAGCTGCTGGGCATTCGCGTCACCGGCATGAAGGGCGAACGCCTGTCGACGGTGCATGCCTGGCTCCGCCAGGGGGCGAAGGTCATCACCCTCGCCATGTCCGGTCTCGGCTATCTGCCGGCGCTGTTCACCGTGAAGGCCCAGACGATCCACGACATCGTTGCCCGGACGCTGGTCGTCACCGGGCAGTCCGAAAAGACTTCTTCGTAGGGAGTTCTCGTATGCGCAAATTCACCCAGCTCACCGGCGTCGCGGCCCCGCTGCCGATGATCAATGTCGACACCGACAAGATCATTCCCAAGCTGCATCTGAAGACGATCAAGCGCACCGGGCTCGGCAAGGCGCTGTTCGAGGAGATGCGCTACACGACCGACGGCAAGGAGCGCCCCGACTTCGTGCTCAACAAGCCGGCCTACCGCAAGGCGCAGATCCTGGTCGCCGGCGACAATTTCGGCTGCGGCTCGAGCCGCGAGCATGCGCCCTGGGCGCTGCTCGATTTCGGCATCACCTGCGTGATTTCGACCTCGTTCGCCGACATCTTCTATAACAACTGCTTCAAGAACGGCATCCTGCCGATCAAGGTCTCGAAGGAAGAACTCGACAAGCTGATGGACGACGCCAGCCGCGGTGCCAACGCCACGCTGTCGATCGACCTCGAGAAGCAGGAGATCCGCGGCCCCGATGGCGGCTGCATCAAGTTCGACATCGATCCCTTCCGTAAGCACTGCCTGGTCAACGGCCTCGACGATGTCGGCCTGACCCTGCAGAAGGAGAAGTACATCAACAGCTACGAGGCCAAGCAGCAGCAGAGCCAGCCCTGGCTCGCCGCCGCGAAGGCCTGAACACGTTACGAGGGAACATGACGATGGCTGCGAACAAGAAGATGCTGGTTCTTCCCGGCGACGGGATCGGTCCCGAGGTGATGAAGCAGGTGCGCCGCGTGGTCGAGTGGCTCGACAAGCGCCGCGCCGTGCGTTTCGACATCAAGGAAGGCCTGGTCGGCGGTGCGGCGATCGACAAGCTCAAGACGCCGCTGCCGGATTCGGTGCTGGCTGACGCCATGTCGACCGACGCGGTGCTCTTCGGTTCGGTCGGCGGCCCGCAATGGGACACCGGCGATTTCTCGATGAAGCCCGAGCGCGCCATCCTCGGCCTGCGCAAGGAGCTCGGCCTGTTCGCCAATCTGCGGCCGGCGCTGGTCTACGAGGAGCTGGCCGACGCCTCGACGCTCAAGCGCGACGTCATCGCCGGGCTCGACATCCTGATCCTGCGCGAGCTGACCGGCGGCGTCTATTTCGGCGAGCCGCGCGGTATCTCTACGCTGCCCGATGGCAGCAAGAAGGGCGTCGACACCCAGATCTACACCACGCCGGAGATCGAGCGCATCGGCCGCGTGGCCTTCGAGCTCGCCCGCAAGCGGCGCAACAAGGTGACCTCGGTCGAGAAAGCCAACGTCATGCACACCGGCGTGCTGTGGCGCGAGACCATGACCAAGCTCCACGCCGAGTATAAGGACGTCGAGCTCGAGCACATGTACGCCGACAACTGCGCCATGCAGCTCGTCCGCCGCCCGAAGCAGTTCGATGTCATCGTCACTGACAACCTGTTCGGCGACATGCTCTCGGATCTCGCCTCGATGCTGACCGGCTCGCTCGGCATGCTGCCGTCGGCCTCGCTCGGCGCTCCGGACGCTACCGGCCGCCGCCGCGCGCTCTATGAGCCGATCCACGGCTCGGCGCCCGACATCGCCGGCAAGGACCTGGCCAACCCGCTGGCCCAGCTCCTGAGCTTCGCCATGCTGCTGCGCTACTCCTTCGACCTGAAGGACGACGCCGACCTGATCGAGAAGGCGGCGAAGAACGTGCTCAAGAGCGGCCTGCGCACCGCCGACATCATGCAGACCGGTGCCACCAAGGTGTCGACGACGCAGATGGGCGACGCGCTGGTCAAGGAGCTGGACAAGCTGGCGGCGTAACGCCGCCGGCCTCGCCCGAGGACGGGGATGAACGAGGCCCAATACAGCGATCTCGCGGCCTGGCTGAACGAAGCCGGGCTGAGCGGGCAGAGCGAGATCGACCTGGTGGTCGGTTTCTGCGAGCGGCTGAGCCGTGGCGGCGTGCCGATCCAGCGCTGCTTCGTCGGCATCGACACCCTGCATCCGGTCCATGAAGGCCGCGCCGTCGTCTGGAAGCGCGGCAGCAACGAGACCAAGCTCACCGAATACGGCCGCACCGGCGGCGATGAAGGCGACCGATCGGAAGCCTGGCGGCGCAGCCCGTTCTATCATCTGCTCGAAACCAAGCAGACGTTCCTCCGCCGCCGCCTGACCGCCGAGACGGAAGGCGAGTTTTCGATCTTCCCCGAGCTGCGCCAGTCGGGGTCCACCGACTACATGGCCATCGCCACCTCGTTCGGCAGCGAGCGCAAGATCGCCATCATGGACGGCATCATGTCGTCGTGGACGACGGACGCGCCGGCGGGTTTCCGGGACGAGGACATCGCCGTGCTGCGGCGCGCCATGCGGCCGCTGGCGATCTCGCTCAAGGCCGCGGCCCTGACCCACGTCGCCGAGACGCTGGTGCAGACCTATCTCGGTCGCGACGCCGGCCAGCGCGTGCTGCGCGGTCAGATCGCCCGCGGCGTGCCCGATCGCATCAAAGCCGTGCTCTGGTTCAGCGATTTGCGCGGCTACACCAAGATCTCCGACATGGCGGCGCCGGACCAGATCATCCCGCTGCTCAACGATTACGCCGAGACGATCATTGGCGCCATCCACGAGCAGGGCGGGGACGTGCTCAAGCTGATGGGTGACGGCGTGCTGGGCATCTTCCATTTCGACAACAGCAGCCGCGCCTGCTGCCAGGCCCTCGACGCTGCCAAGGCGGCCACGCGCAACATCGCGGCGCTGAACCGCAAGCGGGCGGCGAGCCTGATGCCGGTCACCGAGATGTATCTCGGCCTGCATGTCGGCGACGTGTTCTACGGCAATGTCGGCAGCGTCGACCGGCTCGACTTCACCGTCGTCGGACCGGCGGTCAACGAGGTCAGCCGCATCGCCTCGATGTGCCGCTCGGTCGACCGGCCGCTGCTGCTCTCCTCAGCCTTTGTCGAAGCGCTGGGCAAGGACGCGCCGCCGCTCGCCTCGGTCGGGCGCTTCGCGCTGCGCGGCGTCGGTCAGGCGCAGGATCTGTTCACGCTCGATCCGGGATCGGCGCCTCGCGCATGATCAATGCGTCGACGCAGCATGTGCGCCACCACGGCCGTTTCTACGCGGCGGCTGCCGCGGCACTCGTCGCCTGGTTCGCGACCCCCGGGTTCGCCACGCCGCTGCATCTGCTGGTCGCGGGCGACACGTTCTTTGTCGTCTATCTCGGCCTCACGGCGACCCTGGCGCTGGGCGGCACGCCGGCGGACATGCGCCGGCGCGCGGCTTACGAGGACGAAGGCGGGTTCGTCATCATCCTGATGACGGCGATCAGCACGGCGATCAGTTTCGGCGCGATTTTCGTGCTGGTGAACCGCGAGGACGTTCATGCCCTGGAGCTTGCGCTCTCAGCGGCCAGCATTCCGCTGGGCTGGGTCAGCCTGCATACGGTGATGGCGTTCCACTACGCCCATCTCTACTACACGCCGACGGGCTCGGGGGCGAAGAAGCACGATTGCGGCGGCCTCGACTTCCCGGGCTCGAAGGAGCCCCACACCTGGGACTTCGTCTACTACTCGTTCGTGATCGGCATGAGCTGCCAGGTCTCGGACGTCTGCATCACCAGCACGATGCTGCGCCGCACGACGCTGGCGCACAGCGTCGCCTCGTTCTTCTTCAACACCACGGTGATCGCGCTCGCGGTCAACCTCGCCGCGAGCCAGGTGCGTTAGTCCGGCAGCTTCTCGTACTTGAAGACCGAGGCCGGCGGCACGTTGAGGAAGGTCATGCCGGCGCGCTTCACGCTCAGGCCGAACTTCTTCTGCGGGATCGGCGAGACCAGCGAGTAGGTGTACTGGAGCATCCGTCCGCCGGGCTTGAGCTGGCCGAGCCAGGAACGGATGAGCCGTGCCTGCAGATCGTCGGGCAGGGTGATCATCGGAATGCCGGAGATCACCGTCGCCACCTTGCCGTGATACTTGCTGGGCAGGATGTCCTGCAGCATGCCGGCATCGCCGTGGATGATCTGGGCCTGCGGATACCATTTGCGCAGGTAGGTGCACATGTCGGCGTCGATCTCGATGACGAACAGCCGCTCCTTCGGGATGCCCGCATCAAGCAGTGCCTTAGTCACGGCGCCCGTGCCGGCACCGAGCTCGACGACCACATCGTCGTCGCCGATACGCGTATGACGGGCCACGAGGCGGGCAAGGAACGGGGAGGAGGGCAGCAGCGCGCCGACTTTCAGCGGATGAGCGAGCCAACGCTTGATGAAGAGGATTTCCTCCTGACGGGCTTCGGCTTGGGCGGTGCTGCGTTTCATGGGCGTATCCGTTGGCTGCAAAATTGGTTAACGCGGACTATAGCCACGCGCGCCGCCGGGAAAAAACGAAATATTTCGGTAACACTTCGCACCTGCGAAGCATGTCTTGCAAAGCTTGAGTTCTCCGCGTATTTCAACCACGTTCTTGCTTTGGACTGTCGTCGGCCGGGGCCATTCCTACGGGGGAATGCCCGCGGGACGCCTATTGGGAAAGAGAGAGTGTCATGGGCTACAGGGTTGCGGTCATCGGCGCCACCGGCAATGTCGGGCGCGAGATGCTGAAAATCCTCGCCGAGCGCAATTTCCCGGCGGACGAGGTGATCCCGCTCGCCTCTTCGCGCTCGCTCGGCATGAGCATCTCCTACGGCGACAACCAGGAGCTCAAGTGCCAGGACCTCGCGGATTTCGATTTCCGCGGCGTCGACATCGCGCTCTCCTCGCCGGGTGCCAAGGTCTCCCAGGTGCACAGCCCGCGCGCCGCCAAGGCCGGTGCCGTGGTCATCGACAACACCTCGTTCTTCCGCATGGATCCCGAGGTGCCGTTGATCGTGCCGGAGGTGAACGCGCACGCGCTCTCGGGCTACACCAAGCGCAACATCATCGCCAACCCGAACTGCTCGACCATGCAGATGGTCGTGGCGCTCAAGCCGCTGCACGACGTGGCAAAGATCAAGCGCGTCGTCGTCTCGACCTACCAGTCGGTCTCGGGGGCCGGCAAGGAGGGGATGGACGAGCTTTTCGAGCAGACGCGCGGCATCTACGTCAATCAGGCGCCGGAGAAGAAGAAGTTCACCAAGCAGATCGCCTTCAACGTGATCCCGCATATCGACGTCTTCATGGATGACGGGTTTACCAAGGAAGAGTGGAAGATGGAGGTCGAGACCAAGAAGATCCTCGACCCGAAGATCAAGGTGGTCGCGACCTGCGTGCGCGTGCCGGTCTTCGTCGGTCACTCGGAGGCGGTGTTCGTCGAGTTCGAGGATCCGATCTCGGATGCCGAAGCGCGCCGCATCCTGCGCGACGCCCCGGGCTGCGCCGTCGTCGACCACCGCGCCGACGAAGGCTACGTCACCCCGGTCGAGGCGGCGGGCGAGGACAAGGTCTATTGCAGCCGTATCCGCGTCGACAAGACCGTGCCCAACGGCCTGACCTTCTGGTGCGTCTCCGACAACCTGCGCAAGGGTGCGGCGCTCAACGCCGTGCAGATCGCCGAGGAACTGGTGCGCCAGGGCCTCAAGGCCAAGCAGGCCGCTTAGCCGCCGCGCGACGGTCCCGCCCGGGTTTTTGGGCGGGCTATCTCTTACGGGAGCACCTCTGGCCAGCATGGGCTGAAACGCCCATATTAGCCTTATGCGTGTGTTCGCCTCGTCGATCTATTTCGGCCTGCTGGGCCTGCTGCTCGTCGTGCTGTCGCTGCGGGTCGTCCAGTTGCGTTTCCGGCACAAGGTGGAAATCGGCGACGGCGGCGTGTCCGAGCTGCAGCGCGCCATCCGCGCCCACGCCAATTTCATCGAATATGTGCCGATCGCGCTGCTGCTTATCCTGATGGCCGATCTGGTCGGTCACCAGAAATGGGTCGTGCATGTGCTCGGCATCCTGCTGCTGATCGGCCGCCTGGCGCACGCGTATGGCTTCACCACCCGCCCGGGACTCAGCCTCGGCCGCGGCGTGGGCGTTGCCCTGACGACGCTGGTGCTGGTGGCGGGCTCCGTGCTGGCCATCGCCGCCTTCTTCGGCGTGCGCATCGGCCCCGTCTGAACGGGCTAGAGCTCGAGCACCACCCAGAACACGGCCAGCGCGAAGGCCAGGATCACCATGCCGGCGATGCGGTTGGTCCAGCGCAGCATGGCGAGCGGGATCCGGCCGTGGAACAGCGCCACGGCCTCGGTGATGAACAGCCACCAGGTGCTGGCGCCGAGGAAGACGCCGAGCAGCAGCACCCAGTCGTCGAGGCCGATCGGCTCGCCTGGCTCGGCCGCCACGCCCACCGCGGTGAAGGCGGCGAGGAACGAGACGATGGTCACCGGGTTGGTCAGGGTGAGGAAGAGGGTCGAGGTGAAATCGCCCAGCAGGTTGGGCGGGTCCTCGGTGTCGGTCGCCTGCGGCGGCTCGGCAAACAGGGTTCGGATGCCCATGACCACGAGCAGCGCGCCGCCGCCCAGGCCGAGCCACAGCCGCTCGGTCATCATCAGTTCGTAGACGAAGGACAGGCCGAAGGCGGCGATCGCCCCGAAGATCGTGTCGGCGGTGGCGGCGCCCATGCCCGAGACCAGCCCGACCAGCCTGCCGTGCATGATCGTGCGCCGCACGCACATCACGTTGACCGGCCCGACCGGTGCCGCGATCAGGAAGCCAACGAGCAGGCCCTTGATGAAAACCGATGTCAGCATGGAATGGGCAGCGTCCGGGAAAAACGGCGGCCGGAGCAAAGGGTTCGCTGTACTTAGCGCGGCTCATGGCCCGGTACCAGTATCCCCGTAGGGTATAGTTGACAAAGTCAATTATCTGGTTGACGATGTCGCTTCCCTGTAAGACTGGATGCGAGCGATGAGCGGGGGAAAGCTGGAGGAGCGGGTCGAAGCTGTCCGGCGTTTCAGCCGGTTCTATACCCGCAAGATCGGGGTCCTGGGTGAGGGGCTGCTCGGCAGCCCGTTCTCGCTGACGGAGGCTCGGGTCATCTGGGAACTCAGCCATCGCGGTCGCGCTACGGCACGCGAACTGGGGCGCGAACTCGGACTTGATCCCGGCTATCTCAGCCGGATCCTGCGCGGCTTCGACTCCCGCGGCCTGATCGATCGTCAGACGGCCGACAACGACGCGCGCCAGAGCATCCTGACCCTGACCCGGGCCGGTGAGGCTGCCTTCGCCAAGCTCAACAGCCGCTCACAGAGCGAGATCGCGGCGATGCTCGAGACGCTGCCGGCGGAAAGCCAGCACCGGCTCGTCGAATCCCTTCGGGTCGTGGAAGAGCTGCTCGGCGCCGCGCCGCCGACACGCGAACCGTATCTGCTGCGTCCGCACCAGGTCGGCGACATGGGCTGGATCGTCCACCGCCACGGCGTGCTCTATGCCGAGGAATACGGCTGGGATGAGCGTTTCGAGGCGCTGGTCGCCGGCATCGTGGCCGAGTTCGTGCGCAAGTTCGATGCCCGGCGCGAGCGCTGCTGGATCGCCGAGCGTGACGGCGAGCCGGTGGGCTCGGTCTTCCTCGTCCGCGAGTCCGACACGGTCGCCAAGCTGCGTCTGCTCCTGGTCGAGCCCAAGGCGCGGGGCCTCGGTATCGGCGCGCGGCTGGTCGAGGAATGCGTGCGCTTCGCCAGACGCACCGGCTACAAGCGCATCACCTTGTGGACGAATTCCGTCCTCCTCGAGGCGCGTTCGCTCTACGAGAAAGCCGGGTTCCGCCAGGTGAAGTCCGAGCCGCACGCCATCTTTGGCGTGGAGCTCGTTGGCGAAACCTGGGAGCTCGATCTCTGACCGGCACGCTCGCGACGCTTGCCGCCGCGGCGACTGGCGTGCAGGTCGGGGCGACCATCGTCGCCACGCGCTTCGTCATCGATCAGACGGAACCGGTGACGCTGGCCCTGCTGCGCTATGCGATCGGCGCCGTCTGCCTGATGCCGTTCGCGCTCGCGGCACGACGTATGCCCTGGCGCCGTCGCGATCTGCTGCCGATCGCGGCGCTGGGTATCGTGCAGTTCGGAATCGTCGTGGCATTGCTGAACTACGCCTTGCAGACCATTTCCGCTGGCCGCGCGGCGCTGATCTTCGCCACGTTTCCGCTGCTCACCATGCTGTTCGCGGCCGCGCTGGGCCGTGAGCGGCTGGGTCTGGCGAAGAGTGCGGGTGTCGGTCTGACGATTTTCGGCGTCGGCCTGACCCTGGGCGAAGGGGCTCTTCTGCCGGATGGCGGCGGCTGGCTCGGCGAAGCGGCGGTGCTGCTCAGTGCCGCCAGCGGCGCGCTATGCAGCGTGCTCTACCGGCCCTACCTCCAGACCTACGATCCGCTGCCGGTTGGCGCCCTGGCGATGCTCGCCTCGGTCGGCTTTCTGGCACTGCTGGCTGCCCCGCAGGGCGTCTTTGTGGAGCCACCGGCGCTCACTGCCGGCGGCTGGCTGGCCGTCGGCTTCATCGGTATGTCGAGCGGCATCGGCTACTGGCTCTGGCTCTGGGCGTTGCGTCACACCTCGCCGACCCGCGTCGCCGTCTTTCTCGCCCTTGGGCCGGGAACGGCGTTTCTGCTGGGCGCTCTGTTTCTGGGTGAGAGCGTTTCGCTGCTGTCACTGCTCGGCCTGGCCGCTGTCGCGATCGGCCTCTGGCTGGCGCATCTCTAGTCGAGGCGCTCGACGGGAAACACCCCGACAGGCGCCGGCAGGGTGCCGCGGGCCTCGATGATCCGCAGGTCCTTGCTGCCGGCCGTTGCGGTACGGCCGATGATCGTGTGCACCGAGGTGGCCGCGCGAGCCGCCGCATCGCTGGCGCTTTGATCGTGCAGCAGCCAGCCGACGAGCAGGGCGGCGAACAGATCGCCGGCGCCATAGGCGGGATGAGCGATGGCGGGGTGGTCGATCCGCCAGGCACCCGCGCTGTCGGCGCCAAGGATCGACAGCGTGCTGCGCGGCCGGTCATCAAGCGAAAGGCCGGTCGCGACGATGAGCGCGCCGTCCCGGCGGGCGCGTCCGTCGAGGCTGTCGCGCAGGCGGACGATGGCGCTGAGAGCCGATGCCGTGTCGGTCACGGACGCGCCAGAGAGAAACTCGAGCTCGAACGCGTTGGGCGTCAGGATGTCCGCACGCGCAAGCGCGACGTCGCGCAGGAACTCGGCGATGCCCGGCTTGACGTAGACCCGTCCGCCCTGCGGCCCATGATCGCCGATCACCGGATCGAGGGCGAACACGGCGGCGGGATTGGCTGCACGCACCGCGGCCACGGCTTCCAGAGTTGCCGGCCCCTGCTCGGCGGCGCCGAGATAGCCGGTGAGGACGGCCCGGCAACTGCCGAGACCGCCATGCTCGCCGAGGCCTCTCACCAGCTCGCCCACCAGCGCGGCGTCGGTCACGCGGCCGCGAAACCCGCCATGCCCCGGATGATTGGAGAACGTGACCGTGTTGATCGGCCAGATGTCGTGGCCGAGAGCCTGCAGGGCCGGTGCGGCAACGCTGTTGCCGACATAACCGCGCGTCACTGACGACTGGATCGAGAGGACGCTCAAGCGGGATTCCCGGCAGGTGGGAGCGGCCGAGGTTTAGCCGACGGCTCCGGCGGCGCCAAGGGCTGGCGCGCAAGGCGGCAAAATAAAGTATAGAATGCCTGCAAAGCCCAAGGGGACACTCATGCCGGAATCAGCGATCCGCCCACGCCGCAGCGCGCTCTACGTGCCGGGAGACAACCCGCGAGCGCTGGAGAAGGCGCGTACGCTCGACGCCGACGTGCTGATCTTCGATCTCGAGGATGCCGTGCTGCCGGCCAACAAGGAGAAGGCGCGCGAGCAGGTTGTCGCGGCGCTGAAGGCGGGCGGCTACAAATCCGAGACGGTCGTGCGTGTCAATGATCCGGCTGGCAAGACCGGTGGTCTCGATCTCAAGGCGGTGGCGCGCTCCGGCTGCAACGCGGTTGTCCTGCCCAAGGTCGAGAAGCCGCAGCAGGTGCGCGACGCGGTTCTCCGTCTCTCGGCGGCCGGCGCGCCGCAGAGCCTTGCTGTCTGGGCGATGATCGAGACACCGCTGGGCGTGCTCAACATCGAGGACATCGCCTTTTCCAGTCCGCACCTCAAATGCCTGGTGATGGGCACGACCGATCTGGCGGCGGATCTGCGCGCGCGTCATACCGAGCTGCGTCTGCCGCTGCTGTCGTCGCTGAGCCAGTGCGTGCTCGCGTCGCGTGCCGCCGGTCTGACCATTCTCGACGGCGTGCATCTCGATCTCGAAGACGAGAAGGGCTTTCTTGCATCGTGCCAGCAGGGTTCGGAGCTCGGCTTCGACGGCAAGACCCTGCTTCATCCCAAGACCATTGCCGGCGCCAACGCGGCCTTTGGGCCGACGGCCGACGAGGTGGCCTGGGCGAAGAAGATCATCGCCGCTCACGCCAAGGCAGTGGGCGAGGGGCGCGGCGTGCTGGTGGTCGATGGCAAGTTCGTCGAGCAGCTCCATGTCGACTCGGCCCAGCGCACGCTGCAGCTCGCCGAGGCGATTGCCGCGCGCAAGTGAGCCGCCGCGGCGCGATTCGCGGCTGCACGGAGCGCCGATTTTTCGCAGTTTTCCGCCAGCGACGCGACACCGGTCGGATCGGCGCCGGGTCTCCTGACAGCCGCCTGCCACACCGCGCGGCACGTGGAAAACCCCAGGTTTTGAGCCAAAAACCGCGTGACCCCCAAAATCTGGTTGGCGGGTATGCCCCCTCGTGTTACGGAGGATTCGTCAGGTGTGCTGGACCGAGCCTTCGAGTACACGACAGGGTCGCGCTGGACCCGAGATTCGATGCGGTTGCCGTCCGGGCGGGACGGCTGAAACGTACAGAGTGTGACGCCGATGGGTGCCGGCGGGGGTGACAGCCTCCGTCGGCATCATCGTTTTTGGGCTGTGGAAAGACGGGCGCGCCGAAATAAAAGAGGCGTCAGGCGCGCTGGACCGAGATCCGACGCTTAACGTGCCCGGGCGGGACACGAGCCTGACGCCTCAGGAGGCTTTTGGCCCCCGGCCGCTGCCGTCCGGGCTTCCTTTGCAACCGCCTGCGAGCGCCTGGAGCGCGTCCGCAGACCCTTGCAATGGTGGGAATTCCGACCTTGCGGCCGACATCCCCGGACCCGGGAAAACCAGGAACCCTCGCCGAGCCTGCCACCCCGTCCTGAGACGGCCCGGTCTTGCGACCGCGCCTCCCGACCGTGCCGGGCGACCCAACCGGATCCGCCCTGCTACGAGCCGAACCGCCGAACCGCTGACGCCTTGCGGCGCCGAACAATCCAACCGCCCCGCCCGGGTTGGCCCACCCGTGTGGACCCCCGCCTTCCGCCCGCGGCACCCGCTTCCGGCGAAGCGTGCGACCGCAGGATTGAACGACGCGCCCCCGAAGGGGTGGAGGTCGTTCCGGAGGTGCTGCTTCCGTCGTCTGGCTGCCGCCGATCCCCTTCAGAACCGGTGCCCTCCCGGGCGTTGCTGGCCGCCTTGCGCCGGACCCGCTCTTCCTCCGCACGTCGCGTTACCGGGAGTGAGCTTGGCCCAAGCCCCCAAAGGCGACAATAATAATCGCCAAGTAAAACTGAGAATCTTGTGGAGAATATTTCTGAATCTCCACATTTCGCGCACACTTTATCCCCGGTATTTTCCCCACAGACTTATGCACAACTGGGGATTACTGGAAGAAGCTTTTGATCTCGCTGACAGAGATCAACCTCTTAGCCTTCAGGGCGGCCGCGCCCGCTGCCAAAGTACGGCCCCATGCTCAGGGCCGCTGTCGCGCTCTTGTCCGCGCGGCGTTGACGCGACGCGGGACGCCGGTCTAAACCTATGCAGGTAAATCCATTTCCGGCCGGCTTCGGTCGTGGGCTACAGGCCCGTGAACGCGGTCGGCGGTGGCGGATACCTCATTCCGGCGGGGGGAGCTGCGGGAAGTGTCCCTACGTTCGCCGCCGGAGCAACAGAAGAGGCGTCATGCCCCTGGCTCCTGAAGCGCCGCCCGCGACGCCTGCCGCGCCCGCCCGGGCGCGCCCGTTGTCGCCGCATCTCCAGGTCTATCGGCCGCAGCTGACCTCGGTCCTGTCGATCACTCACCGTGCCACGGGCGTCGCGCTCGCCGCCGGCACGCTGCTGCTGGTCTGGTGGCTGGTCGCTGCCGCCACCGGCCCCGCCCAATTCAGCACCGTGCAGACCGTCATGGGCTCGTGGCTCGGCAAGCTGGTGCTGCTCGGATGGACGTTCTCGCTGTTCTTCCATCTGGCCAACGGCATCCGCCACCTGTTCTGGGATGCTGGAATCGGCTTCGAGCTCAAGACCACCTACGCCTCGGGCTGGGCGGTGGTGGCCGCGTCTATCGTGCTGACGGCTCTCGCCTGGATCTGGGGGTTGGCATGAGCGCTCCGCGGACATCGATGCGCTCCGATCTCGCCCGCGTGCGCGGGCTGGGTCCCGCGCATGACGGCGTCGGTCATTGGTGGGCCCAGCGTCTGACGGCGCTGGCCCTCGTGCCGCTCACCCTGTGGTTCGTCGCCGCTGTCGTCGGCCTGGCCGGCGCCGATCACGCCGCCGTCGCCGACTGGATCGCCCAGCCGATCCCGGCGATGCTTCTGGTTCTGCTCATCGTCGCGACGTTCCATCACGCGCAGCTCGGTCTGCAGGTGGTGATCGAGGACTACGTGCATATTGAGGGCCTCAAGATCGCCCTCATCCTTGCGGTGAAAGGTCTCGCGGTCCTGCTGGCGGTGGCGGCGCTGTTCTCCGTGTTGCGCATTTTCTCCTGGGCAAGCTGATGGCTGACGCGTCGATCCCTTCCGGTAACGGACCCGCGATCAACGGCAATGCCTATCGCGTCGTCGACCACACCTACGATGTAATCGTGGTCGGCGCCGGCGGAGCGGGCCTGCGCGCCACCTTCGGCATGGCGATCAAGGGCCTGCGCACGGCGTGCATCACCAAGGTCTTTCCCACGCGCAGCCATACCGTGGCGGCGCAGGGCGGCGTCTCGGCGGCGCTGGGCAACATGGGGCCCGACGACTGGCGCTGGCACATGTACGACACGATCAAGGGCTCCGACTGGCTCGGGGACCAGGACGCCATCGAGTACATGTGCAAGGAGGCGATCCCGGCGATCGTCGAACTCGAGCATTACGGCGTGCCCTTCAGCCGCACGGCCGAAGGCAAGATCTACCAGCGGCCTTTCGGCGGCATGACCACCGAATACGGCAAGGGCATCGCGCAGCGTACCTGTGCCGCCGCCGATCGCACCGGCCACGCCATCCTGCACACGCTCTATCAGCAGTCGCTGCGCCACAACGCCGAGTTCTTCGTCGAGTATTTCGCGCTCGACCTGATGATGGACGATGACGGCTCCTGCCGCGGCGTGGTCGCCTGGAACCTGGCCGATGGCACCATCCATCGCTTCCGCGCGCATCTGACGGTGCTGGCCACCGGCGGCTACGGCCGCGCCTATTTTTCGGCGACCTCGGCGCATACCTGCACCGGCGACGGCAACGCCATGGCGCTGCGCGCCGGCCTGCCGCTCGAGGACATGGAGTTCGTGCAGTTCCATCCGACCGGCATCTACGGGGCGGGCTGCCTGATCACCGAGGGCTCGCGCGGCGAGGGCGGCTATCTCACCAATTCCGAGGGCGAGCGCTTCATGGAGCGCTACGCACCCTCCGCCAAGGACCTCGCCTCACGCGACGTCGTCAGCCGCGCTATGACCATCGAGATCCGCGAGGGCCGCGGCGTCGGTCCGCAGAAGGACCATATCCATCTCCACCTCGAGCATCTCGACGCCAAGCTGCTGCACGAGCGCCTGCCCGGCATCTCGGAGACGGCCAAGATCTTCGCCGGCGTCGACGTGACTCGCGAGCCGATTCCGGTGCTGCCGACCGTGCACTACAACATGGGCGGCATTCCGACCAACCACCGCTGCGAGGTGGTGATGCCGCGCAACGGCGATCCCGACGCGGTGGTGCCCGGCCTGATGGCGATCGGCGAGGCGGCCTGCGTCTCGGTGCACGGCGCCAACCGCCTCGGTTCCAACTCTCTGCTCGATCTCGTGGTCTTCGGCCGCGCCGCGGCGCTTCGGGCCGCGGAGATCGTGCGCCCGGGCGAGCCGCAGAAGCCGCTCAACGGTGGCGCCAGCGATCTCGCCCTCACCCGGCTGGACCGGCTGCGCCATGCCGACGGAGAGTTCTCCACGGCCAGCCTGCGCCTCGAGATGCAGCGCACCATGCAGACCAATTGCGCCGTCTTCCGCACCGCCGAGGTGCTCGACGAGGGCGTCAGGAAGCTGCGCGAGACCTGGGAGAAGAGCGCCAGCATCAAGGTCAGCGACCGGTCGCTGATCTGGAACTCCGACCTCGTCGAAACTCTGGAGTTCGACAACCTGCTCGGCCAGGCGGTGGTGACACTGCACTCGGCGGTCAACCGCAAGGAGAGCCGCGGCGCCCACGCCCGCGAGGACTTCCCCGAGCGCGACGACACCAACTGGATGAAGCACACCGTGATGTGGCTGGACGAGAAGGGCAAGACCCGGGTGGACTACCGCCCGGTCCACCTCAACACGCTGACCAACGAAGTTCAGACCTTCCCGCCAAAGGCGCGAGTCTACTGAGATGGCCGAATTCACCCTGCCCGCGAATTCGAAGGTCAACGCCGGCAAGAGCTGGCCGGCGGCCGAGGGCGTGACGCGAAAGAAGGTCTTCAAGATCTACCGCTACGATCCCGACAGCGGCGAGAACCCGCGGCTCGACACCTACGAGGTCGATCTCGACACCTGCGCGCCGATGGTCCTGGACGCGCTGATCAAGATCAAGAACGAGACCGACGCGACGCTGACCTTCCGCCGTTCCTGCCGCGAGGGCGTGTGCGGCTCCTGTGCCATGAACATCGACGGCACCAACACGCTCGCCTGCACCAAGGCGATCGACGATTGCCGCGGCGACGTGAAGATCTACCCGCTGCCGCACATGCCGGTGATCAAGGACCTGGTGCCCGACGTCTCGACCGTCTACGCCCAGCTGCGCCTGATCGAGCCCTGGCTCAAGGCCGAGACGCCGCCCGGGGCGCGCGAGCGCCTGCAGAGCCCGCAGGAGCGCGCCAAGCTCGACGGGCTGTGGGAATGCATCCTCTGCTTCTGCTGCTCGACCAGCTGCCCGAGCTACTGGTGGAACGGCGACCGCTATCTCGGCCCGGCGATCCTGCTGCAGGCCTATCGCTGGATCGCCGACAGCCGCGACGAGGCGACCGGCCAGCGTCTCGACCAGCTCGAGGATCCGTTCCGGCTCTACCGCTGCCACACCATCATGAACTGCACCAAGACCTGCCCGAAGAGCCTGAACCCGGCCAAGGCGATCGCCGAGATCAAGAAGCTGATGATCGAACGGCGCTAGGCGTCGCGATCCGCGCACACGAGAGGGCGGGCCGATGGGCCCGCCCTTTTCGTTTGCCGACGTCGTTTCGACGAGGCACGGCGGTTGCAACTCTTCCCGACGAACACGATGACGTCGCGGAGGGATTAACCATGGGCGTGCAGCAAGTATCGGCGAATAAGGCATTTCCGCTTCCGGCGGGAGCGGTGGTGCTCGGCAAATTCGGCGGGAACGCGGAAGATTTTGCCGAGCTGGTACGGCACGAGAGCGTGGCCGCTTCCCTCTTCCGGAGAGACCGCCAGCGTCTGATCGAGCGTGAGCGCGTTGCCCAGGTCGGCATCGCGCAGTTCCGGCGCGAGCAGTATGAGATCCGCAAGATGCTGCGGCTGATGCACGGGATCGCCGCGCTGGCGCCCGCCGACCTGCGGGACAGGCTCGAGGGGATCGCCACCGACCTCGAGATGACCCCGCCCCACGATCCGGCCGAGATGCACATCCGCATCGAGGCGACCATCGCCTGCATTCCGCTGACCGCGCCGGAGGATCTCCGGCGACGGATGAAGGATATCTATGCCGCGCTAAGCGGGGAGATGGGGATGCCCGATCAGGAGCTCAAGCGCCTCAGACGCATCGAAGAGAGCGCGCGCCTCCAGACCGCCTATCAGACCGAAGTACTGCTGACGGCCGCGTACTTCTAGGCCGCCCGTGCGCGGCATGTCCTGACGGGCGGCTTCATAGTAAGCTGCCCGAATGAAGCAGAGATTCCGCTTGCCTTTCGTGGCCGTGCTCGCGGGCGGGATGCTGTTCGCGGGGCCGTCTCCGGCATTTGATCTGCAGGGCCATCGCGGCGCGCGTGGCCTCGCACCGGAGAACACGCTGCCGGCCTTTGCCCGTGCTCTTAGCCTCGGCGTCGACACGCTCGAGTTCGACACCGGTATCACTCGCGACGGTCAGGTGGTCATCGCGCATGACCGGCGGCTTGGCCCCGACATCGCTCGGCGGCCCGACGGCAAGTACGTCGACAACCCGGGGCCAGCGATCCGCGCGCTGCCCCTCGACGAGGTCAGGCTCCACGACGTCGGTATGCTGCGCCCCGAAAGCGCCTACGCGAAGCAGTTCGCCGACCAGAAGCCTGTGCCCGGCGCTCGCATGCCCACGCTTCCCGAGCTGGCGGCGCTGGTGCGCAAAGCGGGCAACGGCAGCGTGCGCTTCAACGTCGAAACCAAGCTCTCGCCGCTCGCTCCCGACGAGACCGTCGATCCCGAGACCTTTGCCACGACCCTGGTCGCCGCCCTGCGCGAGACCGGCCTCGCTCCGCGCGCGTCCATCCAGTCCTTCGACTGGCGCACCCTCAAGGTGGTGCAGCGCATCGCGCCGGAGATCCCGACCGTGTGCCTGACGATCGGCCGCGGTGCGGGCGACAATCTGCAGCTCGGCAAACCCGGCAGGAGCCCGTGGCTCGCCGGCCTCGACGCCGACGAGTTCATCTCCGTGCCGCGCCTGGTGCGGGACGCCGGCTGCAAGGTCTGGTCGCCCTTCTTCCGCGATACGACCCGCGAGAGCATCGTCGAGGCCCGTCTTCTGGGTCTCGAGGTCGTGGTCTGGACGGTGAACACGCCGGCCGACATGGCGGCCCTGCTTGATCTGGGCGTGGACGGCATCATCACCGACTACCCGGACCGCCTGCGGCTGGTCATGGACCAGAAGAACATGAACCTGCCGGTTCCCACCCCGGTGGAGCCGTGACTTGAGCTTGATCGCCGAAGGTGATTCACTCCTCCGATGACCGGTCCCCGAATCGCCCTGATCCACGCGCTCCCTGACTCCGTAGAGCCGGCCAACACGGCTTTCCGTCAGGAATGGCCGGAGGCCTGGGTGTTCAACATTCTCGATGACGCGCTGGCCCGCGACCAGGCGTCGGCCGGCGACGATCAGAAAACCGCGATGGTGATCAACTCCCGCATCATCGATCTCGGGCGCTACGCCTACGCCTCGGGTGCCAAGGGTATCCTCTATACCTGCTCGGCCTTCGGCCGCTCGATCGCCACGGCGGCCAAGCTGATTCCCTGTCCGGTGCTCAAGCCTAACGAGGCGGCTGTCGACGCTGCGCTCGACGCGGGTCCGCGCATCGCGCTGCTCGCCACCTTCGAGCCGACGGTCGGCATGATGAAGGCCGAAGTCGAGGCGGCGGCCAAGGCCCGCAGTCTCAGCCCGAGCGTCGATTCCCGGCTGGTGCCCGGCGCGCTGGCCGCGTTGCAGTCCGGTGACGGCGCCACGCATGACCGGCTGATCGCCGAGGCGGCGGACGCGCTGCCGGAGGTCGACGTGGTGGTGCTTGCGCAGTTCTCGATGACCCGCGCTGCGCCCTCGATCAGGAACCGCAAGATCATCACAACGCCGGGCAGCGCCATCGCCCGGCTGCGCAAGGTCCTTGGTGCCTGAGCCGGAGCGGGGCGCCTAGACCCCGCTGCGATAGAGCACGTGCGGCAGATCGTGATGCACGATGTCGCGCTCGTAGCGCATCCCGAGCTTTTCCATCACGCTGCGTGAGCCCCGGTTCGTCGGCAGGGTGAAGGCCACGATATCGTCCAGCGACAGGTGCGTCCGCCCGAAGGCGAGCAGGGTGTCGCCGATCTCGGTTGCCAGGCCCCGGCCCCAGAACGGCGCGGTCACCGTGTAGGCGAGCTCCACCTCGTCGCCCCGCCCCTCGACCTTGACGTGCCGCAGCCCGGCGCGGGACACGAACGCCCCGCTCGAGCGCTCGCGGAAGATCCACAGGCCGAAGCCGTGCGTCTCCCAATGCGCAAGATTGGTGTCGAGCATGCTGTCCGTCCATGAATCATCGCGGACTCCGCCGAGCGTCGCCATGACCCGGGGGTCGCGATGCAGCTCGCACAGGATGCCGCGATGGCCGAGGTCGAGCCGTTCGGCGGTCAGACGCACGGTGTCGGGAGTCATGGCTGTTTCCCGCGCCGCCCGCCGAGCAGGATGTCGAGCGAGGCGACGACGATCAGTCCCATGCCGAGCAGGGCGATGGTCGCGGGAATCTCGCCGAAGATGAAGAAGCCGAGCAGCAGCGCGGTCGGCAGCCGCACGAAGTCGAGCGGCGCCATGCGCGAGAAGGTGCCATAGAGATAGGCGCGGCTGAGCGCCGTCTGGCCGACGAAGAACAGCGCGCCGATACCCGCCAGCCAGGGCACGTGGTGGAGCTGCGGCATCGCCCAGTCGAAGGCGGCCGGCACAGCGCCGATGATGGCGCTGACGAACATGAAGTAGAAGGCGACGCGATCGGGCGGCTCGCTGCCGGAGAGCTGCTTGACCATCATCATGGCGAGGCTGGTCATGACGGCGCTGACGATGGCGATGATGGCGCCCACGCCGAGCCCGGCCGAGGCGCTGGGCTGGGCAATCAGCAGCACGCCGGAGAAGCCGACGACCACGGCCAGCCCGAGGCGCGGCGTGATCCGGTCTCGGAAGACCAGCCAGCCGATGAGGATCGACCAGAAAGGCGAGGTGAAGGACAGCGCCACCGCGTCGCCCAGCGGCAACCGAGCCACGGCGTAGACGAAGAGCAGGAAGCTGCCGTAGCCGAAAGCCGCGCGCCAGAAATGGCTGATCGGCCGGCTCGTCTTGAAGAAGGCGAGACCGCGGCTGGCCAGCATCGGCAGGAAGAAGACCAGCGCGAAGATGCTGCGCATGACACCGATCACCGGCTCCGGCAGCTCGGCCGTCAGCTGCTTGATGACGCCGAAGGCGGCGGTGAAGCAGAGGACTGCGACGATCAGGAACAGGCCGCCGCGGATATCGTCAGCCGGCGGCCTCGTTGCCTCGGGAGGGTTCGGGGCGGGATCGGCCACGTCAGGCGAGCGCGATCTCGCCCTCGATGGTCTTGGCGAGGCCGGCGCCGTCGAGGGTGAGCTGCACGCGCACCTTCAGGCTTTCATTGCCTTTGAGCTTGCCGCTCTTCACCGCGCCGCGCACGGCTTCCTCGATCTCGCGCTGGCTGGTGACGCCGACGAGCTTGAGGAATTTGCGGATCTCCATGTTGAACACGTCTTCGTTCATGACGCTCTCCTTGCCGATAGGCCGCACACTACGACCGTTCGCCGGGCGCAACCACCCGGTAGACGGCCCGCCGGCTTGACTCAAGGGGAGTTTCGTATACCGTATACGAAAATTCGAGAGGGAAGTAACGCCTTGGACCGATTGGCCGTCCAGCCCCAGCTCGTCGACCGCGTCTATGCGGCGATCCTCGACGGGATCTGCGCCGGCCGTCTCGCGCCGGGCGAACGCATCACCCAGGATGGTTTGGCCGAGACCCTGGCGGTGTCCCGCCAGCCGGTGCTGCAGGCGCTTCTTCTTCTCAAGAAACAGGGCTTCGTGCGCGACACCGGCCGCCGCGGCCTGATCGTGGCGCCGCTCGACCCGCACTTCGTCGAGCATGTCTATCAGGTGCGGGGTGCTCTCGACGGCACAGCCGCACGCGGCGCCGCGATGCAGCGCTCGGCCGATGCCGCGTCTCGCGGTGCGGCCCTGATCACCGCCGGCCGCGAGTCCGTCCGGGCGCGCGACGTCGGCCGGATGATCGCTGCCGATATCGACTTCCACCGCTTTATCTACGACCTGTCGGGCAACCCGCTTATAGCCGAAGCGGCCTCGCTGCACTGGCAGCATATCCGTCGGGTGATGGGCGGCGTGCTGCGCTCCGACCGTGCGGTGCGCGTCTGGGACGAGCATGCTCGCATCCTCGACGCCATCGTCGCCGGCAAGCCGGACGCGGCGGAAAAGGAAGCGCGCGCCCATGCCGAAGCGGCTGCGAAGATGCTCGCCGCCGAACTCAAGACACAGGTCCCGGCTCATCAAGACTCAAACGGGACCAAAAAATCCGCCTGAGGGAGAACGCCGATGAAGCTCAGCAAAGCACAGCTCGAAGAGTTCGATGAGCAGGGTTACCTGTTCCTGCCGAACACCTTCTCACCCCAGGAGATGGACATCCTCAACGCCGAGGTGCCCGGCATCCTGGCGACCAAGCGTGAGGAGGTGGTCCGCGAGAAAGGCTCGGACGCGCCGCGCTCGGCCTTCTACGTGCAGACCTGGAACCCGGTCTATGAGCGACTGGCGCGTCATCCGCGCCTGGTCGAGCCGGGCATGCAGATCCTCGGTTCCGACAAGCTCTACATGCATCAGTTCAAGATCAACGCCAAGGCGGCCTTCGACGGCGCCGTCTGGCAGTGGCACCAGGATTACGGCACCTGGTACGAGGACGACCAGATGCCGACCCCGCGCGCCATGAACATCGCGCTCTTCCTCGCCGAGGCCAACGAGTTCAACGGCCCGCTGATGTTTATCCCCAAGAGTCACCGCCGCGGTCGCTTGCAGGCGGGGCACGACGTCACCACCACCAGCTACCCGCTCTGGACCATCGACAACGAGACGATCACGCGGCTGGTGGAGGAGGGCGGCATCGTGGCGCCCAAGGGCCCGCCGGGCTCGATCCTGCTCTTCCACGGCACGCTGGTGCACGCCTCGGGTTCCAACCTCACGCCGTGGTCGCGCTGGATCGTCTACCTCTCGCTCAACCGCTGCGACAACGCCATCAGGCGCTACAAGCGCCCGACCTGGATCGCCAACCGCGACTTCACGCCGATCGACATGCTGCCCGACGACTGCCTGCTGACCGGCACGCGGCAGAGGCAGAGCGCGGCGGAGTGATCTAACCCTCTCCCGCATTGCGGGAGAGGGTGCGAGCGATAGCGAGCGGGTGAGGGTCCCTCACCCTCCCAGCGCCTTCGGCGCCGGGTCCCTCCCTCTCCCGCGGTACGGGAGAGGGGATTAGGAGCAGAGACAATGAACCTCCACCGCAAACTCCTCGAACGTCAGTCCGCCGGCAATCCGCTGCGTATCGGCGTCATCGGTGCCGGCAAGTTCGGCACCATGTATCTGGCGCAGGCGCGCAAGACGCCCGGCATCCATCTCGTCGGTGTCGCCGATCTGTCGCCGGACCGGGCGCGCGAGGCGCTGACGAGGACCGGCTGGGACGCCGCGCGCATCGGCGCGAAGTCGCTCGATGACGCGGCGAAAAGCGGCGGCACGCACATCACGGACGATGCCGAGGCGCTGATCAAACACCCCGCCGTCGAAATCATCGTCGAAGTCACGGGCAACCCGCCGGCGGCGGTGAGCCACGCGCTCAAGGCCTTCGCCGCGAAGAAGCACGTGGTCAATGTCACGGTCGAGGCCGATTGCTTCCTGGGGCCCGTGCTGGCGCGCAAGGCCGCCGAGGCCGGTGTGGTCTATTCGCTGGCCTATGGCGATCAGCCGGCGCTGATCTGCGACCTGGTCGATTGGGCGCGCACCGCCGGCTTCGACGTGGTGAGCGCCGGCCGCGGCCATAAATGGCTGCCGCATTTCGCGCAATCGACGCCCGAGACGGTCTGGCAGCACTACGGGCTCAGCGAGGAGCAGGCGAAGCTCGGCGGCCTCAATCCGCAGATGTTCAACTCCTTCCTCGACGGCTCCAAGCCGGCGATCGAGAGCAGTGCCGTGTGCAACGCCACCGGTCTGGTCCCGCCGCCCAACGGGCTTGAGTATCCGCCGGCCAGTCTCGAGGACATTCCCTTCGTCTGCCGCCCGAAATCGGAAGGCGGCCAGCTCTACAGCAAGGGCCAGGTCGAGGTGATCTCGTCGCTGGAGCGCGACGGGCGGCCGATCCCGGCGAACATCCGCTGGGGCGTGTTCGTCTGTTTCGAGGGCGACACCGAATATGTGCGTCGCTGCTTCAGCGAGTACGGCATGGTCACCGATCCCGCGGGCCGCTATGGCGCGCTCTACAAGCGCTGGCACCTGATCGGGCTGGAGCTCGGTATCTCCGTCGCCGCGGTCGGCATCCGCGGTGAGGCGACGGGCTGCGCCGACGGCTTCCGCGCCGACGCGGTGGCCAGCGCCAAGCGCGACCTGAAAGCCGGCGAGATGCTCGACGGCGAGGGCGGCTACACCGTGGTCGGCAAGCTGCTGCCGGCGGCCGAGAGTTTGCGTATCGGCGCGCTGCCCTTGGGCCTCGCGCATAAGGTGAAGCTGCTCAACCCGGTGAAAGCCGGTCAGCCGGTGCGCTGGTCAGATGTCCAGGCCGACGAGACGTTGGACGCGGTACGCCTGCGCCGCGAGATGGAGACGATGTTCCGCGGCACCGCCAGAGCGGCGGCGGAGTAATTGCGAAGCGCGCCGATGAAGTTACCTGACGCATTCATCGAAATCGTAAAGAGCAAGGGCCGTCGCCTAACCGATCTTCAGAGCCAAGAGTTCGCTTTCCGGCGAGCCGACGCTTTGGCGGCGATTGACGCGCTTGACGGAAGCCGTGTTGCAATTTCGGGCTGCGATGTGCTGCAGGATGCCGGCCGACGTGTGGAAATGACCGGCGACAATTGGTACTGCAATAGATCTATTAACGAGGATCCCTTGCAGTACGTCGAGAGGAGTCGCAATCTTGCGCGGCGTTATATCGCTGACTCTCAAGGGAATGCCGGTGTGCTATACGCCCTCGTCCTGACGGAACTTGGGGTCACTCCGATATTTGTCGGGGAAGTCTTGGAATACCGATAGCAGTGGAGCCCGCATGCCCTACGTCAATATCAAGCTCACCGCCGGCGTCACGCAGGAGCAGAAGGACACGCTGATCGCCGGCGTGACCGATCTGCTGGTCAAGACGCTGAACAAGGACCCCGAGAAGACCTTCGTGGTCATCAACGAGGTTCAGCCCGGTGATTGGGGTGTGGCCGGCGTCAACACCACGGTCTATCGCCAGCGCAAGAAGGCCGCCGCGAAGTAATGCCGTTCCGCACCGCCCTCACCGAGCTGCTCGGTATCCGCCACCCGATCGTGCTGGCGCCGATGGGCGCCACTTCGGGCGGCGCGCTCGCGGCGGCGGTGACGCGGGCCGGCGGGCTCGGTCTGATCGGCGTGGGCTATGCCGACGACGACTTCATCAATCGCGAGTTCGACGCGGCGGGCAACCAGCCGGTCGGGATCGGCTTCATCACCTGGGACCTGGCGAAAACGCCCCGGCGCCTTGAAACGGCCCTGGGACGCAAGCCGCGGGCGGTGATGTTGTCCTTCGGCGACGCCTCGCCTTACGTCCGTCCGATCAAGGACAGCGGCGCGAAGCTGATCATGCAGGTGCAGAGCCTCTCTTTGGCGCGCGAGGCGAAGAAGCTGGGCGCCGACGTGATCATCGCCCAGGGCGTCGAAGCCGGCGGACATGGCGGCGATCCGAACAACGGCCGCTCGACCTTTCCTCTGGTCCCGACGGTCGTCGACGCGGTGGCGCCGGTCCCGGTGCTGGCGGCGGGCGGTGTCGCCGACGGGCGCGGCCTGGCCGCGGCGCTCGCCCTGGGTGCGGCGGGCGTGCTGATCGGGACGCGCTTTATCGCCGCAACCGAATCGCTGTCGCACGTCAACGTCAAGCAGCGTGTCGCCGCGGCGAGCGGCGACGACACCTTGCGCACCCGCATCTTCGACATCGCCCGGGCCATCGACTGGCCTGGGCAATACACCGGCCGGGCAATCGCCAACGACCTCTCGGCGCGCTGGCACGGGCGCGAGCAGGCGCTGACAGACTCTCTCGACATCGAACGCCCGCGGTATTTCGAGGCGGCGGGCAAGGGCGACACCGGCACGATGGTGGTCTGGGCGGGCGAGGGGCTCGACCTCATCAAGGACATCCAGCCCGCCGAAAAAATCGTCGAGCGCATCGTCGCCGAGGCCGAAGCGGCGCTGGCACGGGCGAGCGCCGCCCGGATATAATCGCGACCGCCGGATCGACTCCGGCATGCGAAGTATCGCGGATGCCTGACGCTACACCTGATTCCGACCGACCCTCGCCGCTGGCTGCCTATCGCGCGAAGCTCGCGGCAGGCGAGCTCCGTCCCGATCCGGTCCAGGCGCTGGCGGCCGAGAAGCTCGAGACGCTGCACATCGCGCTGCTCGACTACGAGCCCAAGGCCGGTCCCGGCTTCTGGCGTGCCAATCTCGGTTTTGCCCGCGGTCTCGGCCTGGGCGGTGCCGGCGCGCCGCCGATGGGCCTCTATCTCGTCGGCAATGTCGGCCGCGGCAAGTCGATGCTCATGGACCTCTTCTTCGGCGCCTCGGCCGTGCCTAAGAAACGGCGCGTGCATTTCCATGCCTTCATGCAGGAGGTGCACAAGCGCATTCACGAATGGCGTCAGGCGAACACCAAGAAAACCGGCGAGGCGGCCGATCCCATCCCGCCGCTGGCCGAGCGCCTCGCGGCCGAGGCCTGGCTGCTCTGCTTCGACGAGTTCCAGGTCACCAACATCGCCGACGCGGTGATCCTCGGTCGGCTCTTCGGCGCGCTGTTCGACAAGGGTGTCGTGGTGGTGGCGACCTCGAACACCGCGCCCGACGATCTCTACAAGGGCGGGCTGCAGCGTGAGCTCTTCCTGCCGGCCATCGAGATCCTCAAGAAGAAGATGGATCTGGTGGAGCTGGAATCCGAGACCGACTATCGCCTCGGCCGCACCGCCGGCATGACCGTCTATCACGTGCCGCTGGGGCCTGCCGCCAGTGCCGAGCTCGAGCGCGCCTTCGTGGAACTGGCGGGGGATGAGATGCCCGCACCCGAGGACATCCTGGTCCTTGGCCGCACTCTGAAGATTCCCCGCGCCGCCAACCGCGCCGCCATGGCGACCTTCACCGAGCTCTGCGAGAAGCCGCTCGGGCCCGCCGACTACGCCGCCATCGCCACCCAGTTCCACACCCTGGTGCTCGACGGCATCCCGCTCTTTACCCCGGCAAAGCGGGACATCACTCGCCGCTTCGTCACTCTGGTCGACGAGCTCTACGAGCACCGGGTCAACCTGATCTGCTCGGCGGCGGCCAAGCCGGACGCGCTGTGCACCGACGGCGACCACGCCAAGGAGTTCAAGCGCACGGCCTCGCGCCTGCACGAGATGCAGAGCGCGACCTACATCGCCAGCGCTCATCTGACGTGACGCCGGCCGAGGCCTTCGGCCAGCGCGTTGTCATCATCGGCAATTCGGGCTCCGGCAAGACGACGCTGGCGCGTGCCCTCGGCTCCCGTTTCGGCATTCCCACCCTCGATCTCGATCGCGTGCACTGGGACGGCACGGTCGGCGTCAGGCGCGACGAGGAAGCCGCGCGGCGGATGACGCGTGACGAAGCGGACAAGCCGCGCTGGGTGATCGAAGGCGTCTATGGCTGGCTGGCCGAAGCGGCCCTGCCGCGCGCCACGGCGCTGATCTGGCTCGACCTGCCGTGGAGCGAGTGCCGGGCGGGGCTTCTGGCGCGCGGGCCGTGGGCCGGTGCCGACGCCGCGGAATTTGCCGAGTTCCTGGCCTGGGCCGAGGCCTACGAAACGCGACAGACATCGACCTCGTTGGCGGGCCACCGGCGTATCTTCGAGGCCTTCACCGGAGAGAAGCGCCGTCTCGACAGCCGGAACGCGATCGAGGGGCTTACCGTAGACTTGACGGGATAGCTCGTCGCTTTTAGCGGGTGGCCGTGGCCAGGAGAATCCGTGCCCCGGACTTGCGCAAGGCTTCCGCAAGGTAGACGTAGGACGGCTTGCGGTCGGTCACGATCTCGCTGAACTCGTCGAGCGGACAGATCATCTCCGTGTAGATACGGTTGTGCTTGCTGGCGTCGACCAGCAACGTGCGCTGCTTTGCCCCGGCCATCATGGCGCGTTTGACGACAGCCGCGGCGGGCAGGGCCTCGCTGGCGCCGCCTTCGGCGAGCCCGCTGGCGCCGATCACCGCCCGGTCGGCCCGTAGACGCTGCAGGAACTCGATCGTGTGGGCCCCGAAGACGCCGCCTTCGCGCGAGTCGTATTCGCCGGGGCAGAGCACGGCCGTGATCGTGCCGTTCACCGCGACGGTGGCGGCGATGGCCGGTGAATTGGTGATCACCCTGAGGTCGCGGGAGAACGAGGCCAGATGCCGGGCGAAATGCAGCGTCGTCGAGCCGGAATCGATCATCAGCGTGTCGCCTGGCTTGATCAGGACGGCAGCGCGCTCGCCGATACGGCTGCGTTCGTCGACCATGCGGTTCTGCCGCTCGTGAAAGGCCGGCTCGCGCTCACCGGGGGCTGATGCCGCGCCACCATAGGTACGGGCGAGGCGGCCATCGGCGCTGAGCGTGTCGAGGTCGCGGCGGATGGTCTCGGTGGTGACGCCGAAGGCCCTGGCCAGATGCGACACGCGCAGCGCCGGATTGATCTTGAGATCGCGCAGAATGCGCGCGTGCCGTTCCTCGGCCGGGACCCGCTTTTGCTTGGCAGCCATGACTCGACCTTACGTCAGGACCGCGTCGCGTTAAACCGGGGGGTCAGGCCGCCGCCTCGCGGAGCGCGCCGATATCGGCGGCGAAGTCGAGGAAGGTCCAGCGGTCGCGGATCTCGCGCGCGTGCAGGATGGCGTCGCGATAGAAGGCGGCCGGCCAGCCGAGATCGGCCGGCGTGGTCGGAGCGCCGGCCCGGCGCAGTATGTCGTGCAGCTGCTGGGCGGGCCGCGTCACCGCCGCGATCCGGTCGCGGATCGCCGGCCAGACCGTCGCCAGGCGGCCGTTGATCGCCTCGCGGGTGGCTTCGTCCGGCTGTTTGCGGCCGAACTCCGCCCAGCAGGTATCGCCGAGCTCCGGACCGAAATGGCTGCGGACCTCGCCTTCGGTCACCGAGGCCGGCCGTAGCTGCGGGGCGTACTCGGTGAGCGCGCGCTGCTGCAGCCGCGCCATGGTCAGTGTCGTCACGGCAATCTGCTCGCCGTGCAGGTTCTGCTGCCATTGCGGCTTGGCCAGCATGTCGGCGTAGTGGCTGATCAGGTGCTCGCCCTGGCTCGCCGGCTTGCTGTTGCCGCAGATCGCCATGCCGAAGCCCGAGAGCACGAGGGTGCGCGCCAGGCGCTCCATGGCGGAGCGGTCGCCGGCCATCAGCGCCTCGGGCGCGGCAAGCAGCGGCTCCTCGTCTTCCCGGAGCAGCGCGAAGGGCGCTTCGCGATAGGGATCGCCGCGCAGCAGATGGGCGAGCAGCCAGTCGGCCTGCGCCGTGCAGCGGCAGATGCTGTCGCCGAGCCCGGCGCGGATCATGCGCGCGGGGGCGGCGGCGAGCACGCCGATGTCGAGAAAGACGCCCGCGGCCGCCGCGGCGGCGAGCGACTTCTTGTGCCCATGGACGGTGATGGCCGCGGTCGGCGAGGTGTAGCCGTTCATCGAAGGCGCGGTGCCGAACACGGCGTAGGGCTTGTTCAGCCGGAAGGCTGCCATCTTGGTGATGTCGTTGATCGTGCCGGAGCCGACGGCGACCAGCGCCTCGCTGGACGCGGCCGCCTCCTGCACGCGCGCCACCGTCTCCTCGTCGGGATGCGGGTTGCGCTCGAGTACGACACGGTCGATGCGGGTATCGGCGCCGGCCAGCGCCACCTCGATGCGCGCGCCCAGCACACGCTGGGTATCGGGATCGCTGACCACGGCAAGGCGCCTGCCCGTGATGCCGCAGTCGCGCAGCAGTTCGGGCGCGCGCGCGGCCAGCGAGGGGCCGAGGACCACATGGCGTGTCGCCACCTGGATGAAGCCGGGACCGTCGGGGTCGGGGAAACGGCCGGCGAGGACCCGGCTCAGTGTGTCGTTGGTGCTCATGCAGGATTCAGGCGGCGGCGCGGTCCTGGCAGGCGGCGACCGCCGCCTGGAGCCGGCCGCGCAGGGTGGCGGCTTCGGGGGCGAACGAGCCGTCGAGGATCGCCGAGCCGATGGTGAAGGCGTCGGCACCGGCCTCGCGCAGCGCGCGGATGCGCTCGACCGAATTGATGCTGCCGGCGACGATCAGCTCGCCGGCCTCGCCCAGCGCCTGGCGCGCGGCGCGCACCAGCGCCAGCGGATCGGCCTGGGTGGCGCGGTAGGCCAGCAGGTCGGCGCCGCGGCAGCCCTGCTTGAGGAAGCCGGTGCAGTGTGCGGCGACGTCGAGCGGCGTGCCGCCGAGCTTGGTCGGATGGCCCTCGGGGAAGCCGGGGAAGGGGAAGTACTCGATGTCGCTGCCGTCGAGCACGCGCAGCATGGTCTCGACCTCGGTGCCGCCGAGCAGCCGGTCGACGCCGATATCTGCCGCGACCGCTGCCGAGTAGAGCGCCGTGGCGCGGCTGGTGCTGACCACCTCCATATAGCTGGTGGCGCCGGCGTCGCGGATGCGCTGGGTGAGCGCCCGCAGGGTGGCCGGCGTCGCGCCGACGTCCTTGAAGCCGATGTGCCGCAGCCCCGCCGCGACCGCCTCGTCGAGGATTGCGAGCGCGTCGTCGACCGTGCGGTCGTCGCGCGTCAGCATGAAGATGAAATCCATGGCGTCTCCCGGCGCTTTCCCAGCTTGCGAAAAATTCTAGGAAATTTATGTTGGAGTTGCAAAATGTATTTTGCAGATGCAAAATTCCGGCAAATCCGGATGTCCCGGAAATTCGCTGAAAGGGGAGAGCCATGAGCAGGGGATTGTGGAGCGGAGTGGCGGGTGCGCTGGGGCTGGCGGCCGTGCTGGTCGTCGGTGGAGCCCAGGAGGCACAGGCGCAGAAGACGCGGCTCACCGTCTACACGGCGCTGGAGAACGACCAGCTGCAGCCCTACAAGCAGGCCTTCGAGGCCGACAATCCCGATATCGAGATCGCCTGGGTGCGTGACTCGACGGGCGTCATCACGGCGCGCGTGCTGGCCGAGAAGGACAACCCCCGCGCCGACGTGATCTGGGGCCTGGCCGCCACCAGCGTGCTGATCTTCGACAACGCGGGCATCATCCACCGCTACACGCCCAAGGGGGCCGAGGACATCAAGCCGCAGCTCAAGGCCAAGACCGAGCCGATGAACTACACCGCGGTCGAGGCCTTCCTGGCGCTCGTCTGCCTCAACACGGCCGAGCAGCGAAAGGCCGGCGCTCCGACGCCGAGCTCGTGGACGGACCTTGCCGATCCCAAGTTCAAGGGCCAGATCGTCATGCCGCACCCGGCTTCGTCAGGCACCGGCTACATGCAGGTGATCAGCTGGATCCAGTCGATGGGTGAGGCGCAGGCCTGGGCCTTCATGGACAAGCTGCACGACAACATCGCCAACTACCTGCATTCAGGTTCCGCCCCTTGCGTGCAGGCGGCGCGCGGTGAGCGCATGGTGGGTATAGGCCTCGACATGCGCGGCGTGCGCGAGAAGGCGCAGGGCGCGCCGCTCGAGCTCATCGTGCCGAAGGAAGGCCTGGCCTGGGACCTCGAAGCCACGGCGATCGTCAAGGGCACGAAGAGCCTCGCGGCGGCCCAGCGCCTGGTCGACTGGAGCGTCACCAAGAAGGCGAGCGAGCTGTACATCAAGTACTACGCCGTCGTGGCGCATAAAGACCTGACCGGGCTGCCCGCCGGCTACCCGGCGGCCGCACCGGCCGCGATGACGGCCATGGACTTCAACTTCATGGCCACGCAGCGCGACCGCATCCTGGCGGAGTGGAGCAAGCGCTACGAGGGCAAGGCGGCGCCGAAGTAAGCCCCGACGCACGCAAGGCGACGCAAGGCCCGCGGCGACGAGAGTTGCCGCGGGCTTTTGCGTGTCTAGGGGTTTGTTAACCCGGACGGGCTATGAACCAGGGGCGGGCCCTTGCCCTCAAACCGGGATTTGCGTTAGTTAACAGTATCTTTGTGCGGTCGCGAAGTGTCGCGCCGCCGGCGTCGCGGGGCGATATCCGCACCGGTGCACGCTCCCTTCCGCAGCGCCACGGCCGTTACCGCCACACCGCTTAACCGTTCGCCCCTTCATCTCACTTCAGTCATTCGAGGTTTCCCATGGCCCGCAACAAGATCGCCCTCGTCGGCGCCGGACAGATCGGCGGCACTCTCGCTCTCCTCGCCGGCCTCAAGCATCTGGGCGACATCGTGCTCATCGACATCGTCGAGGGCGTGCCCCAGGGCAAGGCGCTCGACCTCGCCCAGACCGCCCCGGTCGAAGGCTTCGACGCCGTGCTGGCCGGCACCAACAATTTCGCCGATATGAAGGGCGCGGACGTGGTGATCGTCACGGCCGGCGTGCCGCGCAAGCCCGGCATGTCGCGCGACGACCTGATCAGCATCAACGCCAAGGTCATCGCCAACGTCGCCGACAACATCAAGCAGCATTGCCCGAACGCCTTTGTCATCGTCATCACCAACCCGCTCGACGTCATGGTGTGGGTGATGCGCGAGCTCTCCGGCCTGCCGCATAACAAGGTGGTCGGTATGGCGGGCGTGCTGGATTCGGCGCGCTTCCGCACCTTCCTTGCCTGGGAATTCGGCGTCTCGGTGGAGGATGTGACCGCGTTCGTGCTCGGCGGCCACGGCGACACCATGGTGCCGCTGGTCCGCTATTCGACCGTCGCCGGCATCCCGGTTCCTGACCTCATCAAGATGGGTTGGTCGACACAGGAGAAGATCGACAAGATCGTCCAGCGCACCCGCGACGGTGGTGCGGAGATCGTCGGCCTGCTCAAGACTGGCTCCGCCTTCTACGCCCCGGCCGCTTCGGCCATCGCCATGGCTGAAAGCTACCTGCACGACAAGAAGCGCCTGCTGCCCTGCGCCGCCTGGCTCACCGGCCAGTACGGACTCAAGGACCTCTATGTCGGCGTGCCTGTCGTGATCGGCGCCAAGGGCGTCGAGAAGATCGTCGATATCAAGCTCAACGCCGACGAGCAGGCGATGCTCGACAAATCGGTCAGCGCCGTCAAAACGCTCTGCGAGGTGGCCGCCGGCATCCTGAAGAAGGAAGGCAAGCTCTAAGGCGGACACGAAGCAAGGAGGCCCGACGATGAACATCCACGAATACCAAGCCAAAAGCCTCCTTGCGAAATACGGCGTTGCCGTACCGAAGGGCGGTGTTGCGTTCACGCCGGAAGAGGCGGAGCGCATCGCAACCGAGCTCGGCGGCGGGGTTGTCGCTGTTAAATCGCAGATCCACGCGGGCGGGCGCGGGGCGGGCCGCTTCAAGGACGACCCGAACGGCAAGGGCGGTGTACGCATCGCCAAGAACCCGGACGACGCCAAGGCCCATGCCGCGGCGATGCTCGGCAAGGTGCTGGTGACCAAGCAGACCGGGCCGAAGGGCAAAGAGGTAAAGCGCCTCTATATCGAGGCCGGTCTTGATATCAAACGCGAGCTCTATCTCGGCATGCTGCTCGACCGCGCCACCAGCCGGATCACGGCGATGGCCTCGACCGAGGGCGGCATGGACATCGAGGAAGTCGCCCACAAGCATCCGGAGAAGATCGTCAAGGTGGCGATCGACCCGGTCGCGGGCCTGCAGCCCTTCTACGCGCGCAAGATCGCCTTCGCGCTCGGTCTCGAAGGCAAGCAGGTAGCGGCGGGGGTCAAATTCCTGACCGCCATGTACGAGGCCTTCACCAAACTCGACGCCTCGACGGTGGAGATCAATCCGCTGGTCATCACCGGTAGCGGCGAGGTCATCGCCCTCGACGCCAAGATGAACTTCGACGACAACGCGCTCTTCCGCCACAAGGAAATCGAGGAGATGCGCGACGCGGACGAGGAAGATCCGACGGAGCGCGAAGCCTCGAAGCACGAGCTCAACTACGTCAAGCTCGATGGCAATATCGGCTGCATGGTCAACGGTGCCGGTTTGGCTATGGCGACCATGGACATCATCAAGCTCTACGGCGGCGAGCCGGCGAACTTCCTCGATGTCGGCGGCGGTGCCACCAAGGACCGCGTCACCACGGCCTTCAAGCTCATCCTCTCCGACCCGAAGGTCGAGGGCATCCTGGTCAACATCTTCGGCGGCATCATGCGCTGCGACGTGATCGCCGAGGGCGTGGTGGCGGCGGCCAAGGAGGTGGGGCTTGAGGTCCCGCTGGTCGTCCGGCTGGAGGGCACCAACGTGGATCTGGGCAAGAAGATCATCAAGCAGTCGGGTCTGAAGGTCGTCTCGGCGGATAACCTGGCCGACGCGGCACAGAAGATTGTCAAGGCCGTGAAGGAGGCCGCCTAACATGAGCGTCCTCGTCGGCAAGGATACCAAGGTCATCTGCCAGGGCTTCACGGGCGCCCAGGGCACCTTCCACTCAGAGCAGGCGATCGCCTACGGCACGAAGATGGTCGGCGGCGTCACCCCCGGTAAGGGCGGCACGCAGCACCTGAACCTGCCGGTGTTCGACACCGTCGCCCAGGCGGTCGAGAAGACCGGGGCGAACGCCTCGGTGATCTACGTGCCGCCGCCGTTTGCGGCGGACGCGATTCTAGAAGCGGTCGATGCTGAGATCCCGCTAGTGGTGTGCATCACCGAGGGCATTCCCGTCCTCGACATGGTGCGGGTCAAGCGGGCGATGTCGGGCAGCAAGACGCGGCTGATCGGCCCGAACTGCCCGGGCATCATCACGCCCGGCGAGTGCAAGATCGGCATCATGCCCGGCCAC